>Ga0310810_10004920_pt1 | contig 14856 bp, 14 predicted proteins | sample NCmetagenome_FD_207641 | JGI IMG/M metagenome (GOLD analysis project Ga0310810, IMG submission 207641) | Soil microbial communities from experimental microcosm in Duke University, North Carolina, United States - NC | ecosystem: Engineered > Artificial ecosystem > Soil microcosm > Unclassified ...
GAGCGCGAGCGGCACGGAGGCCGCCGAAGTGTTGCCGTGGTGGTCGACCGTCACCACGAGCCTGTCTCGCGCGAGGCCCATCTTCTTCGCCGTCGCTTCCAGGATCCGCACGTTCGCCTGGTGCGGGATGAGCCAATCCACGTCCTCGGGCTTCATCTTCGCCGCGGCGAGCGTCTCTCGCGCGACTTCGTCGAGCACCTTCACGGCGATCTTGAACACCTGGCTGCCCTGCATCTGCAGATAGGGCGAGCCGAGGATCTTGCCTCCGCACACGTTGCCCGGCACCGAAAGGATGCCCGACTGGCTGCCGTCGGCGTGAAGGACCGAGGCGTGGATGCCGGGCTGCTCGCCGGCGACGAGCACGACCGCGCCCGCACCGTCGCCAAAGAGCACGCACGTGCCGCGGTCGTTCCAGTCGAGGATCCGCGAGAACACCTCGGCCCCGACCACCAAAGCTTTTTTTATGGATTGTGTCTTGATCATGCTGTCGGCAACCGACAAGGCATAGACAAAACCACTGCAAACGGCCTGAACATCAAAGGCCGCGCCGCCTTTGGCGCCGAGCTTTGCCTGCAGCAGGCAGGCCGTGCTCGGAAAGACGAAATCCGGCGTCGAGGTGGCCACGATGATGAGGTCGAGGTCGGAGGCCGCGACGCCGGCCGCCTCGAGCGCCTTGCGGCTCGCCTCGAGCGCGAGGTCGCTGGAGGCCTGCGATTCGTCCGCGATGTGGCGCTGGCGGATGCCGGTGCGCTCGCGGATCCACTCGTCGCTCGTGTCGAGCTTCTTCGCCAGGTCGTCGTTGGTGACGATCCTGGGGGGCAGATAGCTGCCGGTGCCGGCGATGCGCGAGTGGATCAAGCGCGCGCTCCGTGCATGCGCTCGCCGATGCGGCGCACGACGTCGTTCTCCACTTCCTCGACCGCGCGGCGGACCGCCTGGCCGAAGGCGTGGCGGTCGGCCGAGCCGTGGCTCTTGATCACGATGCCCTTGAGCCCCAGCAGGCTCGCGCCGTTGTAGTTGCCGGGGTCCATCCGGGCGCGCAACGCATCGAGGACCGGCAGGGCGAGCAGAGCGGAAATTTTCCTCAAGGGATTCTTCGAGAATTCCTGGCGCAGGAATCCCGCCATCATCTTGGCGACCCCTTCGGAAGCCTTGAGGACGGCATTGCCCACGAAGCCGTCGCATACGACGACGTCGGTCGTGCCCTTGTAGATGTCGTCGCCCTCGACGTTGCCGTAGAAGTTGAGGCCGCTCGCCTTGAGCAGCTCGCCGGCTTCCTTCACCGTGTCGTTGCCCTTGATGTCCTCGATGCCGATGTTGAGCAGGCCCACGCTCGGGCGCTCCTTGTGCTCGACCGCCGCGACCAGCATCGCGCCCATGACGCCGAACTGCATCAGCTGCCCGGCGGTGCAATCGACGTTGGCGCCGAGGTCGAGCACGTAGGTGTAGCCGCCTTTCATGTTCGGCAGCACGGTGGCGATGGCGGGACGGTCGATCTCGGGCAAGGTCTTCAGGACGAACCTCGAGATCGCCATGAGCGCGCCGGTGTTGCCCGCGCTCACGCAGGCGTGCGCCTCGCCGCTCTTGACGAGGTTCACGGCCACGCGCATCGACGAATCCTTCTTGTAGCGCATCGCCTGCGCCGGCGGCTCGTCGCTCGCAACCACCTCGGAGGCGTGATGCACGCGCAAGCGCTCGCCGGCCGCGGCGCCGCTCGCCGAGAGCTCGGGCTCGATTTTTTCACGGAGACCGACGAGGACCAGGCCCACGCCGGGATTGCCGCGCTGGAATTCGACCGCGGCCGGTACCGTGACAGGGGGGCCGTGATCGCCCCCCATGCAGTCGACGGCAACCGTGATCTTCAGTCGTCCTTGCCCTTCGCGACCTTTTTCCCGCGGTAGTAGCCCGTCGGGCTGATGTGATGGCGCAGGTGCGTTTCGCCCGTGGTGGGCTCGACCGCGAGCGGCGGCGCCGTGAGGCGATCGTGCGAGCGGTGCATGCCGCGCTTGGACGCGGTTTTTCTATTCTGCGGAACTGCCATTGGCCTTGCTCCTAAAAAAAGAGTTCAGTGCTTCGTGCCGCCCAGCAAGCCGCGCAACCCCGCGAAGGGCGCGTGCTTCGCCCCCGCCGCCGGCGCGTTTCGCTCGGCGCAGTGCTCGTGCCGCGGCGCGATCGGGATGGCGAGCAGCAGCTCATCCTCGATCAGGTCGTGCACCGGCATCTCGCGCCCCGCGACGATCCGCTCGGGCCCTTCGGCCTCGATCGGCTCCGCGTCGATTTCCGCCTGCGATCCCGCCAGCAGCAGCGTGTTCTCGATCCGGAGCGGAAACTCGAGCGGCCCGAGGCATCGCTGGCAAGCGAGCTGCAACGTGCCTTCGATCCGCAGCTTGAGCGCCGGACGCCCCTGCGCTTCCGGCACGCCGCGCAGCTCGTACTTGAGCGACCCGGCATTGCCCAGCAGCGCATCGCGCAGCCTCGGGAAATCGGCCAGCGGCCACTCTCCCTGCAGCTTTCCCCCGGTCCTCGAGAATTCAAGCCCGTCGATGACCGGCTGGTGCGACATACGGGGGCGAATGGTATCATCCCCCGAAAACCTCTGTCAAAACAATATCATGCCTTCGCCCAGGCGGGTCGTCCTCGCCTCCACCTCGAGGTATCGCCGGGCGCTCCTGGAACGGCTCGGCTTTCCCTTCGAGTGCGCGGACCCGAAAACCGATGAAGCGGCGCTGAAAGGTGAGGCGACGGGCGCGACCGCCCTGCGCCTCGCAGAGGCCAAGGCGCGCGCCGCGGCGGCCCGGTTTCCCGATGCGCTCATCATCGGCTCGGACCAGGTTGCCTCCTGCGACGGCCTGCGGCTCGACAAGCCGGGCACGCATGAGAACGCGGTACGGCAGCTCACGGCGATGTCCGGCAAGAGCGCTGTCTTCGAAACCGCGGTGGCGCTTCTCGATTCAAGATCGGCCAAGGTGTCCTCGCGACTCGTGCCTTGCCGTGTCACGTTCAGGGTCCTCACGGCAGACACGATCGAGAAATACCTTCGAAAGGAAAAACCCTACGATTGCGCGGGAAGCGCGAAAGCCGAAGGGCTCGGCATTGCGCTCATCTCGCGCATCGATACGGAGGATCCGACTTCGCTCATCGGCCTGCCGCTGATCGCGCTGACCGGGCTTCTCAACGAGGCGGGCCTGCCCGTCCTGGGTTGATGCTCTATGTGATTCCATCGCCGGTCGGCGGAAGAGCGGCGGACGCGCTTCCGGACTCGGCTCTGAATTTGATTCGATCTCTAAGAACTTTTTCCGTGGAAAACGCAAAAAGCGCACGCGCGTTTCTCGCCGACGTCGGCATGCCTTGTCCGATCCAGGAACTGCACATCTCGGTCCTCGACGAAAACACCTCAAGGGAAATAAAAGCAATGAAGAGCGGCACCGCGATCGGCCTGCTCTCGGAGGCCGGCTGCCCTGCCATCGCCGATCCGGGCGCCTCGCTCGTGGAGGCGGCGCACCGCGAAGGCATCCACGTCGTGCCGCTCGTCGGGCCTTCGTCGATCGTCCTCGCGCTCATGGCGTCGGGGCTCGAAGGCCAGCGCTTTGCTTTTTGCGGCTACCTGCCGCGCGACAGAGGGGAACGAGCGCGACGGATCGCCGAGCTGGAAAAACGATCGAGAAAAGAAGGCGAAACGCAGATCTTCATCGAAACGCCCTATCGGAACGACGTCCTCGTGAGCGCCCTGCTCGAGTGCTGCGCAAGCGAAACGAAGCTTTGCCTGGCGAGCGATCTGACCTTACAGTCCGAGACCGTTGCGACGAAAACCATCGGGCAGTGGCGCAAGGCGCGCCCGGGCGTCGGCAAGCGGCCGACGGTGTTCCTGCTGCTCGCCCGTTAAGAGGAGGACGACATGATCTACGAGATGCGCACCTACACCCTCAAGCCCCGCTCGATTCCGGAAGTCCTCAAGCGCTTCGGCGAGGCCTACGATAAAAGAAAGAGCCTCTCTCCGCTCTTCGCGTTCTGGTACACGGAGATCGGGCCGCTCAACCAGATCATCCACGTCTGGCCGTACAAGGACGTCGCCGAGCGCACGCGCATCCGCGAGGAAGCGGTCAAGGGCGGCAACTGGCCGCCGAAGATCCGCGAGTTCATCACCCACATGCAAAGCGACATCTATTACCCGCTCGTCGACGTGCCGGCGCCGGGCGGCAAGGTCGGGCCGTTCTTCGAGATGCGCACCTACACCTACAGCCCGGGCGACACGCCCAAGATCAAGGCGATCTGGGAGAAGGCGCTGCCGGCGCGGCAGAAGTTCTCGCCCATCGTCGGCTGCTGGTATTCGGACATCGGCGCACTGAACAGTTTCGTGCACATCTGGCCCTATGGCTCGATGAACGAGCGCATGGACACGCGCAAGAAGGCGACCGACGCCGGCATCTGGCCGCCCAAGTCCGGCGAGGGCGACGCGGCCTACACGCTCCTCACGCAGGAGACCAAGATCCTGCTCGCCGCGCCGTTCTCGCCGCTGCAGTAATTCAGTAAAAGACCACGCTCGAGCGCGCGAAGAAGTCGAGCAGCGCGCTCGTCGCGCCCATGCCGAAGCGGCGCGCGAACTTCTCGGCGAGGTTCTCTTTCTGCGTGTAGTCGACGACGTCCTCGGCCTTGATCACGTCGCGCGCGACCGAATCGAGCGTGCCCAGGCCGTCGGCGAGCCCGAGCTCGATGCTCTTCGGGCCGGTCCAGATCAGGCCCGAGAACATGTCGGGCGTCTCCTTGAGCCGCTTGCCGCGCCCCTCGCGCACCGCGTCGATGAACTGCTGGTGGATCTCGCCGACCAGCTCCTCGGCGATCTTCTTGTGCTCCGGCTGCTCGGGCAGGAACGGATCCAGGAGCGCCTTGTTCTTGCCCGCGGTGATGAGGCGCCGCTCGACGCCGAGCTTTTCCATCAAGCCGACGACGCCGAAATTGTCCATGCGCACGCCGATCGAGCCGACGATCGAGCCCTTGGCGACGTAGATCTTGTCGGCCGCGGCGGCGACGTAATAGCCGCCCGAGGCGCACAGATCCTCGACCACCGCGTAGAGCGGCACCTTCGGGTATTTCGCGCGCAGCCGCCGGATCTCGTCGAAGATGTTCTGCGCCTGCACGGGGCTTCCGCCGGGCGAGTTGATCCTCAGCACGACGCCCTGCGTGTTCTTGTCCTTGAACGCCGATTGCAGCGCCAGCGAGACCTTCTCCGCGCTCGAGTCGGTGCCGGGCGCGATCAGCCCCTTGATTTCGACCAGCGCGGTATGGCGCCCCGTCTTCGCGGCCTCGCCGCTGTCCTTCCAGTCCACCGCGAGCAGGATGAGCACGGTGAGGTAGGCGAAGGTCAGCAGCTTCCAGAAGATGCCCCAGAGCCGCGCGCGCCGCTGCTCTTTCAGCGCCGCCATGGCGAGCTTCTCTATGAGGCCGCGTTCCCACTGCTGGTCGTTGTCAGCCATCGTCAATCCCTTTGAAGTAGACCTTGCCGTCGCGCTCTTCCATCAGAAGCGCGACCAGAGGAGTGCCGCCGCACGGGCCGCCGAGGCATTTGCCGCTGTCCGCGGCATACGTGGCGCCGTGCGTCGAGCATATCAAATCGCGCTTGTTCAAATCGAACACGTCCCCTTCGCGCCAATCGAGCTCCATGGGCAGGTGTGAGCAGCGATTCAGGTAGCCGTACACCCTGCCCTCGAAGCGCACGACGAACGCCGGCGCGCGCTCGCCGAAATACTCGACCTCGAAGCGCACGGCGAGGCCCGAATCGGCAAGCGCGCCGGACTCGCACACTAGCCGCCGCTTGTTACCCATGTTCGTGCAGCCAGCGGCGCAGCTCGCCCACGCTGGTGATGCAGGCGCGCGGGTCGTGGCAGCGCAGCGCCGCCTCGGGATGGGCGCCGTAAGTCACGGCGATGGCGTCCACCCCGGCGTTCTTCGCCATCTGCAGGTCGTGCGAGGTGTCGCCGATCATGAGGAGCTCGGCCGCCGGCCGGCCCATCTCCGCCATGAGCTCGAGGAGCATTGCCGGGTGCGGCTTGGAATGGCACTCGTCGCCGCAGCGGGTGGCGATGAAAAGCCGGCCGACCCGGCTCGAGGCGAGCGCCTTGTCCAGGCCGCGCCGCGGCTTGCCGGTCGCCACGGCGAGGTGATGGCCGCGGTCCTTGAGCTCTTCGAGAAGCTCGGCAATCCCGGCGAAAAGGGTGAGCGAATCCTCCTTGTCCAGGAACAGGCGCCGGTAGCGGGCGAGGAAATCGGGATAGCGCTCGGGCGCGAGGTCGGGCAGCGCATGCCTGAGCGAGTCGTGCAGCCCCAGGCCGATGACGTGGCTCGCCGTCGCCCGGTCGGGCACGCGCAGGTCCATGTCGCGCGCGGCCTCGATGATGCAGTCGGTGATGACCGCGGCCGAGTCGAACAGCGTCCCGTCCCAGTCAAAGACGATCAGCGGATAGCGCAAGCTGCGCCTCCATGAAGCCCTGCATGTCGGCCGGCAGCGGCGAGTCGAGCTTGACCTGCTTTTTCTCCAGCGGGTGCCGGAACACCAGCCGGCGCGCATGAAGCAACAATCGCTTTACGCCCTGCTTCGCCAGGCTGCGATTGAGCTCGAAATCGCCGTATTTGTCGTCGCCGAGCACCGGATGCCCCGCGTGCGCGAGGTGGACGCGGATCTGGTGGGTCCGGCCCGTGAGAAGGCGCAGCTCCAGGCTGCTGAAATTCGCTCCCGCATGAATGGGTTTGACCTTTGTGATGGCGGATTGTCCTTCGCTGTGTACGCTGACCCGGCGCTCGCCCTTGGCATTCACGTGCTTGTGCAGGGATTCCCTTAGCTCCCGCTGCCCGCCTTGCCAGCTGCCCTTGACCACCGCCGTATAGACCTTCTCTATTTCGCCTTCGCGCAGCATGCGGTGAAGCTCGAGGAGCGCGCTTCGCTTCTTGGCGACGAGGAGCAGGCCGGAGGTGTCCCGGTCGAGCCGGTGGGCAAGCTCGAGCATCTTCGCCTCGGGCCGCGCCGCGCGCAGCGACTCGATCACGCCGAAGCTCACCCCGCTGCCGCCATGGACCGCGACGCCGGAAGGTTTGTCGATCACCAGGAAGCTGGCGTCCTCGAAGACGATCGGCAGATCAAGCGACCTGGCCCTGGGCTTTTCGACTCGAGAAACTCTGATGGGCGGAACGCGGACGCGGTCGCCGATCCGCAGCCGGTAATCGGGCTTGATCCGGCCGGAATTGACGCGGACTTCGCCGCTTCTCAGCACCCGGTAGACGTGGCTTTTCGGGACGCCTTTCAGCCGGCGCAGCAGGAAGTTGTCGATGCGCTGCGACGCGCTTTCCTCGCCGACTTCCAGCCAGGTGGCGCCCGATTTGCCTAACTCTTTCATTTTCAATACAATCCGCGAACTTGCTTCGAGTAGCGAGGCACAGGGACCACAAGACGCGGTGACGTCGGGCTACCGCCTGCCACGCGCCGGAACCTGCAACCCGCCTCCTGTCCGGCCACAGCCGGTCCTGAAGCAACGGTCAAATTCGCTCACCGGGAGTAGCGATGGTACTGGAAACGCGCGCTGACAGCGTGCCCCCTATGACCGGTCTTCCTTCTATCGGAGAACACTCGTTCACTGGGTCGGCGCTCGCCTGCGCGTTCAGGAGAAAAATAAGTGAAACGCATGCTTTTCAATGCAACGCAGCAGGAAGAACTGCGCGTTGCCATCGTCGACGGACAGAAGCTCGTCGACCTCGACATCGAGTCGGCTTCTAGGGAACAGCGCAAGAGCAACATCTACAAAGGCATCATCACCCGCATCGAGCCCAGCCTCGAGGCGGCGTTTGTAGACTACGGCGAAGAGCGCCACGGCTTCCTGCCCTTCAAGGAAGTCTCCAAGGCCTACTTCCGCGACGGCGCCGGCCACGGCCGCATCCAGGATGCGCTGCGCGAAGGCCAGGATCTGATCGTCCAGGTCGAAAAAGACGAGCGCGGCAACAAGGGCGCCGCCCTCACCACCTACATCAGCCTCGCCGGCCGCTACCTGGTCCTCATGCCGAACAACCCGCGCGGCGGCGGCGTGTCGCGCCGCGTCGAGGGCGAGGACAGGAATGAGCTGCGCGATACCATCGACCAGCTGCAGGTGCCCGACGGCATGAGCGTCATCGCGCGCACCGCGGCGATCGGCCGCTCGGCCGAGGAGTTGCAGTGGGACCTCAACTACCTGCTCCAGCTCTGGGGCGCGATCGACGGCGCGGCCAAGGACACCGAGAAGAAGCCCTTCCTCATCTACCTGGAGTCGAGCCTCGTCATCCGCGCGATCCGCGACTACTTCCAGCCCGACATCGGCGAGATCCTGATCGACACGCAGGAAATCTTCGACCAGGCGGTCGCCTTCATGCAGACGGTGATGCCGGCCAACGTCAACAAGGTGAAGCTCTACCGCGACGACGTGCCGCTGTTCTCGCGCTTCCAGATCGAGCACCAGATCGAGAGCGCTTACGGCCGGCACGTCAACCTGCCCTCGGGCGGCGCGGTGGTGATCGACCATACCGAGGCGCTCGTCGCGATCGACGTCAACTCGGCGCGCGCCACCAAGGGCCACGACATCGAGGAAACGGCGTTTCGCACAAACCTCGAGGCGGCCGAGGAAGTCGCGCGCCAGCTCAGGCTGCGCGACCTGGGCGGCCTGATAGTCGTCGACTTCATCGACATGGAGTCGCAGAAAAACCAGCGCGAGGTCGAGAACCGCTTCCGCGACGCGCTCAGGCATGACCGCGCGCGCGTGCAGATCGGCAAGATCTCCCGCTTCGGGCTGATGGAGCTTTCCCGCCAGCGACTGCAGCCGTCGCTCGAGGAGACCGCCCACATCAATTGCCCCCGCTGCTCGGGCACCGGCTTCATCCGCGGCACCGAGTCGACCGCCCTGCACGTGCTGCGCATCGTGCAGGAAGAGGCCATGAAGGAGAACACCGGCGCCGTGCATGTCCAGGTGCCGGTCGACGTCGCCTCTTTCCTCCTGAACGAGAAGCGCGCCGAGATCCAGAAGCTGGAGAGCCGGCTCAAGGTCAACATCATCCTGGTGCCGAACGCGCACCTGGAGACGCCGCATTACAAGGTGCAGCGCCTGAAGCATGACGAGCTGAACCAGATGGAGCACGTTCCCGCGAGCTACGAGCTGGTCGAGAAGCCGGAGGAGCCGAAGCTCGCCGGCGAGGAAGGCGAGGCGAAGCGCGAGCGCCAGCAGGCGGTCGTGCAAGGCATCGTGCCCGATCAGCCGGCGCCGATCGTGCCCGAGCCGCAGCCCCAGCAGGTGCGCAGCGCCCCGGTCACGGCTCCGGCCGCGGCACCCGTCACTCCGGCCCAGGAACCGGCTCGTCCCGGATTCCTCGGGAAACTGTTCAGCCTGTTCAAGTCCGAAAAGCCTGCAGACCAGCCCGCAGCGGCAAACGAGCCGACCATGCAGGCCGCGCAGGCGCAATCGCAGCAGCGCCATGATCGCCATCGCGACGAAGGTCGCGACCGGGATCGTTCGCGCGGCGGACGCGGCGACCGGGACCGCGGCGGAAAGCGCGACCATGGCCGCGGCGACCGCGACGGACGAAGGGATTTCCGCGGCGAGCGTGGCGACCGGGGCGATCGCGGCCCGCGCGACGGCCGGCGCGACCATCAGCAGCAGCGCGGCGACCGTGACGGACGCCGCGACCAGGCGCAGCACGGCCACGGCGGCGATCGCCATCGCGACCAGCGTCATCAGCAACAGCAGCAACGCCAGCCGCAAGGCATCGGCGAGCGACGCCACGAGCCGCGCCATCAGCCGCGCGAGCAGCCGCACGCCCAGCCTCCCCAGGACCTGGCCGTGGGCGCGGGGGAGCAGCCCCACGCTGCCGAGCAGCATCACCAGCCTCACGAGCAGCAGCCGCAGCACCAGGAGCAGCAGCCGCAGCACCAGGAGCAGCAGCCGCAGCACCAGGAGCAGCACCCGCAGCAGCACGGACAGCAGCCGCGCCCGGAGGGCGAAGAGCATCGCCGCCGCCGGCGCAGGGGCGGACGCGGACGCGGCGGAGATCGCGGCGAGCGCCGTCCGGGGGACCAGCAGCGCCCGGACCAGTCGGTGTACGCGCAGCAGCTCGAGGAGCATCGCCTGCAGCAGCAGCGCGAGGCTCAGGAAGCCGCGTCGCACGCTCACCCGCAATCGCACGCTCATCACGAGCCCGCGCGGGCCGAAGAGCCTGCCCCGGCGCCGGTTTCCCACTATGCGGCGCCCGAGCCCGCCCCGGAACCCGTCGTCGAGCAGCGCCCGGAGCCGCGCATCGAGGCACCGCGCATCCAGGTGCCGCAAGTCGATGCTCGCGAGGCGCTCTCGAGCGCCGGCCTGCAGATGGTCGAGACCTCCCGGGCGCCCGCGCCGATGCCGGAGCCGGAGCCCGAGCGGCTTGGCCGGCCGCGCCGCGAGCGTCCCGCCGCGCCCTCAGGCGGCGAAGAGCTGGTTCAGGTCGAAACGCGCGACAAGTGATGTCTTAACTCATCGAGGAGGCGCTTCGCCGCCTTCTCGATGAGGTCGAGCGCTTCCTCGAAGTGCTCGGCCCCGCCGTAGTACGGGTCCGGCACCTCCTCCCCCGCCGCGAAGAGCCGCAGCTTGTGCCGGCTCCCGGCCGGGCACATCCGCTCGAGGATCCGCAGGTGCCCGCGGTCCATCGCGAGCACGAGGTCGAACTTTTCGAAGTCTTCCGGCGCGACCTGGCGCGCGCGCAGGCCCGAGATGTCGTAGCCGCGCTTTTTCGCGTGCGCGATCGCGCGCCGGTCGGGCGCTTCTCCGACGTGGTAGTCATGCGTGCCGGCGGAGTCGATCTCGAATTTCTGCCGAGGACATTCCTTTTCAAGCAAGGACCGAAGAACCCCTTCCCCGGTCGGGGAACGGCAGATATTGCCGGTACAAACGACGAGAATCTTCACTCGGAGGCGAGCTCGACCCCGAACACCCGCTTCCTGAGCTCGGCCAGCTGGTCGCGGGCTTTCGCCGCCTTCTCGAACTCCAGGTTGCGCGCGAAGTCGAGCATCTGCTTCTCGAGCGCCTTGATCTCGCGCGCGAGCTGCTTCTCGCTCATCGACTCGTAGCGCGCCTCGGCCTGCGCGGCCTTCAGCTCCTGCTCGGCGGCCTCGCCGTCGTAGACGCCGTCGATCAGGTCCTTGATGCGCTTGATGACGCCCTTCGGGGTGATCGAATGCGCCTGGTTGTACTCCATCTGCCTGCTGCGGCGCCGGTCGGTTTCCGCGAGCGCGCGCTTGATTGAATCCGTGACGACGTCGGCGTAGAGAATCGCGCTGCCGTTGATGTGGCGCGCCGCGCGCCCGATGGTCTGGATGAGCGAGCGCTCCGAGCGCAGGAAACCCTCCTTGTCCGCGTCGAGGATCGCCACCAGCGAAACTTCGGGCAGGTCGAGGCCCTCGCGCAGCAGGTTGATGCCGACCAGCACATCGAATTCGCCGAGGCGCAGGTCGCGGATGATCTCCACTCGCTCGACCGTCTCCACCTCGGAGTGCAGGTAGCGCACCTTCACGCCGTGCTCGGCGAGGTAGTCGGTGAGCTCTTCCGCCATCCGCTTGGTCAGCGTCGTGACCAGAACGCGTTCGTTTTTCTTCACCCGCTTGGAGATTTCGGACAACAGATCGTCGACTTGCGTCGCAGCCGGCCGGATTTCGACCTGCGGATCGACGAGGCCGGTCGGTCGGACCACCTGCTCGACCACCTGCCCGGACTTGCCCGCCTCGTAGTCGGCCGGCGTGGCCGAGACGAAGATCGTCTGGCGCACCACCGCCTCGAACTCGTCGAACCGGAGCGGCCGGTTATCCAGCGCCGAGGGAAGCCGGAAGCCGTACTCGACGAGGTTCTCCTTGCGCGAGCGGTCGCCGCGGTACATGCCGCCGAGCTGGCCAATGGTGACGTGGCTCTCGTCGATGATCATGAGCGCATCGGGCGGCAGGTAGTCGATCAGGGTCGGCGGCGGCTCGCCCGCCTTGCGGCCCGAGAGATGGCGCGAATAGTTCTCGATGCCCTTGCAGAAGCCGAGCTCGGCGAGCATCTCCAGGTCGAAGCGCGTCCGCTGCTCGATCCGCTGCGCCTCGACCAGCTTCTGCGCCTTGTGGAAGAAGTCGATGCGCTCGCGCAGCTCGGCCTTGATCGCCTCGATCGCGCGCAAGGTCGTCTCGCGCGGCGTCACGTAGTGGCTCGAGGGATAGACGGTGAAGCGCGCGACCGGGTGCAGCGAGCGCCCGGTGAGCGGATCGAAGATCTCGATCTTCTCGATGCGGTCGTCGTCGAGGAAAATCCGGATCGCGTGCTCGGCATGCTCGGCCGGGAAGACGTCGATCACCTCGCCGCGCACGCGGAAGGTGCCGCGGCGGAAGTCGAGCTCATTGCGGTCGTACTGCATCGCCACCAGGCGCGCGATCACGTCCCGCTGCGACATCTTCTCGCCGTTGCGCAGGTGCAGGATCATGCCGTGGTACTCGGACGGGTCGCCGATGCCGTAGATCGCCGAGACGGTGCCGACGATCACCACGTCGCGCCGCTCCATGAGCGACTTGGTCGCCGACAGGCGCATCTGCTCGATGTGCTCGTTGATCGACGAATCCTTCTCGATGTAGAGGTCGCGCGAGGGCACGTAGGCCTCGGGCTGGTAGTAGTCGTAGTACGAGACGAAGTACTCGACCGCGTTCTCCGGGAAGAACTCGCGGAACTCGGCATAGAGCTGCGCGGCGAGCGTCTTGTTCGGCGCGAGCACGAGCGCGGGACGCCCGAGGCGCGCGATCACGTTCGCCATCGTGAAGGTCTTGCCCGAGCCGGTGACCCCGAGCAGCGTCTGGAAGGCGAGCCCGTCGTTGATGCCCTCGACCAGTTTCTCGATCGCCTCGGGCTGGTCGCCCGCCGGCGCGTAGACCTGGCGCAACTTGAAGGGGCTATTGGGAAAAACCGGATCCACAGGTAAACTATTGCGGTGCAATAACGAACTTTCCAGTCTAGCAGAATGAACGCTCCTCACTCACCCTCTCCCCTCGCCACGATCGAGATGGCGCCCAAGGACCCGATCCTCGGGGTCACCGAAGCGTTCGTCGCGGATACCAACCCGAAGAAAGTGAACCTCGGCGTGGGCGTGTACACCGACGACAACGGCAAGGTGCCGGTGCTCGAGTGCGTGAAGCGCGTCGAGGAAGAGCGCGCGAAGAGCGGCGCGCCCAAGGCCTACCTGCCGATCGACGGGCTGAAAAGCTACGATGCCGCCGTCCAGGAGCTGGTGTTCGGCAAGGACAGCGAAGCCCGCAGGAGCGGCCGCATCGTCACGGTGCAGGCGATCGGCGGCACGGGCGGCCTCAAGGTCGGCGCGGACTTCCTCAGGGTCCTCAGCCCGAAGGCGACCGTGTGGATCAGCGAGCCGAGCTGGGAGAACCACCGCGCGCTCTTCGAGGGCGCCGGATTCACGGTCAAGTCCTACCCCTACTACGACGCGGCCACCCACGGCCTCAATTTCGCCGGCATGAAAAGCGCGCTGCAGGCGCTGCCGGCGGGCTCGATCGTCATCCTGCATTCCTGCTGCCACAACCCGACCGGCGTGGATCTCACCCAGGAGCAGTGGCGCGAGGTGCTCGAGATCGTGCGCTCGCGCGGCCTCGTGCCTTTCCTCGATCTCGCCTACCAGGGCTTCGCCGACGGCATCGACGCCGACGCGTTTGCGCCGCGCCTTTTCGCCGAGTCGCTGCCGTTCGTGCTGCTGTCGAGCTCGTTCTCGAAATCGGTCTCGCTCTACGGCGAGCGCATCGGCGCGACCAGCGTCGTCTGCGGCACCGCGGAGGAGGCGGCGCGCGTGCTTTCCCAGGTGAAGCGCGTCGTGCGGGCCAACTACTCTAATCCGCCGGCCACCGGCGCCGACATCGTGGCGCGCATCCTGAACTCGCCCGAGCTGCGCAAGCAGTGGGATGAGGAAGTCGGCGCGATGCGCGAACGCATCAAGTCGATGAGGAAGGGCCTCGTCGAGGGCATCCACAAGCGCGTGCCGGGCGCGGACTTCTCGTTCATCCTGCGTCAGCGCGGCATGTTCTCGTACTCCGGCCTCACCAAAGACCAGGTTCTGCGCCTGAGGAGCGAGCACTCGATCTACGCGATCGAGACCGGCCGCATCTGCGTCGCCGCGCTGACGACGAAAAACCTCGACTACGTCGCCGACGCGATCGCGAAAATCATCCGCTAGCTACCTGCAGTTTGCCGGCCGGCCTTCCATCGCGCCGCCGGCCGAGCCTCCCAGCGCCGTTCCCACACCCGGCAGCAGCACCGTGCCGACCACCGCGCCGATCGTGTAGCCCTTCGTAGGCCGCACCACTGGATTCTCGGTCGTACCCGAAAGCGCCACCGGTACCCCCGCGAAGCCGCCCGTCTTCGCGACGGACACGCCCATGCGGCCCGAGAGCTGCTGCTGCGGATCGACCTCGACGAAACCTCCTGCGACGAGCGCGCTCGAGCGCGCGCACAGCTCTTCCACGCGCACGCGCTTGCCGCGCACCTGCAGCTTGCCGCGCAGCTCGTCGAACTTCGTGGCGCCCCCCTCGCCCCGGCTGCCGGTGAGGTCGGCGACCTTGGTGAGGTCCACGCCGTGAAAGGCGCCGCCCGAAACTTCGAACGGGCCGTCGAGGGCGAGCGCGCCGGCAAGCTGCTCCGGGCCGCGCGCGGCTGCGCTGAACTTCGTGCTGACGGCAAGCCTGCCGGTGAGCTGCGCCTTGCGGCCGAGCGCCTGCTGCACGCCCGCGATGTCGATGGCGGAGAGCTGCGCGCGGCCGGAGAGCTGCCAGAGCTTCTGCCAGTCGGCGCTCGCCCGGCC
>Ga0310810_10004921_pt1 | contig 14854 bp, 8 predicted proteins | sample NCmetagenome_FD_207641 | JGI IMG/M metagenome (GOLD analysis project Ga0310810, IMG submission 207641) | Soil microbial communities from experimental microcosm in Duke University, North Carolina, United States - NC | ecosystem: Engineered > Artificial ecosystem > Soil microcosm > Unclassified ...
ACGAGCGATCGCGCGCCTGGTTGCGCGCAGTAGCGTCGGCCAGGACGTCGAGGCACGGCAGCGCGTCGGCATCCAATCGCTCGGCCGCGCCTTCGCGATCATGGAAGAGGTTGCCCGCCATCGTGAAGGCATCAGCCTCGCGGATTTGAGCAAGCGCGTCGGCCTGCATAACTCGACCACGTTTCATCTGGTCAAGACGCTCGCGTCGCTCGGCTACGTCCGGCAAGAGAAGGACACCAAGCGCTATCGCATCGGCCGTCCGCTGTTCGCACTCGCGGCAAGTTGCCTGGATGAAATCGAAATGGTGAGCGTTGCAACGCCCATTCTCGAAGACCTGTCCCGCGAGACTGGTGAGAGCGCGCACTTCGCTGTGCGGATGGGCGATGCCGTCGTGGTCATCGCACGGACGAGCGGGCCGGGAGCCTTTCAGTTGACGGATCGTGTTGGCGTCGTACGTCCTGCACATTGCACGGCGCTTGGCAAAATGATCCTCGCTTCCCTCAAACCTGATCAGTTCGAAGACTTTCTGCAGCGGGCCGATCTGAAGCCATCGACAGAGAGATCCATTACCGAAATTCCGGCACTCAAGCGCGAAGTCGAGGACGTGCGGCAGAGCGGGATCGCGTTTGACGACGGCGAGTTCAACCCCGAGGTTCGCTGCGTCGCGGTGGCGGTGAGGGATTTCACCGGCGAGGCAATCGGCGCGCTGGGCATTTCGGGGCCCGTGTGGCGTTTGTCCATCCAGGCGTTGCAGAGCCGAGCGAAAATCCTTCGACGCGCGGCGGATCGGCTGTCGGTTGAATTCGGTGCCAAGGGCGCGGCCGCGTGACTCGCGTTTTGGCCGTTGACACGCGGCGGGCGGTTCCGGATATCATTCAACAATAGAAAAAACTCTCTCACATTGTCGCATACGCGAGGATGGAGATCGAGCGGCGCGAGGCACCGGGAGGGGAGCAGCAAATGATCATCAGCAATCGCAGGCGCATTCTCAAAGCCGGTGCCGCATTGGCGGGCACCGCGACGTTCGGCTTTCCGGCGATCCTCAAGGCGCAGGACAAGATCAAGATCGGTCACCTGACGCCGCTCACCGGCTTTCTCGGCGCGCTCGGCGCCTACGCGCAGCTCGGGTTGCGCATGGCCCAGGAAGAAATCAACGCCGCGGGCGGCGTGATGGGCCGCCAGCTCGACATTATATCGGAGGACTCGGTCAACCCGGCGACTGGCGCCACCAAGGCCCAGCGCATGCTGGAACAGGACGGCGCTGTCGTGCTGATGGGCGAGATCAATTCCGCGGTCGCGGTTTCGATCATGCAGGTGGCGGCGCGCAACAAGAAGCTTTTCATGCAGGTCGGCGCACGCTCGGATGCGCTGCGCGGCAAGAACTGCAACAAGTACACATTCCACGTCGACATCCCGAACACCGTGATGGTCAACGCGGTCGGCAAGGCGCTGCTGCGCGACAATATGGTGAAGGGCAAGAAGTTCTTTACGCTCACCGCGGACTACATTTTCGGACACGATCTGCTCGCCGCCGCCAAGCGCTTCTTCGCTGCGAATGAAGGCAACCTGATCGGCGACGAGCTGGTCGCGACCGACGTGACCGACTTCAGTCCGTATCTGCTGAAGGTGCGGCAGGCGAAACCCGATGTGCTCTGCTGCAATCTCGCCGGAAATCAGGTCACTAACCTGATCAAGCAATATGCCGAATTCGGCCTGCCGTATCCTGTCGTCGGCTTCAACCTCAACACGGCCGACGCGTGGGCCGCGGGCGAAGGCAATCTCAGCGGCACCTGGCCGACCGTGTGGCACCACGACCTCGACACGCCGGCCTCGAAGAAATTCGTCGCAGACTTCATCAAGCGGAACGGCAAGCCGCCGGAGAACCACGCCTGGATCGAATACGTCGCGCTGAAGATGATGGCGCAGGCGATGAACGAGACGAAGTCGACCGACACCGACAAGCTGATCGCCCATTTCGAGAAGCAAAGTGAGTTCGATATCCTGAAGGCACGCAAGGCGTACTTCCGCAACTGGGATCATCAGCTGATGCAGGAAGCCTATCCCTTCACCGTCAAGGAGAAGGGCAAGGCGAAGGACAAATGGGATTTCCTCGCGCTTGGTGCGGCCGTGCCGGGGACCAACGAGCCGCTCGAAGTCCTCGCTCCAACCAAAGAGCAGAACCCCTGCACGTTCGCGACCTGACGACGGGCGCGATCGTCCGACAGTAGGCCGGAGCGCATGTTCCTGCTGGAACAGGTTGTCAACGGCCTTGTGCTCGGCGGTTATTACCTGCTGATCGCGCTGGGCCTTGCGCTGATCTTCTCGGTCGGCGGCATCGTGAATCTGACGCATGGCGCCTTCTACGCGCTCGGCGCCTACGTTTCGGTCGAGCTCACGAAGTATCTCGGCTTTGGCCCCGCGGTTGTCGTTTCGCCGGTTGCGGTCGGATTGCTCGGCATCCTGTTCGAGCGATTTATCCTGCGCCGCTTCTACACCGCCGATCCGATCCTCAGCCTGCTCGTGACCTTCGGGCTTGCGATGGTGGCGGAGCAGCTGATCCGCATTCTCTGGGGTGCACAGCCACTGTCGCAATCGATGCCGCAGGGATTGAAAGGCGCCGTCATCATCGGCGACTTCCTGTTTTCGCGCTATCGGCTGATGCTGCTCGGTATCGTCGCGGCGATATTGGCAGGCGTCTGGCTGCTGCTGCACAAGACCTCGTTCGGCCGCGTCGTGCGCGCCGGCATCCAGCGCCCGGACATGGTGGCGACGCTCGGCATCCGGCTGCAGCCCTATATGACGGCAATCGTGGCCCTCGGCGTCGGCATGGCGGCGGTGGGTGGCGCGTTCTTCGCTCCGATCACGATCGTGCACCCCGCGATGGGTGCCGAGATCATCACGGTCGCCTTCGTCGTCGTGGTGATCGGTGGGCTGGGGAGCTTCTGGGGCGTCGTGCTCGCGGCGTTGCTCGTTGGGGTCGTGCGCGGCATCACCATCCATTTCGTTCCAGCCGCGGGCGAGGCCTCGATCTATGTGTTGATGTTCTTTGTGTTGCTGGTCCGCCCACGCGGTCTGCTTGGCGAGCGTATCGAGAAGTTCGAATGACGCACGCCAAACACCACCCGCTCTGGATCGCCGCGCTTGCGCTACTCGCGCTGCCGCTGCTGATGCGGCTGTTCGGCCTTTCGCTGACCACCGCGTCGATGGTGGTGATTTTCGCGATCGGAGCGATGGGGCTCAATCTTCTCGTTGGCTATACCGGGCTGACTTCATTCGGACACGCGACGTGGTTCGGAATTGCCGCCTATACGGCGGGACTGATCCAGAAGAACTGGTTACCCGGCCAGATCTGGCTGCCCATCCTGCTATCGATGATCTTCGTTGCGGCGCTCTCCGCATTCGCCGGTGTCGTGATCTTGCGTCGGCGCGGCGTCTATTTCTCGCTGCTGACGCTCGCGCTCTCGGCGCTCGCCTACACCATCGCGTTCCGCTGGACCGAGGTAACGGGCGGCGAAGACGGTCTTGGTGGGCTTACACGCGGCAGCATCGGTCCGTTCAGCCTTGACGACGGGCGAGTTTTCTACGGGACCGTCGCCGTGATCGCCTTGGGCGTGCTCTATCTGCTGCTGCGCGTGATCCGCTCGCCATTCGGCCACGTGCTGATGGCGATCCGGGAGAACCAGCTTCGTGCGACGTTTCAGGGCTACCCCATTGAGCGGTACAAGCTCGCCGCCTTCGTGCTCTCGGCAGTCGTGACTGGTCTTGCGGGTGCACTGCTCGGCTTCCAGACCTATCTGGTCTCAGCGGAGGCCGTCTCGGTACCGTTCTCGGGCGAACTGCTGGCGATGGTGGTGATCGGCGGGATGCACAGCATCCTCGGGCCGGCTCTCGGCGCGCTGTTTTTCGTGCTCTTCCGTGAACTGTTCTCGATCTGGTCGTCGAACTGGCTGCTCTGGTTCGGCCTGATCTTCGTGGCGTTCGTCCTATATTCGCCCGGCGGGTTGGTCGGCATCTACGCTAAGCTGAAGCGACGCTGGCGCCCGCCGCCGGAGGAAAGCGCCGCGATGAGCCGGCGCAAGATCTACGAAGACCTCCCTCTGCCGGCGTTTCTGCTTTCGCCGATTGCACAGGGTCGCGTGCTGGAGGTGGACGCCGTCTCGAAGCATTTCGGCGGCATCCGGGCGGTCACGACCGCAAGTCTTGCGATCGGGGCTGGCGAAATCCATGCGCTGATCGGGCCAAACGGAGCAGGCAAGACCACGCTGTTCAATCTCGTGTCCGGCCTGTACGCGCCGGACAGCGGCACCGTTCGGCTCAATGGGCACGCCATTCACGGCGCCCCCCCGCACCAGATCTGCGAAGACGGTGTCGCGCGCTCATTCCAGATCACGAATCTGTTCCGCAATCTTACCGTCTACGAGAACCTGCGCCTCTCACTGCAGGCACGCCACGCCGCAAGGTTCAACCCATGGCGGGATGTCGACGACTTCCCCGAGCTCCACGCCGAGACCGCCGAGCTGATCCGGTTTCTGGGTGTGGAAGGTATCGAGGCGATCGAGGGCGGTGAACTCTCCTACGGCGGACAGCGGTTGGTCGATCTAGGCATCGCGCTCGGTGCGAAACCGAAGGTTTTGCTGCTCGACGAGCCGCTCGCGGGACTCGCAGCCGCTGAACGCGAACGCGTCTCGAAGCTTATCAAGAGCATCTCTGCGCACATTCCGGTCCTGATCGTCGAACACGATATTGATCGCGTACTCGGCCTGTCACAGGTCGTAACAGTCATGAATCAGGGCGAGGTGCTGATGGCCGGCACACCCGGCGAGGTGCGCAACGACCGACGCGTGCAAGAGGTCTATACGGGAGTCGGAACACCGCCGCTTCCAATTCGCGTATCGATTACGGCGCGCGAGACGCCGGTGCTGCGTTGCGAGCAGGTGAACACGTTCTACGGCAAGAGCCATATCCTCAACGACGCAACGCTCGATGTACGCGAAGGCGAGATCGTCGCGCTGCTCGGCCGCAACGGCGCGGGGAAATCCACTCTGCTCAAGTCGCTGGCTGGGCTCGTCCCGCCGGCCTCGGGACGCATCGAGTATGCCGGGCTCGACATCGCAAAGATGCCCGCGCCAGACATCGCGCGGCTTGGCATCGGCTACGTACCGCAAGGCCGCGGCTTGTTTGCCGGGATGACGGTCGCCGACAATCTCGCGCTCGGACGCCTCGCGCGCAAGACTGACGGCAGCAGCGGTGTGGTGTGGAGCGAGGAGCAGATCTTCGCGTACTTTCCGCGCCTGAAGGAACGCCGGAATATCGCGGCCGATTATCTTTCAGGTGGCGAGCAGCAAATGCTCGCCGTGGCGCGCGCCCTCTCCGGCAACGTCAGGCTTCTGCTGCTCGACGAACCGTTCGAGGGATTGGCCCCTGCCGTCATCCTAGAACTGATCGCTGTTTTTGACCGGTTGCGCGAGCACTGTTCGATCCTCATCGTGGAGCACAATCTCGATGTCGTGCTCGCGCTCGCCGACCGTGTGTTTGCGCTTGAGCGCGGCGCGGTGTTCCATGAAGGACCTGCGGCGCCGCTGCTGACCAACCTCGACTATCGCAAGCGGATTCTCTGGTTGTGACGGCAGCCTGTGCTAGCGTCGTCCGATGGGCGCCAACACACGCGATCTCATTGTTGTGGGCCAAGGTGCAGCAGGGCTTGCCGCCGCGTTGTCCGCAGCCGAGGAGGTGCGCAGGCGGTCCGTCCGCATCACGCTGATCGACAAGGCTTCCGAGGAAGAGGCCGGCGGAAATACGCGGTGGTCGCCATCCTATATGCGCATGGCGGCGCCGGATCGCGTCGAGGATCGTTTTGTCCAGAGTATGCTCGCGGCCACACGCCATCGTGGCGACGAAAGCTATTTCTCTCGCCTTGCCGAAGATGCACCGGCGACGATTGCGTGGATCGCATCGCACGGCGTCGAATTCATCCAGCCGACCTACTATCTGGCAAAGGGACCGGCCCGCATCCAGCCGCTCGGCGGCGGCCCCACCATTGTGGCGGCGCTGAGTCATGCCGCCAGAGAGGCGGGCGTCGTGTTTCGATATGGCTGTATGGCGCGTGAGGTCGCAATTCGGGAGGGCCGGATCGTCGGCGTCGTGGTAACGCGCGACGGCTCGATCGAAACAATCGGCGCGGACGCAATTGTCCTGGCCTGCGGCGGATTTCAGGCCAACGCCGACATGATGCGTGAGCACTTTGGGTCCGGCGGCGCAACGATGCGGCTGATCTCGCCCGGCACGCGCCATAACACCGGCGACGGCATCCGTATGGCGCTCGCACTCGGTGCCGACCGAGCCGGCGACTGGAACGGCATGCACGCGGAGCCGATCGATGCTCGCGCCCAGAATTCCGCGCCAGTCGTCCTCGTCTATCCCTACGGCGTCGTTGTGGACCAGACCGGGCGCCGCTTCTTCGACGAGGGCGCAGGTCTCGTGCACGAGACTTGGGAGAAGTTCGCACGCGATATCCAGTTCAAAACGCCGGGCTCGGTGGCTTATGCGATCCTGGATAGTCGTCTCCTGGAGATCGCGGACTATCAGCGCGCGATCCGCTCCGAGGTTCCGCCGTTCCGCGCAGGCACGCTCGCGGAGCTGGCAAGCCTGCTCGGGGTGGATGACAAGAATCTTTGCGACACGATCGTGACCTACAACGCTGCTTGCGTGGGCGATCCCGCCACATTCGATGCCACGTGCTGCGACGGACTGGCGGCTGCCAAGACGCTCACACCGCCGAAATCGAACTGGGCGCGCGCCATCACGGTCCCACCGTTCCTCGCCTATCCACTCGTCGGCGCCGTCGCCTATACATTCGGCGGCCTTGCGACAGACACGCGCGCACGCGTATTGCGCGACGGTGCACCGATTCCCGGCCTCTACGCGGCAGGCGAAATCACCGGACATTTCCATTACACCGCGCCGAATGCCGTGTCGGTACTGCGCGCTTTCGTATTTGGGAGGATCGCAGGGCAGGAGGCCGTTGCGGAATTGAGTGCCGGCTGAGCGCCGCGTGTCATGTGAGGAACCGTCCGTCGTTCGCCGGTATCTCGGCTTCTGGCAAGCCGAGTTCGCGCCGCACGATGTTCGCACCGCGCACCATTGCGATCATTTTGTAGAAGGCGTGCGTGCGGCTCATTCCCTGCCGTCCAAAGCCGCAGTCCGAGCTGAGAAGCAGGCGTTCGGGTGTCACGCTCTTCAGAGCCTTGCGGATCAACGCTGCGATATCGTCGGGCAATTCGATCTGCAGCGAACGGTGGTTGAGCACGCCGATGCAGATCTTTGTATCCCGGTTGAGCGCCGCCGCGACGTCGGCAATCTCGGCACCGTTATCTTCGGTGGCTTCCACCGTGACGACGTCGACATCGAGCTGCGCAAGGTGCGACAGCGCTGGCTTATAGGACGGTTGTTGCGCAAGACGCTGGGCGAACGGATTGCCCCAGCAGGTATGGCACCACACCTCGGTCTTGGCGCGCAGGCCCGCGACCTCCGCGTTGAACGCCCCGATGTAGACGGGAAACGGCACCTCTCCCTCGACGCCGCCGGTATTGTGCAGGCACGGCTCCTCGATCTGAATCACCGCGCAACCTGCGTCGGCGAGGCGGTGATATTCCTCGTTGAGTGCCTTCGAGAAAGCGAGGACCTGGTCGCGCCGATCCCGGTAGAAGCCGCCGAGCGACTGGCGGTCGAGCATTTGGCCGCAGCAACTTCCCATCTTCACGGGCCGCGTGCTCAGTCGCTGAGCCGCCCTCCATACCGCGTCGTATTGCAGCGCGCCCGCGCCGATCGGCCCGACGACTTTCGGAGGCTGCAACGTGCTGACGAACTCACTAAGGATGTCGCCGGCGGTGCCGGCCCGCTCGGCAAAGCCGCGGTGGCGCGAGCCGGTGCCGTGTGAAGAATGATCCTGTCGGGAGAGTCCTTCCATCCGGTCGAACGCATAGCCGAACCACGAGCGTCCACCGATGTCGCGGTCGAAACGCATCTCGCCGTCGGTCACGATATCGAGGCCGGCACGCGTCTGGTCGCTGATCAGCGCCGCTACAGCATCGTTGTACTGCTCGCGGTAGACGGCGTCGCCGTTGAACGCGGTCAGGAACGGACGTCCGTGCAAATTCTCGGTGAACCATTGCGGCCGCGGCAACGAGCCGGTGATGGTGGTAGCCAGCGGTTTCGCCTTGGTCGCGACGAACATGGGTCGATGCTCCCGGGAGTGCCCCGGACTGTGATGCAGAAGCGCTGGTAAGGGCAAGACGCCGTCCGATTCTGAAATCCCGGCGTCAGGATGGTGTTACGACCCGGCTCGCCCTCGCGGAGCATATCCTCGCCGGCTGAACGCAAGCGCGTCACGCCGTCGGCGGTGTTGGCTTCGATATCGGCTGTGGCGGGTAATTCCGTTTCACCAGGCTGCCCCACAACTGCAGCACAGTGCGCTTTCCCTGCGACAGGTCGCGGGTGATCGGCATCGCCAGGGTGCTCTCGGCAAAATAGGACGGTGCGATCAGCGCCAGCACCTGGTCGATTGCCGCTTCGACACGCTGGCGGTCACCGAGCGGCACAAACCGCAGCATGACCGGATAGATCATGTCGTAGAGATAGAGGATGTTCGAGTAGATGAAATCCCACGCCCTGGCCGGATCGAGCGTTGAATTCCACAATTGGATGAACTGATCGACGAAGGCGTCGTCGAACGGCAGCACGCGGATTGTAGTGTAATAGGAGATGCCCGAGATGAACGTATTATCGAAGTCATAGTGCGGCAATGGCGGTGTTGTGCCCGCCGTGAATGGATAGAACATCACGACAGGCAGTCCGGCGCTGGCCGCCGTTATATCGACCCTCGCAACTCCGTTTGCGCCGACATCGACAACGGTGACATTGGTCTGGATCGGCGGCTGTTTGCCCGCGGGATCGGTGACCGTGACGGTGCTTGTCGGGCCGTTCGTGACATTGACGATCTGAGGGCCGCTCGCCGGAATGGCGTTGGTCGGCGCTCCGAGGTAGCTCTCCGGATCCGAGGTCAACACGGGCGCGTACTTGGCGATCAGCAGTTTCGTATTCGTCGCCAGCGCTCCTTTGTAGAGAACGGATACATTGAAGCTCTTCGACTCGCCCTCGTTCAGATAGATGCCGCGATCGTCGGTCTGCGCCGACCACGGCTGTTCGTTCAGGGCCGTCACGATCCCGCCCGGTGCGTTGGCTTGCAAAACGAGCGTTCCGTCGCGGATCTGTTTCGAAAGGTTCAGCTTCGGATCCGGATCGAACTTGATGTCCAGAATGCCGCCGCCCTTCTCGTAGCTGCTCTCGTTGTAGTCATTATAAGTGAGCGTCGCGATCGTCGTGGGGGGGCCGCTGCTGCCCTGCACCGCGAGCGTGATGTCGCCGAGGTCGACCTTGTCGCCCTGCCAGTACATTTCAGGGAAGGTGTTCAGCGCGTCGATCGAAATCATGTGATTGTCGTAGTCGACTTCGGCGAGAGTCACGCCGAGCTTTACGATCGGCGCCGGATCGGGCGTCGGAATGTTGATGTTGGCTGTCACCGCCGCGGCCGTTCGTCTGGCGATGGGCGGTGGGCCGCCGTGGATCACAGAGGTCTTGAGCATCGGCGTTGTTTTGGATGGGCTTGCGATCTTGATCGGATTATTGATCGGGATCGCGCCGGCAGTCGCAAGAAAACGTCCTTCCGGAACGCTGACGAGTTCGTCATTGAACCAGGGACCGATGACGCCAAGCACGCGACTGTAGCAGGGGTTCGTAAACTGGTTCCCGGTCTCGAAGGCTTTCTTGTACATCGCCGGCGTGTCGGCCAGGACTTCGGGCATCTTCGGCGCGTCGTTGAAATATCCATTCTGGTAGTAAAGATTGAGATAGGTGTTGAACCGCACCATGACGCCCTGGGCTTTGCCTTGGTCGATCATCTTTTGCAGGCAGTGCAGGAGTTTCGAATTCCCTGCGTTGCTGATGACCAGCCCTTTCTGCGCCGGAAAGCAGGTTTGCCACGTCACTGAAGTGTGGCCAGCACTCGGCAAGTTCGGATTTCTCAAGGATCGAATAAAGCGCGAGTGCATGCGGCGATGGCAGGGCCCGCTGATTCCGGTTTTGTCGTCGCCGAAGCGCATGGCGTTGAAATAGATCTGGCTGCTGTATGAGCTGGCCGGATTGTTGTCGACGAGACGGCCAGGCCGTGCGGCTTCCGGGCTGCCAAACAAGTCCCCGATCAGTTCGATCGGCTTGCCGAACAGCGGGTCCTGCAGTACCGGCTCCTGATACCCGGTCGCGCCGCCGGTGATGCGGCTCTTGCGATTGATGCCGTCGGCGATGTTCTCATATTGGACGAAGTAGCAGGCGTTGGTGCCGAAGAAATTCCATTCGCCCGGCGGGCTGACTTGCGGGTTGCCGTCGCCGTCAATGTACTGCAGTTCGCTCGTGACCCATGGCCGGAACGTGGTCTGAAAGTTGGTCTGGTCGATCCCGAATTGCTTGAGGTAGCCCCAGTTCAGCGCAGCCTTATCGTAGGCGTATGTGGGAAACTCGTCGTTGTTATTTCCCGTCGGCGGATCCCAGCACATGAAGCCCTGGAAGAAGATGCGCGGATAGGACAGCACGCTCATGGTGTCGCTCCTGTGCGCCGATCGGCGCGATGAAGGTTTGCGGCTAGCGCTGCCACTGCGCGCGCTTGAGTGACCAGACGAAATCGAGAGGGTTGTAGCCCTTCATCTGTTCGGTCGGCGGATTGCCGGTGTAGTAGGTGATGCCGCCGTTCTGCTGCTTGACGATGTTGAAATAACCATCCGTGGCGGAGTAGCCCGCGACCGCGTGGCAGGTCACGCAGGACGACGACAGCTGGAACGCACTCTCGATCTGCGAGTTCGCCAGCAGCAGCGGCTTTCCATTGGCGTCGACGAACTGCCACTGAGTGCCGATCAACTGGTAGTTCGCGAAGATCGAGCCCGCATTCTTGAGCAGCGAGCGGTACTTCTGGTTTGCTTGCGCGACTGCCGGCGCGATCGGCAGCTTGTTGGTCGCCCTCGTGAATTGGGCGTCATTGACGTTCTGGAACGTGGTCCAGAACCACTGCGGCACCGGCTTTGAAATGATGTGCATGCCGGAGAGCGCCGCGCGGCCGACCTTGTATAGGCCGTTTGGTTTGCCGCTGCCGTCGACCAGCGCGTAGTAGGCGTTGACGATGTAATACTTGCCGTTGAGTTGATTGAATATCTTCTGGTCGGTACCGATCCAGATCCAAGACGTCTTGAGCTCAAATGAACTCGCCGGAAAATCGGTCGGCTTGTTGGCCTGCGCCATCGCCTGCTGGCCGTTGACGTTATAGATCCCGTTGTTGACGATGTAAGTGAATGTGTCCTGGTTCATCAGGATCTGGTAACGTACGTTCTGATCGAACTTGTCGCGCAGCGCGAGTCCGTCCGACTGCACATTGCTGTCGAGGTTGTGGAACGGAAGATTGGTGTTGAGCCCTTCTTTCTGTGCCAGCGCGATCACTGCTGCCGGCGGCGCCGGAGTCTGCCCCCAGCCCGGAGGCTGCTGGCCGGTCGCCAGATAGACGGTGCTGGTCGGCCGCCAGCTCTCCCACAATTTGGGATCGCCTCCGGTCAACGGCGTGTTGAGCCAGAGGAACCAGCTCCACGCCAGTTCGGTCGTGCCGTTGCTCTCGATCATGGCGCGCGCAGCCGCGGAATCGGTCGTCAGCTTTTCCGCCTGCGTCAGGTTGAGGGCCTGCGTTTGCGCGGTGGCTACGGCCGGACAGCACAGGCACACGAAGCCGAGGGCGGCCAGCGTTGAAGGTCCGATACGCATCGGCTGAAACTCCGTCAGGGTTTGATGTTCGACCAGTCCAGTGTTTTCGCTGGGCTTGACACTTGCGCGGGGCTGGCAGCCGGGGTGTCCGGGCAGTCCGTCGAGAACAAGCAGCACCATCCGGGCTTCGCGGGGCATATTTTCGCGACCTGGTCCCAGGTTTGCGCCGGGTTGGGCCGTTTCATGCTGAAGTTGGTGTAGTTCTGGCTGACGATCGGCGCGCTTGGCGGATCGAGCGGGTAGCCCGCGAAGTAGAACGACTGCGGGTGTCGATAAGACGATGCCTTCTTGTCGTATGTGTCCGGTTGCGCGTCCTTGTAGAACGCGTACCCGAAAAGAATTCCGCCAGGCGTCATCGAGTAGGCCTGCAACTTCCCCCCGACGCGAGTGCTATCGATCGGGCTGTAAGGCAGATGTTTGACGAAGTCCCGACGCGGCGGATGGTTCTGCAGCGAGAACTGGCAGCATTGAGGCGTGCCTGGCGGCCGATCGTCGTAACGCAAGAAATACGCCTTGTTGCCGAGTGAAACGAACGAGCAAGTGTAATTGTTGCTCGTCGGGAAGATCGGCAGACAGAACTTCTCGTAATGCTCCATCATCGCCCCGGTGCCGTCGCGGTCGCGCGGCACGTAGGTCGAGTCGTATGCGGTCCAGCCGTTGGAGACCTGGTAGTCGCTTGGGGTCAGTCCGTCGGGAGGCGACCCATAAGGCGGGGGGAATTTGTCGTAATTGCTGAACACCCGGTACATGATCCAGTCACTGGTCCACCAGGCTGGATAGAGCGGATTGGTCGGCTCACCGGGCTTGCGCTGGTAAACGCATTTTGAAGCGGGCAGGCAGTCTTTGTCGTTGTGCACGCCGCCCGTGTAGTAGACGTGGCGGCTCGCCGGATCATCGTCGGCCGCGCGAACAACCTGCGCGCTGGCCGCAAGAATTGCCATGATGAGCGTTAGCGCCGCAGCTCCGCACCTGGCTCGTCGCGCAACGGTTCGCACAGCTACGCGCATGACCGCACCTGCGAACATCTTTGATCAAATCGGCAAGAGCACCCGGACGACGGCACAAGCGGACGGTAAGGGGCGGCTCATTGTAATGCAACCTAAAAGGGAGGATTCCGGACCGTGTCGCGGGGGGCCGACCGGCTCGACGGCAGCACCGCGCTGAAGATCAGCTGCGGCTTCGCGGCTCGCGCAGAGACCGCAACCAGTCTTGCCACGCGAGCGGCCCGAGGCGTTGATCGCAGGTCTGGCTGGTCTGCAAGAATCTCGGCTAGGGGAATCCACCTCACCCTGTCCGGGCGCTAGACTGCGACCTCCTGGCTATCCACGACTCTCGGCAATCGGATTGATCCTGATGGTGAAGTCTAACTATCGCGTCGGCCTCGATATCGGCGGCACATTCACGGACTTCGTGCTCTATGACGCGAGCAACCGCAGCATCGCGCTCTACAAGTGTCTGACGACCCCGCGCGACCCTTCGGCCGCCGCGCTCGAAGGGTTAAGCGAACTCACGGCTCAGGCGAACCTCACGATCGCGGATATCGGCGAGATCGTTCACGGCACAACACTTGTCACCAACGCCATCATCGAACGCCGTGGCGCGCGCCTCGGCTTGCTCACCACAAAAGGCTTTCGCGACTCGCTCGAGATGGGTGCTGAGCAGCGCTACGATATCTATGACCTGTTCCTGAGCTTTCCCGAGCCGCTCGTTCCCCGCCGCCATCGGCTGGAGATCGGCGAGCGTGTGGACCGCGATGGCCGCATCATCGCGCGCATCGATGCCGATGAAGTGCGGGCCGCGGTGCGGCATCTTGTCGGAGACGGGATCGAGGCGGTCGCGATCTGCTTCCTGCACGCCTATGCCAATCCGGCGCACGAGCAGGCGGTACGCGACCTGATCTTGCGTGAATTTCCCGGTCTATTCGTCTCGCTATCCTCCGAAGTGGTCGCCGAGCTGCGCGAATATCCGCGCGCAGTCACGACCTGCGCGAATGCCTACGTGCAGCCCTTGATGGATCGCTATCTGGCGAACCTGGAAAGCGAGCTTGCGGTGCGCGGCTTCGGCGGCACACTCCGGCTGATGCACTCGGCGGGTGGTCTCGTTGCGCCCGCCGCTGCGCGAAAATTCCCGATCCGGCTGCTCGAGTCCGGCCCTGCGGGCGGTGGACTTGCGAGCGCGCTTTTCGGCGATCTTGCCGGCGAGCCCAGCGTCATTTCTTTCGACATGGGCGGCACCACCGCGAAGGCCTGCCTGATCGAGAACGGACAGATCGACGTCGCCGCGATGATGGAAGCCGCGCGCGTCCATCGCTTCAAGCGCGGCTCCGGGTTGCCGATCAAGGCACCCGTCATCGACATGATCGAGATCGGTGCCGGCGGCGGCTCAGTTGCGGGCATCGACGAAGTCGGGCTGCTGCGCGTTGGTCCGCGTTCGGCCGGTGCCGATCCGGGACCCGCTTGCTACGGTCGCGGCGGCGCCGAGGCGACTGTAACCGATGCCAATCTGGTTCTCGGCTTCTACGATCCTGCGTTCTTCCTTGGGGGACGCATGACGCTTGACCGGAAGGCCGCGATGATCGCGGCGGGAAAGCTCGGCGCTGAACTGGGCATGTCGGCGGTCGAAGCCGCGCACGGCATCCACAAGGTGGTCACCGAAAGCATGGCGGCGGCTGCGCGCATCCATCTGGTCGAGAAGGGCAAGGACCCGCGCGCCTACGCGATGGTTGGCTTCGGCGGGGCAGGGCCGGCGCATGCGGCGGGCGTCGCGCGCATTCTCGGCATTCGTGAGGTCATCATTCCGCCCGCCTCGGGCGCAGCATCCTGCCTGGGCTTTCTCGTCGCGCCATTGAGCTTCGAGCGTGTGCGCTCCTATCCCGTCCGGATGACCGCGGGATTCGACGCCACCGCGGTGAACACCGCGCTGAACGAGCTCGAGGCGGAAGGGCGGGCACTGCTGGCCGAAGCGGGTGTCGCGGCTGAGCAAATCACGGTCGAGCGCTCGG
>Ga0310810_10004923_pt1 | contig 14851 bp, 7 predicted proteins | sample NCmetagenome_FD_207641 | JGI IMG/M metagenome (GOLD analysis project Ga0310810, IMG submission 207641) | Soil microbial communities from experimental microcosm in Duke University, North Carolina, United States - NC | ecosystem: Engineered > Artificial ecosystem > Soil microcosm > Unclassified ...
AAATCACTCCCGAGGACCTCGAGCATCGACGAGCGCGTGACGCGCGCCAGAAAGGCGATCGATCTCGAGCCCAGCGCGAGCGCCGGGAGCACGAGGTACTGGGCGCGACCGTATCCGGACGGCGGGAGCCATCGCAGCGTGACCGCGAACAACAGGATGAGTAGGAGACCGACCCAGTACACCGGGAACGAGATCCCCAGGTACGCGACGCCTAACGTGACTCGGTCGAGCAGTCCACCGGGCCAGCGCGCGGTGATGACGCCAATCGAGATGCCAAGAACGGCCGCCAGCACCATGGCCGTCGCGGCGAGAAGCAGTGTCTTCGGGAACCGCTCGGCGATATCACGAAGAATCGGGCGGCCCGTGATGTACGACGTCCCGAGGTCGCCGCTCAACACACCCCCGGCATAATGCGCGAACTGCACCGGCACCGGATCATCGAGCCGAAGCTCCCGGCGCAGCCGCGCGATCGTTTCGGCGTCGGCACGCTCCCCGACCATCTCCTGCACCGGGTCGCCCGGCGCGACGTACAGCAGCAGGAACACGACGACGAGCACGCCCGCCAGCGTCGGGATGGCCAGCAGTACTCGGCGGAGGAGGAAGCGAGGCACGAACGGCGGGCGGAGGCTGGTGTCGCGTCAGGCTACGGGCGCTGCTCGGGTCCGGCGATCTTGACCTCCGTCCACCGCTGGCCGTTGAAGATCGTCGGTACCTTGAAGTTCCTGATCCACGGCTGCACCGCGTAGAGATCGTTGTAGAAGAAGAGCGGCACCATCGCCGCGTCTGCGTAGCCGAGCGAGTCGGCGGAGCGGTAGAGGGCGGCGCGCTTCACATCATCCTGTTCACGTCGCGCGGCCAGCACGAGTTTGTCGAACGCCGGGTTGGCGTAGAACGAGACATTGCCGCCCGGGCCTTTGCTGCCGGAGTACAGCAGCGGGAAGAGGAAGCTGTCCGCGTCGGGGTAGTCGGCGTACCACGTCTTCAGCGTCATGTCCGTCTCGCCTTTGCGCGCCGCCTCGCGCGCGGACGACGCGTCGCGCTGCACGAGCTTCGTGCGAATGCCCGCCGCGTTCAGGTATCCCTGAACCGCCTGCGACAGTCTGGCGATCACCGCGTCCTGCGAGTGCCAGAGCTCGACGTCGATGCCGTTCGGGTGGCCCGCCGCGGCAAGCAGCTCCCTTGCCTTGGCGACGTTGTATGCATAACGAGCCCGTGACGTGTCCGCGCCTTCGAGGAGGGGTGCGACGACGCCGGGTGCGAGAAAGCCGCGTCCGCCCATCAGCTGCTTGAGAATCGTGCGTGTGTCGACGGCGTAGTTGATCGCCTGGCGCACGCGGACGTCGGTCAGCGGTCCCCGGGTGGTGTTGATCGCGACGTAGTAGAGGATGAGTGCCGGCGCGGTCTGCAGCATCGCCTGCTTTTCGTCGGTCTGCTCCCACGCCTGCGTTTCGCCTTGCGGGATGACGAGGATGTCGACGTTGCCGCTTTCGAACTCGGCGACGGCGGTGCTCGGCTCGGGGATGATGCGTGCCGTGAGTGTATCTGTCGCCGGAGCGCCGCCCCAGTACTTGTCGTTGCGCGCGAACTTCAGGTAGTCGTCGTGCTTCCACTCCACGAACTTCCACGGCCCGGTGCCAACCGGATGTTGGCCGAAGTCGGCTGGCGTCGTGTCCGGAACGATCGACGCAACCGGCATCGCCAGCAACTTGGGAAACGCAGCGAGCGGCTCGGCGAGCGTGACCACGATGGTCGTGTCGTTCGGCGTGGCAAGGCCGGAGACCGACCTGGCTCTTCCCGCCGCGAAGTCGGCCGCGCCCTTGATCGGGACGAGCGGTTCAGCGCGGCCGCCCTTGGTCGCGGGATTGAGCGCGCGCTCGAAGCTGTGCACTACCTGCTTTGCGGTAAAGGCCGTTCCGTCATGGAACGTGACCCCCCGCCGCAGGTGAAACGTGTAGGTGAGCCCGTCTGGCGAAACGGTCCAGCGTTCCGCGAGCGCCGGCTCGACGCGGGCATCCGGCGTGAAGCGTGTGAGGCCGTCGAAGACGTATGAGACCGCGCGTCCGGTGGGGACGTCTGTCGACAGGGCCGGGTCGAGTGAGCGCGGATCATAGGTGTCGCGTGAATCGACCAGCGAGCTTCGCTGTGGGGCCGATTCTCCACCGCGGCAGGCGGTAACGGCGTAAGTCGCGACAGCGAACGACAGTACACGGATGCGCATTGACAATGGCGGGTGAAACACGAGAACTTACCGGACCCTGGTTCCTTCCGTCAATCTACGCTAGGCTGCTGTGAGATCGTGAGTTACCTGCTGTTCGCCGATGACAACGAGGACATGCGGCTAATGTTGCGTGACCTCTTCCGGTCGTCGGGTCACGAGGTCTGCCTGGCTGAAGATGGGCTCGCCGCGCTCGCATCCATTCGAGAGCGCGAGCCGGACCTTGTCATTCTCGACCACAGCATGCCTGGCATGTCCGGGTTCGAAGTCTGTCGCAATGTGAAGCGGAATCCGTTCACGTCGCGAATCCCGGTGCTCATGCTCACGGCGCAGTCCGAGGTCGAAAGCAAGATCGAGGGCTTCGCGGCGGGTGCGGACGACTACCTCGCGAAGCCGTTCGACCCGCGGGAGCTTCGAGCGCGGGTATCCGCGCTGCTTCGGCTCGTCGAACGCGAGGGCGATCGGAATCCCACGAGCGGACTGCCCGGTGGGCACGCGATCGAGAAGGAAATCGCACGGCGTGTCGGGAAGGGCGACGCGTTCGCGGTGTGTTACCTCGATCTCGACAACTTCAAGGCGTTCGCGGACACGTTCGGCTTCGCGACCGCCGATATCGTCATTCGTGGTCTCGGCGCCGCGATTCGCGACTCGGCATACGCCGTGGTTGGTGAAGGCGGCGGCGATTTCGTGGGCCACATCGGCGGTGACGACTTCATTGTCGTCACCACGCAGCCGCATGCGGAGGCGGTGGTTCACGAGTGCGCGCGACGGTTTCGGGACGTGATCGCGAGAGCGGTGGGCGACGAGGCGGCGGTGAGCGGCCACTTTACGGGTGTCGATCGCGATGGACACATCAAGCGCTTCCCGCTCGCGCGCGTGTCGGCCGCGGTGATGTTCGTGTGTCCGCAGAACTGGGTCAGCCTGGCGCATTTCGGGATGCAGGCCGCCGATACGAAGCGCCGTGCCAAGCAGCAAGGTGCGGGGAGCATTCTGATCGAGTCGGTGTAAGTCGGTGGCTCACTGAAAAACGTCAACGCGCCAAATGCTCAAACGCGAAGCGCCACGCATCAGAAGCGAATACGTCTATCGTCGCGCCCTCGACGCGCGCGAGGTGCTGCCGGCGTTAGGCGTGGGGCTGGGCGTCGGCGCGCTCGCGTTCTACGTCGCGTATCTGCTGCTCCAGCGCACACCCCTCGACCCGGGCAAGCTCCCGGCTGCCGCGCCCGCGAAGCGCCTGACGCGCGGGGCGTCCGACTGATGGGTCATCGCCGAGCGCTGCTCGCACTCGGCTTCGTCGTCGCTGCTCTGTCGCTGGCCGCTCCGACCACCGGGTCGGCGCAGGACATCGCCTGCGACCGAGGCGACATGGAGGTCGTGGGCGTGGACTTCGTTGGTAACAACGCGTTCACGGACGCGCAGCTCGCCATCGGTCTCGTGACGACGCCGTCATCCTGGTTTCGCCGCGTGATCAGGATCGGTACGCGACGCTGCCTCGACACGCTGGAGGTCAAGCGAGACCCGATCCGCCTCCTGTATTTCTACAACCAGCACGGATTCACCGGGACGAAGGTTGCCACTCGCATCGACACGGTCCGAAAGAGTGCCGTGCGCGTCGTCTTCGGCATTCAGGAAGGCGACCCCATCATCATCAAGGACCTCACCATCACGGGGCTCGATTCGGTGCCGCGGAGTGACCGCATCATCCGCGAGCTGCCGATCAAGGTCGGCGAGCGGTTCGACAAGATTGCCATGGAGGCGGCGCGGGACACGATCCTGCGGCGGTTGAGGAATAACGGATACCCAGCGGCCGACCTCTTTCGCAGTTACGAGTCCGACTCCGCGGCGCGCGTGGCCTCGGTGAAGCTCGACGTGGCCACGGGCCCGCGTGCGCGCATTGGCGCCGTGAACATCACTGTGACGCCGCGAGAGGGCGCGAGCGAGCAGATCTCGACGTCGCAGGTCCGCAAGACGCTCGGATTCGAGCCGGGTGACCTCTATCGCGAGCGTGAGCTCGAAAATGCGAAACGGGCATTGTACCTCTCGGACGCGTACCGTCACGTAGAAGTGCGCCCGGACACGGCGAGTCTCGCGCCCTCCGGGGATTCGACGATCGACGTGGACGTGACGCTTGCCGAGACGTTCATGCGGTCGCTGCGGCCATCATTCGGCTGGGCCACACTCGATTGCTTCCGGACACAGGTCGACTACTCCGACGCCGGATTTCTCGGCGGACTGCGACGGCTGGATGTCAGCGCGCGAGCGTCGAAGATAGGCGTGGGATATCCCACGGAGGCGACCGGCATGCTCGGCGACATCTGCTCGCAGGCACGAAAAGATGTCTACAGCGACACGCTCAACTACTACGCCGGCGCAACCCTGCACCAGACGTCGCTGTTCGGCCTGCGCATGCTTCCGAGCCTCACGCTCTACAGCGAGCTGCGGTCGGAGTACAAGGTCTACCAGCGGTACACGCCCGTCGGCGCCATTCTGTCGCTCAATCAGCAGCTGCCTCGCCGGATCGGCGCGACGTACGCATACCAGCTCGAGTACGGTCGTACGAATGCCGAGCCGGCAATCTTCTGCGGCGTCATCGGCATCTGCGATGTGAACGAGCAGAACTTCCTGAAGCGTTCGCAAAGATTGGCGACGCTGAGCGGGACATTCGGGCGCGACAGGCGAAACAATCCGTTCTACCCGACGAGCGGCTCAACGATGTCCCTCGAGTTGAGGACGGCCAATCAAATCATCGGATCGGATCCCGATCTGCAGTTCAACAAGATCTTGGGGGATGCAAGCTGGTATTGGGCGCTGCCCAGAAACTCTGTCCTCGTGGCCCGCTTGCGCGGGGGCTTGGTATTCGGACGACAGGTGACGCTGGGCACGGATACGACGGTATTCATACCGCAACAGGAGCGCCTGTATGCCGGCGGAGCGAACACCGTGCGGGGATTCAAGCAGAACGAGCTTGGTCCGATAGTGTATTTACCAGACACGGTGAAGGTCTGTAGCGCGCCGACCGGGCCGTGCGAGTATCCGACGGTGGACGCGCCCGACACCGTGTACTTCTCGTCGGATCCGGCGGACAGATTTCGCACGCTGCCGGTTGGCGGTAACAGTGTCCTGGTGGCGAACCTCGAGCTCCGCATGCCCAGCCCATACATCTCCGACAAGCTGCAGTTCGCGTTCTTCGCGGACGCGGGTCAGGTGTGGACTCGCGGCGGCGCCGGTATTGAACAGTCCTTCAGCAGCGTACGTATCACCCCCGGCGTTGGCATTCGCCTCGCATCGCCGGTGGGCCCCATCCGCCTGGATGTGGGATTCAACCCATACCAGCGACAGTCGGGCGCGGCGTATTGGGACGCTCCCGCGCAAGCAGGCGAAGCCCCGCTCTATTGCATCAGTCCCGGCAACGGACTGCCCGTGACGGGGTGGCACAAGGGTGAATACGCACAAGACGAGAAGCCGGCGCAGCAGGCACCGACGAAGGAGTGTCTCACGTCGTACCAGCCAGCGAAGGCGTCGAGCTTCCTGAGGCGGCTGAGCTTCCAGGCCTCGATCGGCCAGGCGTTCTGACGGACGTACACACGTGACGCGCCGCCGACTCGTCGTCCTCTCCAGCGCCATGACGCTGCTCGGGCTCGGGCTGCTCATCGCGATCGTCGTCGCCGGCGTGCTCAAGACGCAGTTCGGGCGGAATCTCGTCCGCGACTACGTCGCCGAGCTCGTCGCACCGAAGGTGAAGGGGAAACTCTACGTCGGGCGGATCAGCGGACTCTCGTTCGGTGGCGCGACGATCGACTCGGCCGAGATTCGCGGGCCGGACGACTCGCTGTTCGTGGCGCTGCGCCGGATCACCGTGCGATGGGACCCGCGCGATCTCGTCGACAAGCGCACGCTGCTCAGCCTTCTCGACATCGACGGGCTCGTCGTGCATCTCCGCAAGGACTCGACGGGGACGTGGAACTACAAGCGCGTGTTCCCGCCCGGGCAGAACAAGAAGCGCGTGCCGGGCGCGGAACGGGGCTGGGGCGACTACATCGTCGCGGATTCCGTCGTGCTCCACGGCGCGATGGTTCTTCTGTCGATGCCGTGGCATCCGGACGACTCGCTCCATGGCGCCAGGCGCGACAGCGCGATCGCGCGGAACCTAACGCGAACGGACAAGGACGTGCGGCGCACCGGCAGTGGGTTCGAGCGCACGTGGCGCTGGAACAACGTTCAAGTCGTGTCAGGGTACACGCGCCTTGCCGACCCGGACAGCGTCGGTCGTCTGTTCCAGATTACGCGGCTCGAGGCGGATGAGGTGGACCCGCCGTTCAAGTTCCGGAACGTCCGCGGCGGTGTGCGGCAGACGGGAGACTCGTTATGGGCGGAGGTGGACCACTTCGACCTGCCGGGGTCTACCGGCAAGGGCGGGGGAAAGGTCTGGTGGGGAAGCGATCTGCCGACGCGCTACGACCTTCGCGTCGTCGGCGACTCGGTTTCGCTCGCCGACATCGGCTGGGTGTATCCGACGCTGCCGTCGACGGGCGGCGGCTCGATGGTGCTCAATATCCGGAACGAGAAGGATCTCTCGATCATGGACTACGCACTGTCGAACATGGATGTGCGGACGACGCGATCCCGCCTGAAGGGGAACATCACGTTCGGCGTCGGCGGGCCCGTTCTCATCGTGAAGGACCTCGCGATGGAAGCCGCGCCGATGAACTTCGATCTCATCCGCGCGCTCAACGGCAAGCCGTTCCCGTACGACTGGCAGGGCGACCTCACGGGGACCGTTCGCGCGCGCGGCGGGCCGGTGAACCGCTTCCACGTGGACGACGCGCGGGTGACGTTCGCGGACGCGAACGTGCCCGGTGCCGTGACGCGCGGGGCCGCACACGGCGATCTCGACATTCTATTCCCGGCCTTCACGAGGTTTCGCGGCTTCGACGTGAACGTGTCGCAGCTCGACCTCCGGACCCTCGTCTATCTCAACAAGAACTTCCCACGCGTGACGGGAATCGTCTCCGGCACCGCGACACTCGACTCGCTCTGGTTCGACGTACGATTCAAGAACGCCGACCTCACGCATCGTGATGGCCCCGCCGAGCCGACGCGCGCAACGGGAAGCGGCCGGGTCACGATCGGCGAGAAGTTCACGAGCTACGATCTCGCGCTGAACACGCAGCCGATCTCGTTCACCACGCTCTCGCTGTCGTACCCGTCGCTGCCACTCCGCGGACCGTACAAGGGCCCGCTGCGAATCCAGGGGACCATCGACGATCTCGAGGTCACAACCGAGTTGACCGGGCCGGGCGGTACATTCGGCTTCGACGGTCAGGTCGACGCCTTCCCCAAGACCTACGCGGCCAAGGGGACGTTGACATTCTCGAACCTCGACGCGCGAACGCTCCTCGCGAGTGACACGATCCCGGTCACATCGCTGAACGGCCGAGTGGAGCTCGACGTGTCGGCCGACTCGTCTTCGCGCGATTCCACCCTAACGAGCCTTGCCGGCGTCGTGTCGGCAATGCTCGATCGGTCGGTCGTCGATAGCATGCGCGTGTATCAGGCGACGGCGCGGATCGGATTCAACGAGGGGCGCATGCGCGTCGACACGCTCCACGCCGAAACCGTGGCCGGCATCGTCAGCGCTCACGGTGCGTTCGGCCTGACGAGCGCGGTGACGGACTCCCTCCGCTACACGGTCAGGATCGATTCCCTGGGAGGGCTTCGCCGCTACCTCGGCGCCGTCCCCGGGCCTGTCGCGGACGGTGGTGCCGCACCCGTCGATTCCATCGACGGAACAGTGAACATCGGTGGCTCGGTGCACGGCAACCTCGATTCGCTGGTCGTTCGCGGCGACAGCCTGGCCGCACGCGACATCTGGATTCGAGGCGATCAGGTGAAGGCCGTTGTCGGTGGCTTCGAGTACAACAACGTCAGGGGCGCGATCAGCGGAGGGCTCAGCGCGCGCGTCGACAGCGCCGTCGTTGCGAACATGGGCATCTCGAACGGCACCCTGGCATTCCGCGCGAGCGACGTCCACAACGGGCAATTCAGGGTCGAAGCGACCAGCGTCAACGGGCCGTCGCTGATGGTCAACGGGAACGGGTCGATGTTCGGTGACACGACTACCGTGCGGCTCGACAGCGTCGTGCTTTCCGTTCGCGATCATCGACTCACGCTCGAGCGCCCGACGACGATCGTGTCCCGCTCGGATGGATTCGCCCTCGACACGATTCGCCTCAGGGACATGCACTCGGGGTGGTTGACGGTTGCCGGCTCCGTTCCCGTTATGGAGCCCGTGTCGCTTTCATTCCGTGCCGATAGCGTGGAGCTTGGCGATATCGGGGAGCTCATTCAGGCGAACGTTCCGTTCGGCGGGCTCGCGAGTGTGTCCGTCGACGTGACGGGGGTCCGGCGCGATCCGCGCATAACGATCGAAGGGCAGCTCGACCAGCCGCGCTTCGGCTCGGTCCACCTCGACCGTGCGACATTCGGCGGAGCGTACGCGGCGAAGCGCATGGAGTCACGGGCGGAGCTGTTCCGCGAAGGGAAGTCCGTGATATCGGCGAACGCGTCCATCCCCGTCGACCTCCAACTGGCGTCCACGCCGACGCGCATGCTTCCCGATTCGCTGCACGGGAAGATTCGCTCGGAAAGTGTTGATCTGGCGATTCTCGAGACGGTGTCCCCGGCGGTCGTGAATGCTTCGGGCACGTTCGCCGCCAACCTGGATATCGGTGGCGTGTGGCCGCGGCCACAGCTGTCGGGCAGCATAACGATCTCCAACGGCGCGCTCGGACTGTCGCCGCTTGGTGGTGTCAGGCTGTCCGACCTCAATGCGACGCTCGAGTTCCTGGGTGACAGTCTGTCCATTCAGCGATTCAACGTGGTCACGCGGGAAGAGCGCGTCGGAAACCTCTCGCTCAACGGGTTCGCGAGTCTCGCTGATCGCGACAACCCCCGGTTCGACCTCACGGTAAACGCGCGCAACTTCCATATCATCGACAAGCCACGTGTCGCGCACCTCGATATCTCCGTGTCGAACCTCCGACTGGCCGGATCCTATGATCGGTCGACACTCACGGGCCTCGTCGTAGTCGATCGCGGAACGATCTTCATCCCCGATCTCATCGACAAACAGGTCATCAGCCTGGACAGCCCGGACCTCTACAACATCATCGACACGACCCTCACGGCGAACCGCACGCTGTTGCCGAAGGCGCCCCCGGCCCTCGTGCGAAATCTGTCGGTGGAGGATGTCCAGATTCGGATGGGCAACGACGTGTGGCTGCGATCGGCTGAAGCAAACATCAACCTGGGCGGGTCGGTTGCGGTACGTAACCCACAAGGCGCATCGGGAGAGCGCGCGTTCGACCAGCTCGCGCTCGAGGGCACGCTGACGACGAATCGCGGCACGTATCGGCTCAACCTGGGCCTCGCGCAACCGAAGTTCGTCGTCGAAACGGGAACCGTGCAGTTTCTCGGCGATCCCGATTTCAACGCGGTGTTGAACATCAACGCGACGAACACGGTGCACCGAATGTCGACCTCCTCCAACACGAGTGAGCAGGACCTTCGTATTCGGGTCCATATCGGTGGCACGCTCGTTCGGCCGCAGCTTTCGCTGTCGAGTGCCGATAGTCTGCTCAACATCTCGCAGACAGACCTGATCAGCTATCTGCTTACCGGCGGGCCAAGCTTCGCCGTCAACAGTCAGACCGCGGCGGCCAGCCTGCTGCGCGGATTCGGCGGCTACCTCGGCGATCAGCTTCGAGGCTTTGGTCTGTTCGATGAGGTCGATATCGAGGTCGGTCGCCGGGCAGAGTCTCAAAACCAAACATTGGCCGGCGGGTTGTTCAACGGCGCGCGGCTTGGCGTCGGACGACAGCTTGGAGATCGAGCGTTCGTGAGCGCGACCGCGGGGCTCTGCCAGCTCGGATCCCTGCTCGGTGGTAGCGGATCGAGCACGTCCGGCAACCTCGTTCAATCGCTCGGCGTAAAAGTGGACTACCGGCTGAACGAAAACCTCGGCGTGTCCGCCGGTTACGAGCCGTCGACCAGCGCACTCCTGTGCACTGGTGTTGTTTCGACACGCGGCTGGGCCCCGACTCCGCCCCAACTGGGGTTCGATATTTTCCGGACGTGGCGGTTCTGAGAAGGCGCGTCCTGCTCATCATCAATCCCGGGTCTCGACGAGGCGTGCGCCATCAGGCGCAGGCCCGGTCGGCGTTCGCGCATCGCGGCGTGGCGTGCGACGTCGTCCTCACCGAGCGCCCGGGGCACGCGGGTGAAGTGGCGCACGAGCGCGGACGTGACTACGACGCCGTCTTCACCCTCGGTGGCGACGGAACTGTGATGGAGGTCATAGGGACGCTCGCCCACAGTGACGTACCAATCGGCGTGCTGCCAGGCGGGACCGGCAACCTCATTGCCCGGGTCCTTGGCATCCCTCTCCGCGTTGGCAAGGCGGTGGACGTGCTGCTCGATGGTGATGAGGCGACGATCGATCTCGGATCGATCGGTGGGCATCGGTTCGCGTTCGCCGCCGGCGTGGGAGTGGATGCGACGATGGTCGAAACGACCACGCCAATCCTGAAGGGCCGGTTTGGGGTGCTCGCGTACTTCTGGACCGGGGCACGGGCGGCCTTGGCGCACGAGCGATTCACGGTCACCGCGACGGTGGACGGGACCCGCCACGAGCGCGTCGCGACGATGGTGATGGTGGCCAATTTCGGTGCGGTGTTCCGTGATCTGATCACCCTGGGCCCCGGAATCCGACAAGATGACGGATTGCTGGACTTGTGCGTCTTCTCTCCGAAGGGCTTCAGGGACTCGATGCGGGTGACGTGGCGCTTGCTGCGAAAGGATTTCCGCACGGACCCCTGCATGCTCTACACAGCCGGCCGGAGCCTCCGAATCGAGACGGATCCGCCGAGGCCGGTGCAGGCAGATGGAGATCTCGTGGGAATGACGCCATTCGACGTCGTGGTAGAACCATTGGCCGCGCACGTTCTCGTACCGCGCCAGCAATAATGGTTGCGGCACCGAACGCGCACCCCGCCAACGGCCAGTAGGGCGGCGTGTCCATCGAATCCGCACCGATCACTGCCGACGAGCGGTGGTCGCCAGATGAGCTTGCGCTGCTCGAAGCCCTGCCGCCTTCGCTCGCCGCCAGGATTCGTACGCTGCTACGTGACCGGGATCACTATCTCGCGCTGCACGCCTCGCTGATCGAGGTCGAGCGCGCGACGTCACTGGACGAGCGGCTTCGCATCTTCGTTCACGCCATCCACTCGATCGGCTATGGTCGCGTGGGAATCGCGATTCGCGAGGGTGATCACGAAGGCCCGCGATGCATCGCCGTGGGCATGGAGGCGCACGACGTACTCGCGTTGAGCGACCTTCGTCACGGCGGGGCCGAATGGGGAGTTGGCGGGACGCATGTGCTGCCGCTCACGACACCGGCCGGCCACGTCGTCGCCACGTTGGTCCTTGGCGATCCGGCCGACGAGGGGCCGACCGCCGCCGCGAGACTGCGAACGATCGAGCTGTTCGCCCAGCAGGTGGTCCATCACGTCGAGCAGGTGCGCTGGTCGGAGCTCACGGCTCGTCAGGCGGAGCGTCTGCAGCGGCTTCAGGTCGTGGGCAACGCCATGGCGCGCTCGCTCGACGAGCGCGAGATCTCGCTCGAGGTCGCTCGCGGCGTCTCGCAGTTGATCGCCTGTGACAGCGTCGTCGTCGTACACCCCGACCTCGAGCGAGCGACCGTGGCGCCGCTGGTGAGGCTGATCGGTGGTGTGGAGCTGCCGTTGCCCGAGGCGCCCCTCGGCGACGGTGTCATCGCGCGCGTCGCGCGCACGGGTCAGCCGGTGCTCGTCGCGGAGCCACATCCGGACGCGTCGCAGCTCATCGGCGCCGATGCCCTCGTGGTGGCGGCGGGAACGCCAGTCGGCTCGCTGCTCGCCGTCCCGCTGCGCGTGGGGCTGCATCTCGTGGCGGTGCTCGCGGTGGCGAGCGTTCGCGGCGATGCGTTCGGCGACGACGATGCCGACCTCCTGCTCACGATGGGTGCGCAGGCGGCGAGCGCGTTGAGCAACGCGCGCCTCTACGCGGAGAGTCAGCGCGAGCGACGTCAGACGGAAGCGTTGGCCGACGTGGCGAGAGCCGTGAGCGAGTCCCTGCGGATGGGCGAGGTGATGCGTCTCATCATGCGCCACGCGATGTCTCTGCTCGGGGCCGAAGGCGCGTGCGTGGCACTTCGCCGGGATGACTACCTGCACGTCGTGGCGGCGGGTGGCAGCGGCGATCTTCTCGCCGGCCTCGTGCTGCCCGTGAAGTCGAGCATCAGCGGCCGGGCCGTCATGACGCATTCGCCGGTAATCACGAATGACGTGCCGAAGGACCCGGATGTGAGTCGTCAGGCGCAGCGCCTGGTGCGCATCCGCAAGACGGTCGTCGTTCCGCTGTCGAACGCGCGCGGCGTGATCGGCACGTTATGCGTGTTCAACCGGGCCGCCGATTTCGATCAGGACGACGCGAGGATACTCCAGCGTCTCGCGGATCATGTCGCGGTGGCGATCGTGAACGCGCGCCTTTACGAGGAGCTGGCGGAATCGAGCCGCGAGTGGACCGTCGCGTTCAACGCGATTCCCACGGGCATGGCCGTCATCGACGACGACGGTCGGATCGTTCGCTACAACGCCCGGGCGCTGCAGCTCGGTCACTTCGAGACGCACCGGGAGCTCGTGGGACGCCAGTTCTACGAAGCCGTGTTAGGCGACGCTCGCGCGATCGGGGACGGCTGCCCGTTGTCGAAGGCGCTGCAAGATTGCGTGCTTGGGCGCGCAACCATGCGGTCGGAAGCGCGCGGGCTGCTCTTCGATGTCATGGCGTCTCCGCACCCTAACGGCGGCGCGGTGGTCACCTTCGACGACGTGACCGCAATTCGCGCGCAGGCCGAGGAAGACCGGGTGCGCCAGGAAGCGCTCGTGCAGTCGGAGGCGCGATACACGGAGCTCGTGGAGTCGGCGTCGGACGCGATCTTCACGGTCGACGCGGACGGGCGGTTCACGTCCGTGAACCGCGCGCTGGAAACCGCAACGGGGCGTGCGCGAGACAACCTGCTCGGTGAGCATTTCTCCTCCGTGATCGACGCGCGCGACCGCGACGCCATGCAGCGCGCGCTCGCCGAGACGCTCCAGGGGCGACGGAAGCGCCATGAGCTCCGCTATCTCGACGCCAACGGGGTATCCCGACCGGGCGCGATGCTGACGGCCCCCGTGGTCGAGAGCGGAAACGTGGTCGGGCTGCTGGGGATCGTCCGCGACATGAGCGAAGAAAAGCTGCTCATCGAGCAGCTCGTGCAGCAGGAGAAGCTCGCGGCGATCGGGCAGCTGGTGAGCGGTGTCGCCCACGAGCTGAACAACCCGCTCGCGAGTGTCATGGCGTTCTCGCAGCTCGTGCTGGCGAGCCCCAATGACGATGCGGAGCGAGACGAATCACTTCGCACGATCCACGCCGAGGCCAAGCGGGCCGCGAAGATCGTTTCCAACCTCCTCACGTTCGCACGCCAGCACCCGCCGCAGCGGACGACGACGCGCGTGAATGAGGTCATCTCGAGCGTGCTCGAGATGCGTCGTTATGCGCTCGCCGTTCACGGCGTGGACCTCGACGCGCGGCTCGACCCGTCGTTGCCCGCGATCTGGGCCGACTCGTTCCAACTTCAACAGGTCATGCTCAATCTCGTCGGGAACGCCGAGCAAGCGCTCTCGGCGTGGCATGGCGAGAAGAGAATCGTCGTCACGAGTGAGACGCGCGGCAGTCGAATCGTGGTGGCGGTGAGTGATTCGGGGCCGGGCATTCCCGCTGCGGAGATCGATCGCGTCTTCAACCCGTTCTACACGACGAAGGGCATTGGCAAGGGAACAGGGCTTGGCCTGTCCGTCTCCGACGGCATCATTCGGGAGCATGGCGGATCCATCCGCGTAGAGTCCACGGGCGCGGGCGCGTCATTCATCATCGAGCTGCCGGTCACAATGCCGCCGGGCGGAGAGCCGGCAGAGGCAGTTGTCGAGCCCGAGGTGATGGCGTCGGGCAGTCGGCCGCTCAAGATCCTCGTCGTTGACGACGAGCCGGCGATTCGCTCCGCGATCGTCAGGTATTTCTCCGGCCTTGGTCACACGGTGGATGCCGCAGCCAGCGGCGCAGAGGCGTACGCGCTGATCGAGAGCCGACGCTACGACGTGCTCCTGCTCGACCTCCGTATGCCGGACACGGGCGGTGATGCGATCTATCAGGAGCTCGTCGAGCGCGATCCAACCCACGCGGCTCGCGTCATCTTCCTCACCGGCGATGTCCAGAGCGATGCGAGCCAGCGCTTCATCGAAGCAACTGGCCGTGTGCGCGTGACGAAGCCGTTCACATTCGACGAGCTCACGCGCGCGGTGTTCGCGCAGGCGACGCGTTGATGGCGTCGCTGCTCATCATCGAGGACGAGCGGCAGCTCACCGACACGCTCGCCGACTTCTTCGAGCGAAATGGCGGCCACACCGTGACGCGCGCCTACACTGGTGAGGACGCGATCGCGGCATTCCATGCCTCGCGGCCCGATCTCGTGCTGCTCGACATGTGCCTCCCCGACATGAC
>Ga0310810_10004925_pt1 | contig 14845 bp, 7 predicted proteins | sample NCmetagenome_FD_207641 | JGI IMG/M metagenome (GOLD analysis project Ga0310810, IMG submission 207641) | Soil microbial communities from experimental microcosm in Duke University, North Carolina, United States - NC | ecosystem: Engineered > Artificial ecosystem > Soil microcosm > Unclassified ...
GCGGCCATCAACTCTCCAACGTGCATCGGGCGACAATCAAAGACATAGAAACGCGCTGGCGGTGGGCGGGAGTCACCGCCGCGATTTTGGGAACGATGGGGATCTCGGCGTGCGCGCCGAAGGGCGACCCGGGAGCCGGGACGGGCGGCGCCGGAGCAGCGGCGGCGGGCCGCGGTGGCAGCGGCGATCGCGGGGGAGCATCGGGCGCAGCGGGTGCAGCGCCAGGCAGCGCCGGCGGCGTTGCGGGGCGAGGGGGCGCCGTCGGTGCGGGCGGGACGGGCGGGACCGGCGGTGTCGCGGGGCGAGGCGGCACCGTCGGTGCCGGCGGCTCGAGTGGTGGCGCCGGGACGGGCGGAGCCGCGGGCAACGGCGGCTCGGGCGGCGGGGCGGGGTCGTCGGGCGGGAAGGGCGGCAGCGGGGCGACGGCCGGCGTGGGCGCAGGCGGGTCGACCGCGGGAGCGGGCGGTCGCGCGGGCGCCGGTGGTCAGTCGGGCGGGACGACAGGAACGGCGGGCGGCGGCGGGGCTGGAAACGTTGCGGTCTCCGTCCTCACGAACCGCTACGACAACGCGCGCAACGGCGCAAACACGGCGGAGAAGACGCTCAACGTCGCGAACGTCGGCGGCGGCAAGTTCGGTCTCCTGTATTCGCTCGCGGTCGACGGGCACGTCTACGCGCAGCCCCTCTACGTTCCCGGCCTGACGATCGGCGGCGCCAAGCACAACGTGCTGTTCATCGCCACGGAGCACAACACGGTCTATGCGTTCGACGCCGACGCGGCGGGGACGGCGCTCTGGAGCACGAACCTCGGCACGCCGATGAACTCGATCCCGGGGACGGCGACCGGCGCGCCGCTGACCGGCGATGCCACGATCTCGTGCAAGGACATGTTCCCGCACACCGGCATCACGTCGACGCCGGTCATCGATCCGTCGACCGGTCGGATCTACGTGGTCGCAAAGACCTACGACGGATCTGCGGAGCCGAACGGGTCGTATCCGGGGATCGATTCGGCGCGCTATCAGCAGAAGCTGCACGCGCTCGACATCCTCACCGGGAAAGAAGCGTCGGGCAGCCCGGTCACGATCGCGGGCAGCGTGCCGGGAACCGGCGTCGGCGGTGACGGCTCACGCGTGACATTCGATGCGTGGCACCACCTCAATCGTCCCGGCTTGCTCCTGCAGGACGGCGTCGTCTACCTCGCGTTCTCCAGCCACTGCGACGACCTGCCGTACCACGGCTGGGTCTTCGCGTACGCGGCCGACACGCTGGCGCAGAAGGGCATCTACAACACGACACCGAACGGCAAGCAGGGCGGGATCTGGCAGTCGGGAATGGGGTTGGTTGGCGATCAGGGCAGCGTCTACTTCGTCTCCGGCAACGGCGATTTCGACGCGAGCAACAAGGGCGCGCAGACCGCCGTCAGCGTCGGGCGCCTGCAGCTTGGCGCGAGCGGCTTCGCGCTGATGGATTGGTGGACGCCGTCGAACGCGAGCACGCTGAACGTGCAGGATCTCGACTACACGACCGCCGCCGTGCTGCTGCCGAACCCGCGCGTGATCGTGATGGGCGGCAAGGACGGGCTCCTCAACGTTCTGGATCCCGCCAACCTGACCAAGTACAACGCCGGCGGAACGTTGATCATCCAGCAGTTCTCCGTCGGCGGTCACTCGCACGGTGGGCCGGTCTACTGGAATGGTCCGTCGGGACCGACGATCTATCTGTGGGCCGAAGCGAGTTCGCTGCGGGCGTATCGGTTCAGCGGAAACCGTTTGAACACGACCTCGGTCTCACAGTACACGGGCCAGACGCCGACACATCCAGGCGCGATTCTCAGCCTGTCCGCGGACGGGTCGACCGCCGGCACGGGCGTGCTCTGGGCGACCCTGACCTCCATGACGATCGACCCGGCGACCATGGGCGACGCCTGGCACAAGATCGCGGCGGGCGCGCTGTTCGCGTTCGACGCGGGAAACCTGAGCACGCCCCTCTGGACCAGCCTCGCGAACAAGAACCGCGACGACCTCGGAAACCTGGCGAAGTTCAACGCGCCCGTCGTCGTCAACGGTAAGGTCTACGTCGCCTCGCAGGTGTCGCCGGACGGCGGCAAGATTCAGGTCTACGGGTTGATGCCCTGACCGCTCGCCGCCGCCCGACGTGATTGGTCAGAACCCGGTGTTACCGCCGGAGTCGCTGATGATCGCGAAGCCGAGCGCCGAGTTCGGGCTGATGACGGCCGAATTGCGAAGCTCGGCGTGCCCGTGACCGTCAGCGGAGACCGCGAATCCACCCGGACCTGGGCCACCACCCACGACGCTGGTGTTCACGATGACGTGGCCCTGATCGTGAATGACGATCGCCGCGTTGGTCCCGAAGAGCACGCTGTTGTTGATGGTCACGTTGCAGTTGCCGGACACCGTCAGCGCGACGCCCGTAGTCTGGATGTCGACGTTGTTCAACGTGAGCGACTGCGTGCCCGAGCACGAGCGCGGCGTCCCCACCGTGCCTTGCACGGTCAGGCTGTACGTTGCGTCCTGCGTCGCCCCGCACGCCGTCGACGACGACGTGATGTGTACGTTGTGGGTCCCGGCGGTGAGCGGTTCGACGTACGCGTAGTAGCCTTCGTCGGCGGAAGGGCTGAGCAGCTGCGCCGGAACGCCGAAGATGTTGTTGGCGGGCAAGTTGACGGAGAACAGGGTCGACTTCTCGAGCAGCGCTTTCGGATTCGGGATCGCGACGCCGTCGACGGTCAGGGATAGGACCGGCGCCGTCTCGACGCAGGTGACCTGCGAGCGCACGAAGGCCTCCGTGCGCTGCTCGGGTGGATCGGTCTGCTGCGCGAAGAAGGATCGGTTCAGGATCGGGATCAGAAACCCGCTTCCGACCGGAACGGTGCAGTTCCGGAAGACGGTCGATCCGTCGAGAGTGCCCGCGAGGAAGACCGTGCCCGGGACGGGCTGGGCGACCAGGCAGTTGGCTCCCGTTGTGTCCACCACCGGGTTTTGCGGCGCCGGCGTGCCGACGGCCCATTGCCACCAGAGCGCGCCGTAGTTGGAGTAGGTCTTCAGGTGAGGCGCCGTCGGAGGCGGGGGTGCGAACGTTGGTGCGGCCATCGTTGTCGTTGCTGCAAACGACGCCGAGACAAACGTTAAAGCTGCGATCGTCATTCGTGTGGTTCTCATGGAGGCTCCTTGTCAGTGCGTGACCCTTTCCGCGTGCGCTAGCTTCGCCATCGCGACGGGGAGCGCAAGTGCCTCTTTTCGTCGGTTTATTTACGGATTTGCACCGTTTCACCAATCAACGTTTGCCATCGTTGGATATGTAACGGACGACATTAATTGGGTGCGCGCTTTCGCGTTTCTGAGTTTTTGGAGATCTGGATGTGGCGATCCAGGCGGGCGCGCGTGCGCACGGTCACTCGCCGCACTCCTCGTGTTTGCCGGGGACGCTGTTGGCCAGCTCCACCACGACACGACCGGCGGTTAGGTCGAATCTTCGGCGGCGACGGTCGCTCGGTGGCTTAAGCCAGCTGAAGCCCGCAGTCCGCGCAGGCGCCGTCGGCCAGCGGCCCGACGGTGCCGCAGGCGGGGCAGGGGACGCCGTCGGCGTCTGCGTGCGCCGGGGCGGCGAGCGCCGAATGGTGAGAATCGATTGTCCCTTCTCGCAGGGCGAGCGCCCGCCAGCGTTCCTGCAGCAGCCGCGCGACGCGCGGGACGTCCTCGCCGCGCGCCAGCACGTCGATCTTCGGCGCACAGCCACATCCGCCTTGCCCGCAGCAGCTCCCCCGATCGAGCACCACGGGGATATCCGCCTGCAGGCAGGCGTCGCGCACCTCCTTGGCATCGCCCAGCGGGGCTTGCAGGCAAAGCACCAGCTCGGCGTCGGCGAGAGCTCGTTCCGCGTCGTCCAGGTCCATCGCCCCCATTGTAACTAAAGCGATCGGGCCGCGCGCCTGTTAGCCTCCGCGTCGGCAAAGTAGATGATCGCCACCACCTCCCTCGCCAAGGAATACGGCGCCCGCACGCTGTTCGCGGATGTGTCGCTGCAGCTCAACGCCAGAAGCCGTTACGGCCTGGTGGGGGCCAACGGCTCAGGCAAGACCACGCTCATCCGGATCCTCGCCGGCGACGAGGAGGCGTCCGCGGGGACGGTGACGCTGGTCAAGCGCGCGCGCGTCGGCGTGCTGCGGCAGGACCGCTTCCTCGACGACGGTGCGATGATCCTCGACCTCGCCATGCGCGGCGACGCGGTGGTCTGGAACGCGCTGACTGAACAACGGCGCATCGCCGACGGCGGCCATGCCCCCGCCCATGCGGCCGACGCCGGCCGCATCGCCGACCTGGAAGATCAGATCGCCGCGCACGACGGCTACACGCTGGAAGGGCGCGCCGCCGCGGTGCTCGAGGGGCTGGGGATCCCGACGGCGGTCCACCACGCACCGCTGGGTACGCTGTCGGGCGGGTTCAAGCTGCGGGTGCTGCTGGCGCAAGTCCTCGTCGGCGGCGTCGACATCCTGCTGCTCGACGAGCCCACCAACCACCTCGACATCTTGACCATCCGCTGGCTCGAGAAGTTCCTGGTCGACTACGCCGGCTGCGCGGTGATCATCTCGCACGACCAGCGCTTCCTGGACAACGTCACAAGTCACACGCTGGACGTCGACTACGGCACCATCACGGTGATCAAGGGCGGCTATTCGGCGGCGATGGTCGAGAAGGCGGCGGCGCGCGCCCGCAAGGAGACGTCGGTCGCGCGCGCCGAGGAGGAGATCGCGCGCAAGCGTGCCTTCGTCGAGCGGTTCGGCGCCAAGAACACCAAGGCGACCCAGGCGCAGAGCCGCCTCAAACAGATCGAGCGCATCGAGGTCGAGGAGCTGGCCGAGAGCTCGCGGCGCGCCCCGGCGCTGCGCTTCGTCCCGGAACGTCCGAGCGGGCGCGAGGTGCTGGAGCTCGGCGGCATCAGCAAGTCGTACGGCGACAACCACGTGCTCGCGAACGTCTCGCTGACCGTCCGGCGCGGCGAGCGGGTCGGCATCATCGGTCCCAACGGCCTCGGCAAGTCGACGCTGCTGAAGATCGCCGTCGAGCACCTCGACGCCGACGCGGGCCGCGTCCGCTGGGGCCACGAGGCGCGCCCCGGCTACTTCCCGCAGGACCACCGCGAGGTGCTGACCGACCCTGACGCCACGCCGCTTTCGCTTCTAGAAGAGGCGTGCCCGGGCGAGAGCCCGACGTTCGTGCGCGGTCAGCTCGGGCGCGTGCTGTTCTCGGGCGAAGAGGCCGGCAAGCAGGTCCGCCTCCTGTCGGGCGGCGAGTGCGCGCGCCTGATCTTCGCGCTGATCTCCGTCGCGAGGCCGAATGTGCTCGTGCTGGACGAGCCGACCAACCACCTCGACCTCGAGAGTATCCACGCGCTCGTCGAGGCGCTGAAGCAATTCGAGGGAACGGTGATCTTCGTGTCGCACGATCGCTGGTTCGTGTCCGAGCTGGCCACCCGGATCATCGAGCTCACGCCGGCCGGCCCGAACGACTTTCCCGGGACGTACGCCGAGTACCTGGCCCGCTGCGGAGACGACCACCTCGACGCCGACGCCGTCGTGTTGAAGGCCAAGCGCGCTCGCGCCGATGCGGCGGCCACGAGCGACGACGGCGCGTCGGCGGTGACGCCGGGCCTTTCCTGGGAAGAGCAAAAGCGCCGCCGCAACCGCCTGGCGCAGCTGCCCAAGCTGCGCGACAAGGCGATGGCCGCGATCGAGGCGGCGGAGAAGCGCAAGCAGGCGATCCACGATCGCTACGCCGATCCGTCCTTCTATGCGCAAACCAAACAAAGCGAGATCGACGCGCTGGGCGAGGAGCTTGCGGCGCTGGGACCGAAGCTCGACGCGTTGATGGCGGAGTGGGAGGAGATCGAGCGCGAGATCGCCGAAGCCGATTCGAAGTCGGAATCGCAGACGGAATCGAAGTAAGGTCCCCGCGTGAGCCGTCATTCGTCCGAAGGCCTTCGCAGTGAGCCGTTGCGCGCGGCGCTGGCTTCGGCGCTCGCCGGCAAGCCGGCGGCGCTCGAAGATCTACTCAGTCGTCACGGCGACGGGCACGGCGCGCGGCCGAACTTCCGATTGGCGGCGGCGTTCGGCGCGGAGATCGGCGCGTTGCCCGGGACCGCGTCCCGCCTGCTCGATCGGCTGGGCGCGAACGACGCCGCACCCGACACCGCCGAGGTGTTTCTTCCGATCGCCGCCGCGCACGGGTGGGTCGGGCGGTTGCGCGCCGATCGCGAAGTAGACGCGGCCTGGCCCGCGCTGGCGGTGCTCGCGGGCGACGAGCGGGCGCCGGTCCGGCTGGGCACGCTCGATGCGCTGGCGTCGCTCGTCGCGCATCCAGGTGCCGGAGATGCGTTGCTGGCGCAGGCGATCGACTGGCTGGAGCTCGACGACCGCGAGGTCCGCTTCGGCGCTGCCGGCGTTGTCGTCGAGGTGTTCGCGGGCCGCCAGGCGCTGGCCGCGCTCGCCGAGCCGGAAACTTTGCTCGACTATCTGTCGCGCGCGATCGCGGCGGTCGCCGGCGCACCGCGGGCCGCGGAGCGATCGGACGCGCGCCGGAGGTTGCTGCTCGCGTTGCCGCGTACGCTGGCCACGGTGGCGGCCGGGCTGCGCGCGGGCGATCGCGGCGCCGCCTGGCTCGAAGAAGAGTGCCGGAGCGCCCGCCACCCCGACATGCGCGGGGCGCTGTCGAAGGCTGTCCTGATCCTCGCCGACAAATCGTCGGGCCAGGGGGCCGCTTTGGCCCAGGGCCTGCGCGCCGCGCTCGAGGGGAGCGCCAAGCCGCCCCGCGATCCGACCCGCATCCGTCCCGGCGCCGCCCGCGGCCGATCGTCGCGCCCGGTGCGCTGAGCGGCGGACGCGCTACGCGCGGGCCAGCGGCAGCCGCACGACCAGCTCGCTGCCGCGCCCCCGGTCCCTCGCTGAACGCGCGCACCGATCCACCGTGCATCTTCTTGCTCGTGTGACGTTAGGTCCTGGTGGCGGCGCCGGATGAGGCGAGCGACATGGGGGTGGTCGGCTTCCCGTCGCTCGCGATGTCCGTTTCGGGCTTTGTCGGCGAGAGATCGCCGCGGACCATGTATCCGGTGGCGTAGCCGCAGGTCTTTCGCCGGCGGTCGTAGTGCTTGAACGCAACCCGGTCGAATGGCGGGCCCAGCCAGATCACGTCGGCGGCGGGCTGTACTACGGCCTGCACCGCGGCCGATGCGTTGGGATCGACCAAGATCTTTGCGTCCTTGTTCTTGATCCAAATCGTATCGCCGGCGTGCGGCGCCAGGCCGTCGCGGTCGACGGCATTCACCGGATCGCCCGCGGCGTAGGCATAGAGGTTCGTGTCGCCGCCCGCGAACAGCGTCGGGTCCTTGGCAGTCCAGCGGCCCGTCTCCGGGTCGTAGTCGCGCGCGCCGAGGCGGACCAGCTTGGTGTCGCGATCGTAGATCCCGCCCGCGAATCCGAAAGGCTGGAAGCCGGGGCTGCTGTCGGCGACGACCTGCCCGAACTCGTCGTAGTCGATCCGCTGGGCGATGGTTCCCGTCGCCGTGTCCACGACCAGCCGCGGGCTGCCGAGGTGGTCGGCCACGATCCGGTAGGTCACGCCCCCCTTGATCATCGCGCCCGGGGCGCCGTCGGCGTCGGTGTAGATGAACCGGCTCACGACGTTCCCGGCGCCGTCCAGCTCGGCGACGGGGCGCAGCTGGTCCCGGTAGAGGAGCGCCTGCACCAGGACGCCCCCGACCTTCTTGCCGATCCGCCTGTTCCGGCCGTCGATCAGATATTCGATCGCGGGACCGCCGGCGATCGTGGCGGCCGCGAGGTTGCCGAAGGCATCGTAGTCGTAAGTCGTCGTCGCGCCGCCCAGTGTCTTGCTGGCGATCTCGCCGGTGACCGCGAACGCGTACGTCGCGCCCGCGCGCGTGGCGATGCGATCCTGAGCGTCGTAGGTCGCCGCGATCGTTCCGGGCCCTGTCATGCGGTTTCCGTTGCCGTCGTACGCGTAAGGCGTCGCGGTGTCGCCGTTCTTCGCGACGCCGCTCAGACGGCCGGCGCCGTCATACGTGTAGGCGTAGACGTCGGTCACGCCGGCGATGGTCTCCGTCTTCTGCGTGATGCGGCCGCCGGCGTCCCGGACGTACGTCGCGTCGAGCAGCGCGCTGCCGGCGTACTTCACCGCGTGTCCGGTCAGCTCCGCGAAGCTGTTGTACGTGAACGTTTCGGCCAGGCTCGCGAGCGCCGCTGCCGTCACGAGGCCGTTCGTGCCTCGGGTGAGCGCGAGCGCGCCCGCGCCGGTGAGGCGCCCGTCGGCGTCGTAAGTGAAGGTCACCGCGTTGCCGCCCGACACGGTCTCGGCCGCGAGACGGAAGTCGTTGTCGTAGGCGAAGCCCACGGAGCCGGCGACTGGACCCGACCAACCGATCCCCGTCAGCAGGTGGCCATCGTAGTTGTACCCGATCGCGATTCCGCCTGGCGCGGTGATCGACGCCAGACGCCCGGTCGTTGCGCTGTACGCGTACGCGATTGACCCGCGGCCGAAGGTGGTCGTGCTCGCGCGACCCGCGGTGTCGAACGCGAAGGCCACCATTTCGCCGCCGGGTAGCGCGGCGCCGGTGAGCGCGCCTTCGCTGTCGTAGGTGAACGCGGTTGCGCGCGTCCCCGCCGCGCCGAGGTCGGGCGGCGTGTACGAGGACAACTGGTCGATCGACGAGTAGCCGAGCGCGTGCCGCTGTCGACCGGGCGGCGTGACGCCGGTCGTGTTCCCGGAGGCGTCGTAGGCGAACTGCGCGACGGCGCCGCCGGGCAGCGTCTGCTGAGTCGGGCGGCCGGCTTCGTTGTACGCGAACATCGTGCTCCAGCTTGTCGTGTCGCTGACCTTCGAGAGGTACCCGGCTGTATCGTACGCGAACGAGAGAGCGCGCATGTCGGCGCCCGTCCCCACGCTCACGGTCTTGGGGTTGCCGGCGTCGTCGTACGCGTAAGTGATCGGCGTGAAGCCGAGGGTTCGCTCCTCCGTAACGCGGCCGAGGCTATCCAGCGTCGCGCCGACGGTCCTTCCGGCCGCCGTCGTCAGCAGCGCCACCCGCGTGGACGCCGTGTACTGGCGCCGGCCGCCGCTCATGCCGTTGTCGGTGATCGTGTCGACCAGGTCCGTCAGGCTGAGCGGGTTCGTCTTGTCCTTGAGCGTGACAGCGCGGTCGATTTTGATCGTCTGGGTAATGCCCGCGGGGCTCTTGATTGTCACGCTCGCCGCGATCGGCGCCATCAACCCCCAGCGCGGATCGGGCGCGTACTGAACGGCGCCGGTGGTCCCCGAGGGGAAGGTGTAGCTGCGGTTGTAGTCGGCGCCGATGCTCGTCACGGTGTCGAGGCCGTCCGTCCCCGTGACGGTGCGGCGGATCGCGCCCGCGCCGAGGCGCTCCAGCCGATAGCGGTGCGTACGGCCGAGCGCGGACGTCGTGGTGACGCTGTAGTTGTCGCCCTGTTCGGCGCGCGTCAGCGTCGTGCTGCCGCCCGCGGGATCGGCGTCCTTGGTGAGGCGTCCGAGCGCGTCGTGCGTGAACGTGTGCACGTTACTCAGTGGATCGGTGAACGTCTTCATCAGCCCGCGATCGTCGTAGGTCAGCACGACCCCTTCGTTGGCGGGGTTCGTGATGGTTGTCAGCCACGCGTTACCGTCGACGGCCAGCTTCGTGCGCTGGCCGCCCGGCGCCACGAGCGCGGCGGGCGTCTCGCCGGTCCGTTCGATCTTTGTGACGTTCCCGGCGCCGTCGGTGACCGAAGTCAGGTAGCCGTCGGTCCCGTAGCCGAACTGGTAGCGAAGCCCGCCGGTGAGGGCATCCAGCGTCTTGAGGTGGCGACCGACGGCGTCGAACGTGAAGACGTCGCGCCCGTTCTCGGCGGCGACGGCGTGGTCCCCGCCCGTGCCCACCCGCAGCGCGGGCGTCACGCGGCGGACGACGCGGCTGTTCGAGCCCCAGATCAGCAGCGCGCCGTCGGGTGCGACCACGGCGTGGTTGGGCGACGGGAGGTACGCGCCCACCGCGGCTCCGCCATCTCCGGCGGAGCGCAACGTGCCGCCGCCGGCGACGGTCGTGATGATGCCTTCGGTGCCGACCCGGCGAATGCGGTTGTGGTTCGTGTCGGCGATGTAGAAGGCGCCGTCGGGGCCCACCGACACGTTCTGCAAGTCATCGAAGTGCGCGTCGGTGGCGGGGCCGCCATCGCCGTCGAACGCGAAGTTGCCGTCCAGGTTTCCCGCCACCGTGCTGATGCGCCCGTCGATCCCTACGCGGCGCACGCGCTGGTTGCCGTTGTCGGCGATGAACAAGGTGCCGTCCGCGGCGACGGCGACGCCCCAGGGCTGCGAGAGCGTCGCGCTGGTCGCCTGGCCGCCGTCGCCGCACGTGCTCGGCGCGGTGCAGGCCGCGCCCGTCCCCGCCACCGTGTCGATGATCCCGTCGGGATCGACGCGCCGAACCCGCCGGTGGGCGGTGTCCGATAGGTAGATGCTGCCGTCGGGCCCGACCGCGATCCAGTTCGGGGTGTCGACCGGCGCGGCGATCGCTGGACCGCCGTCGCCGCGCGGGTTCGCGAAGTTGACGCTGTTGTCGCCGTTGCCGGCGACGGTGTTGATGATTCCGTCGCGCGTGATGCGCCGGATGCGGTTGTTGCTCGAGTCCGCGACGTACACGCTTCCGTCGGGGCCCACGGCGGCGCTCTGTGGGAAGTTGAGCTTGGCCGAGGTGGCGGGGCCGCCGTCGCCGCTGAAACCGGAGCCGGCGGTCAGCGACCCGGCGATTGTCGTGATGACGCCGTTCGGATCGACCCGGCGCAGGCGGGACCAGTCGCGGTCCGGGATGTAGATGCTGCCGTCCGGACCGACCGCGATCCCGTAGGCGACGCTCAGGTCGGCCGACGTCGCGGGCCCGTCGTCGCCGCCGTTGCCGAAGCCGCCGCTGCCTGCGACGGTCGAAATGATGCTGGGCAGACCGTGCGCCGTTCGCCGCGTGCCGTCGCCCAGCATGAGCAACCCGGCCGACGGATCGTACGCATGGTGGACGTCCAGCGTCCATCCGCCCAGGCCCGAGGCGCGTGCGTCCCACGGGCCGATCGAATCGGTGAACGTCTGCCAGAACGTGATCTCCTGGCGCGCGATCGAGCCAGTGATCGGAAACCCCGCGAGCGCGAGGACCGCGAAGGCGCGCGACGTGCCCTCGCCGGGCTGGAGATAGATCGCCTTGTACACGTAGCCGATCCGGATGGTGACCGGACGCTCGCCGCGCACGACGCGGCCGTAGGCGTCGTGTCCGTCCCAGGTGTACGTCGTGGTCTGGTTGGCGGCGGCGGCGAAGGTCTGTGCGAAGTGTTGCCCCGCGACGTCGACGACCAGATCGATCCGGCGCAACGTCGGTTGGATCGTCGCGCCGGTGAGCGGGATCGAGACGCGATAGGCGACCTTGCGGCCGGGCGTGCGCCGGCTTCGATAATGCAGCCTGAAGTCGGTGCCGACGACGGGCACGGATTCGCCCAGCGTCTGGTCCTCGCAACCGATCACGGAACCGCACTGCTCGTTGGGGTCGTCCAGCGGATCGTCGCCGGCGAGAGGGCGTGGCTGGTTGGGCTCGCAGCTGGCCGCCAGCGGATCGCACTCGGGCTTGTAGGGCCAGTTGATGTCGAGCGCCGAGAAGTGTGGCACCGGGACGCGCCACAGGCTCTGGCCGGCCGTGTACAGCGTGGCCAGTTGCTGCCGTTCGGCGTCGCTGATGCCGAGGGCCGCAAGCGCGGTCGCGCCGGCGGCCTGACCGGTGCCGTCGAGATCGAGGCTGGCCGTCCCGCCGCTGACGTCGAGGACGCCGATGACGCGGCCGTTGTCGGAGGGGACCCACATGCCCTTATCCTCGTCGTAGAGGCCGGCGGGGGCGATGCCGCCCACCGGGAAGTGCAGGAAGTTTTCGACGTAGTGGATCACCGGCTGACTGAACGTGACGTGGCGGGCGCCGGCGGCGACGGCCTCGTCGATCGTGAGCGCGACCGCGTAGGTGTACGCGCTGGTGGGCGGCAGCGTGGCGGGCATGGCCGCTGGACCCGTCGCGCCCACGGTGTACTCGGTGGCGCGCACGTTCAGCGTGCCGAGCGCGCTCGATGATCCATCAGCCATCACCATCGTCGCTGTCGTCCCTTGCGGGAACAGGACGGTCGCTCGCCGCGCACCATCACTGTCGCTGACCGCGCCGCCGCGGGCCACCTTCATCCCGGCGGCGCCGAGATCGATCGACGTGACGGCCGTGTCGTAGGGGCTGAGGACAACGTCGGGCAGCCAGACGTAATCGCGCCACGGTGTCGCGGTCGCGCGCTGCGCGGACAGCAGCCCCTTCTTCTGATAGCGAACCGTCAGCGGGCCGCCGCCGTTCACCGCGAGATCGAACACGCCGTCGGCGCCCGTCAGCGTCTGTCCCAGCTCGGCGTGTCCGAGCACGCTGACGGAAACCTGCGCGATCGCGACGCCGTCGCGGCCGATCACCTTGCCGCGCAGGATCGCGACCCGCCTCGGATCGATGGTGCCGGCCACAACGCCGGTCTGGACCGGGTTCGTTCCCGTGTAGAGGAAGCTCGTATCCCGCGCGATGTCGCTGGCCACCGTCGGGTCGTAGTAGGGGCCGCCGGCTGCCGCACCGTCGCCCGCGCCCGCATCACCGCCGTCGGCGTCGGCGGACGTGTCGCGGCCTTGCGCGTCCGGCGCGTCGCCGCCTTTTGCGTCCGGCGCATCGCCCGGGGTGACCACGTCGGGTCCTCCGTCCACCGTGCCGGGTCCGTCAGGTTGGCCCGGCGCATCCATCGCATCCATCGCATCCTTCGCTGCTCCGGGCGACGAGCCGCAACCCGTGGCGAGCACGAACAGCCCCAGCCCCATCCCGACGAAAAGCCATGACCCAACGCGCGAATAGCAGCCCAATTCCGCCTCCCTTTACGCTGCAAACATCGCGCTCTTCGGTAGAACGCCGCCATGACGAAAAATTCGGTCCGTTAAACCGGCAAGAATTCGCGTTACCCTAGCCGCGATGGAGTTCGTGCCGCCGCGGGGTCTCGAAGCGCGGCGCTTCGCGATCGCCGGCGACGAGTACGTGCTGCTGGAGTTTCCGTGGCCGGACGTCCGCCTTCCCGATTCGCTTTCGCGGGCCGAGCGCGACGTGGCCCGGCGCGCCAGCGACGGGCAGAGCGTCCGCGAGATCGCGCGCGTCCGACGGACCTCAGTTCACACGGTCGCGAACCAGCTTCGATCGATCTACGGCAAGCTCGGCATCACCACCCGCGCGCAGCTCGTCGGCGCCTGCCGCGCAGGCGCGCGGTGAAGGAGCTGCAGTTCGAGGAAACTTCGCCGGCGACGTTCGATCCGCCTCCTCCGCCTGCGAAGGGCGACTACGTCACGCTCATCGAGACGGCTTACGATCTCGCGAGCGACGATCGGAGCTGGCTGCGCGCTGTCGTGCACGCCGCCTTTCCAATCATCGATCGAGGGCTGGGCGCGTCGGGGTTCTTCTGGGACCTGTCCCACGCCGGCAAGCATCAAATCGGCGATCCGACGTTCGTGGGTTGTGATCCCGCGCTGCACGCGGGCTTTCGAGCCGGCGCGGCGCGACTGACGAGCGAACAGGCACAAGCCCTCTATGTCCGTAACCGTCCCACCAAGATCATCGTCGGCTCCGAGGGCTTTCCGCGCGCGTACGCAGCGTTCAGATCGCACATGGACTCGCAGGGCTTCGTTCTCATATCGGCGGCCGATTTCGGCGACCGGGGATGTTCGATCGCCGCGCCGCAGCCCGCCGGAACGCGCGCGTCGCCGGCGCTCGGGCAGGTGCTCGATCGGGTGGCGCGCCATATCGTGGCCGGCATGCGCTTGCGGCGGACGCTGCGCGCGTCGCCGACGGACGGCGTCGCGCCGGAAGCCGTTCTGGACAGCAAGGGGCGGCTCCTGCATGCAGAGGCGCCCGCGAAGGCGCGCCGCGAGCGCGGCGGAATCGTCGAAGGCGCTCGCCGCCTGCTCGCCAGCCGCAAGGCACGGCGCGCGCGGCCCGAACAGGCGGTCGAATTCTGGCGCGCGCTCGTGCTCGGACGCTGGTCGCTCGTCGATCACACGGACAGCGACGGCAAGCGTTTCCTGCTGGCGCGCAAGAACGCGCCGCACGTGCGCGAGCCGGCGGCCCTCACCGAAGACGAACGTCGCGCGGCCGCCCTGTTCGCGCTGCTCGGCAGCGTCAAGCTGGTCGCGTACGAGCTCGGCCTCGCGCCGTCGACGATCTCCGAGGAGCTGAAGTCCGCGAGCCGCAAGCTCGGGTGTCGCGATCGCGCCGAGCTGGCCGCGCTGTTGCAGCCGCGCCCGATTCAAGGCGGAGCGTGAGCGGCGCGATGCAGGAACTGCAGCTCGAGGAAACGTCGGAGGCGACGTTCGAACGCGCTCCTCGCGCCGCCGAGCGTGACTACGTCGCCTTCATCGAGACGGCCTACGATCTGACGAGCGACGATCGGAGCTGGCTGCGCGCCGCCGTACGCGCCGCCCATCCGATCCTCGATCGGGGCCTCGGCGTGTCCGGATTCTTCTGGGACCTGTCGCACGCGGGCAAACTACGGATCGGCGATCCTACGTTCGTGGGTTGCGAACCGGCGTTCTATGCCGGACTGCGGGCAGGGGCTGCGCGGCTCACGTTCGACCAGGCGCACGCCGCGTACGTTCGCGACCGACCCTGCAAGCTCATTCGTCCCAATCGCCTTCCCATCGCGCACTCCGCCTACCGATCGCACATGGATTCGGAGGGG
>Ga0310810_10004927_pt1 | contig 14844 bp, 12 predicted proteins | sample NCmetagenome_FD_207641 | JGI IMG/M metagenome (GOLD analysis project Ga0310810, IMG submission 207641) | Soil microbial communities from experimental microcosm in Duke University, North Carolina, United States - NC | ecosystem: Engineered > Artificial ecosystem > Soil microcosm > Unclassified ...
GGCCGTGCTCTTCGCGACCAGCGTGTCGGCGTCCACGCCGTCGATCAGGTCGAGTGGGTCGATCACGTTGCCCTTCGACTTGGACATCTTCTGACCTTCGGCGTCGCGAACGATCGCGTTGATATAGACGTCGCGAAACGGCACCTTGCCGGTGAACAGGGTGGTCGTCATGATCATCCGGGCGACCCAGAAGAAGATGATGTCGAAGCCGGTGATGAGCACCGACGACGGCAGGAACGTCGCGAGCTCGCGCGTCTTCGCCGGCCAGCCGAGCGTCGAATGGCACCACAGGGCCGACGAGAACCACGTGTCGAGCACGTCCTCGTCGCGGACGAAGGATGCCGGCGCACGCCCGAGCTTTCTCGTCGCCCGTTCGCGCGCGTCGTCCTCGGTGCGCGCGACGTAGACGTTGCCCGCCTCGTCGTACCACGCGGGGATCTGGTGGCCCCACCAGAGCTGGCGCGAGATGCACCAATCCTGGATGTTGTTGATCCAGTGCAGGTAGGTGGAGATCCATTCGCCCGGCACGAAGCGCACGCGACCCGCTTCGCCGGTCTGCGGGTGCACGATGCCGGCGTCGCTTACCGCGTCGAGGCACAGCTGCTGGATCGTCTTGCCCGGCCACAGCGGATGCGACGCAGGCGCGGGCGTGCGCATCGCGACGTACCACTGGTCGGTCAGCATCGGCTCGACGACCTCGCCGGTACGACCGCAACGCGGCACGATCATCTTGTGCGCCTTCTCCGACACGACGAGGCCCGCCGCCTGGAGGTCCGCGAGCACGGCCTTGCGCGCCGCATAGCGATCGAGGCCGCGATACTTCGCCGGCGCGTTGTTGTTGATGGTGGCGTCCAGATTGAAGATCGGCAACGCGGACAAGCGATGTCGCTGCCCGACGATCCAGTCGTTGAAGTCGTGCGCGGGCGTGATCTTCACCACGCCGGTGCCGAATTCGCGATCGACATACGCGTCGCCGATCACCGGGATCTCGCGCTCGGCGAGCGGCAGCCGCACGCTCTTTCCGATGAACGAGCTGTAGCGGTCGTCCTCGGGATGCACCGCGACGGCCGTGTCGCCAAGCATCGTCTCGGGCCGCGTCGTCGCCACCACCAGGGCGCCCGATCCGTCCGCGAGCGGATAGGAGAGCTCCCACAGCGTGCCCTGCTCCTCCTCGCTGTCAACCTCGAGGTCGGAGACCGCAGTCATCAGCTTCGGATCCCAGTTGACGAGGCGCTTGCCGCGATAGATGAGGCCGTCGTCGTACAGGCGCACGAAGGTTTCCAGCACGGCGGCGGAAAGTCCTTCGTCCATCGTGAAGCGCTCGCGCGACCAGTCGGCGGCAGCGCCGAGGCGGCGCATCTGGTTCGTGATCGCACCGCCCGATTCGTGCTTCCATGTCCACACGCGCTCGACGAATGCCGAGCGCCCGAGGTCGTGCCGCGACTTGCCCTGCGCCTTGAGCTGCTGCTCGACGACGATCTGCGTCGCGATGCCGGCGTGATCGGTGCCGACCTGCCACAGCGTATTGAATCCGCGCATCCGGTGGTAACGGATCAGCACGTCCATCAGCGTCTGCTGGAACGCGTGGCCCATGTGCAGCGTGCCGGTGACGTTGGGCGGCGGGAGCTGGATGCAATACGGCGCCGCCCCGTCCGCGTACGTCGGCTTGAAATAGCCGCGCGACTCCCAGATCGGGTACCACTTCGCCTCGATGGCGTGCGGCTCGAAGCTCTTGGCGAGTTCCATGCGTGATGCCGAGTAAAACCTTGAATGATATAAGACTCGGCGCCCGCGGCCGGCTTGCGAAATCGATGTCAGACCGCCAGCGCCGCCTGCCGGTCTGCCGTCGTGGCCGGTGCCAAGACCCGTCCCATCACCTGCGCGAGCGCACCGAGCCTTCGCATCAGCACGCCGAACTCGTCGATCGACAGCGCCTGATCGGCATCGCACCACGCTTCCGCGGGACACGGATGAACTTCGATCAGCAGCGCGTCGGCGCCCGCGGCAATCGCCGCGCACGAGAGCGCCGGCACCATCCACGCCTTGCCGCCCGCGTGCGAGGGATCGACGATCACGGGCAGGTGTGTCTCCTTCTTGAGCACCGCGACGGCCGTCACGTCGAGCACATTGCGATACGAAGTCTCGAACGTTCGGATGCCGCGCTCGCACAGCATGATCCGATGGTTGCCGCCCGCGGCGATGTATTCCGCGGCCATCAGCCACTCGCTGATCGTCGCGCTCATGCCGCGCTTCAGAATGACCGGAACGTCGACCCTGCCCACCTCCTTCAGCAGATCGAAGTTCTGCATGTTGCGCGTGCCGATCTGGATGACATCGACGTCGTGCTCGAGGAACGTGTCGAGCATGCGCACGTCCATCAGCTCGGTGACGATCGGCAGCCCGTGGCGGGATGCCGCCTGCTTCAGCATCGTCAGTCCTTCGACGCCCTTGCCCTGGAACGCATAGGGACTGGTGCGCGGCTTGAATGCGCCGCCCCGCATCAGCCGCGCGCCCGCAGCGGCGACCCCGGCGGCAGCGGCCTGCATCTGCGGCGCCGTCTCCACCGAGCACGGGCCTGCAATCACCTGCACGTCGTTGCCGCCGATGCGCGCGCCGCGCACGTCGACCACGGTGCTCGCCCTGTGCCATTCGCGCGCGACGAGCTTGTACGGCTTCAGGATGTGGAGCGAGCGCTCGACGCCGGGCAGCGGGTCGAACATTTCGGGATCGAGCTTGCGCTCGTCGCCGATCGCGCCGATGAGCGTACGCTCGGTCCCCCGCGAAATGTGGACCTCGAGTCCGTGCGAGCGGATCTTGGCTTCGACGGCGTTGATTTCGGCCTCCGCGGCGTCCGGTTGCATCACGATGATCATGGCGTTCTCCTGGGTTGCGTCACAAGCAAAACGGGCGGCCTTTCAAGGGCCGCCCGTTCGATTCGCTGGATGCTTCGACTGCTGTTCTACGGTTGCGCGCGGCCCTCGGCGTTCGTGCGATAAAAGTACGCAAAAAACCGGCCGCCCCTGCCGCTGGCGGGGAACGACGGCGCAACCGTGCGACCTCCAGATTTCATGCGATCCAGTCTAGCACGCGCGTGGCGGCGAATCGCAAGCGCAATCCCGGCCGCGGCGGCGCGGCCGGCTGCCGTGCGGCAAATTCGCAACGCTGCGCCGACGCGGTCGGCAACGGCGATTCACGTGCCGCGCTTGCGCCAGCTTTCGATCTCGCGCTCGATCGCATCGGCGACGTAGCCGCGAACGAGCTCGCCCAATTCACGATTGATCGTCGTCACGAGCTCCGCGCTCGCCCGCTCGACGATCGGCTGCAGACGCACGCCGAGCTGCTCACGCAGGCCGGTGTCCGCGTACAGATCGAGCCGCTGCAACACCTGCATCTGAATTTCTTCGGCCATCGCGTCCCAGTCGACGTCTGAGGCAGCCGGTGCCGGCTGCGCGCGGATTTCGGGCTGCGAGTCCGGCACGGGATCGGGGATTTCGTGCGGCGGCCACTCGACGAGCTGCTGCTCGACGGACTGCGGCTCCGGGACGCGCGCCGTTTCGGGCGGAATGTCGAGAATGAACTCTTCTTCGATCACCGTCACGCCCACGACGCTCGCCGCCGGCGCATCGTGCAGCGCAGCGGCGCGCACGGGCGTCGCCTCTGCCGCATCGACCGGCGCGCTGTCCGGCAATGCTTGCGGCGAGGCACCCGATTGCGGCGCTTCGGCATCCGTCTCGCTCGTCCTCGAACCCGGCCAGACATCGACCACGTCCGTCAGGATCGGCACGTCGGCGAGCGTATCGAGCGAAATCGGATCGGCGTCGACCATGGTTTCCGGGCCGATCGGCGTGGCCTGGCTTCGTTCGGCGTCCGGCAGGATCACCGTCGGCGCAAGCACGCTGTCGCGGCGCGCGCCGAGCGCGTCGGTCAGCGTGGCGGGTCCGCTCCGCCTGTCCTTTTCGCGACTGCGATTGCGCCGCATCAACGCGTCGACCTGATCGAGGAGCTCGCGTGCCGTGGGCATCGCGCGTCAGTCACGCTGCGACCAGTCGTGCCGTCGCAACTCGTACCCCCGCTCGCGGTAGAACCGGTAGCGGTTGCGTCCGGCCGTCATTTGCGCTTCGTCCGCGGCAACGAGCTCGGCCAACCGCTCGAAGCGGCTGAAGAACGGCGGCGGCTCGGGATGCAGGTTCACGAGCACCGCCGCCGGTCCGTTGTGCTCGACGCGCTCGTCGATCCAGATCGGCGTGTCGAGCGCGACCTTGCTGTCCATACGGCAATGCGGCACGAACGACAGCGGATCGTTCGTCCACAGCAGCCGGTCGAGCGCAGCTGTCGTCTCCGCATCGGGCGTCAGCACCCGCACACGCCCGTGCGAGCGCCAGGCCTTCAAGACGATCTTCGCGGCGAGCCGCAGCGGCTGTGCGACGTTGGTGAAGAAATCGATCTGCGTCATCGTGAACGCGCCAGCGGCCCCGCGCGGTGCGCCGCGGGCACGCGACTACGGCTGCGTCTCATTGGCCAGCAGCCATGTCGCCAGCATCGGCACCGGACGCCCGGTGGCGCCTTTGTGCTTGCCTTCCTTCCACGCGATGCCGGCGATGTCGAGGTGCGCCCAATCGTACTTGCGCGCGAACCTGGACAGGAAGCAGGCGGCGGTGATGCTGCTTCCCGCGCGGCCGGCAACGTTGGCGAAATCGGCAAAGTTGCTCGCGAGCCCTTCCTGGTAATCGTCCCAAAGCGGCATCTGCCAGCCGCGGTCGTACGCATCGTCGCCCGCGGCAATCAGCGCCCGCGCCAGCGGATCGCTGTTGCTGAACACGCCGCTCGCCACGTGCCCGAGCGCGATGACGATCGCCCCCGTGAGCGTCGCGATGTCGACGACGGCATGCGGCTCGTAGCGCTCGGCATACGTGAGCGCATCGGCCATGATCAGGCGCCCTTCGGCGTCAGTGTTCAGCACTTCGACCGTCTGCCCCGACATCGACTTCACGATGTCGCCCGGCTTGGTCGCGCGTCCGGACGGCATGTTCTCGCATGCGGGAATCAGTCCCACGACGTTGAGCTTCGCCTTGAGCTCGGCGATTGCGCGAAACACGCCGAGCACCGAGGCTGCGCCGCACATGTCGAACTTCATCTGATCCATGTCGGCCGAAGGCTTGATCGAGATGCCGCCGGTGTCGAATGTGATGCCTTTCCCGACGAGCACCACCGGCTTCTGCTTCTTCATCGCCTGCTCGTACTCGAGGATGATGAAGCGCGGCGGCTCCTCGCTGCCGGCGGTCACCGACAGGAACGTGCCCATGCCGAGCTGCTCGATCTGCGCGGGCTCGAGCACGGTGACCTTGATATCGGGGAATTCCTTGCCGAGCTCCTGTGCACGCTCGGCGAGGTAGCGCGGCGTGCAGACGTTGCCGGGCAGATTGCCGAGGTCCTTCGTGAGATCCGTCCCGTGCGCGATCGCGAGCCCGCGCGCGGCAGCCGCCTCGCCGGCGGCCAAGTCCGAGCGTTGCGGCACCGACAGCGTGAGCTTGCGCAACGGTCGCCGAACTTCGGTCGGCTCGCTCTTCATCTGCTCGAAACGGTATACGGCATCCATCGCGACCAGCACCGCATGCTCGACGCGCCACGCGACCTCGCGCCGCTTCACTTTTTCCTCGGTGAGATAGATCACCGCCTCGTACGACCCGGTTTCGTTCAGCAGCTTGACGGCGCTGCCGATGGCGTGGCGGAACTCCTTGTCCCGGAAATCACGTTCTTTCCCGAGGCCGATCAACAGCACGCGGTCGGCCAGCGTGCCGCGGACGCTATGCAGCAGCAGCGTCGCCCCGAGCTTTCCCTCCATGTCACCGCGGCGGATGATCTCGCTGATGTAGCCGTTGGACGCGCGGTCGATCAGCTCCGCCGACAGCGACAGCTTGCGGTTGTCGAAAACGCCGACGACGACGCACGCGCTGCGCTGTTTCTCGGGGCTGCCGCTTTTTATGGTAAATTCCATCGGGCTCCTCGGGATCGTTTCCGGATCTTTTCGTGCCGCAAAGGCCTGGGTCCCGCGCATTATCGGCAAAACGCCGTAAAAAAGTCAAAATTTTCCCGCCGTCATGATTTTCCGGCGCAGCCTGGTACGCGAGCTGACGGCCACGGCGGTCGGGCTTTTCCTGGTCCTGCTCGCCATCCTGTTCACGAACCTCGTGTTGCGGCTGCTGGCGCGCGCCGCCGGCGGCTCGGTGGCGCCGGACGGAATCCTGGCGCTGCTCGGGTTCAATGCGCTGTTTTACTTCAATATCCTGCTGTCGGTCGCGCTGTTTTTGACCGTGCTGCTGACGCTTTCGCGCTGGTATCGCGACAGCGAGATGATTGTCTGGTTCACGTCAGGTCAGTCGCTCACCGCGTGCCTGCGGCCGATCCTGCTGTTTGCGGCGCCGTTTCTGGTGGCGATCCTCGCGCTGTCGCTGTTCCTGTCGCCCTGGGCCGAACAGCGAAAGATCGAGTTCGAGCGCCAGCTCGAGTCGCGCGAGGACATTTCGTTCGTCACGCCCGGTCTCTTCCGCGAGTTCTCGCGCGCGAATCTGGTCGTGTTCGTCGAAAGCATCAATCCGATCACCAACACCGTGCAGAACGTGTTCCTGCATTCGGTCGAGGACAAGCAGGACGCGACGACGGTCGCAGCCCGCGGCAAGCTCGAGGACATGCCGAACGGCGATCGCTTCATCGTCCTCGAGAACGGTCGCCGCTATCAGGGCACGCCCGGCAGCGCGGATTACCGCGTCGTGGAGTTCGAGCGGCTCGGCCGGCGGATCGAGCCCAACGAAATCCGCGCGCTGCCGACGTCCTCCAAGGCAATCCCGACGGCGGTGCTCGTCGCGAGCGACGGCCGCGTCGAGAAGGCCGAGCTGTTCTGGCGCCTGTCGGTGCCGATATCGGCGTTCGTGCTGACGCTCCTCGCCATGCCGCTCGCGTACGTCAACCCGCGCGTCGGGCGCTCGTTCAACCTCGTCGCGGCGACGTTCCTGTACATGCTCTACAGCAACTGCCTCAACATCGTGCAGAGCATGGTCGCGCAAGGGCGCCTCGATTTCTGGGCCGGCCTCGTGCTGCCGCACGCGATCGCGCTGCTCGTGGCCGTGCTGCTCTTCCGCCAGCAGCTGTCGGCGGCCGGGCTGTTCGGGCGCAGGCCACGTTCCGCCGCGGCCGCGGCACCCGCATGACGGGCGGCGGCGTGGGCGCCGGGCGGACCGCCCGATGAGAACGCTCCAGCGCTACATCGGCCGCGACGTGCTGCTGGCGACGCTGCTCGTCTTCGGCGGCCTGATCGCGCTCTTCGCATTCTTCGACCTGATCCACGAGCTCGGCGACGTCGGTCGCGGCGACTACACGATCAGCCGCGCGCTGCTTTATGTGACGCTACACCTGCCGTCACGCCTCTACGAGCTGTTCCCCGTTGCCGCGCTGATCGGCACGCTGTTCGCGATCGCGCAGCTCGTCGCCAATTCCGAATACACGGTGATGCGCGCGTCGGGCATGTCGCTCGCGCGGGTCGCGTGGTCGGTGCTGCGCGTCGGCCTGCCGCTCGCGGCGGCGACGTTCCTCGCCGGCGAGTACGTGGCGCCGCCCGCGGAGCGCCTCGCGCAAACCGTGCGCAACGCCGGCGAGTCGCGCGTCGTCGCGCAACAGTTCGCGTCCGGATTCTGGTTCAAGCAGGACCTGACGTTCGTCAACATCCGCACGGTGCTGGCCGACATGACGCTGTCCGGTATTCGCATGTACGAGTTCGGCGACGATCTGCGCCTCAAGGCGGTGCGGGTCGCGCAGTCGGGCGTTTTCGTGGGCAACGGCCAGTGGAAGCTTTTGAACGTGAAGTCCACGGAGATCGGTGCCGATTCGACCAGGGTGACCACGGTGCCGGAGTTCGTATGGTCGACGGTGCTGCGCCCATCGATCCTCAACGTCTATCAGGTGGCCCCGGAGCGGCTCGAGCTCGGCACGCTCTACGACAACATCCGCGTGCTCGGCAACAACGCGCAGAAGACGTCGCGCTTCGAGATCGCCTTCTGGAACAAGGTGTTCTACCCGCTCGCCGTGCTGGTGATGATGGTGCTGGCGCTGCCGTTCGCCCATTTCCAGCGGCGGCAGGCTGGCATCGGCTTCCGGATCTTCGTCGGCACCATGATCGGACTGTCGTTCTTCCTGCTCGGCCGCCTGTTCAGCAATCTCGGCGTGCTGAACGACTGGCCGCCGCTTTTTTCGGCGATCTTTCCGCTCGCGATGTTCACCGCGCTCGCGATGGCGATGCTCTGGTATATCGAGCGGCGCTAGCCGGGCGGTTGCGGCTCTGAAGCATTGCGCGCCGGCGGCGCAGCGGCCGTTTCGCGCAGGAACGCGGCGATTTCCGCGAGATGCCTGCGATGGTGGCCGAGCCAGACGTGGCCGCCGCTGCGGAAGCCCAGGAACCGTGCGCCGGGAATGTGCTGCGCCGTATAGCGCGCGACGTCGTAGGTGCCAAAGAGATCGTCGGCAACGCTCGTCACCAGCGTGGGCGCGGCGATCGCCTCGAGGTCGTAACGCGGCAGCGCGCTGCACACGCTCGCGTCGTTCATCAGCCCGAGGCGGCGGGCGCTGACGGGCAGGATGTGCGCGAGCATCGCGTCGACGCGTGCCGTCTCCTCGGGACCGATCTGATCGAGCACGCCGATGGGCGTCGCCAGCAGGCCGCGCACCATCGCCTTTCGCGCAAGCCTCGTCGCCACCCAGTACAGGAAGTCGAAGCGCAGCGCGGTTTCGAAGAGCGCTTCGGTTCCGGCCGGCGTGGTTAGCGGCGCGGCGCCACCGCGACGCGGCACGAAAGCGGCGGGGACGACCAGCACCAGCGCCTTGCAACGGTCGCGATGCCGCAGCGCGAATTGCATGGACGACGGCGCACCGGCGGACGCGCCGAGAATCGCCGCATCCGGCAGATCGAGTGCATCGAGCAGCGCGGCGTGCGCATCCGCCTGCGCGGCTGCCGACGCATCGTCGGGCAGCGGCGTTCCGAGATAGCCGAACCGCGACATCGCGATCACGCAGAAGCCGCTGCCCGCGAGCGGCAGTCCGAAATCGAGCGCCTGGTCGTACCCGCCGCCGGCGCCGTGCACGAGCAGCAGCGGCGCGCCGGCTCCGACCATCGCGTATTCGATCGGTCCGCTGCGCGTCTCGGCAACGCGACGCAAGGCGGCGTACCGATTGCGCGCAGCACGCACGTCGCGCCGAAATTTCGCGGCGACCTGCGCACCGGCGGCGAAGCCGATTGCGCCGGCGAGAAGCTTGATCAGCGTGCGGTTCTCCATGCCGTCGGTCCCGGAGCGAAGGAGAAGAGTTCCGAAAAAAACCCCGCCGATGATCGGGCGGGGTCGTATGTGCAGCGGCGATCCGGACGGCTACGCGGCTTCGCTCGTCGCCTCGACGTTGGCGTATTTGTGCTGCCGCTCGCCCTTGACCCTGAAATTGACCTTGCCATCGACCAGCGCGTAGAGCGTGTGGTCCTTGCCGACGCCGACGTTCACGCCCGGATGGATGCGCGTGCCGCGCTGGCGAACGATGATGCCGCCCGCGCGAATCGCCTCGCCGCCGTATACCTTGACGCCCAGGCGCTTGGCTTCCGAATCGCGGCCATTGCGGGAACTGCCGCCTGCCTTTTTGTGTGCCATGAATCGCTCCTAGCCGACGATCGACTCGATACGAAGCTCGGTGAAATTCTGCCGATGCCCCTGATGCTTCTGATAGTGCTTGCGCCGGCGCATTTTGAAGATCCGGATCTTTTCGCCGCGGCCATGCGCGACGACGGTCGCCTTGACCGTCGCGCCCGCAACGGTGGGCTGGCCGAGACGGACGGCTTCGCCCTCGCTGACCAGCAGCACCTGATCCAGGATGACTTCCGCGCCCACGTCCGCTGGTATCTGTTCGACCTTGAGTTTTTCGCCGGGAGCAACCTTGTATTGCTTGCCGCCGGTTTTTACGACCGCGTACATGAGTGGGACTCCAGTTGGGAAGTGCACGGAAAGCTTTGGATTATAACGTGTTTCCGCGCATCGCGGCAAGGGCGTCGGTTTTCGGCGGCCCGGGCGCCTGCGGATGGCGGGCGCGACTTCGGTAGAATGCGCCGTTCGCGGTCGGCGCACGCGAAGTGCACCGCGCCACCGCCTCCACCGGCTTCGCGCGAGCTCGACCTCGCCGCCCATTCGTGACGCTCGAATTCCTGCAACCCGTCATCGGTGACGACATGGCCGCCGTCGACCGCGTGCTGCGCGAAAGCCTGAAGTCGGACGTCGCGCTCATCCGGCAGGTCGCCGACCACATCATCGGCGGCGGCGGCAAGCGGCTGCGACCGGCGCTGCTGCTGCTCGCGGCGAGCGCCTGCGGCTACACCGGACGGGACCATCACACGCTGGCCGCCGCGATCGAGATGATCCACACGGCCACGCTGCTGCACGACGACGTCGTCGACGAGTCGAAGCTGCGACGCGGCCATGCGACTGCGAATGCCCGTTTCGGCAATCCTGCGTCCGTGCTCGTCGGCGACTTTCTCTATTCGCGCACGTTCCAGCTCATGGTCGGCGTCAACCGCATGCGCGTGCTCGCGATCGTGGCCGACGCCACCAACCTGATCGCCGAAGGCGAAGTGCTTCAACTCTTGCACGCTGGCGACGCGGCGCTCGACGAGCGCGGATATTTCGCGGTGATCGAGCGCAAGACCGCCAAGCTGTTCGAGGCCGCGGGCCGGCTCGGCAGCGTGCTGGGCGACGCGCCGTCCGATCGCGAGGACGCGCTCGCGCGCTACGGCATGCACCTCGGCACGGCGTTCCAGATCATGGACGACGTGCTCGATTATTCGGGCGAGGCCGCGGAGATCGGCAAGAACCTGGGCGACGATCTCGCCGAAGGAAAGATGACGCTGCCGCTGATTCGCGCGCTCGCGGTCGGGACCGCGGAAGACGCGCAAGTGATCCGGCACGCAATCGAGGGCGGCGGGCTCACCGATTTCGCGCCGGTCGTCGCCGCGCTGCATCGCACGGGCGCGCTTGCTTATGCGCGCGATCGCGCGAACGCGGAAAGCGCCGCTGCGGCGGCGTGCCTCGAGCGGTTGCCGCCGTCGCCGGCGGCTGCCAGTCTGCTACAATTGTCGACCTTCGCGGCGCAGCGTACGTACTGATTGTTCCCGAGCGCCGCGGACGGCAATTCATCCGCACACGGGGTGTAGCTTAGCCTGGTAGAGCGCTACGTTCGGGACGTAGAGGCCGGAGGTTCGAATCCTCTCACCCCGACCAGCACTCCGGGCGAGCGGCCACCGTCGCTGCATCCCTGGGTAAGCGGGGCGCGCTCGCGAAACGGGCGGCATGCTCCTCTTCCCGCCCCTTTCGTGTCTAGCCGGCACCGCGACCTTCCCGTCCATCGGCATCGTCTGCATGGACGCGGTTGATTGACCGAAATCAAGACGGCCATCGCGGCGGGTGCTCATCATTTGCATACCGGCGGGGTGCAATCGATCCGGAAAGCGCGTTGGCTTTGTCCTCACGCGGGACAGAGCGATGAGCATTGAGTAAGAACCTTCCCTCCGGCATCGCGCCTTCCTTCCTCGCAGGCCACGGCAAGGATCGCCGAACTATGAGACGGCGCTGGTGGAGCACGCCTCGCGACACGCTGTCGCGCTCGCTCGCGCGCCGCGGGATGCCGACGACATTCTTCCGTTTCGTCTATCGAACGAGCCTGGGAAGCCAGGTCTGGATCTCGCTGCTCGCGGTAGTGGTCTTCGTGCTGGAAACCGCCCCTCTCGAGATGCAGCGGCGCATCCTGAATGCGGCGATCCTCCACCACGACGTCGGTCTCGTCGTTACGCTCGCGATCGCCTATGCCGGCATCGTGGCATGCGAAGGCCTGCTCAAATTGCTGATGAACGTCTACGGAGGCTGGATCGGCGAGAGGGCCGTTCGCGCGCTGCGCCTCGCCGCGAGCAAAGTCGTCGCTGGCATTCCCGCCGGAGAACAGGATGCGAGCGTCCGAGGGGTCGAGATCTCGATGATCCTCTCCGAGCCGGAGCCGATCGGGACGTTCGCAGGCGTCGTCACGGCTGAGTTCGTGCTTCATACCGGCATCCTGCTAAGCGTCTTCGGCTATATGTTCTTCATCAATTCCGCGCTGGCTCTCGTATGTCTGCTGGTATTCGCGCCGCAGCTCGTCTTCGTTCCGCTGATGCAGGCCGCGATCAATCGCAGGGTGCGATTGCGGATCGGGGTGCTGCGGCAGGCGAGCGTCGGCGCGCTGCTGGTCGACGGCCGCGCGGCCGGTAGGGCTCAGATGGCGAGATTCGCAGATATCTTCGAATTGAATCTCGGCATACTGAAACTGCGGTTCTCGATGAAGTTCCTGATGAACCTGACGCACAACTTCGGCAGGGTCATGGTGCTGTGCGTCGGCGGCTGGTACATCGTGCACGGACGTGCGGACGTCGGGACCGTCGTCGCGTTCGTCTCCGGTCTCGGCAACTTGCGCGATCCGTGGAGCGACCTGGTGAACTGGTATCAGGAGGCCATGCTGACGGGCACGAAATACCGCGTCTTCACAGGAGCGATGAACAAGTTCGCCACCTACCGATTCTCGTCGTCACGAGCCGATGCGCTCCCCGCAACGCCGGGAGCGGAGGTCACGTCTCGCGCCTGAAATCGCCGGCTGCCTCGTCGCGCGCTTCGACCATGTCCTTGGGCCGCTCGACGATGACGCAGTCGGTCGTCAGGATGAGGCTCGCAATCGATGCGGCGTTCTGCAGTCCGAGCCGCGTGACCTTGGTAGGATCGATGATGCCCATAGCCACCATGTCGCCGTACTGGTCGCCGGCGGCGTCGTAGCCGAAGTTTCCTTCCCCCGCGCTCACGCGGCCGACGATGATGGCCGGCTCCTGACCCGCGTTCGCCACGATCTGGCGCAGCGGTTCCTCGAGCGCGCGATGCAGGATGCTGACTCCCGCTCGCTGGCCGAGCGTGACGGCACGAACATCATCGAGCGCGCGTCGCGCGCGCAGCAGCGCGACGCCGCCCCCCGGTCCGATGCCCTCGGCGACCGCCGCGCGCGTCGCATGTATTGCGTCCTCGACGCGCGACTTCTTCTCTTTGAGCTCGCTTTCGGTCGACGCCCCGACCTTGATCAACGCCACGCCTCCCGACAACCGCGCCGCGCGCTCCTCGAGCTGCTTGCGGTCATAATCGCTCGTCGCCTCGTCGATCGCACGGCGAATCTGCGCGAGGCGCGCGTTGACGCGCTCAGGCGCACCCGCGCTGCCGATCAGCGTCGTCGTGTCCTTGTCGATCTCGATGCGGCGCACCCGGCCGAGCTCTGCGAGCGTCGTCTTTTCGAGCTTCAGTCCCGTTTCTTCCGAAATGACGGTGCCGCCGGTCAGGACCGCGATGTCCTCGAGCATTGCCTTGCGACGATCGCCGAAGCCGGGAGCCTTCACCGCACACGTCTTCAGATTCCCGCGCACAGCGTTCACGACCAGCGTCGCAAGTGCCTCACCTGTCACGTCCTCCGCGATGATCAACAGCGGCCGGTTTTCCCGCGAGACCTGCTCGAGCAGGGGAAGAAGCTCCCGGATCGACGCGATCGACTTTTCGTGGACGAGCACGCATGCATCGTCGAGGGCGACTCGCTGCTTCTCGCCATCGTTGATGAAGTATGGGGACAGAAAGCCGCGATCGAACTGCATGCCCTCGACGACTTCCAGCTCGTTGGTGATTCCCCGGCCGTCCTCGGTTTTGATCACCCCATCCTCTCCGACCTTTTCCATCGCCTGGGCTATCATCGTGCCGATCGACGCATCGCCATTGGCGGAGATCGTCCCTACCTGCGCAACTGCTTGGCTGCCTGCACACGGGCGCGAATTGCGTTTAAGCGCGGCCACGACTGCCTCGACGGCCGCGTCGATGCCGCGCTTCAAATCCATCGGATCCACGCCGGCCGATACGTGCTTGATGCCTTCCTTGACGATGGCTTGGGCAAGCACCGTTGCCGTGGTCGTGCCGTCGCCAGCAGTCTCCGACGTCTTCGCCGCCACTTCGCGGGCCATTTGCGCGCCGAGATTTTCGAACGGGTCCTCGAGCTCGATCTCCTTTGCGACGATGACTCCCGAGTTGATGACGGTCGGCGCGCCGTACGAGCGGCCGAGCATCACGAGCCGTCCGCGTGGCCCAAGCGTGATCTTCACCGCGCGGGCGAGCGTGTCCAGGCCGGCGCAGACCTTTTCGCGGGCCTCGTGGTGGAAGCGCAGAAGTTTTGCCGGCATCGGTCAACCCCGTCAGAATTTGCCGCAAGCATCGCCGGCGCTGCGGTGGCTGTCTTTGCGCTGAGTCAATGCGGACTCGGCGTCCTTGGCCGCAGCGCGCGGCCGATAGTGCGCCGCACATTCCCGCTCGCGGCCGCGCACGACGCGCCGGCCCGCCAACGCCCCCCGCCGCTCGGTGACGACGGTACGCTGCCGTTCCGCGCGATGGTCGTTGTCGAAGTACAGCACGACCCAATCGCGCGTGCGGCCGAGTTCGTGCGCACGCGCGGTGTTCGAGAACAGCGCGGTGAAATGCCACGGATCGCGCCGCGCATGCAGAACCGGCAACCACGCCGCACCCGACGGATTGAAGCGACGCGGCGAAATCTTCGCCAGCGTTCCCGCATCGGCTCGCTGCCGGTACTCTTGGTCGACATCGAGCAGGACATCGACGGGCGGCTCGGCCGCCGAAGACGTCGGGACGCGGCGTCGCAGGTGCGCAGTACCCAGGATTTCGGCGAGGGCGGCGCGGATCGCCGCCGAGCGACGTGGCCCGACCCCCG
>Ga0310810_10004928_pt1 | contig 14843 bp, 15 predicted proteins | sample NCmetagenome_FD_207641 | JGI IMG/M metagenome (GOLD analysis project Ga0310810, IMG submission 207641) | Soil microbial communities from experimental microcosm in Duke University, North Carolina, United States - NC | ecosystem: Engineered > Artificial ecosystem > Soil microcosm > Unclassified ...
TGAAATTAAATGACGAGGATGTTTAAGTGAGCATACTAAAATTTACCATATCGCGCCGGGCAAAAACAATCGGCATATTGCTTTTCTTTCTCTCATCGTTACTTTACAGCGCTGCCCAGGAAGGCGACAAACGTGACACAGCTATTGTGCTGAAGTATAAATTGGATTCACTCGCAGTTGCCGAAGATGAAAAGCGCCCTGAAGAAGAAGATTACAGTCCGGAAGATAGCAGTGACACGGCAACGGAGCCGGAATATTTCTTGAGAAAAGAATTCACGGGCCGGATTTTTGACTCAGTATTGTTTCGTAAGGTTCCCGATTCTGTCATGAAGAGGTTCAGGGAAGACGATGCATTCTGGTATGCGAATGAGGTCTTTAAAAAAAAGCAGCCAAAGCGAACGAACTTAAGTTTCCTTTCGCAGCCTTTTTTCCAGGTCCTTTTATGGATTGTAATTATTGCGGGATTTGTGACATTTCTTGCAATGTACCTCTACAACAGTAATGTGGGTATTTTTCGTAAAACCAGTGTTATTTCACAGGACGACAGCGTTGAGGAAACCGAGGATATATTTTCGATCAATTACCAGCGCGAAATTGATAGATCTGTTAACGCTGGTGATTATCGTCTTGCGGTAAGGCTTATGTTCCTGCGCCTGCTAAGAACACTTTCCGATAAAAACATCATTCAATACAAACCGGATCATACCAACCTGGATTATTTGATGCAGTTGCGGACAGGAAGTATGTACGGTGATTTTTTCAGCCTGACCCGCAATTATGAATATTGCTGGTATGGCCAGTTTCAAATAGATAAAGGAAAATTTGAAGTGATCAAAAAAGAGTTTGACAATTTTGACAGAAAGCTATAGTAAAATTGAAAGCGTTTGTCCCATATATCATTTTTGCACTCGTTGTGTCGGCGGTAATCGTCTTGTTATTTACCGGTGACAATAAAAAAAATCACAGGTTTGACGAGCGTATTACACTTCGAGCAAAGGATAAGATTCCGTATGGATCGTTTATAGCTTTTGAAAGTCTCCGGCGCTTCTTTCCGAAAGCGACCGTGCAAGTCAGCAAACAGGAACCCGGCTATTGGGATTCCATTTCAAACTTTGACCCGGGTCAGCTGGTAGTAATTATTTCACCCACTTTCAACGCTGATGAACAGGAAATGAAAAAGCTCCTGGGATTTATAGAAAATGGCAATGATGTGTTCATCAGCACGATGGACATTTCCTATGACGTCACGAAAATTATAAAATGTGACGCAAATTCGGCCGAAGGCATGGAATATTATTTTGAGCAATCTGCCGGGGAGGACCTGTTGTCCGTTTCGCTGGCAAAACCGCCTTTTACAATAAAAACACCTTACACATATCCGGGTAAGCGTTACGATTTCTATTTTTACAAAACGGATAGCGCGACTTCTACGGTCTTAGGATATGAAAAAAACGATCATCCGAATTTTATACACCTGAAAGCAGGCAATGGCAACCTTTACCTGCATTTGGCGCCATTGACATTCAGTAATTACTTTCTTTTGCACAAGAATAATATCAGCTATTACGAGAACTTGTTCTCGGTTGTGTCTCCGGAAACCAGGAGAATAATATGGGACGAGTATTTTATTAGTAAGAAGAGAAAGCAGGAAAAGCCGTCAAGCTGGTTCAATGCTTTTTTAAACCATAAAAGTCTGAAGTGGGCCTTACTTACGGCAATAATCACATTGATGCTTTATGTATTGTCAGAGATGAGACGAAAACAGCGGATTATCCCGGTTATCTCGAAGCCCACGAATGATTCGCTGGACTTTGTAAAGACGATCGGGCGTCTTTATCATGACAAGGGTGATCACAAAAATCTCAGTCGGAAGATGTCGGCGTATTTTCTCGAGCATATCAGAAGCCGGTATAAACTCGCTACTTCAACCCTGGACGATGAGTTTGTAATAAACTTGCATGGCAAGACGGGTATTAGCGAAACAGACATTTCTGAAATCGTTCAATTTATTAATGGCATCGACACCACGGGGGAAATGAGTGATAGACAGCTGGCAATGTTTCATAAAAAACTGGAGGCATTTTACAGAAATGAATAGTTGTACGCCTCATAGCTCAGAAAAGAATAGTGGTTGGTGGCAATAAAACATAGACTAACAGTATTGAATATGGAAGAACAATTATTTGAAACGCGAACGGATCTTAGGGCCCTTAACGATGCTGTCTTTGCAATTCAAAACGAGATTAAAAAAATTATAGTTGGCCAGGATGAAATGGTCAAGCTGATCCTCGCAGCGTTGCTGGCAGATGGCCATGTGTTAATTGAAGGTGTACCCGGAGTTGCTAAAACGTTGACGGCAAAGTTGGTGGCCCGCAGTGTAGATGCTGGATTCTCGCGGGTTCAATTCACGCCTGACCTGATGCCATCCGACGTCCTGGGAACGCCGGTATTCAATCCGAAGGAAGCTGCTTTTGAATTTAAGAAAGGACCTGTATTCAGCAATCTTGTGTTGGTCGACGAGATCAATCGCGCCCCGGCAAAGACACAGTCGGCTTTGCTGGAGATAATGGAGGAGAGGCAGGCGTCGGTAGATGGCAAAACTTATCAAATGGCTTCACCATTCATGGTGCTTGCTACACAAAACCCGGTGGAGCAGGAGGGAACCTATCGGTTACCTGAGGCACAACTTGACCGATTTCTTTTTAAGATCGTTGTGCCTTATCCAAGTGAATCGGAAGAAGTCCTGATTTTATCTCAATTTCACCACATGGGCAACGTGAAGGTTAACGATATAGTTAAGGCCGTTTTGTCGGGAGAACAAATCAATACACTTCGCCTGCTAATCAAAAATATATTGATCGAAGAAAAGCTGTTGCAGTTTATCGCACGTCTTGTTCACAACACAAGAAATCATAAATCAATTTATCTTGGGGCATCACCGCGTGCTTCAATTGCAATCATGAATGCTTCCAAAGCCATTGCTGCCATGAAGGGCCGCGATTTTGTAACGCCAGAGGACATCCGTGAAGTGGTTGTGCCGGTATTGAGGCACCGTATTATACTTGCACCTGACAAGGAAATGGAAGGTGTATCAGAAGATGAAGTAATAAAACAAATCATACAGGGGATGGATGTACCAAGGTAATGTGTATTAAAAGGAACCATGTCGTTGCATTAAGAGGCGCATTGGAGCAAGGCGCCGATGTAAAAAAGCCATTAACCAGGTTTTGCTTTTGATTGGCTAAAATATTTTTTAAATTCACCTTATACAGGAATACCACTGTTGTGCGTCATTCTAAAATGGCCTCTCGAAAATTGACAGATATAACAACAAACAACGATATCTAATGGTAAAATATAGACAGCAAATTGAAATTCCATTGAGCAAAAAGAGAATATTTTTAATGCTTTTAGGAGCATTAGTGTTTTTTGCGATTGGACTTTGGTTTGTAATATCTCCACCTACAATTTCAAATTCATATTGGGGCAATCCGACAAAACTTGCGATTGTAGGATATGCTTCAATAGTTTTCTTTGGATTGTGTGCTTTCTATTTAATTCGCAAATTACCCGACCATAAGCCGGGGTTAATTATTGACCAAACGGGTTTGACAGATAATTCCAGTGGTGTATCGGCCGGAGAAATTTTGTGGTCAGACATTCAGGGCATTTCGGTAATGGAAATTCACCGACAAAAACTGATAATGTTTCATGTAAAAAATCCACAAGACTATATTGACAAACAGAAAAGCAGTTTTAAACGCAAAATGATGCAAATGAATTATAAGATGTATGGGACGCCTTTGAGTATCACTTCAAATGGATTAAGAATTTCTTTTGACGAACTATTATCAACTTTGAAGGACAAGTTAGAACAGACACAAAAATGATGTGAGAAAAGAACGAGCGCACAACAAGGGCTTTCTGCTATGCTGGCTTCAGAATATAGACTGATCGACATATCGCTAATAAGCTGCAGTCCCAACTGAACGAGCATAACCCAGCTTTGGAACCTGCCTGCTGCGCCTTTGCGGAGCTTCGGCGAAGCAAGGCCGGCAGGTATACCATCAACTTTCTGGCTTTGATCAGCAACAGTACCGGGCTGAAGTAACAAGACTACCAGCACGCAGAATGCCCAGGACGTTGTGCGTAATACGACCGAGCATGAGAAATAAGAACGGAACAAGTGATTTATTCAGAGGTCAATTCCAACCATTAATAACTAATATGATCAGGACATGCTTATTCATTTCAATACTCATACTTTTTTTTGGACAGTTTGCAGCTTACGGCCAATCAAGGAAAATAATTATTGATTGTGACCCGGGTATTGATGATGCCACAGCACTTGTTTTAGCGATGAATTATCCTGGCTTCGAGATTTTGGGAATTACAACGGTATTTGGAAACGCATATTTGGAGCAGACAACGAAAAACGCATTAACCGTGGTGGAGTTGTCCAAAAGAAACATTCCTGTTTACAAAGGAGCAGACAAACCTTTGCGGAAGCCGCTTGATGCCCCTCCCGATTTTATTCACGGAATAGATGGATTGGGAAATACCCATCAGCCTGTTCCAAAAATTACCTTTGAGTCAAAACCTGCAGCACAGTTTATTGTCGATGTAGCAAAAGCATTCCCGGGTGAAATAACGATTTTAGCCATAGGCCGGCTCACCAATCTTGCGGCGGCAATAAAAATAGATTCAAACGTTACCAAAAACATCAAAGAAGTGGTTTTGATGGGTGGTGATTTGCACGTTCCGGGAAATGTGAACCCTGTGGCGGAGGCCAACGTAGAAGGTGATCCCGATGCTGCGGATATTATTTTTACAGCCCCTTGGAAAGTCACCATGATCGGCCTCGACGTAACCACAAAAGTGAAGTTGAACGATGATATTTTACTTCGAATAAAAAACAAAAACCAACAATACGGACCCTTTGTTTTTGCCATTACCCGATTCTACCTAAACTTTTACAAGACCTCTAATCAGCTGACAGGTGGTTTCTATGTACATGACCCATCTGCTGTTATGTTTCTTATTGATCCTACTCTTTTTCAGCTTACCATAGGACCGGTGAGAGTAGTGACTGATGGAATTGCGATTGGGCAGACGATTATGCCGGCCTACGATTATCAACTCCAGTTAGCACCGTGGAAGGATAAACCGTTTGTCAACGCTGCTATTGGTGTAAATACTGATAGATTCCTGAAAGTATTTGAATCTGTTATGGCGAAGAGTATCGTTCGAAAGAAGAAATGACCGCCGAATACAAGAGGTAAAATAAAATGTTTCATGATATTGGTACTACGCACAACATTGCATTGCTGCAATTGGCTGAAGTGCTGCTATGTAGCTTGACGAAAAACACGGCATCGAATTATCTTTACTGAACCGCATTACTGCCAATTTCACCCCTGACAGCAATGCTTTCACGTTGGTGGATTTGCTGTCTCTAAATTCACCTTTTTGAAATTACTGGTAACATTGACTTCTATGTTTAAAAATTATTTGAAAACCTCATGGCGGAATATTCGTAAAAACAAATTGTTTTCTGCCATTAATATTCTTGGCTTATCTATCGGCAGGCAGAATTTACCGTATTAAAAGCCAATATTAACGGTGGGAAAATATTGGAAGGTAATGTAATGACACCTGTGGCAGCAGCTGAACAACTTGCAAGATCCGTTGTATGGTCTTTGACCAACAAGCAAAATATCATGGTATTCACCTTCCCTCAATGGTTATTCCTTTGCGTTTTGCATAGTCTTCATAAAAATCCCACCCGAAGCCAACAACAGCATTTTTTTCAAGAATGATCGGAGTTTGCTGTCCCCTGGTAATATCGCCCTCAGCTTTGTTGCCATTGGTGTAATACCATATAATTTCTATTGTATTGCCTGAGGTATCAGTTCTGAATTCCCTATTAACAGGATTGTTTATAACGCGGTCTTCTTTCTTTGTCATAAAACTGGTGCTAGTATATGTTTGAATTTTTTGAACTCCACCCATTACTTCCACTATTTTATTTTTATTAGCTCCGAGGTCTATTTTTAATAAATTAGCCTGGTTATAAGATCCAAGTTCAGCTCGTGATGGCTTTTTTGGGAGAGTTTGGCCAACGATATTGTGGGCGATAAGCATTAATGCAAACAATAGTAAAGCGGAAGATTTCATCTCAATATTAGTTTAGTTGGTAAATTATCTATTATTTTACATCAAACGTACTGTAATAAACTAACACAGCAAAAAAGCGGGCAACCGTGCAGAAACAACCCTAAGCTTCCATACTTGTTATCACTTTTGTATATTAGTCCGGCAATCTGTGGCCAGGCGAAAACAATACATAAACTACACCTTATGAATAAGACCTTTCTTTTGATCACTGTGACGGGCATATTCAGCAATATTGCAAATGGCCAATCGCATTTTGGCATAAAAGGAGGCTTGAATTTGGCAAACCAGGCAAAGAAAATTTCAATTCCACAAGTTCCGGCCACGACCCAGGACACAAAGCCTTTTGTGGGTTACCAGGTGGGTACATTCTATAAGGCAAAGTTGAATGAAAAATTATGGATATCTGCCGAGGCAAATTTTTCAGTGATTGGCTCCGGCATGACCTTAATGAGTAATGATGGAAAGAGCTACGATGCACATGAAAAACTGGGTTATATAGAACTCCCTTTAACGTTGCAGTATAAAATCGGCAAAGTGTATTTCGGAGCGGGACCCGGCGTAGGATTTAAGGTGTTTTCAAAAATCACCAACTTTGAGAACAGAAGCTTTGATATTCCCTATTACAAAACAATGGATGCGGCGGGAAACATTCTCGCAGGTTACAGTGTCGCAAACAAATTGGATGTAAATCTGCGCTACTGTCAGGGGTTGACAAATATATATGAAGACCCGGGGTATGGCGAAGCCAAAAACAGGTTTTTCAACCTTTCATTGCTTTACACGGTAAACTAGGCAATGACCATGTCGGGCATAATTCTATTGGTGGAATAAATCATACAATGTCCGGAGTCTTCCTGAATGCTGAAATGCGAAAATGGCTGAATGGTCGTTGAGGGGGTGCACTTGTTGTTTCCAAAAAGCATTAGAGTCTGAATAAAACTAAGTAAACGAAATGAAGCCGGGCAAACAATACGATGTGATCATAGTTGGGGGCAGCTATTCCGGACTTTCAGCCGCGATGGCTTTGGGAAGGGCGTTAAGAAAAGTGTTGATTATTGACAGCGGAGACCCCTGCAACAAACAAACACCACACTCACACAACTTCCTGACAAATGATGGAAAGACACCTATAGAAATTGCAAGCATTGCCAAACAGCAGGTGAAGAAATACGATACAGTAGTTTTTTTGAATTCCATTGTAACCGCTGGTGTCAAAACAGAAAATGGTTTTGAAATACAGACGCAGCCAGGTGAAGCATTCACGTCGAGAAAATTAGTCTTTGCAACCGGCATTAAGAACGTTATGCCTGGTATACCAGGGTTTGCGGAATGTTGGGGCATTAGTGCGCTTCACTGTCCTTATTGCCATGGGTATGAAATACGGCATCAAAAAACCGGTATTCTTGCGAATGGAGACGCGGCATTTGAAATGGCGGCGCTTATTTCAAATTGGACAAATGATTTAACCGTATTTACGAATGGAACATCTCTACTTACAGATCAACAGGAGAAAAAACTTCAACGGCACAAAATCAGCATAACAGACACCGTTTTTGACAGGATTGAACAGAGAAACGGCTTTCTCGAAAAGATTATTTTCAGAGGCGGGGTAGAAGCGACAGTGAAAGCAATATATGCCCGGCTGCCTTTTGTCCAAAGTTCACCTGTTCCGCAGGCCATGGGCTGTGAGTTAACTCCGGAAGGGTATATCAAAATCGATGAGACACAAAAGACAACCGTCCAGGGAATTTATGCCTGTGGCGATAATGCTTCCAAAATGAGGACTGTGGCAAATGCAGTTTCAATGGGCACAACAACAGGATTAATGACAAATAAAGAGATCATCGAAGAAGACTTTTAGAATAATCATTCAATGGAGCCATTCTTTTGCATGCCATTGCTCATGGCAAATTTGTTTTTTTCGTTGGCTGAGATTTAATTCTCATCAGTAACACGATACGGACAGCTTCCCTAAAGTTTCGGGAAGGCGACCAGGCTTCCATAAATAAGACATTGCAATGACGTTTACTGCCTGAAAGAAGGAATTATAGCAACTCCATTATCTTTATTGACTGCAGCCTGTGTGTTCGGTCCATTCCTGCAGGTGGGGCTGAATCAATACACAGGTTCGGTGAAGCTATGGTGACAACACAAAATATCAATGCACCCTGATTGCTTCTTCGTAATATTTAATCACATAATTGCCCTGGCCCGAAAAAAATAAAGCTGTCACGATGCGTTTTGGCACCACTTAGACTTCGCTGGGCAAGGATCCATTCTATGTAATTTTTACTAACCGCTTTCTTATTCACCTCCGCGTCCATCCAATGAATAAAAAATTTTAACCCTCAGGCAACGTCGCAAATCCAACCCGTATCTTTAAATGCATACAACGTCTAAACTTGTAGTATGAAAAAGCTGGTTATTCTTTTGTTTTGTTCAATCTTTCTTCTCAATGCTTGTCAAAAGCCGGCGGGGCAATTCGACCAGTCCCGTGGCGACAGGGTAGACAGTGTTATTCAAAGTGGTGATATATTGACCTATGAGGTTTTAACACCAGACCCTGGCGGCTGGTACGGAGTATGGAACCGTTCCGATGGCGTGCTGGTGAGCGTTGGACTTGACAGTATCACCTGGGGCAACCCTCTTTATTTACAAAGTGGATGGAAATACACTTTTGTTGCTCCTTCGCGGCCGTTCCAGGCCCTGCTTTCGGCTTTTTCCAAATCTTATTCTACCGCCATTACTGCAAACCTTTATAAAAACGGAGCGTTGATAAAAACTGGCGCTACCGATGGCATTCCAGGTTTTGCAAAATTTATGGTTGATGTGCAAACTGATGACTGGAAAGGCACAGTCACTGATCCAGTTCTTACTTATGAAGTCTTAGTAACCGATCCCAATCCTGATACAACGGTTTTTCAGCGGGATGCATGGCAAGGCCAATGGAACACTCCGTCGGGCGTCGTGAATGATTTGAATGATAGAATGGCAGGTTCCACTTTTCCAATGCCGGGAGGATGGAAGTATAGTTTTAAACCGGAGCATTTGCCTTTTAGAATGTACATGGCCGCAGGTCCTTATTCTTCGGGTGGTGGTAGAGTAACTATCAACTTTTATGTAAACGGAAACCTGGTAAAAACAATTTCTTCGCGTCAGTGGATGTACGGCAATGAATATTGGGTACAATAAAGAAGAAAATTATAAACTCAGCCGGAAAAAATGAATCTTCTTGTTGCATAAACAATAAAACCTGGTGACAGAAAAGCAAATCATCAGTGGCTGTATTAAGAAGAATGCTGAGTTCCAGCATATGCTCTTTCATAAATATTCCCGACTACTCATGACTGTTTGCCAGCGTTATTCGGGCACTGCCACCGAGGCTGAAGACATGCTGCAGGAAGCATTTATCAAGATTTTTTCAAGTATTGAGCAATATAGGTTTGAAGGTTCGTTCGAAGGATGGATTCGGACCATAACCGTCAATGCCTGCTTAAGAAAACTGCAACAAACAAAGATCCGTTTTGATGATCTGTCCAAAGTGGAAAACGAACGGTTTTTGATTCATGATGATACGTTTTCCCATCTGGCTGAAAAGGAGTTGATCAGGATGATCAGCGGCCTGCCGAAAGGATACCGCGTCGTTTTTAACCTAAATGTAATAGAAGGTTACACTCACGATGAGATAGCTGCCCTTTTGGGTATTGAACCGGCGACAAGCCGAAGCCAGCTGGCAAAAGCCAGGAAATTGCTGCAAAAACAAATATCAGCTCACCAGAATTTTTTTTTGAAATATGAAGGAAAGGGAATTTGATGCGTTAATAAAAAAGCGATTAATTGATCATGAATCTGCAGTGCCTACAGATATGTGGGAGCGTATTTCGGGAAAACAGAAGAAACCTAAGGCTCGTTTTGCAAGCTGGCGATATGTACTGATAACTCTTTTACTATTGGTAGGCTTTTCCGCTGGTTACTATCTTATGAATAGCGGCGATGGAAATGGAAATAAATTGGCAGTCAAAAGAAGCGAAAGTCCAGATGTGGGTATCACAAGAGATAAGGCGCAAAGCGAGAACCCGGAAACTAATGTAGCAACAAATCCCAGTGCTATACCAGAACATTCGGAATTGAACGGAGCAAATGTTTTCCCGCAGAGTAGGTCGATAGATAATGCCATTTTTAACAAACAAAAGAAGAGCAAGTCCAAAATGAATGGGAAACCCAAACTAAATTATAAGGGCGTCCAGAACAGAGCGCGTGCCGGTACCGCAAATGATCAAACTAGCATTGACGCCATTGAGACCACCAAAAGCCTTAAGAAGGTCGATCCCGCCGGTGCTCAAAAAAAATCATCTAAAAAAGACGCCGTCGTCAAAGACGATTCATTGAGTAATACCGGACCTGGTGGAGTCGAATCTGAAAACGATAAAATTGCTATCGAGGTGTATGCATCACCTGATTTTCCCGTAATAGTGTTAAACTCGGGGAATAGCCACTATGAACAAGCATTAAAAACGGCTACAACGGCAAAGCTATCTTATACGTTTGGAGTCAGATTCTCTTATTTGATTACAAATAAATTGTCCGCAAAAATTGGTGTCCAATATTCCCGGCTGAATGAACGGGTTAATTTTAAAGATTCACTTGGAAACACTGTCAACTCAGACAACCGCTATAAAACGATTGGTATACCCCTATTGTTCTGTTACCAGGTTGCGGAAGCGGACAAGTTGCGCCTGTCGGTGAATGCGGGCTTGATAATAAATATCGCAACCAGGTATTCAGGATTTATTCCTTCGATGAACGGCGAAGCAATCGATATAAAACAGGACGAGGTATACGATGAAAATGTCGGCGCATCGGTTTACCTGGGCATGGATATTTCGAAAAGGGTTAATCAACGATCCGATTTTTTTGTCGAACCACGCATTAGCTATAGTTTAGAAAACATGGTCAATCCATTTTATGCATTTAGCCGGAAAATCTGTTCACCCGGATTATCATTTGGATGGCGCTATCGGCTGTACAGGGACAAGAAGCCTCAATTCTACTGAAGTAAATAAGTATTAATTGCAATTGCAGCTGCGTGATATGATCCTTCTAAGTTCAGGTGATGATATTTTGCTTGTTGATTTAAGAATACTTTCGGCAGTTCCGTTTGGTTAATTGCTAAAGTGAAGACTTAAAAGTAAAAAAAATCGTACACCTTATTTCCCGTTTCAGCAACACGCTAGCGGGCGACAAGCATCAATAGCCCTTTTACCCAGCCCCACTAAAGGCAACGCCCTCCCTTCGCCTTTCCATCATTCAAAAAATACTTAAATTCATCGGGCATCAGGCTAAATAAGTTTTGATGAACCTAAACCATAAATTAATACATGAACTATGAACAAAGAAACCGAAAATCTGAACAAATCGGGACGGGAGCAGCTCTCCAAGCTCCGGCACATTGTTCAAAAGTCCATTGACGAAGAAAAGCTCGTTGTGGAAAATCTTTTAAATGAACCAAAAGAAATGCTGACGAGAGGCCAGAGTATATCTGATAAAGTGGCAAGATTTGGCGGAAGTTGGAGTTTTATCCTTTCTTTCTCTGCAATCCTATTTGTCTGGATTGTGTTTAATTCGTACGCGTCCGGGTCACGTCGATTCGATCCCTATCCCTTTATCCTGATGAACCTGATCTTGTCTACAGTTGCCGCATTACAGGCTCCGGTCATCATGATGAGTCAAAACCGGAAGGAAGAAAAGGACAGAAAAAGAAATGAAAATGATTACATGATCAACCTTAAAGCAGAATTGCACGTAAGAAGCCTGCACCAGAAAATTGATTTGATGCAGAAAGAACAAATGAAGGTTTTGTATGAAACCCAGGCTAAACAGCTGGAGCTTCTTGAGAGTATTAAAGAGGCGCTGATAAAGCCTAAATAACTTGTTTGTTGGGTTTTGGTCTTAAGTTTTGGCGGCGGGCTAGGTTATGGTCTTGTTTTTTGGATCATCCGGGGACTGGCATATATTTTTTTATTTGCAAAATTTCAGACTATGACCGATGACAAAACCCGCTGCCCTAACCTCTGACTCCTGACTTGTTTTGCAAATCTTACCAACTGTTGTATTTTGGCCGTAATCTCAGCAGTCGTCGAAGTTCGCACCATGAATGGGATCGTTGAAACAAGTAACATGAAAACCTTCTACTTTAATAATATTGTTTATTATATCGCCGGCGCTGCGTCGATAATTTTCGTAGTGAGTTATTTTCAACCGGCCTTGTTTCGCATTGCAGGATTGATTTTGCTATTGCTGGCTCTCGCAGTTGTTACAGATTCGATACTCATATTTGCCAAAAAGACAGGATTGTTGGCAAAGCGGACCACCACAGAACGATTTAGTATCGGCGATCCAAACAAGGTTGTTTTACATCTTACAAACAGGTATGACTTTCCTATACGCGTTAGTATAATAGATGAGTTGCCGGTACAATTCCAGGAGCGTGACTGGATCAGGAAGGCCAGGATCGAACAAAATAAGGACTTTGATATTGAATATTACCTGCAACCAGTTACAAGAGGCGAGTATATATTTGATAATATCAACGTTTTCGTTCACGGCCCGCTGCAGCTGGTGAAACGCAGGTATATTTTTCCCGCGCGGCAAACGGTGAAAGTTTATCCTTCTTACATTCAAATGCGCAGGTACCAGCTGCTTGCTGTAAGCAACAGGTTGCAGGAAGCCGGAGTAAAAAGGATCCGCAAACTGGGCCACAGCATGGAATTTGAACAAATAAAGGAGTATGTCCGCGGGGATGATTTTCGTACCATTAACTGGAAAGCCACTGCCCGGCGGGAATCCCTAATGGTCAACAATTATACGGATGAGCGCAGCCAGCAGATTTATTGCATCATCAACAAAGGTCGTGTGATGAAGATGCCTTTTGCAGGCATGACACTGCTAGATTACGCGATTAACGCGTCACTTGTCCTGGCCAATGTAGCATTGGTAAAGCAGGACAAAGCTGGTCTCATCACGTTTGCTGAAAATCTTGATGCTTTTGTCCAGGCCGATAAGAAGAGCACGCAAATGAACCTCTTGCTGGAAACGCTCTATCGGCAGGAGACCAAATTCCTGGAGGCAGATTTTGAAAAGCTATTTTCAGTGATTCGCCACCGCATCACTAACCGAAGCCTTCTGATCCTGTTCACCAATTTTGAGTCGCTGGAAAGCCTGCAGCGCGAGTTACCTGCACTAAAACGAATCGCCCGTTATCATTTACTGCTGGTTGTTTTTTTTGAAAATACAGAGCTCAAAGTTTTGACGGAAAGGAAGGCATTAAAGGTAGAGGACATTTATATTAAGACCATTGCCGAAAAATTTGCTTTTGAAAAAAAGCTGATGGTGAAAGAGCTTCATATGAATGGCATTCTTTCCATTCTTACATCTCCGGAGCACCTCACAGTGAACACTATTAACAAATACCTTGAATTAAAAACCAGAATGTCAATCTAAGTACGATGTACGATATATGGTGTTAGGTGTACGATGTTGGGTGTACGATGTTGGATGTACGATGTTTGATGTATGATGTTAGTTGGGCGGCGTAAATTGCAGCATGAAGAGCACAAACAGTTTTGAAGAGGGAAAAGTTATTTTGATCGATAAACCACTGCGCTGGACATCGTTCGATGTAATCAGGAAGATTCGCAATTTGATTCGTATTAAGAAAGTAGGGCATGCGGGAACGCTGGACCCACTGGCGACCGGCTTGCTGATCGTTTGTACAGGGAAGTTTACCAAACGGATTAATGAGTACATGGCGCAGGAAAAAGAATACAAAGGATCGTTTACTCTTGGAGCTACCACTGCGTCTTACGATCTTGAGCAGCAACCCGGCAATTACCGTTCGTTCGAACACATTACTGCTGAGCAAATAAAGTCTGAGACACTTCAGTTTACCGGCGAAATATTGCAGGTTCCGCCTGCACATTCAGCAATCCAGATCGATGGGAAGCGTGTTTACGAACTCGCAAGACAGGGAAAGGAAGTAATCATCGAACCCCGCAGAGTGACGGTCAGCGAATTCGAAATTACAGGCGTCGACCTTCCACAAGTTCATTTCCGGATAGTTTGCAGCACCGGTACTTATATCCGAAGCCTTGCAAACGATTTGGGAATCGTTTTAGGTTGCGGAGCATACCTCAGCAGCCTATGCCGAACACGAATCGGCGCATTCAGGCTCGATGATGCGATGACGATGGAAGAGTTTGAAAACGAAGTAATGAAAATCAGGCATTCAACGTAGTGCCTGATCAAATCGCTCAATTTGATTCGCTCATCGTTTTAAGCTTTGAAAGTCCCTTGTCATATTGCTTGCCCATCATTTCATCCATGTCAAAAAATAGCTGCATAACATTCATGGGATAAGAATACTCTGTATCGAATCCCCAGGTTACTTTCGTCGCATTGCCGGTGCCGGCAAGAACAAGGTATGTATCGGCCTTGCCTTTCATCGGTTTAATAAAATTCAAATGAGTTTCCACCCGCTCCGCCTGCTGAAGTTTGGTAATTGTTTGGTTTCCGCTCCCCGCATCGCTATTTCCTTCCCACCTGTAAACGGAACCAACGGTGCCTGGCTGACCTTCATGAGAAACTTTCATAGCAGGATCGATGTCGGT
>Ga0310810_10004930_pt1 | contig 14840 bp, 13 predicted proteins | sample NCmetagenome_FD_207641 | JGI IMG/M metagenome (GOLD analysis project Ga0310810, IMG submission 207641) | Soil microbial communities from experimental microcosm in Duke University, North Carolina, United States - NC | ecosystem: Engineered > Artificial ecosystem > Soil microcosm > Unclassified ...
GTGAGTGGCCAGTGCAGTTCCCAGCAACCAAGTCACCGACCAAGTCACCAATGAACCAAGTCACCAAGTCACCAAGTCACCGCCGTGTCATACGCAGAGCTCCACGCCCACACCGCATTCTCCCTCCTCGACGGCGCCGCGCTGCCGGAGCCGCTCGTCGAGCGCGCGAAGGAGCTGGGGCTCGCGGCGCTCGCGATCACCGACCACGACGAGCTCGGGGGCGTGGTGCGCTTCGCGACGGCCGCGCGCGAGGCCGAGCTGCCGGCGATCGTCGGGGCGGAGCTCACCGTCGTCGTGCCGCCGGCGCGCCGCGGCACGGAGTCGCACGTCACCCACCTGCCGCTGCTCGCCGAGTCGCGCGAGGGGTACGCCAACCTTTCCACGCTCGTCACGCTCGCGCGACAGGACGCCGCCACGCGCGGCGCACCGCGCGTCACGCTCGACCAGCTCGCCGCGCACGCCGACGGCCTGTTCGCCCTCACCGGCTGTCCGCGCGGCTGGGTGCCGGCGCTCGCCGCGAGAGGGGAGCTCGATCGCTGCTGCGAAGCGGCAGCTATTCTCATGGACATCTTCGGCCGCCGCGTCGCGATCGAGTGCTGGGATCACGGCCTCCCGGAGGAGCGCGTCACCACGACGCGCCTCATCGAGCTCGCGCGCGCGCTCGACGTGCCGTGGGTCGTCACGAACGACGTGCACTACGCGCGCGCGCGCGACCGGATGGTGCACGACGTGCTCGCCTCGCTGCGCCACGAGTGCACGCTCGATCAGATGGGCACGCGCCTCCGCCCCAACGCGGAGTGGTACCTCAAGAGCCCGGCGCAGATCGCGCGGCGGTGGCGCGGCAACCTCGAGGGCGTGCGCGCGACGCTCGCCGTCGCCGAGCGCTGCGCATTCCGGCTCGACCAGCTCGACCCGACGCTCCCCGCCTTCCCCCTCCCCGCCGGCGTCGGCGCGGACGAGTACCTCGCGCGGCTCGTCGAGCAGGGCGCGCGCGAGCGGTGGGGCCCACCCGGCACCACGACACGCACGGCGGAGCACGAGACGCAGATCCAGCACGAGCTCGCGCTCATCGCCAAGCTCGGTCTCGCCGGCTACTTCCTCATCGTCTGGGACATCGTGCGTTTCGCGCGGCGCGAGGGGATCCTCTGCCAGGGGCGCGGCTCCGCCGCGAACTCCGCGGTCTGCTACTGCCTCGGCATCACGGCGGTCGATCCGATCCGGCTCGGGCTCCTCTTCGAGCGCTTCCTCAGCGAGGAGCGCACCGAGGCGCCCGACATCGACATCGACTTCGCGCACCGCGAGCGCGAGCGCGTGATCCAGTACGTGTACGAGCGCTACGGGCGCGACCACGCCGCCATGGTCTGCGAGCAGATCACCTACCGCGGCCGGAGCGCGGTGCGCGACGCCGCGCGCGTGCTCGGCTTCAGCGTCGAGCAGGCGGACGCGCTCGCGATGCTGAGCGACCGCTTCTCGGCGAAGGCGACGGCCGAGGCGCTGCGCGCGACGCCGGCGACCGACGCCGAGAGCGACGGCGCGGTGGCGAGTGCGCTCGGCGGCGCGATGGTGCGCGGCACCGAAGCGACGAACCGGTCGCGCGCGGAAAAGGAGAAGGCGAAGCAGGTGAAGCGTCCGATGACCGCGTCGGACCGGCCGACGCCGTACGCGGCGTACGAGCCGTACGGCAGCCCGAACGCGCAGAGCACGGGGACGACGCGCGATCTCGTGCAGCTGCCGCGCGCGATGCACGAGGGCGCGTCGCGCGGCAACCGGTGGGAGGACCCGTACGCGGGCGAGGGGCACACCGAGCGGCGGAATCCGGTCACCGCGCTGCGCGAGACCGGCGGCGCGAGCGTCGTCGAGCGCGCGGGACTGAACCCGGGCGACAAGCGCGTGCGCGCGCTGGCCGAGATCGTCGGCGGGCTGCACCAGCTGCCGCGGCACCGCTCGATCCACGTCGGCGGATTCGTGCTCACCGAGGAGCCGCTGTACCAGGTCGTGCCGATCGAGCCGGCGAGCATGCCGGGGCGCACGGTGATCCAGTGGGAGAAGGACGATCTCGACGCCGCGCGGCTCGTGAAGATCGACCTGCTCGGCCTCGGGATGCTGACGCTGATCCAGGACTGCCTGCTGTACATCCGGCAGCAGCGCGGCGTGACGATCGATCTCGCCATGCTTCCGATGGACGACCAGGCGGTGTACGACGATCTCTGCGCCGCGGACACGATCGGGGTGTTCCAGGTGGAGAGCCGCGCGCAGATGAACACCCTGCCGCGGCTCAAGCCGCGCTGCTTCTACGATCTCGTGGTGGAGGTCGCGATCATCCGCCCCGGGCCGATCCAGGGCGACATGGTGCACCCGTATCTCCGGCGGCGGAGCGGCGAGGAGCCGGTGACGTACCTGCATCCGTCGCTCGAGCCGATCCTGAAGCGCACGCTCGGCGTGCCGCTCTTCCAGGAGCAGGGGATGCAGGTGGCGATCGCACTGGCCGGGTTCTCGCCCGGCGATGCCGACGTGCTGCGCCGCGCGATGGGGCACAAGCGGAGCCGCGAGCGGATGGCGGCGATCTGCCAGCGAATGCTGAACGGGATGGCGAAGAACGGCATCGCGTCCGTCGACGCGGATCGAATTTTCAACCAGATCAACGCGTTCGCGGACTACGGCTTCCCGGAGAGCCACGCGGCGAGCTTCGCGCTGCTCGTGTACGCGTCGGCGTATCTCAAGCACTACTACGCGCCCGAGTTCACCGCGGCGATCCTCAACGCGCAGCCGATGGGGTTCTACGCGCCGGGCACGCTGGTGGAGGATGCGCGGCGGCACGGCGTGGAGGTGCGGCCGGTGGACGTGACGCGCTCGGGATGGGAGGCGACGCTGGAGCAGCGCGACCGCGGTGCGGCTCCCGCGGTGCGGCTCGGCCTGCGCGGCGTGCGCGGGCTCGGCGCCACCGCACGCGACCGGTTGGAGAAGGCGCTCGCCGGCGGACCGTTCACCTCGATCGAGGACGTGGTGCGACGCTCGGGGCTCGATCAGCGCGGGCTGCGGCATCTCGCGGAGGCGGGAGCGTTCGACGCGCTGCTGCCGCACGAGCCCGACCTGCGCGCCCGCCGTGCCGCGCTCTGGGCGCTGCTCGACGCCGCGCGCGGCGACGCGGGCCCGCTCGCGCCGCGCCGGCGGGCGACGGCGAGCGGCTCGGCGTCAGCGCCCGTGCCGGCGCCGGTGCCCGCGATGACGCGCGTCGAGCTGACGGAGGCGGACTATCGGATGACGGGGATCTCGCTCGCCGGCCATCCGATGGCGCACGTGCGGCCGATCCTCGCGCCGAACGGCGTGCGGACCGCGGCCGATCTGCTGCGCCACGGACGCGACGGCGAGCGCGTCGCGACGGCGGGGCTCGTGATCTGCCGCCAGCGACCCGGCACGGCCAAGGGGTTCGTCTTCCTCACGCTCGAGGACGAGACGGGGCTCGTGAACGTCGTCGTCACGCCGCAGCGGTTCGAGCGGCAGGCGCTGCTGATCTCGCGCACGCCGCTCCTGCTCGTGCGCGGCGTGCTGCAGGTGGAGCAGAAGGTCGTGAACGTCCGCGCCCAGCAGTTCCGCGCGCTCCAGGCCGCGGTGGGCGCGGAGTTCGCGCGGAGGCATGATTTCCATTGAGCGGGAGCGGTGAACGGTGAACGGTTTTTCGGTTCACGGTTTTTCGGCTGACGGCCGGCCCCGGGACGCTTCTTACGTCGCACACACCGCCGTTGCCGTTCCTGCCGGCTGACGTGAACCGTTCACCGTGAACCGTTCACCGTTTCTTTGATCGAGGAGACATCGACATGCCGATGCACGCGAAAGGACCGTTCGACGTGACCGTCACGCCGCAGGAAGGGCCCGCGGACGCGCCGGTGGCGCGGATGACGCTCTACAAGGAATTCCGCGGCGACCTCGAGGCGGTGGCGCACGGGGAGATGCTCGCCGCGCACGAGCCGCTCACCGGCGCCGGCGTCTACGTGGCGATCGACCGCGTCGCCGGCACGCTGCACGGACGCGCCGGCACCTTCCTCATGGCGCACCGCGGCATCCGCAACGCCGACGGCCAGCACCTCGACATCACCATCGTGCCCGGCTCCGGCACCGGGCAACTCGCCGGCATCACGGGGAACGTCGACATCCGGATCGAGGAGAAGAAACACTTCTACACGATCGACTACGCGCTCCCCGCGAGCTGACGTTCCTACTTCGGCTCCTGCTCGTACGGTGCCGGGAAGGGAGGCGCCGGATACGGACCGAGCTTCTCCGGCGTGTACTCGCTCGCCCAGAAGTCGGGTGGCCCCTCGCTGTCCTCGACCTTGTTCGAAACCGGCTTGAGACCCCGCTTCAGGTACGCGGCGATGGCCCAGAGCTCGCGATCGGACATGTAGCGCCACTCGGGCCATGGCATCGGTGGCGCGAGATATCTCGGATTCGTGGGGAAGTTGCCCATGCCAGGAGTCATGGAGGTGATGGTGACGTCGGGCGTCTCGCCCGGACGCAATCCAAAGCGCAGGGCATTGAAGATCTGCCGTTCGCTGAAGCGGCCGATACCCGTTGCGTTGTCCGGCGTGATGTTGCGCGCCCTGGTCAGGAAGCAGGGCTTGGCGCCCGGGGTGACGGCGCAGGCGCCGATGTAGAACTCCTGCAGCGGCGCCTGCTTGCCCGCGAGCCACTTGACCTCCGCGACCGGATTCAGCCCGCCGTGGCACCCGGCGCAGGCGTGGTTGATCACGAGCTCGCGCCCGAGGAGTATGGTGTCGCGCGTGGTCTGGGACGTCGCCACCCCCGCCGTGAACACGAGCCAGCCGACGACGTACGCACCCGCGCGTGAAAACGAAGACGATGTCCGCATCATGATTCCTACCTCGGTGGCGGTGGGCGAACCTCGAGAACTCCCATCATGCCGTGATCCTCGTGATCGAGGATGTGGCAGTGGTACATCCACAGTCCGGGAAAGTCGTCGTATCGAACGATGATGCGCACCGACTCGTGCTTCCTCACGTTCACGACGTCCTTCCAGCTTCGATACGGCTCCGGGACCCCATTGCGATCGAGCACCTGAAACCGGAATCCGTGCAGGTGGAATGGATGGTCCATCCCGACGACGTTCTCGATCTGCCAGATCTCCGTCGCGCCGAGCACCGTGCGCACGTCCACGCGAGCCATGTCCATCGTCTTGCCATTGATGAGGCCCTGGCTGAGCACGAGCAGGCGCGTCGCCGTAACGGCCGCCGTGTCGAGCGGCGGCACGTATCGCAGCGCCGGCGGCAGCCGCGGCGTGGGGATGCGCGGCCTCGTGTCATAGGTGAGGGTCAACAGATCGCGCGGGACGTTCCAGTCGTGCGGGCGCGTCTGCGGCACGTAGCGGTCGTACGGCAGCGACTGGAGCGTCGTGCGGGCGCCCGGATCACCCGTCCCGCGCACGAGGAGCTCGACTCGCTCCGAGTTCGCCACGTCGACCTGGCCGACCTCGACGGGCCGTTCGAACAGCCCACCGTCGCTGCCGACGAGGAGGAGGGTGCGGCCAGGCAGGGCGAGCCGGAAGAGTCTCGCGGCGGCCACGTTGATCACGCGCCAGCGCTGCACTTCCCCACTGCGGATCGTCAGCAACGGGGCGATCTGACCGTTCACGAAGAGCATGTCGCCTTCGCGCCCGTTCACTTCGTCGCGCATTCCCGCGAACGAGTGCGGATCGGCGACCTGCACCGATCCATCGGCGTCGAACCGGTTGTCCGAGAGGATCAACAGCTTCTCGGGGATCCCGCGGAGGGGATCGTCCCGCGCTCTGACGATGATCGCGCCGAACAATCCCTTCGCGATCTGATAACCGGAGCGCGCGTCGGGGTGCGGATGATACCAGTACGTCCCGGCGGTTCCGCGCTCGATCGTGAAGACGTAGTCGAAGCGACCGCCGGCGGCGATCGGCGTCAGCGGACTGCCGTCCATGGCCGCGGGTATGTGGAGCCCATGCCAATGGATCGTGGTGGGCTCCGGCAGATCGTTCCGGAAGTGAACGATGACGCGATCACCTTCGTGCACCTCGAGCGTCGGCCCGGGCACGCTTCCGTTGTACGCGTAGGCGTCGGTGACCGCGCCGGGCTCGAGAGCGAGCCGCGTGATCGACGCGGTGAGCTCCACTTCCACGGTATGCGGCAGGCGGGACCGGTTCCGCATGGTCCGCGGTTCGGCGAGAGGCGCGCCGGCGGCGGTCTCTCCCACGCGCGGCCGCGTCGCGCCGCGCGAGTCGCCGCCGAGCGCGGCGGCGCACGCGAGGAGCGCGAGCACGAGTCCCGTCACGCCGAACGGGCGCGTCGCCTGTGACATCGGATCTCTCCGTCCGGCACCGCTCGCGCGAGCGAGCCGCGCGACGCCGGTACGTCAGTCCCCACCGCGCCGGCAGAGCGCCGAACGAGACGGCGGGGGACGCGGCGAGCCTACATGCGACCGGGACCGGACGCAAGGGCCGTCCGGCCCGGAGCGTCTAGCGGCCGGTCCAGTATGCGTCGTCCGGAATCAGCACATCGAGCGAGATCGCCTCCGGTCCGCGCTCGACGGTGTAGTCGGCGATGTGGATGCCGGCCGTGCGGATCGTGCGGCCGCGTTCGTCCACGAGCTCGAGCGGGAGCTTCTCGCGCGCGGCGAAGTACTGCGCGAGCTTGATCTCGTCGCGCGGCTCGCCGCCGGGCATCGGCGTGGCCTCGGCGAAGAGGCGGAAGATCGGCTGTACCAGCTCGTAGCCGATGCCCGGATGGAACTGGCCCCACACGCGCCGATCCGCCGCCTCGACCTCCTCGAGCTGCGAGTGCCCGACGACGATGCCGTTCAGCTTCAGGGTGTGTCGCATGTCATGACTCCCGGGCGAGACGCCGCACCATCACGAGATCGGTCTGAAGGTCGGCGCCGAGCAGGAAGGGCTGCGTCCCCGACTGGAAGAAATCCCACGATTCGTAGAAGCGGATCGCGCGAAGGTTGCGATCCCACACGCCGAGCCACACGGCGTCCTTCCCGCGCGCCGCCGCTTCGGCGAGTGCACGCTGCATCAGCGCACCGCCGACTCCCGTCCCGAGCGAGGCGCGCCGCGCGTAGAGCCGCGCGATCTGCAGCGCGTCGCTGCTCGCGACGCACGACGGCGCCTTCCCTTCGCGCAGCATGACGTAGCCCACGATCTGGCCGGCGCGCTCGGCGAAGAACACGGTCGTGTCGGCGTCCTCGAGCTCGGCGCGCTGGATCGGCTCCGCGAACGCGACGGCCATGTACGCCGCGAAGTCCTCCGCCGTGTTGTCGGCCTCGAACGTGTCGCGAAACGTCGACGCGCCGAGCTCCGTGAGGATCGGCGCGTCCTCCGGGACGGCGCGACGGGTGGTGACGGGAAGACGGCCGCCGGCGCTCATCGCCCTCAACGTACCGGGTCGCTCACCGGCGCGCGAGCGCGCGAAGACCGAGCGCCGCATTGAACCAGCGCACCATCGGCACGAGGGCCGCATAGTCGCGCGCGAGCAGGTCGGGGAGCCGGGGGCTGAACAGCTCCCGTTCCGGCACGTCGCGGCCGAGCGTGAACGACTGATGGCGGAGGAGCGCGGCCGCCGGATGCGCGTCCGCGTAGCCGCGCGGCATGCGCGTCAGCATCGCCGACTCGTCCAGTCCGCCGAACCGCTTCCGGACGGTGGCGTCGCGCAGCACCCGCGCGAGCGCGAGATGATTCTCGTCGATCGCCTCGCGGATGCGCGCCAGCGTCGGGCGGGGCGGCATCCAGATGCCCCCGCCGAGCATCGAGCCGTTCGGCTCCAGATGGAAGTAGAATCCCGCACCCCCGTGGGGCGCCGACGATCCCACGCCTCGCCCGCCGTCCGCGTGGTAGAACCAGCAGGCGGCGTTCGTCTTGTATGGCGACTTGTCGTTCGAGAAGCGGACGTCGCGATGGATGCGGAAGAGCGACCGCTTCGGGTCGCCCACGATCTCCGGCGCGGTCTGGGCGAAGCGGACGTCCATCTCCTCCACGAGCGCGCCGAGCGGCTCGCGTACCTCGCGCTCGTAGTCGTCGCGGTGCGCCTGGAACCATTCGCGCGTGTTGTTCCGCTTCAGCGCGCGAAGGAACGTGAGCGCGGCCGGCCGGAAGCCGCGGAACTCCGTCGCCGTCACGCGCCCTGCGCCAGCGCGGGGAGTGCGGCCCCGGTGAGCCGGCAGATCGTCCAGCCGTCCACCGGCGCGGCGCCGAGGGAGCGATAGAAGCGCATCGCGTTCTCGTTCCAGTCGAGGACCGCCCATTCCATGCGGCCGTATCCGCGCTCGACCGCGAGGCGCGCGAGATGGACGAGCAGCGCCCGCCCGAGGCCGCGGCCGCGGAACGCCGGGTACACGAACAGATCCTCGAGGTAGATGCCCGGCCGCGCGAGGAAGGTGGAATAGCTGCGGAACCAGAGCGCGTAGCCGGCCGGCGTGTCGCCGTGAAGCGCGAGCACGACGTCCGCGACGGGATTCGCGCCGAACAGCGTGTCGCGCAGCAGCGCCTCCGTCGCCACGCACTCGTGCGCCAGACGCTCGTACTCGGCGAGCGCGCGGATCCCGCGCAGGATCAGCGGGACGTCGTCGACCGTCGCCGCGCGGAGCAGAAAGTCGGAGCGCTCGCTCGCGGAGGTGCCGCTCACGCCACTCCGTAGCGCTCGCGAAGGATCCTGAAGTGGTGGAGCGCGTGCCCGGCCACGATGTACGCCAGCGCGCGCACGGTGATCTCCTTGCCGCTCGCCGTGCCGCGGCGCATCCACGCGTCGTCGGGGAGCGACTCGAACAGCCGCACGCTCGCTTCGCGCACCGCCGCGAGCTCGCCGACGAGACTCTCCAGGGTCCGCTGCTCGGCGCCCGCCGTCGGCACGTAGGCGTTCTCGTCGAACGCGGCGAGCGGCGTCTGGTCCCCGCGCGCGAAGCGCAGCGCACGGTAGGCGAAGATGCGCTCCGCGTCGCTCACGTGCCCCACGACCTCGCGGACCGTCCACTTCCCGTCCCCGTAGCGGTGGCTCCATCGCGCTTCGGGCACCGCGCTCAGCGCGCGCGTCAGCTCGCGTCCGCTCTCGCGCAGCACGGCGACGACGTCGCCGTCCGGCACCGCGCTGACGTACGTGTGATAGAACGGTGCGTACTCACCGGAGTCCGGGCGCGAACGGGCGACAGTCGGCATGATCGGAAGGATGAAGGTCAGGCCGCGGCGAGTGCGGTCGCGGAGCGGCGCGAGGCGAGCAGCACGATACCGACCGCGGCGACGGCGAGCGCCACCCACTGCGCCGACGTGAGCGGTCCGACGACGTCGCCCTTGGCGCGGAAGAATTCCACGACGAACCGCTCCACGCCGGCGAGCAGCGCGTACATCCCGAACAGCCAGCCAGCGCGGTGTGCGTGCCGGCGCAGCCGCCAGAGGACGAGGAACATCACGAAGCCGAGCGCGACCTCGAGGAGCTGCGTCGGATACACGCCGACGACGAGATTCGGCGGGAGCGATGCGGGCAGGCTCGCGTGGAACTCGTGGGTGAGATTGTACACCGTCGAGGGAGGCGCGCCCTCGGGGAAGGCCACGGCGAGCGCGCTGTCCCACGGGCGGCCGTAGTCGTCGCCCACTGCCCAGCAGCCGGTGCGCCCGATGGCGTAGCCCGCCGCGATGCCGACCGCCGCGCCGTCGGCCACGCGCAGGAAGGGCTGCCGCCGCCAGCGAATCACCAGCCACGAGAAGAGCACGGAGCCGATGAAGCCGCCCCAGAACACGAACCCCGCGCGGCTGAACAGCGCCGACACCCAGTCCCGGTTGTCGATGAAGTGCTCGTTGATCGCGAAGTAGACCTTGCCGCCGACGATCGTACCGAGCAGCGCGGCGAAGGTCACGTCGTTCATGATCTCGGGATCGTCGCCGCGATCGACCAGCACGCGCTGCGACACCCAGTGCGCCACCCCGAACGCCGCCATCATCGCGATCCCGAAACCGGTGAGCGGCCCGATCGGCCCGATGGAGAACACGAACGGGTGGTGCACGATGGGGCTGGCGATCACTTGCTCCGGACTCTCCGATTGACGTTGGCCTTCGTCCACACGACGACCGCAGAGCAGTCGGCGCCCGACGTCTGGAACTCCACCGGCATCATCGATCCCGCGGGGTAGACCTCGATCGCGGCGACCTCGGTCGGCTGCACGAACGCGTCGAGATCACCCGCCTGCATCTGCTGCCACGGATTGTTGTCCACGAAGATGCGCACACACCCGGCCTTCCCCGCGGTGCGGGTCGACGTGATGTACGCGCGGCCGAGGGTGCCGTCCACCCGGATCCCCGGCGTGCTGGTCAGCAGGTCGGTGAACGCCGCGGCGTGGCGGTTCTCGATCTGCTCCGGGCCGATGAAGTATCCGCCGGTCGCGCCGCGCTTGCGGCCCGTGTACCCGACGCGATCGAGCCCCTGATCCATGCGCGAGACCGTCTCGACGGCTTGCAGCTCCGGCACGTAGTCGCCGAGCGACACGTTTACGCGAGCCGGTGCGCGCGACGAGAGCTCCACCGGCACCTCCTGCGGCGCGTAGCCGAGGTGACGGACGCTGATCGCCTGCGTACCCGCTGGCAACGAGTCGAGCGAGAAGTCGCCGCTCGTCCTCGTGAGCGTGGCAGCGCCATTCCCGACGAGACTCACGCGCGCTCCCGACACCGGCGCGCCCGACTTGTTCGTCACTCGGCCGAAGACGCGCGCGGTTCCCTTCGTCAGCGCGGGCCCCTTCGTCGAATCGGCGCCTTTCGCGACGACGAGCGGCGCGACGCTCATGCTGCGCATCGCCAGCAGTCCGCCGTCCTGCTTCACCGTCACCTCGGCGGTGGTGCCGCCGTCCTTGCGCTGCGCCTGAAGCTTCCCCTCGTACTGCGGCGGAAGCCCGCACAGCCGATACGTGCCATCCTCGCCCACGGTCGCCTCGCGCACGCGCGGCGCGCGCTGCGCCTTCACCGCGACTCCCGCCGCCTTGAGATCCTTGATGCCCGCTTCCTCGGGATCGTACCAGACGAGCGAGACGCGCGCGCCCACCGCGGGCACCTCACTGTCCGGCTCGCGCACGCGCCCGACCATCACACCCGGGCCGAGCGCGCGACGCGCGGCGGGACAGAGCCGGTCGGCGAGAAACTCCTGGCTCGGCACCGCGACCACGACGCGCGTCACTTCCCCGCCGACGAACTGCATCGGGGCGGTGCTGAGCAGGATGCCGAGCGTGTCGAGGATCGGGTGATCGACGAGGATCTTGTACGAACCGGGCTTCACGCTGTCCGCGACGAACCGTCCGAGCGAATCGGTCACGGCGACGCGGTCGCTTCCCTGAAGCTGAATCACCGCGTTCGCCAGCGGCGCGCCGTGAATGCTGTCGATCGCGACACCCTGCAGGTACGCGAGCCCGGTCCCGAGATTCGGCGTTCCGCCGGGCCGCGCGGCCGCCGGGTTCTGCGCCGCCGGCTTCTTGGCGGGCTCCGGCGCGACGCTCGGAGGCGGCTGGGTGATCTTGGGACGCGAGGTCGGGGCCTGCGCGGCTGCCGGGCCGGCGAGCAGCAGCGCGCCCAGCGCGAAGGCGGCGAGCGGGGACGGACGCATGGTCGGAATATAGGGCGGAAGCGATCGCTCGCTGGCTCTACCCTCGATCCGCCCGCGGAGGTCCCGACGCCGCGGCCCACCCGCCGCGGCGCCGGCCTTCATCGCTTCCCGCTCGGCGGCCGCGGCGGCGCGAACCCCGTGAAGTGGCCCGTGTGGCGGAAGGTCTGCGTGTAGCTCGCCGCGTCCTCGCCGATCGGCGCATCCTCGATCTCGCTCAGCCGCGAGACGTCGATGCTGATCGTGCCGTCCGCGTCGACCGGATTGTAGATGTTGGCGAACCGCGCCCCGAAGACGATCTCCTGCGGCTTGTAGCTCGATCGCGCGTGCACGGCCTGCGCGAAGGTCTCGTCGATCCCGCTGAGGAGGATGAGGAACTCGGCGTCCTGGTCGACGAGATCGTCGTGCGTGCAGCCCCAGAGCGGGCTGTCTTCGGTGATCGGATGCACGATCGTCCAGCTCAACGGGAAGAACACCACGCGCGTGCGCTCCAGCTTGAGCTGATCGTAGCGCCGGCCGCGCGCGTCGAGGCGGCTGAACAGCACCTTCGCCTCGAGCTCCATCAACTGGTTGCTCCGCGCGTTCGTGATGCGGAACATGAAGCCGGTCACGTGCTGGTACGGGCCGACGACGGCGACGTCGCTGAACAGCAGCGCCGCCGTGGGGCGCGAGAAGCGAGCGAACACGATCCCCGTCATCAGCGCGACGGCGAGCAGGCTGGCGATCGACTCGATGGAGACGACCCAGTTCGCCGCGCTGCCGAGCGGGAAGACGTGGCCGTACCCGATGGTCGCGAAGGTCTCGACGCTGAAGAAGAAGGCGCGCATCCAGTGCCCGCCCATGCTGCGCTCCGTCTGGCCGCCGAGCGCGCCGACCCCGCAGAGCAGGTACGCCCAGGCGAACAGCGCATTGAGCGTGAGGTAGCCGGCGACGACGAGCCCGAGGAAGCGCGGCCATGTGACGGTGAGCAGCGCGTGGTACCCGTTCAGGTAGCTCAGCGGCGAGAAGCCGAGCCGCTTGGACGTGAAGCTTCCGTCGCGGTCGAGCAGGCGCCGCTCGTGCGCTCCTCCGACGACCGAGCCGAAGCCCAGGTCCCTCGGCTCCTCCAACGGGGCCGGCGTGGACTCGCGGACCGCCGGCTCGGGCTCGCGAACATTTGAATCGGGCACGGGCGAGAAGCTAGCGACGCCGGCGCTTGCGTCAAACGACGTTTCGATCCCACCTTAGAGGCGGCCGCCTCGGCGACCCCATCCGTATTCGATGGCCGAATCCCTCCTTCCCCGCGCCGCTCCGGCGCCCTCCCGCAACCCGAGCCTCCCCGCATCGGCGACCGTCGTCGCCTGCGCCGCGGCCTACCTGCTCTGGCTCCGGGTGAGCGGGGCGGGCTCGGCGGCGCGCGCGGCGGTGGTGGGTGCGCTGTTCATCGGGCTCGACGCGTTGCTCGTCGCCCTCTTCTGGAGGGCGGCGCGGCGGGCGGCGCACGGGCCGCAGCTCGGCCGCGCGCTCCGCCTCCTTGCCGCCACCGCCGCGGTCGCCCTTCTCGGCCGCGCCATCCTGCTGTACGGGATCCTCGCCGGACGCCCCGTGGGCGCGCCCTCCGCGGCGGATCTCTTCCTCCTCGCGAGCTACCCGCTCACCCTCGCCGCCCTGCTGTCCTTTCCGGTCGGCGGGCGCACGACGGGCCGCTGGAAGCTCCCGCTCGACGCCGGGATGGTGCTCGCCGGCGCCGGGGTGGCCCTCTGGTATTTCGCCCTCCGCGACACCGCCGCCGCGGGCGCGCCGCCGCTCGAGGTGGCGCTCGCCCTCGTCTATCCCCTCGCCGACGTGCTCGTGCTGGTCGCCGTGGTCACGGTGCTGCTCCGCCGCCACCACGACGGCACCTCGCACGCGCTCGGCTGGCTGGCGGTGAGCGCGGCCCTCGGCGTCGGCGACGATCTGTTCCGCAGCCTGCTCCTCGCGTACGGCGGCGCGTTCGGCGTCGTGTGGGTCGACGCACTGCATCTCGCCGCCGCCCTCGCGCTCGTCGTGGGTGCCGAGCTGTTCTCCGCGACTCCGGACGGGGATGCCGGCCCGAGGGGCGTGCGCGGCGCGCGGCTCGTCTCCGCCCTGCCGCTCGCGGCCGCGGCCGCGACCTACGCCCTGCTCCTCACCGTCGCGACGCGCGATTGGGTCGTGCCGCTCAGCGGCGTCGCGCTGGGGGCGATCGCGGTGTCGCTCTTCCTCGTCGCGCGGCTCGTCATCTCGCAGCGCGAGCACGCCGCCGTCGTCGCCGAGCGCGCGACGAACGCCAGCGAAGCGCGCTTCCGCTCCCTCGTGCAGCATTCGTCCGATCTGATCTTCGTCGTCGACGACCGTGGTGTGGTGCAGTTCGCGAGCTCGTCGGTCGCGCGCATTCTCGGCCACATGCCGGAATCGCTCGTCGGCGTCCCGCTTCCGGCGCTCGCGCATCCAGACGACGCGGGCCGCGTGAGCGCGTGCGTCGACCTCGCGGTGCAGCTCCCGGGCGTGTCGCCACCGACCGAGTGGCGGCTCCGCGGGCCGGATGGCCACTCCGTCGAGGTCGAAGCCGTGGCGACCAACCTGCTCCGCGATCCGACGGTGGGCGGGATCGTGCTCAACGCGCGCGACATCGGCGAGCGGAAGGCCTTGCTCGAGCAGCTCGCGCACCAGGCGTTCCACGACCCGCTCACCGGTCTCGCGAACCGCGCGCTCTTCCGCGACCGCGTGACGCACGCGATCTCGCTCGCGCGACGGCAGGGATGCCCGGTCACCGTGCTCTATCTGGATCTCGACGATTTCAAGCAGGTGAACGACTCGCTCGGCCACGCCGAGGGCGACCGGCTGCTTGCACTGATCGCATCGCGGCTGTCCGCCTGCGCACGATCGACGGACACGGTGGCGCGGCTCGGCGGCGACGAGTTCGCGATCCTCGTCGAGGACGCGGATTCGGCGGCGAGCGCCGAACGGCTGGTGGAGCGCATCCGCGAGCAGCTGTCCTTCCCCTTCACGCTCGCGAGCGCCGACGTGCGGGTGACGGCGAGCATCGGCAGCGCCTCGACGATCACCGGCGGCATGGACGAAGTCCTCGGCTACGCCGACGCCGCCATGTACGCCGCCAAGCGCAGCGGCCGGGGATTGTACCGGGCGTTCGAGGAGGGGATGGCGGAGAGGCGGTGAGGCGGTGTGTTGGTGTGTTGGTGTGGTGGTATTGGTGATCGGCCTCGGGAAGCAGGA
>Ga0310810_10004931_pt1 | contig 14838 bp, 12 predicted proteins | sample NCmetagenome_FD_207641 | JGI IMG/M metagenome (GOLD analysis project Ga0310810, IMG submission 207641) | Soil microbial communities from experimental microcosm in Duke University, North Carolina, United States - NC | ecosystem: Engineered > Artificial ecosystem > Soil microcosm > Unclassified ...
CCAAAGTCACGCAGGACAAGCTACGGGAGGTCAATGCCGGGCATGACGGCACCTGGGTTGCGCATCCAGGGCTGGTGCCGGTGGCCAGGGGCGTGTTCGACGCCCAGATGGCGGCTTCCCACCAACTACAGGTGACGCGCGCCGACGTGCGCGTCACCGCTACGGATTTGCTCGCCGTCCCCGACGGCGAGATCACGTTCCAGGGGCTCCGCACCAACATCGACGTGGGGATCCAGTACCTCGAGTCCTGGCTCTCAGGGATCGGGTGCGTGCCGATCTACAATCTGATGGAGGACGCGGCGACGGCGGAGATCTCGCGCACCCAGGTGTGGCAGTGGCTGGCGCACGGCGCGAAGCTTGCTGATGGGCGCCGGGTAACCACTGATCTCGTGCGGCATACGATGCAGGACGAGCTGGACCAGCTGCGGGAGCGGCTCGGGCCTGCTCGCTTCGACTCCGGCAAGTTCGCGCTCGCGTCGAAACTCTTCGACCAGATGATGACCGGCGCGGACTTCCCGGAGTTCTTAACGACGGTAGGGTACGAATATCTCGACTAGTCCTCGGAGGGGACCTATGCCGAAGCAGCAGTTCATCGCCGACCTGGAGCGCCGCTGGGCGTCGAGCCCGCGGTGGGCCGGTATCACCCGGCCGTACGGCGCCGAGGACGTCTGGAGGCTGAAGGGATCGCTGGACATCAGCTATACGCTCGCGGAAGTGGGCGCCAACAAGCTGTGGCGCCTGTTGCACGACGAGCAGTACGTGGCGGCCTTGTCGGCGGTAAGCGGCGGGCAGGCCGTGCAGGAGGTGAAGGCCGGGCTGAAGGCCATCTACATCTCCGGCTGGCAGGTCGCGGGCGACATGAATACATCGCTCGAGACCTACCCTGATCAGAGCCTCTATCCCGCCGACAGCGTGCCGCGCCTGGTGGAGCGCATCAACAACGCCCTGCAACGCGCCGACGAGATCGACCACCTGAACGGTCGGACCGAGATCGACTGGTACGCGCCGCTGGTGGCGGACGCGGAAGCCGGGTTCGGCGGCCTGCTCAACGCCTACGAGCTGATGAAGCACATGATCCAGAAGGGCGCGGCCGGCGTCCACTTCGAGGACCAGCTCGCCTCGCTCAAGAAATGCGGCCATCTGGGCGGCAAAGTGCTCGTGCCGACGAGCGAGTTCATTACGAAGCTGGTGGCGGCGCGCCTGGCCGCCGACGTGCTGGACGTGCCCACCGTGCTCATCGCGCGGACCGACGCGCTCAGCGCCACGATTCTCGCCAACGACATCGATCCCTACGACCGGGAATTCGTCATCGGCGACCGCACGCCGGAAGGATTCGTCGCGGTGCAGCCGGGAATTCAGGCGGCCATCGCCCGCGGCCTGGCCTACGCCCCCTACGCCGATCTGCTGTGGTTCGAGACGAGCAAGCCCGACATGGAGCAGGCGCAGGCGTTCGCCGAAGCGCTGCACGCCAAGTTTCCCGGCAAGATGATGGCGTACAACTGCTCTCCGTCCTTCAATTGGAAGCGGCACCTCTCCGACCGGCAGATCGCCGATTTCCAGAGCGAGCTCGGGGCGATGGGGTACAAGTTCCAGTTCGTGACGCTCTCCGCGTTCCACGCGATGAACTACGCCATGTTCGAGCTGGCGAAGGGATACAGAGAGCGCGGCATGGCCGCCTACTCCGAGCTCCAGCAGCGCGAGTTCGCGGCGGAAAAAGACGGATACGAAGCGGTGCGGCACCAGGAGTTCGTCGGCGTGCCCTACTTCGATCAGGTAACCGACATCGTCACGGGCGGGCGCTCGTCGTCGATCGCGATGAAGGGCTCGACCGAAGAGGAGCAGTTCCACGAGCCGGTGCGCGTCGTGAGTTGAACGGGCGCAACATCATCACTGTGGCGGCGCGACGCTACAGATTCACCTGGGCCCTGGAGCGGTTGACGTAGCTATCTGTAACTGCTGATGAAATTTGGGGTTCTGCTCCAGGCAGTGATCAAGACAACGTGGCCCAGGAGTTGCTTAGGAGCAGGCCAGCGAGGTTTGGGGAGGATTTCTCGCCGGCAAAGGCGGCGTCACCAGGCGCCGCGCCGGCGGCCGGGCACCGTGCACGGGGCCCGGCACCTCCCCCCGAGATTCCAGAGTCAGTGGGACATACGGGGCGGCGGGGAGGCGTCATGACGGACCGGGAAGCGCCTTCCCCGCATGCCTCGACCAGCGCAGCGACAAGGACATAGAGGCAGCGCCGTGCGCGCCACGCCTCGTTTCACGTGATGCGCCAGGGACTGCAAATCCCTGGCGCGTCGCGTTTCACAGCCGTGTTTCACAGGCGTGACACTCCGCGCGTCTCGACTGTGCCCTGCGCCACAGACTGGCACCGAGTTTGCGATAAGATTTCACGGAGGTTAGCCGATCACTCATGACAGCCGTCGCACATGGAGCACCCGAGGTGAGCGCAAAGCACGTGGATGGCGTACTGCGTACTGCCGAGCTACTGCAGGAAGCTCGGCAACACGAGCGCGCCGGCCGTATCCGCGAGGCAATGGACTGCTGCATGGCGGCGGTCGCCGAGGCGGCTTGGTGCGGCGCATGGGCCGCTCAGGCGGTCGGCCTGCGTCGTCTCGGGGTGCTCCACCATCAGCGCAACGAGATCGTCGCGGCGCGCGAGACGTGCCGCACGTCGGTCGAAGTGGCGCTGCGCGCCGGCGAGCCGACCATCGCCGTCGAGGCGCTCCTCGCGCTCGGCGCCTTTGAAGCGTCGCACGGGAACATCGACGCCGCGCGGGACTGCTACAACGAAGCGCTCGAGGCGCTCGGCGACGAACGGGACGAGATGCGGGGGCGGATCGAGCGTCAGATGGAGCTGCTGGAGAAACAGACGCAAGCTGCCTGAACTGCCATCAGACGTCAGCCATCGGACGTCAGTCAACAACCCATTCTTATCAAACCTCTCTGACGTCTGAAGTCTGACGTCTGAGGTCTCTTATAGTCTCTCCGGCGGCGCTACCGCCGTCGGCACCGTTACCTGCTCGGGCTCGGGTGTGAAATCCTCCCCCGGATTGATGAACCGATCCTTCTCGAAGCGATACTGCTTGTCGTAGAGCTGGCGGTAGCGCCCGGCGCGGGCCAGCAGCTCGGCGTGGGTGCCGCGCTCCACGATCTCGCCCCCCTCCATGACGAGGATCTGATCGGCGCTCTGAATGGTGGAGAGCCGGTGCGCAATGACGAACGTGGTGCGCCCGCGTCGCAGCGAGCGCAGGCCGTCCTGGATGAACCCTTCGCTCTCCGAATCGAGACTCGACGTCGCCTCGTCGAGGATGAGAATGCGCGGATCGGCCACGATGGCCCGTGCGATCGCCACGCGCTGCCGCTCGCCCCCCGAGAGCTTCACCCCCCGTTCCCCGACCACCGTGTCGAGACCGTTCTCGAAGCGGGCGATGAACTGATCGCAATGGGCGATCTTCGCGGCCACTTCGACTTCGGCGCGCGTCGCGTGGGGCCGGGCGAAGCGGATGTTCTCGGCGATCGTCCCGTCGAACAGGAAGTTGTCCTGCAGCACCACGCCGAGCTGGGTGCGGTAGTCCCGCAGCGGTACGGTGGCGAGGTCCCGGTCGTCGATCAATACGCGGCCCGACTCCGGCCGGTGAAACGCCATGGCGAGGCCGATCACGGTGCTCTTCCCCGCTCCCGACGAGCCGACCAGCGCCGTCGTCGAGCCGGCGGGGGCCCGGAACGACACATGCTTCACGACGTCGACGCCGGGTTTGTAGGCGAACGTGACATCCTGGAACTCCACGTCGCCACGGACCGCGCCGAGTGGGTCGCGGGCCTCGTCCCCCGCATCCTCCGTCACCTGGGAACGGAGGTCGAGAATGCGATCGATCCCGGCGAACGCCTCGGTGATCTGCGTCCCGATGGACGCGATCTGGATCACGGGAGCGGCCAGCATCCCGGTGAACAACAGGTACATCACGAGGTCGCCCATCGTCATCGATCCGGCGATGACGGCGTGGCCGCCTTCCAGAATCATGATCACACCGATCGCACCGATGACGACCGAGGAAAACGCCCCGAGACCGGAGATCCCCGTCATCGTTGCCGCGATGTTGCGGAACAGTTTGTTCACGCCCTGCGTGAAGACGAGGCGCTCCCCCGCCTCGGCGTGGTACGCCTTCACGATGCGGATTCCCCCCAGCGTTTCGGCCAGCCGTCCCGTCACCTCGGCGTTGATCTTCGAGCGCTCGCGGAACAGCGGGCGGAGTTTCCTGAACGCATACGTCATCCCGCCCCCGAAGGCGCCCAGAGCGACGATCGAGAACGCCGTCAGCCGCCAGTTCAGGTAGAACAGGACGCCCAGGGCGATCACCGCCGTCATCAGGCCGCCGATCAGCTGGACCAAGCCCGTCCCCACGAGATTGCGGATCCCCTCCGCGTCGGTCATGACGCGGGAGATCAGCACTCCCGTCTTGGTGGAGTCGTAATAGCTGGTCGGCAGGCGCAGTACATACCGCTGCACGGCGCGACGCATGTCGGTGATGGCTCGCTGGGCCGCGACGCCGAGGATCTGGGACAGGGCGAACGACGTCACCGCCTGGATCACTGTGGCGCCGGCGACGGCCAGGGCAATCCACACCAACAGATCCGGTCGCCGCTGGCCGATCACCCGGTCCACGACCAATTTGGAGGACGAGGGAAGGATGAGGCCTGTCAGCCGATTGAGGACAAGCAGGCCGAGGCCCAAACCGAGCCGCCGGCGATGGGCCCAGACCAGTGCCCGGGCTTCGCGCCAGGCCGCCGCACTGATGCCGCGTTTTTGCTTTTTCTCTTCAGCCATACCGCATGTTAGCTTAGGGGCGGACAATCCGTCCACACCGAAACGCCGAGGGGACCGTGAAACGTTCCACCGTGGTGACGTTGCTGGGGATCGCGGTGCTCGCCGGCCTGGCCGTATATGTCACCACCTCGCAGGCAGGCAACCGCTGCCGGGTCTGCGTCACGTATAACGGGCGGAGCAATTGCGCCGCCGCCGCCGGCGCCAGCGAGCAGGATGCCCGAGAAGGGGCGCAGACGACGGCCTGCGGGCCGTTGGCCTCCGGAATGGACGAATCGATCGCATGCGGGCGGGTCCAGCCGGACTCCGTCCAGTGCCGCACCCGCTGACCAGCGCCCGCTGGAGAGCCCATGAGTGGATTCCTGCTGCCACGGGCCTCGCTGCCGGCTCGCGTCACCTTGACGACGGGGAAACCCAGGGCCGGGACGATTTTCGTCGGCGCGCGGGTCCCGCAGCACGACGGCCCGGAGACGCCCCTGGAGATGCTCAATCGACCGGAATCCTTCTTCCCGTTCCGCCCCAATGACGGCGAGATCCTGCTCGTCGCCAAGGGACAGACGGTGGCGCTGACGATCGAGCACGGGCCGATCGGCGATCCGGACCGACTGTCGGCCGCGAAGCAGCTGCAGCTGGAGGTCGTCCTCGCCAACGGCTCCACCATGGCGGGCCGGGCGGCGGTCGAGCTCCCGGAGCAACATTCGCGGGCGCTCGACTACCTCAACGCTACCACCGCCCCGTTCTTCGAGCTTTCCACCGACGAAAGCACCCACTTCGTGAACCGCGCCCACGTGTTGTTTGCGCGACCACGGGACTGACCCGTGGCCACGCGCCTCGATCCCTTCGTCGACGTTTTGCTCCGCGAGCAGGGCGACCAGCTGTACCTGTTGCCCGATGAGCCGGTGACCATCGTGAAGGGCGGCAAACCCCGCAAGGTGAGCAAGCAGCCGCTCACCGACGCGCACATCTACGCGCTGCTGACCGAGGTCGCGCCGTCGGATGCCGCCGACAAGATCGACCAGCGTGCCGAAACCGAGTTCGACTATGTCGCCGATCGCGGTCTCGTCAAAGTGCGCATCGTGCCGGAAACGGGGCGCCTGACCGCCATCATCTCCCCCGCGCGCTCCCGACCCGCCGATCCCGAGCCGGAGCCCGCGCCGACGGCCAGTCCCGCGCCGCCGGCCGCGAGCCAGCGCCGCGCCAGCGCCGGGCCGCCGCCACGGCCCTCCCAGGTGAAATCGGTGGGGCCACCACCCCGCCCGCCACGGCCCTCGGCGATCGCCGCCGCACCGCTGATCGACGGGGCGGTAGCGTCCGCCGTCCCGGAGGCGGGGGCACTCGGGACTCCGCTTCCCGCCGAGTTCGCCGATGACCAGTACCACGCCGCAGAAGTGCGCCTCGGCAGCCTGCTCAAGGAGCTGGTGCAAAGCGAATCGTCCGATCTGCATCTGCGGGTCGGCGAGCCGCCGGTGTTCCGGACCCACGGCGAGATCAACCGTCAAAAGGGACCGGCGTTCTCCGCCGATCAACTGGCGCTCACGCTGCTCGCCATCATGCCGGAGCGGAATCGCGGGGAATGGAAGGAGACCGGGGACAGCGATTTCGCCTACGAGATCGGGGGTCTGGCGCGATTCCGGGTCAACGCCGCCCGCGACCGCAAAGGCCCCGTCGCGGTGTTCCGGGTCATCCCCGCAAAGGTCGTCACCGCAGAGGAGATGGGGCTCGGCAAGGAGATCACGCAGCTCGCGTTTCTCAACAAGGGGCTCGTGCTCGTGTCGGGCCCGACCGGCTCGGGCAAGTCGACGACGCTGTGCGCGCTGATCGACCTGATCAACCGGGAGCGCACCGACCATATCGTGACGATCGAGGACCCGATCGAGTTCGTGCACGAGAACAAGCGCTGCCTCATCACGCAACGCCAGGTCCATCTCCACACCGAGAGCTTCAAAACGGCGTTGCGGGCGGCGCTGCGGGAGGACCCCGACATCGTCCTGGTGGGCGAGATGCGTGACCTCGAGACGATCGCGATCGCCATCGAGACCGCCGAGACGGGACACCTGGTGTTCGGCACCCTGCACACCACGACCGCCGCCTCGACCGTGGACCGCATCATCGACCAGTTCCCGGCCGACCGCCAGGCGCAGATCCGCGTGATGCTGTCGGAGTCGCTCAAGGGCGTCATCAGCCAGACGCTGTGCAAGAAGATCGGCGGCGGGCGGGTCGCGGCACGGGAAATCCTGCTCGCCACGCCGGCGATTTCAAACCTGATCCGTGAAGGGAAGACCTTTCAAATTCCGTCGATCATCCAGACGAGCCGCAAGATCGGCATGATCACGTTGAACGACTGCCTGCTCGATCTCGTGGAGAAGAAGCAGATCACCCCCGACGAGGCGTATCTGAAGTCCATCGAGAAGTCGAGTATGCTGCAGGCGCTGAAAGCGCGGGGCCACAACATCACCATGGCCGCCGCAGGGTAGCCTTCGTTCAGGGAATGATGTTGAACGGAGTGCTGGTGACCGTGGTCAGGCCGGACGAGGCCGCGGCGAGCACATAGCTGTTCCCCACGTTGTTGATCGTCAGATCGCTGAAGGCCGCCACACCGGACACGACCACGACCGTCGTCGTCCCTGACAGCGTCGCCGCCGTTGGGTTGACGCTCAGGGTCAGCGTGATCCCCCCCGAGAATGTCGTGTCGACGACACCCAGCGTGTCCTCCACAGCTACCTGCACCGCCGGCGTGATGAACGCCCCGGCGTGAGCCGTCGACGGCTCCGCGATGAACGCGAGCACGCGCGAGCCTCCACCGCCACCCCCGACCCCCACCTGATGCGGCGCGAGAGAATTCGGGCAACCCGATGCCGCGAGCGCGCCGAGGCCGATCAGGAACAGGTGTCCGATTCGCATGGTCTTCCTCCACACTGGTGGTCTGGTGCGTTTGACAAGGCCCGCGAAAACGCCCTACCTTCCGGCTGCACAATTAGTTAGACGTTTGCAGGGGGTTGTCAATGGTGCGCACCCTACCGTCGGCCGCCCGAGCGGCCGACGTCCCCATCGCGAACTACATCGGCGGCGGCTGGGTGCCGTCCGGCTCCGCCGACTCGCTCCCCCTCACGAACCCCGCCACGGGCGATTCCCTGGGGCGCGTCCCCCTGTCCGGGGCCCGCGAGGTGGACGCCGCCGTGCAGGCCGCGCTGGCCGCGTTCCCCAAGTGGCGGGCGACCCCCCCGGTCGTGCGCGCGCGCTACCTCTTCGCCTTCAAGGCGCTGCTCGAATCGCACTTCAACGAGCTCGCCGGGATCGTTACGCAAGAGAACGGGAAGACGTTGGACGAAGCGCGCGGATCGGTGCGCCGCGGGATCGAGAACGTCGAGCACGCCTGCGGCATCCCCACGCTCATGATGGGCGCGACGCTCGAGGACGTGGCGACGGGCATCGATTGCGAGTTCGTGCGCCAGCCGATGGGCGTGTTCGCCTGCGTAACCCCGTTCAATTTTCCGGCGATGGTCCCGCTGTGGTTCTGGCCCTATGCCATTGCGAGCGGCAACACCTACATCATCAAGCCGTCGGAGCAGGTCCCGTTGTCGCAGCAGCGCATGGTCGAGCTAGCCCACGAGGCGGGAATCCCCGCGGGCGTCCTGAACCTGGTCCACGGCGGCAAGGACGCCGTCAACGCCCTCCTGGCGCACGAGGGAATAGCCGGCATCTCGTTCGTCGGCTCGTCGCCCGTCGCGCGTCACGTCTACGCCACCGCAGCACAGCACGGCAAGCGGGTGCAGGCACTCGGCGGCGCGAAGAACCACGTCATCGTCATGCCCGACGCCGACCTGGACCGCACCACGCAGGTCGTCACAGAATCGCTGTTCGGATGCGCCGGCCAGCGCTGTCTCGCCGGGAGCGTGGTCGTGGCGACGGGGGCCGCGTATGGCCCGTTCAAGGACCGGCTGCTCGGAGCCGCCAAAGGACTCAAGCTGGGCTACGGGCTGGACGACGGCGTCACCCTGGGGCCGGTCGTCTCGGCGCGCCAGAAGGAGCGCGTCACCGGATACATCGAAGCCGGCGTGACGGAGGGCGCCGACCTGCTGCTCGACGGAAGGTCGGCCCGCGTCGCCGACTACCCCAAGGGCCAGTTCGTGGGAGCGACGATCTTCGACGGCGTCACCCCCGCCATGACGATCGGCAAGGAGGAGATCTTCGGTCCGGTGGCGTCGATCACCCGCGCCGGCGACCTGGACGAGGCGCTCGCTCTCGTGCAGGCGAGCCCATACGCCAATGCGACCTCGATATTTACCTCGAGCGGCAAGGTGGCGCGCGAATTCCGCTACCGCTGCGGCGTATCGATGATCGGCGTGAATATCGGCGTCGCCGCGCCGATGGCGTTCTTCCCGTTCGGGGGGACCAAAGGGTCGTTCTACGGCGATCTCAAGGCGCACGGGTCCGACTCGGTGCAGTTCTTCACGGACAAGAAAGTCGTCATCTCGAGGTGGTTCTGATGCCGCGCACCGTCGTCGGTGGTCTCATCCAGCTGTCAAATCCCGTGAACGACGCAAACGCCCCCGTCGGCAAAGTGCGCGACGCAATGCTCGAGAAGCACCTCCCCTTCATCGAGGAGGCGGGCAAGCGCGGCGTCCAGATCCTCTGCCTCCAGGAAGTCTTCAACGGCCCCTACTTCTGCCCGTCGCAGGACGCCAAGTGGTGTGACATCGCCGAGCCGATTCCCGGCCCGACGATCGAGCTGATGCAGGAGATCGCCAAGCGCCACGACATGGCGATGATCGTGCCGATTTACGAGCGCGAGATGGCCGGGGTCTACTACAACACCGCGGCGGTGATCGACGCCGACGGCCGCTATCTCGGCAAGTATCGCAAGAACCACATCCCGCACACCGCGGGGTTCTGGGAGAAGTACTTCTTCAAGCCCGGCAATCTCGGCTATCCCGTTTTTCACACGCGCTACGCGGACATCGGCGTGTACATCTGCTACGACCGCCACTTTCCGGAAGGCGCCCGACTCCTCGGGCTGCACGGCGCCGAGATCGTGTTCAACCCCTCGGCGACGGTGAAAGGGTTGTCCCAATACCTCTGGAAGCTCGAGCAGCCGGCGCACGCCGTCGCCAACGGCTACTTCATGGGCTGCTCCAACCGCGTCGGCACGGAGGCGCCGTGGAACATCGGGCAGTTCTACGGCTCGAGCTACTTCGTCGATCCGCGCGGCAACTTCCTCGCCCAGGCGAGTGAGGACAAGGACGAGCTGGTGACGGCCGAGATGAACCTCGACATGATCGAGGAGGTCCGCCGCACCTGGCAGTTCTTCCGCGATCGGCGGCCGGAGACGTACGAGGACATGGTGAGGCAAGTCCCGTGATGAGTGGCTTGTGGTCTGTGGTCAGTGAACCCCTCGCCACCAGGACCGCGTGTCACTGCTAGTCAAGGGCGGGCGTGTCGTCACCGCAACTGACGACTACCAGGCCGACGTCTATTGCGCCGGTGAGAGGATCACGCGGGTCGAGCCCACGATCGATCCGAAGAGTCTCCCACCCGCGACCGAGGTCATCGATGCCGCGGGGAAGTACGTGATGCCGGGGTTCATCGATCCGCACGTCCACATCTACCTCCCGTTCATGGGCACGGTCGCGGCCGACGATTACGACTCGGCCAGCCGGGCGGCGCTGGCGGGCGGCACCACGACGCTGATCGAGATGATCTGCCCCGGTCCCGCGGACGAGCCGTACGAGGCGTTCGAGCTGTGGCGCGAGAAGGCGAAGCCCCTGGCTGCGGTCGACTACACGTTCCACATGTCGGTCGTGCGCTTCGAGGAGAACGTGCGCGACCAGTTCCGGAAGATCGTCGCGGCCGGGGTGCCGTCGTTCAAGGTGTTCCTCGCCTACAAGGGAGCGCTGAACCTCTCCGACGAGCATCTCTTCGCGACGATGAAGCTGGCACGCGAGCTGGGCGTGATCGTGACCGCCCACTGCGAAAACGCCGACGCCATCGACGCACTCCAGAAATCGCTGCTTGCCGCGGGCACGACCGGTCCCGAGTGGCACGCGCCGTCGCGCCCGCCGGTCGTGGAGGCGGATGGTGTCCATCACCTGTGCACCTTCGCCGAGCTGCTCGGCACGCACGTGTACACGGTGCACACCTCGTGCGACGTGGCGGTGCGGGCGGCGCTGGCGGCGCGCTACCGCGGCGTCAACGTCTGGATCGAATCGGTCATTCCGCACTTCGTGCTCGACGAGACGTACGCCGAGCGACCCAACTTCGAGGGCGCGAAGTACGTGATGTCCCCGCCACTCCGCGCCAAGGCCAATCAGGCGGTGCTGTGGAACGGCGTGAAGTCGCGGGCCATCAGCACGATCGGCACCGATCACGCGCCGTTCCGGTTCAAGGATCAGAAGCAGATGGGCCGCGACGCGTTCACGAAGATCCCGAACGGCATCCCGAGCCTGCAGGAGCGCGTCGACCTGGTGCACACCCACGGAGTGTGCGCCGAGCGCATCTCGCTGCGCACGATGGTCGACGCCTGCAGCACGCAGGCGGCCCAGATCTTCGGCCTGTACCCCAGGAAAGGAACGATCCGAATCGGGAGCGACGCCGACCTCGTCGTCTACGATCCCACGTTCCGAGGACCCTTCTCCCAGGCGAGCAGCCTCTCGAAGGTCGACTACAACGCCTACGAGGGATTGGAGCGCAGCGGCCGGCCGAGCGTCGTGACGGTGCGCGGGGCCGTCCAGGCGCGCGATGGGAAGTTCGTGGGGACGATCGGGCGCGGGCAGTTCTTGCAACGCGAACCGACACACTGATGTCGGACATCAGACATCAGACATCTGACGTCAAAGGTCTGACGTCTGACACCTCACTCTCAAACGCCGACCTGGCGCCCGTGGCGCCCGAGCGGCGCACGTGGAACTGGTGGCACATCGCTGCCCTGTGGATCGGAATGGCGATCTGCATCCCGACCTACACGCTCGCGTCGAGTCTCGTGGATCGCGGGTGGACGTGGCAGGCGGCGGTCGCCGCCGTCGTACTGGGCAACATCGTGGTGCTGGTTCCCATCGCTCTCAATTCGCACGCGGGCACCCGCTACGGCGTCCCCTTCCCCGTCCTCGCCCGCGCGTCGTTCGGCGTGCTCGGCGCCAACCTCCCCGCCCTGCTGCGCGGGTTCGTCGCGTGCGGCTGGTTCGGCATTCAGACGTGGATCGGCGGCTGGGCGATCTTCAAGCTGCTCGAGGTGCTGTGGCCCGGCATCGCCACGCTCCCCGCGTTCCTGCCGCGGTTCGTCGGACTGGGCACGGGGGAATTCCTCTGCTTCATGCTGTTCTGGGCGATGAACGTCTGGATCGTGCTGCGCGGCATGGACTCGATCAAGTTCCTCGAGACGTGGGGGAGTCCGTTCCTGCTGGTCGTGGGGGTGGCGCTGCTCGTGTGGGCGGTGGTGCGGACGGGTGGCTGGGGGCCGATGCTCGAAAACCCCGGCGGTCGGGTGGCCGGGCGGTCGGGCGGACTGGGAGGCGTCTTCGGCGCGGGACTGACCTCCGCCGTGGCCTTCTGGGGAACGATGGCGCTGTCGATCCCCGACTTTTCGCGCTTCGCCCGGAGCCAGCGCGATCAGATCATCGGGCAGGCAGTCGGGCTTCCCGGGACGATGGCGTTGTTCGCATTCATTGGTGCCGTCGTGACCAACGCGACGGCCGTTGTGTTCGGCGCCCGCATCGCCGACCCGGTGGCGCTGCTGGCGCGGATCGGCGGACCATTGATGATCATCCTCTCGATGGCGGGATTGACGGTGGCGACGCTGACGACCAACATCGCCGCCAACATCGTGGCGCCCGCCAACGGATTCTCGAACCTGGCGCCCTCCCGGATCTCGTTCAAGGCGGGGGCGATGATCACCGCGGTCATCGGGATCGTGATGTTGCCGTGGCGACTCTACAACGACGCCGCGGCATACATCTTCACCTGGCTCATCGGCTACGGCGCCCTGCTCGGACCGGTCGCGGGGATCATGATCGCCGACTACTTCCTCGTCCGCCGCGGCGAGCTCCGAGTGGACGATCTCTACCGCCGCGGCGGGACGTACGAGTACGCCCGGGGCGTCAACTGGATCGCGGTCATCGCCTTCGTGCTCGGCGTGCTGCCGAATCTGCCCGGCTTCGTCGCCGCGATCTCGGGAACCCCCACGACGCCGCTGTTCACGACGCTGTACAACTGGGCGTGGTTCGTGGGGTTTGGGGTAGCGGCGGTGAGTTACCTGCTGGGCATGAAGCTTTCAGACGTCAGACGTCTGACGTCAGATGTCTGATATCTGATGTCAGCCAGAATGCCTCCTGAATCCCACGTACTCTCCGACGACCAGCTCGCGCGAAATTTCGCCGAGATCGCGCCGGCGCTCACCGCCGATGCAGCGCTGCTCGAGGCGAACACCTGCCTCTTCTGCTACGACGCGCCCTGCACCATCGCCTGTCCCACGCACATCGATGTACCGGCGTTCATCAAGAAGATCGCCAGCGGCAACCTGCGTGGCGCCGCGCGCGTGATCCTCGACGCCAATCCGTTCGGTCATTCCTGCGCCCGGGCGTGTCCCGTGGAAGTGCTGTGCGAAGGCGCCTGTGTGCTGAACGCACGCGACGAGCAGCCGATCCGCATCGCCCTGCTGCAACGCCACGCGACCGACAACGTGCTGGAACGTCACATTCGATTGTTCGAGCCGGGCCCACCGAACGGCAAGAAAGTCGCGATCGTGGGTGGCGGCCCCGCCGGCCTCTCGTGCGCGCGCGACCTGCGCCGCCGGGGGTACGCCGTCACCGTCTTCGAGGCGAAGGACAAGCCGGGTGGGCTCAACACCTACGGCATCGCCGAGTACAAGATGACGCCCGCCGTGGCACTCGCCGAGGTCCAGGACATCCTCGACCTGGGCGTCGAGCTGAAGCTGGGCGTGGCGATCGGCCGCGACGTGCCGGTCGAGCGGCTGCTCGCCGATTACGATGCCGTGTTCATCGCCATCGGGCTCGGCCGCACGAGAGCGCTCGGCATTCCAGGCGAGGACCAGAGCGGCGTTGTCGACGCGCTGGCGTTTATCGAGCGGCTGAAGACACATCCCTACAGCGAGACCCGGGTCGGGCGCCGCGTGGTGGTCGTCGGAGCCGGCAACACCGCGATCGATGCCGTGACGCAGGCGAAGCGCCTCGGCGCCGAATGGGCGACGATCGTGTACCGGCGCGGCCCGGCCGACATGTCCAGCTTTCACTATGAGCAGGAGCTCGCCAAGACCGACGGCTGCGAGTTCCGGTTTCACTGCCGCCCCACGCGCATCCTCGGGAACGGCCAGGTGGCAGGACTGGAGGTCGAGACGCCCCAAGGGACGGAAGTGATCGCGTGCGACATGGTGATCACGGCCCTGGGGCAGGAAGCACTCGGCGGCTTCGCGCTTCCGACGGACAATCCAAAGGTTTTCGCCGGCGGGGACTTTGCGAACGGCGGGGCGGAGATCGTGAATGCGGCAGCGGAGGGAGTGGGCGCAGCGAAACGGATCCATGAAATGTTGACGGTAGGAGACGGTAGGAGACGGTAGCAGACGGTAGGAGACGGTAGGGGACGGCAGGAGACGGTAGGGGGAAAGACATGGCGGACCTCAGCACCACATTCGCGGGCATCAAGAGCCCCAATCCCTTCTGGCTCGCATCAGGGCCACCGACGAACACCTATGGGCAGGTTGCCCGAGCGTTCGATCTAGGGTGGGGTGGCGCCGTATGGAAGACCGTGGGAGAGCCGATCATCAACGTCTTCTCGCGCTACGGGTCGGCGGACCTCGGCACGACGCGGATGATGGGGTTCAACAACATCGAACTGATCACCGACCGGCCGGTGGCCGACAATCTCAGGGAAATCGCCCTAGTCAAGCGGAACTATCCGAGGCACGCGGTGATCGTGTCGCTGATGGTCGAGTCGAAGCGCGAGACGTGGCACGAGATGGTGCGCCGCACCGAGGACACGGGCGCCGACGGGATCGAGCTGAACTT
>Ga0310810_10004932_pt1 | contig 14836 bp, 13 predicted proteins | sample NCmetagenome_FD_207641 | JGI IMG/M metagenome (GOLD analysis project Ga0310810, IMG submission 207641) | Soil microbial communities from experimental microcosm in Duke University, North Carolina, United States - NC | ecosystem: Engineered > Artificial ecosystem > Soil microcosm > Unclassified ...
CTTCTACCTGCTGAAATACGACTCGGGAAAAATTGACGACATCTCTCCCGATATGCGGATTGAGGTGCAACGGGCCTCATGGTTGCCCCTGGAAGAAGCGGCCGACAAACTGTCCTACAAGAGCGAGAGGGACGTGGCACGAAAAGCGCTCGAATATCTGGTTTCTCATCCCGAGGTGTAAACCATGCCCCAAACGCCTCATCTTGAAAAGCACTTCACTTCTGGCGAATTTGTCCGTGATGTCGTGATTGGGATGTCGGACGGACTCACCGTCCCCTTCGCCCTTGCAGCCGGCCTGTCCGGAGCCGTGCCCAACACGCGCCTGATCGTAGTCGGCGGCTTGGCTGAGATCGCCGCCGGTTCGATCGCTATGGGACTTGGCGGCTACCTTGCCGCACGCAGCGACGCTGAGCACTACGATCAGGAACGATTGCGTGAACAGCGCGAAGTGCGGGAGGTTCCCGAGGAGGAAGCACGCGAGGTCAGCCGCGTCTTTCACGAGTACGGCCTTAGTCCCGACGAGAGCGCTCCCATTGTGGAGGCCCTGAGCAAGCGCCCAGAGGCCTGGGTAGACTTCATGATGCGCTTCGAATTGGGACTGGAAGAGCCGGAACCAAAACGCGCACTGACCAGCGCTGCCACAATCGCGGGTGCCTACGTCGCCGGAGGTTTCATCCCGCTATCGCCTTACGTTGTGCTAGGCACCGCTTGGCATGCCTTGATCTGGTCTGCGGTCGTCACTCTCGCCGCCCTCGCGATCTTCGGATACATCAAGGGCCGCTTCACTGGAGCCAACCCTCTTCGCAGCGCATCACAAACAACCGTGATCGGTGCACTTGCCGCAGGCGCGGCTTTCGTGCTTGCAAAGATGATCACCTAGCCGCTACTAAATCGATTTTTCTTGACATGAAACCCGTCGGTGCTACCATCAAATCAACTTAATAGGGCGCGTACCGCGTGCCATCCTCACCCCACATCTATGCGGTACGCGCCTGCTGTTTCTTAGGGGTCTTTTCGACCAAGGGCATCAGGAATCCGCTTCGTCATTCCACAGAACTGGTTCTGCCCGTTACAACAGTAGGAAGAATCGCCGATGGACTTAAGCTACGCGCCACTCCAAAGCAGCCGCATGTGGCGGCTCACGGTGGAAATTGTCACGTTATCGCTCGTGTTCAGCATCGGCACTTCCGCGAGAACGCGGTCGCCGAGATCGCGTGCATTCGTGGACAATGATTACGTGTCCGCCCTCGCCGCAGCCAATCGTTTCCTGCAAGCCTGGCAGTCCCACGATCAGGAGACCGCAATCCTCCTTTTAACCAATGCCGCCAAGCAGCACTGCTCCGAAAAGCGCCTGGATTCCTTCTTTGCTTCGGATTCGCGAGCTGCGTACGAGATTGGCCGCGGCAGGAAACTCCAGGCCGGCCGATACATTTTTCCTGTGGCGATTTTCGCAGCATCAGGCAGCACAAGCCAGGCTCGGACCCGGCCCCGCCACACGGAACTGATCGTCACCAAAACCGGAACAAGTGACTGGGGTGTAGACAAACTGCCCTGACGAATTATCACAGACTTGCGAGCCGTCAAGGGTGTATGGTGCCAGCCGTGCTGCAAAGTGGCATGCGTTCCCTTCAGGAACCTTCATGTCCTTCACCGATTTGATTTAACCTCATAGAAGCATCCTTGCTTCGTTCAATGGAGTCCCAGCTCAATGAAACGCATACATAGAGTTGCAGTCCTAGGTGCTGGAACCATGGGAGCCCGCATCGCGGCTCACATCGCCAACGCAGGGGTGCCGTGCTACCTCTTCGACATCGTTCCTCCCGATGCGGACGGTCCGGCGCGCAATCAGATCGCCATTGCGGGATTGGAGGCTGCCCGAAAATCAAAGCCGGCTGCCTTCTTCGAGCCATCGCTCGCGCGGCTGGTCACACTTGGCAACTTCGAAGACGATCTGAAAAAACTCGCGGATGTGGACTGGATCATCGAAGCCGTGGTCGAGAATCTCGACATCAAGCGCGCTCTGCTCAAGAAAATTGAAGCCGTACGCAAGCCGGGCACCATCATCACCACGAATACCAGCGGCTTGCCTGTGGCCAAAATTTCTGAAGGGTTTTCCGACGAGTTCCGCCGTTTCTGGTTTGGTACGCATTTTTTCAATCCTCCACGTTACATGCGGCTCTTGGAACTTATCCCCACGCCCGAATCGGATCCGGCCGCGATGGATGCCATCGCCAACTTCGCCGACGTCCATTTGGGCAAGGGCATCGTCCGCGCCAAAGACACGCCGAATTTTATTGGCAACCGCATCGGCACCTTCTCCGTGCTGAACGTCATGCGCTTGATGCAGGACATGGATCTCTCCATTGAGGACGTGGATGCCCTTACCGGGACAGCGCTTGGCTGGCCTAAATCGGCAACCTTCCGCACGATTGACCTGGTCGGCCTCGATATTCTCAGTCACGTGGTGTCGAACATGAGCTCGCACGTGCGTGATGAACGTTCGGAGTTGGGTCTTCCGGACTTTTTCAAGCAGATGCTGCAGCGAAAGTGGCTCGGCGACAAGACCAAAGGAGGCTTCTACAAGAAAGCCAAAGCCAAGGACGGAAAAGAGGACGAGCGACTTGGCCTCGATTGGAAGACGTTGGATTATCGTCCCAGGCAGAAAGCCAAGTTCCCTGCCCTCGAGATGGCGAAAAACGTGGAAGAGACCGGGGCACGCGTGCGCATGTTATTGGGCATGAATGGAGGTGGGCCGCAGAAGGGCGACAAAGCCGGGCAGTTTCTCTGGACCGCGCTCTCGGAGCTATGGACCTATTGCGCCAATCGTGTGCCTGAAATTTCGGACAGCGTTGTCGAAATTGATCGTGCCATGAAACTCGGCTTCAACTGGGAAATGGGGCCTTTCGAACTGTGGGATGAGGCAGGGGTCGAGGGGACGGTCACCCGCATGAAGAAAGAGAGCAATCCGGTAGCGGCAAACGCGGAGAAGTTGCTGGCCTCGGGGAAGAGATCCTGGTACAGCGACGCCTCCAATACTGCCTCTGGCCGGACCTACTTTGATCTGGGGTCCAGCGATTACAAACCGGTGCAAGTCCCGCCAGGTGTTTGGTGGGTGGAAGTGGCGAAGAAATCGAGGGGTGAGGTCAAAAAGAATTCAGGAGCCTCACTGGTGGATTTGGGCGACGGCGTCGGCTGCATCGAGTTCCACTCCAAGATGAACTCGCTCGGGGCCGACATCATTCAACTAGTTACACAATCGCTGAAGCCCGGCGGTCCGGGCGATAACTTCGACGCATTCGTGATCACCAACGACGCCCAGAATTTCTCCGTGGGCGCGAATCTCATGTTGCTGCTTATGGCAGTACAGGAGGAAGAGTGGGACGACGTCGACCTGGTCATCCGGCAGTTCCAAAACATGACGCAGGCCATCAAGTTTTCGCAGAAACCGGTCGTGGTGGCTCCCTTCGGACTGACGCTCGGAGGCGGCACGGAGATGTCGCTGCATGCCGCCGCGCGCCAGCCGCATGCCGAACTTTACACCGGTCTGGTCGAAGTTGGTGTCGGACTGCTACCCGGCGGAGGTGGATGCAAAGAGATGCTGTTGCGGGCAGTCGATAGTGCCGCCGCGATCCGTAAGGATGGACGCGGCGAGTCGGTTGAACTGATGGAAGCAATGAAGAAAACGTTCGAGACGATTGCAACAGCAAAGGTAGCAACTTCAGCCTATGAAGCCCGCGGTCTTGGATTCCTGTCCGATGCGGATCGTATTACCATGAATCGCGAGCGCGTGCTTTCTGATGCGAAGGCCCGAGCACTGGAATTGGCTCAGACCGGGTACCAACCTCCAGCACCGCGCACAGACATTCCAGCTCCGGGAGAAAGCATCCTCGCAGCTCTCAAAATGGGAGTGCACCTTATGCGCCAGGGAGAATTTATAAGCGACCACGAAGTGAAGATCGGAGCCAAAGTCGCGGAAGTGCTCTGCGCCGGGAACCTCACCCCCGGAACTCCAGTTAGCGAGCAGTACATCCTGGACCTGGAGCGCGAAGCCTTCAAGTCGTTGTGTGGTGAAAGGAAAACGCAGGAGAGAATCCAATACACGTTGAAGACGGGAAAGACGCTTAGGAATTGACGAAGGACGCGGTTCGATTGCGATGGAAAATTGGGACCGCATCGCCTTCTTTTGCGATTCCCAACGTCTTCACGTTGCGAATCTGTTGTTTCTTGCTTGTCATTCCGAGCTACTTTCGCCGTGAGCATCTGCTGTTGCTGTGCCGCATCTAACAACAGCAGGTTCTTTGCTGAACTTGGAACGCCGGAACGGTTCTAATTTTGATCTGTATTTCTGGTTGAGGACTTGGCAGACCGCTATTGCTTCTAACGAAACGAGATTCCTGTGAAAGAAGTTGTTATTGCCTCTTCCGTACGTACGCCCGTCGGCCGTGCTTTCAAAGGCACACTCCGGGCCACCCGTCCCGATGAACTCGCTGCCGTGGCAATCAAGGGTGCGCTTCAACGTATTCCCCAACTGGATCTCAGAGAGATCGAAGACGTCATAGTCGGTTGCGCTATGCCGGAGGCCGAGCAGGGGATGAACGTGGCACGCATTGCCTCGCTTCGCGCCGGACTGCCGATTGAGGTTTCGGCCATGACCATCAACCGCTTCTGCTCTTCTGGCCTGCAGGCGATTGCAATAGCTGCCGAGCGCATCATGGCAGGTGGAGCTGAGGTCGTGGTCGCTGGCGGAACCGAGTCCATGTCGATGATCCCGATGGGAGGCCACAAAGTCTCGCCCAACCCATGGCTCGTGGATCATTATCCGGATGCCTATCTTTCGATGGGACTTACGGCTGAGCGGCTAGCCCAAAGATTTGGAATTACGCGCGAGGATGCTGACGAGTTCTCACTACACAGCCACCAGAAGGCTATTGCCGCCATTCAGGCTGGCAGGTTTGCGGACGAGACTCTAGAGGTGCCGGTTAGCTTTACCACTGCGAACGGTTCCAAACCCAAGCGACAGGACATTGCCTTCAAGGTAGACGAGGGCCCGCGGGCCGACACCTCACTGCAAGCTCTGTTGTCGTTGCGGCCCGCCTTTCACGCGAGAGGCACCGTTACCGCCGGCAATTCCTCACAGATGTCGGACGGCGCCGCAGCAGCGGTGGTTATGTCTGCAGATCGTGCCCAGGCACTCGGCATTCGACCTTTGGCGCGTTACCTCGCGTTTGCGACAGCTGGATACAAACCGGAGGAGATGGGCATCGGCCCGGTTTACGCGATCCCGAAGGCTTTGAAGATGGCGGGACTCAGCCTTGACCAGATCGATGTCATCGAGTTGAACGAAGCGTTCGCGGCGCAGTCGTTGGCGGTAATTAAGGAAGCCGGACTCGATCCCGAAAGAGTGAATCCGAACGGAGGGGCCATCGCGTTAGGACACCCCCTGGGCTGCACTGGCGCCAAGCTGACCGCGACCATCATCCGAGAACTCAAGCGTCGCAATGGACGCTACGGTCTGGTGACGATGTGCGTCGGCGGAGGCATGGGGGCGGCAGGAATTTTCGAGAATGTAAATTAACGAGATCCGACGACACACGCAGGCGTCTCTCCCGATCCCTCAGGCCTCGGTCATGCTCGTGGGTCCTTCGGTTTTTTTGTGTTCCCTCATGTCCTTTGTGGTTGATTCACGGCTTTATCCCATAAACACGTCACTGACAACGACATCCAGAAGTGCTAAGGATGTCGTGTTTCTTCGTGTCCTTCGTCGTTGATTTTGGCTCACAGCATGGCAAGCGCAGCAATCTCCCGGAAGATTTCGGCCGATAAGGTCAACCGCGCTATCGTTACGGCACTCAGCAACGTTCACTCTTTGCTCGGCCGACCTGCGGAGAGCACTTACCAAGCGTCGTTGAATTCGCTTGACGCGACCGGCCCTGTCCATCAGGCCGAGGCTCTTTCGTACCTGAAGCTCAGTGGCAAATCCATCGGACTCCTAATAGACTTCAGTGTTGTTCACCTACAAAGACGGCATCAAACGATTTGTGAATGGCACGGACTGGCGCTAGTCGCCTGTGTGTCCTCTGTGGTTAAGCTTCGAAAGGGGGAGTTATGGCTACGGCAGTAGTACCCAAAACAAAGATCGCAGGCGCAAGTTTTCTGCTCGAAGAGCGCCAGCCCGCTGAGATCTTCACGCCCGAAGATTTCAATGAGCAGCATCAGCTGATTGCGCAAACAACAGAAGACTTCGCGGAGAACGAAATCGTCCCCAATATCGAAAAAATCGAACACAAAGACTTCTCCGTCACTCGTGACCTGCTGAAGAAAGCCGGCGAGCTCGGCCTCACAGCGGTTGACGTTCCCGAGGCGTACGGCGGAATGGAGATGGATAAGGTCACGTCCGCCATCATCGGCGAGCGCATCGCCAAGTACGCAGGATTCGCTACCACATGGGGCGCACACACCGGCATTGGTTTGCTGCCAATCGTTTACTTTGGAACCGAAGAGCAGAAGAAGAAGTATCTATCGCGCCTGGTTTCGGGCGAAATCGTCGGCGCCTATGCGCTCTCCGAAGCTTCCTCAGGTTCGGACGCCCTCAATTGCCGTGCCCGCGCGCAGCTTTCCAGCGATGGCAAGTTCTACGTCCTGAACGGCGAAAAGATGTGGATTACGAATGCTGGGTTCGCAGATCTCTTTACCGTCTTCGCCAAGATTGACGGAGAGAAGTTCACCGCGTTCCTGATCGAGAGAAATTTCCCAGGCTTCTCGGTCGGGGCAGAAGAGCACAAGATGGGGATTCGCGGTTCGTCCACCTGCCCGCTCATCCTGAACGACTGCAAAGTGCCACTCGAGAACGTGCTCGGCGACATCGGCAAAGGGCACATCATCGCCTTCAATATCCTCAATGTGGGCCGGTTCAAACTCGGTGCGATGTGCGTCGGCGGGGCGCGCGTGTCGCTACAGCACGCCATCGAATACGCCAAGCAGCGAAAGGCCTTCAACAAGGTCATCGCCGATTTTGGCCTGATTCGCGAGAAGTTGGCCAACATGGCGGTGGGCATCTATACCGGCGAATCGATGGTTTATCGCACTGTGGGGATGATGGACGTCGCGCTCGACGAGGTCGACAAGTCCAGTACCACGGCAGCGCAGGACATTCGTAAAGCCATCGAGGAGTACGCGGTCGAGTGCTCCATTATCAAAGTCTGGGGCTCGGAGATGATCGATTACGTGGTCGACGAGACTGTGCAGGTCTACGGCGGCTACGGGTTTGTCGAGGAGTATCCGGCAGAACGCGCCTATCGCGACGCGCGCATCAATCGTATCTTTGAAGGGACCAACGAAATCAATCGTCTCATCATCACGGGTTTCCTGCTGAAGCGGGCGATGAGTGGGCAGCTACCGTTGATGCCCGCGATCAAGAAACTCATGGACGAGGTGCTTTCCGGTCCGAGCCTGGGGGAGGACCTAGAGGGCCCAATGGCGGAAGAGCGGAAACTCGTAACGAACGCCAAGAAACTTGGCCTGTTCGCGGCAGGTGCTGCCACCCAGAAGTACATGCAGGCGATCCAGGATCAGCAGGAAGTCATGGGTGCCATCGCCGACATGGTGATCGAGACTTATGCCATGGAATCGGCTGTCCTGCGAACGCAGAAGCTGATCGAAAACAATGGCGAATCGGCATCAGCCTTGCCCATCGCCATGACTCACGTTTACCTGTCGCAGGCGATGGAGAAGATCGAAGCTGCCGCGCGTAAGGTGATCGCGGCGGTTGCCGAAGGCGACATGCTGAAGACGCAAATGGCGATCTTGCGGCGACTGGCAAAACATGATCCCTTCAACACGGTTGCTGCACGCCAGAAGATCTCCGAACGCGTGCTGGAGGCCGGGAAGTACGTTCTGGCGTAAGCACGAACACAAAGGGCACGGAGGAAGACACAATATTTTCGAAGTACGATGTTCGAAGTAGGATCTAGGACCAGACTCCGGCAGAGCAGGATTACTTGTGCTCGCGCGTGTTGAATCGTGCTGCTTTTTCTCTGTGCCCTTGTGTCTTTTGTAGCGAGTCTTGTTTCTTTGTGTTAAGCCGTTTTTTCGGCGTCCGGTTTCAACTGTTCCATGACGCTCTGAATCAGCTCTTTCGCGTCCGTGAGATTCTTGAGAATAAGCTGAACATCCATCACCGGCTTGCCCGGCCAGCGCTGGCTTTGGCAATAAACCCCATGCTGGCCCACCAAGGCCATAGCATCGGTGACAAGGTCCATCGTGACCGCTAACCTGCCGCGCGGAACGCCCATCATGAACTCGTAGCGTTCTAAGTCTTCCTGCTTATCTTCATATACGGACATCCTGTAATTGTAACGTTCGCGCTAGATGTCGCATAATTGCTATGCATTTGCTGTCCCGGCCTTCGTCTATACGTCAAAGTTGTTAGCAGTCAGCACTTGGCCAGCACGCCAAATACTTAGTATTAGGAGCAACCATGAAGAAGAAGTTCGCGATTGTCGCTGCATTCCTTCTCAGTCTCACGTGTTTCGCTGTCGCTCAGGACAAAAAGCCGCCGGCCAGCCCCCCAGCCGATGCCGAATGCAAGATGGCCGATGGCAAGACGATCAAGGTGCACTACTCCAGCCCCCGCATGAAAGGACGCAAGATCTACGGTGGACTTGTTCCTTACGGCCAGGTTTGGCGTACCGGCGCGAATGAAGCCACCAGTTTTGTCACTGATACCGACTTGACCGTCGCTGGCAAAGACGTGCCGGCCGGGAGCTACACGATTTTCACCGTTCCCAATGCAGACAAGTGGAGCCTGATCATCAACAAGAAAACTGGTGAGTGGGGCATCCCTTACAAGTATGAATCGGATGAGTTGCTGCGGGCCGACATGAACGTCGCCAAGACACCCTCCCAAGTCGAGAACTTTACGATCTCCTTTGACCAAGGCGGTGGTGGCTGCACGATGAATCTCGATTGGGAGAACACGCGGGCCAGCATCCAACTTCAGGAGAAGAAGTAGCGATTTTCGAGAAAGAGAGCAATTCTTGTGAACGGCCGTCCATCGTGGCGGCCGTAAGTTTTTTAACAGTTAAAAAGCTGGAATTTCCCGCCATCATCTCTGCAAAGGACTACAATTTTTGTTGTCGTTCTACTTGGTAAACATGCCACTCCTTCTCAACCCAGGAGGTTCCCATGCCCGTGTACGACTACCTCTGCAACGATTGTGGCAAGGAATTCGAGAAAGTTATCAGCCTGAACGAACACGATCATGACCGTATGACGTGCCCACACTGCGGTAGCGAGAACGTGGAGCAGGAAGCGAAAGCGTTCTTTGCTGTAACGTCCAAAAAGAGCTAGGTTCTCAGACAAGAAAAGGGCACGCTTGACGAACAAGCCATGCGTGCCCTCTCGACTCTCATCGGTCAAGCTTCGCCGCGCATTGTTCGCGATTGGCTATACGGAGCGGGCTGCATCCATCAAGGCACGTTGCACCGCTTGCAATTCCTTCAGTACGCCGCGCAGTTTAGTCGACTCCAGCGCGTTTGCGCCATCAGATTTCGCTTGCTGGGGATTGTCGTGCACTTCCATGAAGACGCCGTCCACCCCGGCCGCTACGGCGGCTCGCGCCAGGACTGGAATGAATTCCGGCTCGCCGCCACTGACAGCAGCGCCATTGTCGTCGGGATGCGAAGCCGAGGGGAGTTGGACGGAGTGGGTCGCATCGAAGACGACCGGCGCAAATCTGCGCATGATAGCAAGGGAGCGCATGTCCACAACTAGATTGTTGTACCCAAAGCTTGATCCACGCTCGGTCACGAAGACGCGATTGTTGCCAGCTTCCCGGCACTTCGTGATCGCGTGCTTCATGTCCCATGGAGAAACGAACTGACCCTTCTTGATGTTGACAACGCGGCCACTCTTGGCAGCAGCGACGATGAGATCGGTTTGGCGACATAGAAATGCGGGGATCTGCAGAATGTCCACCACCTCAGCCACACGAGGCACGTCGGCGGCTTCATGAACATCGGTTAGGACGGGAAGGCCTACTTCCTTTTTGATCCGGTTGAGAATGCGAACGCCCTCGCTTACACCGGGTCCGCGGAAACTTTTCAAAGAGGTACGATTGGCCTTGTCGTAGGAAGCCTTGAAGATGAATGGGAAGCTTAAAGACCGCGTGACCCCTTTGATGATCTCGGCCATGCGAATGGCGTGATCTTCGCTCTCGATGACACAGGGACCGGCGATGAGGAAGAGATTGCCTCCGCCGATTACCGCATTGCCGACCTGGAACCCTTCACCCATGAAGATGATTTAACCACAGAGGGCACAGAGGCACACAGAGACGATTCACTGCAACACACGAAAGAGGGCAGAAGCGCAGAGGAGCAACGCTGCGGCTAAACCGTCCTTCTTCATGTACGCCGCTACGCGACCCTAAAGCCGCTTCCCACGGTGATGGGGTGTCCACGCGTTTCTGCTACTGTCGTCTTGCAGCTTTACCGGCGGCTGACTTTTTCCGGACGCAGGAACATCTCAACTTCTTCAGCCTGCTTCGCCGCTCTGCGCTGTTGCCCATGCTCGTACGCCGCTCCCACGAAATTCTTGAATAACGGATGTGGCTCGAGCGGCTTCGATTTAAATTCGGGGTGGAACTGGCAGCCTATGAAGTAGGGATGATCGGGCAGTTCAATCATTTCCACATAGGTGCCGTCGGGGGTAGATCCTGAGATGCGCATTCCGGCCGCAGTGAGCGTTCCTTCGTACTCACGGTTGAACTCGTAGCGATGACGGTGACGTTCGCTGATTTCGAGTTTGCCATACACGCGGTGAGCAAGGGTGTTGGGTTCGATTTTGCACGTCCAGGCGCCAAGCCGCATAGTTCCGCCGAGTTCTTCCACGCCGCGCAATTCGCGCAGCTTGTAGATCACGCGGTGAGGTGTGGCCGGATCGAACTCGCTGGAGTTCGCATCGGCAAGCCCGCACACATTGCGAGCAAACTCGACACAAGCGGTCTGCATGCCTAAACAGATCCCGAAATACGGAACCTTTTTTTCGCGGGCGTAACGGATGGCGTGCAGCATTCCCTCAATGCCGCGCTTGCCAAAACCACCGGGTACAAGGATGCCGTCAAAGTCTTCGATCTGCGCTTCGAAACTGCTGTCATCCGTTTCCAAGCCTTCGGCTTCAATCCAGTTGACCTGCAATTTCAGGTTGTGAGCAAGTGCGCCATGGACTAGCGCTTCCTTCAGCGACTTGTAAGAATCTTCGTATTCAACGTACTTGCCTACGATGCCGATATTTACTTCGTCTTTCGGATTGTAGACGCGGTGCACGATGTCTTCCCACTGACTTAAATCGCGATCTTTCGCCTGCAAGTGCAGGTACTTGAGTACCAGTGTGTCGACTCCTTCTCGCGAGAACACGACGGGGACTTCGTAAATCGAGGCGACATCCTTGGCAGTGACTACGGCTTCTTCCTCGACGTTGCAGAAGAGGGCGATCTTCGATTTGATGTCCTTGGACAGGAAGCGGTCGGTGCGGCAGAGCAAAATGTCAGGTTGAATTCCGATGCTGAGCAGCTCTTTGACGGAGTGCTGGGTCGGCTTGGTTTTCAATTCCTGGGCCGCGGCGATAAAGGGAACGAGGGTGACGTGCACAAACAAGGTGTTCTCGCGGCCCAGTTCCTGGCGCATCTGGCGGATGGCTTCCATGAACGGCAGAGACTCGATATCGCCGACGGTGCCGCCGATTTCGACGATGGCGACGTCCACGTCCTGAGCCACTTTCTTCATGGCGCTCTTAATTTCATTGGTAACGTGAGGGATGACTTGGACGGTTTTGCCGAGATAGTCTCCGCGCCTCTCCTTGGCGATGATCTGCTCGTAAATGCGGCCGGTGGTCCAGTTGTTGTCGCGGCTCAGTTTGGCGTGGGTGAAGCGCTCGTAGTGTCCGAGGTCGAGGTCGGTTTCAGCGCCGTCGTCGGTAACGAAGACCTCGCCATGTTGAAAAGGCGACATCGTGCCTGGGTCCACGTTCAGGTAAGGATCGAATTTCATCAGGTTGACCTTCAGCCCGCGGCTTTCGAGCAGACATCCGATGGAGGCTGCTGCTAAGCCTTTGCCCAATGAAGACACAACACCGCCGGTCACAAAGATGTACTTTGCCGACATCGATTCCTCGCTTCAATTGTTGGTTTGAATTCGTGCAGGCTGGGGTGCACGATCAATTATGGCAGAGTTTCTCGCCGAAGGAAACTGTGGAAAAGCAGCGGACTGACAGCGCCCTCACGGAGGCTTTGATGACTGCGACGTCCTGCGGTTCGTGAGCGCCGTAGTGATCAATTACAATATTGAATCCCCTGTACGACGAAAGACAAATCATGTATCGCTGGTCGGAACTATTTATACCCACATTGCGCGAGGCGCCGTCGGATGCGGAGGTCGCCAGTCACAAATTTCTAGTGCGGGCGGGCTATATCCGCCAATTAGCTGCCGGGATTTACTCCTATCTGTTTCTCGGCAATCGCGCATTTAACAAAATTATTGCGATAGTTCGGGAGGAGATGGACAAGATCGGGCAGGAATTCTATTTGCCCGCGTTGCATCCACGGGAGTTGTGGGAGGCGAGTGGCCGGTGGTCGGTAATGGGTGAGAACATGTTTCGCCTCAAGGACCGTAAGGGTGCCGAACTGTGTCTGGGCTTCACGGAAGAAGAAGTAATGACCGACATTGCGCGAAAGGAACTGCGTAGCTACAAGCAGCTACCACAGATCTGGTACCAGATTCAGACCAAGTTCCGGGACGAACCACGGCCGAAGTCAGGATTGCTGCGAGTGCGGCAATTCATCATGAAGGATTCTTACTCGTTCGATATCGACCCTGCAGGACTGGACGTTTCGTACCTCAAGCATTACGACGCCTATTGCCGGATATTTGATCGCTGCGGGTTGAAGTACGTAGTGGTCGAGGCGCACTCGGGCGCGATGGGCGGTTCGCAGTCGCATGAATTCATGGTGCGAACCAATGCCGGAGAAGATCTGGTGGTCAGCTGCGACAAGTGTGGGTACGCCGCCAACATGGAGAAGGCGACCTCGAAGATTGACGCAGTTGACGATCTCCCTTCCGAGGGCAACGGAAAACCGCTCGAAGTACACACACCGGGACTGAAGACCATCGAGGATGTAGCCCGGTATTTGAAGGTCTCTCCGAAGAACAAGATGAAGACGCTTGCGCTCACAGGAGAGGAGACGGATGGGAAGAATGGCAAGTCGAAAAATCGTGCGGTGGTGGTATTCGTGCGCGGGGACCATCAACTGAATGAAACCAAGCTGTCGTCGGCCTTGGGTGGCATGAAGACGCGTCCCATGCAGCCAGATGAAATTGAGCAGGTTTTTCATTCGCCGGCGGGATTTCTCGGACCCATAGGATTGCAAGATGTTGCGTCGGAGAAAGACGGTCATTTCAGCAACGGATTGATTGTGCTGGTAGATCAGGCACTTGAGGGCCGCACCAACCTGATTGCTGGCGCGAATAAGGAGGATTACCACCTGAAGAACATCACTCCGGGCAGAGATTTCCACCCGACAGCTTACGCCGACCTGCGCAGCGTAACGGCGGGAGAGGACTGTCCGAATTGCGATGGAACTCTGCGGGTCGACACGGCGGTGGAAATAGGCCATATCTTCAAGCTCGGATACAAATATTCCGAGTCCATGGGCGCTCGTGTGCTTGATCGCACTGGTAAGGAAGTGATGCCGATCATGGGCTGCTACGGGATAGGCATTGAACGCATTCTGACTGCCGCAATTGAACAGAGCAACGATGAAAACGGGTTCTGGCTGCCTCCGCAGATTGCGCCGTTCCAGGTAATAGTTACCCCCACCAATGCGTCGGATGGGAAACTGATGTCGGTGGCAATCGATATCGTGCACAAGCTGCAAGCCTTGGGAATTGATGTACTTCTTGACGATCGCGACGAGAGACCAGGAGTGAAGTTCAAGGATGCGGACCTGGTCGGGATTCCGTATCGCGTCAATGTGGGGAAGAAGGTTACCGAAGGCACTGTCGAGGTCGTTCATCGCTCGACACGTGAAATGCAGGATGCTAGCATCGGCGCAATCAGTGAGTATTTTGAGAAGTTATTGCGGCCGGTGCGCTAAGAATTAGGCGTGCCCGGTCGCCGGACCATGCTATGGGCACGATAAAAATGATTCTCGGAATTGCGCTCGTTGTAGGGCTGATAGGCGTCGGCGTCGCAGTCGTTCCACCCTATTTTAATAACTACCAGTTTGAGGACGCCCTCAACACAGAAGCGCTCGCCGCCACGTACAGCAGCAAGAGTGATGATGACATCCGCGGGATTGTGTTCAAGAAAGCCAAGGAGATGGATATTCCCATAGCGCCGGAGCAGATCAAAGTCCATCGTGCGGGGTCCCAAGGCACGGGAACGCTGGCCATCGAGGCAAATTACACCGTTCATGTCGATCTACCTGGTTATCCTCTTGACCTCGACTTTCACGCCGCAACAAAAAACAAAGGCATTTACTGATTCTGCTGTGAAGCGATGGATTATCTCGGCTTCCCGGGGCTGAAGCCCCATCCTGTTCAGGGTGTCATCGTGGCGCGTACAACGCGCCACGTGCACCGAAATACCAGCGAAAAGACTGTAACGAGCATCTAAGCAGGCAGGGAGAGTACGAGGCGGCGAACCGGTCCGGTGATTTAAAATAAACTGAGCGTCTGAATGCCAGGAGGCCGACCCGGCAAAGATCGCAAATGCGACCGGAAAACGTTCAGCTCAGGGAAACTTCTATAAGCCATCCAACGTCTGAATGGGTACTACTCCG
>Ga0310810_10004933_pt1 | contig 14835 bp, 14 predicted proteins | sample NCmetagenome_FD_207641 | JGI IMG/M metagenome (GOLD analysis project Ga0310810, IMG submission 207641) | Soil microbial communities from experimental microcosm in Duke University, North Carolina, United States - NC | ecosystem: Engineered > Artificial ecosystem > Soil microcosm > Unclassified ...
GATCAGTTCGGTCTGGGGCGTAAGCTGCATTGATCCGAGACGATGAGGTTTCAATTCAAGGGGCTGTGGCTTCATGCGGACTTCGTGCGCCTGTGGTCCGGGCAGACCATTTCGGTGTTTGGGTCGATGGTGGGGATCACAGCGGTGACGTTCACCGCGGTTCTGGTCTTGCACGCCACTTCGTTCCAGATGGGCTTGCTCAACTGCATGCGGATTGCGCCCGGTTTTCTCACCAGCCTGCTTGCCGGTGTTTGGGTCGATCGGCTACGCCGGCGGCCTTTGCTGATTGGGGCTGACCTGGGTCGCGCATTGGTCCTGAGCCTGATTCCGTTGGCGGCATTCGCAGGGGTTCTTCGCTTGTGGCAAGTCTATCTGGTTACGGTCGTAGTGAGCATCTTCACGATTGTTTTTGATGTCGCTTACCAGTCTTACTTGCCCGGATTGATCGCGAAGCAGGATCTGCTGGAGGGCAATAGCAAGCTCTCGGCCAGCGCTGCGGTGGCCGAGTTCGGCGGTTTTAGTATTGCCGGTTGGCTTGTCCAGGCTCTCACGGCACCCGTCGCGGTGCTGGTTGATGCTGCGTCGTTCGCTGTGTCGGCTTTTTCGATCGCCTTAATTCGGGCGCCGGAAACCCCGGTTGAAGCCACAGCAAAGGCAGATATGCGCCGCGAAATGGCAGACGGAGTTAGAGAGATTTGGCGGCAACCATTATTACGCGCCAGCGCACTGGTGCTTCTTATTCACGGTGTGGCGTGCGGTATTTTCGGCGCGCTAATGGTCCTGTATATGAGCCGCGACCTGGGGTTCAGGCCCGGGATCCTGGCGACGATTTGGGCCGTAGGTGGCGTCAGTTCCTTTTTGGGAGCAGCCTTTCTCCCGGGGGTCGCGAAACGATTGGGTGCTGGACCAGCGATGTCCTTGGGTTTGGGCGTTTTTTCGCTATTGACGTTTTGTGTCCCTTTGGCCAGCGGGGCCACGTTGCTTTCCGGGCTGCTACTCACCGCTCAACAACTGGGGGATGGCTTTTGCGTTATGCATAATGTCCTCCAGGTGAATTTACGCCAGGGTATCGCCTCTGAGCACGCGCTTGGCCGTGTCAATGCCGCGGCACAATTCGTTTTCCTGGGGGCGACGCTCGTCGGCTCTTTGTTGGGAGGTGAACTCGGCGAGTTGTTCGGCGTGCGTTTGGCGCTATTTACAGGTGCCGGTATTTCCGTGGCAGCGGCCCTCGTATTAGCAACGTCGTCATTGAGAATGTATAAAGGCGACCCGCAACTGCTGTCACCGGCAGGTGCACTCGCTGACCAGGTTGCGAGCAAACAATGAACGAGATTTGGGATGCCAAGACGTACGATGCTGAACGGCGGCGGCTGGTGCCTTGTTTTGATCTGTTCTACGGCACCGCGGCAGAACTTGTCGCCCGTACTGTTCCTGGTAATCCGAGAATTCTCGATCTCGGGGCCGGCACCGGCCTCCTCAGCTTCATCCTGGCGGAACGTGTCGAGCCGCGTGGCCTTCATCTGCTGGACGCCTCCCGCGAAATGCTGACCCACGCGCAATCGCGACTCGCTGCCTGGCGTCCGGTGATAACTGTCCAGTCCCTCACCGATCCGTTACCGGCGGGCCCTTTTGACGCTGTGGTTTCCGCATTGGCGATTCACCATCTGCCCGATGAGCAAAAGCGGGGGCTTTTTTCAAGAATTCGCACCGTTCTGGGCGCTGGCGGTATCTTCGTTAATGCCGAGCAAATCGTCGGGCCGACACCATGGCATCAGCGGCTCTACGAGAACATGCACCTTGGGGCGGCACGGGCGCTGGGCAGTTCGCCAGAGGAAGTCGCGAGCGCCAACCAGCGTATGCAGTATGATCGCTGCAGCACACTGGCAAAACAGATCGAATGGTTGAACGAACTTGGGTATGAGCGAGCCGGGTGCTTTTTTCATTGGTTTCGTTTTGCAGTCTATGCCGGCTGGAAAATCGGAGGCTGACTCGATGCGTTCAAGCCACGCCGTTATGGAGAAGTTAACAACTCGATGCGATCGAAGCGCGACTCAAGACGCTGCAGATCGAGGGCCTCATCTGTGTTGGGGGCGATGGAACCCTCAACGGCCTCCAACCGCTCGCCGAAAGGCTCCCAACGGTGCTCGCTCCGAAGACCATCGATAATGACCTCGGCTTGAACTATCCCAGCGAGGCCGACGAATGGATCAGGGTGAAGGATCCCGGTGCGAAACATGGCTTTAAGTACAAACGCGCCGATTCCAACGTGGTTTTCGATCTGAGCCAACTCGTCAACTACGCAACGCCGGGTTACGCCACCGCGGTCTTCGTCTCTGCCAGCGGTGTCGAGCGCATTCGGACTACCGCCGAAAGCCACCGCCGGATCGCTATCATCGAAGTAATGGGCCGCCACTCCGGGTATCTCGCGCTGGGCTCGGCTTACGGCCGGCCGGACATTATCCTGGTGCCCGAGCACGCGCCCGATCTCGAACAACTTGCCGAGCGCGTAAACCACCTTTATGATCTGGAGAAAAATGTGGTTATTGTTTGCGGCGAGGGCATTGTCGATAAGCAGGGGTGGGAACTCGGGGCGGAAACCAAATCCACCGATCCTGCGGGGAATGTTGTTTTAAGTGGGGCGGCCGAGGCCTTGCGGACAAAGCTGATTCAAATGATTGGAGACCGCCACTTCAAGTTGTGCCGCCGGGGTGATTCCGCGCGCGAAGCCATTTTCACCCGCAAGGTCGGCCACACGCAGCGTGGTGGTCGTCCGATTTTATTCGATCGTTTTTACGCGGCGCAACTCGGCGCCAAGACCGTCGAACTGCTCGCCGAGGGTCGCAACAATGCGGTTGCCGTCCTGCAATACAACCCGTCTCGCGGTTTTTATGTCGAAGGTTATGATGCGAACCGGTTTCGGGACCGCTGGGGCCATATTCACGGTCGGCAGATGCATTCGGCGTTTTACGACTCCAAATTGATGCAACCTTCCCGCCTTGGAATTGATTACCTCTTGCCCATTTTCCGCGACGCCATCGGCGACGATGATATGGAGCACACGCGCCAGGCCTTGTTCGCTGCCGGCAACCTTTCCCAACCCTATCACTCGATTAACACGGACGTGCACAAACCCATCCGCTATTTGGAAACGGAGGCTGCTTGAATTCGACGAACGTCATGGCGCCAGAGCGGTTGATCGAGTACATCAATGTTAAGCTCGCCCTGCTTGGCCTCGCGCCCGTGTCCCCACAAAACGGTGCTGGCGTCAACGATATTGTCTCCTCGTTGATCGCTCAATTCCGTCAAAAGGAACGTTTGCTCGCCAATCACCTTTGCCCCGCCGACCAGCGCATTCAGACTTTTCTCTACGATTACTTGCAGGAACTGCCGGTTGCCCGACTGCCGTTGCGCACCTTTATCCTCGATTATCAAGGTATGGCGCGCGTGCTCTCGCTGCCCGTCGACGGAGACGAATTTGCCTCGAGCATTCTTAACTCCTATCGCGTGCGCCAGGGTGTGCTGCACAACCCGCGCAGCGATCGGCGCACTACGTATGGCATCTTTCACATCGCGGAAGGCGGATTGCCCATCCCGGCTGACAAGCTAGCCGTCCCCAAGGCGGTCTTCGCCAAAATGCTCGAACAAGCCTTCCTTCCTCCGCGCGAGCTACTGCGCCTGCCTTTTACCGCCAATCAACCACAACCGGCCGAGTGCCTGGTTTCTCTTCTGTTGCGGCCAATTGTGTGTCCGGAGGTGTCTGGGTTTTGCACAGAAAAAACCATGGAGGTTCGTTTCTTCGCTCCTGGCAGCCTCGTCAGCAATCTTGATTTTGTGGAGAGTATTTTCGGGAATGGCGGTGACCCGGGATTGCCGGAAAACGACGCCGGGCTCGATACGAAGCATTGGACGGGTCATTCCGGCTGTGTTGTCCTCGCGCCACATTTGACGAAGCTGACCAAGAAAGGGGTAGGCCTGCCCGCCTGGGAACAGGCCAGCGAGCGTCAGCGTCGGGATGGCATGTGTTGGCGAGACGAGTGGGAGCTGTACAACAATGGGCAGCCCTTTAAGCTTGCCTGCCGCGACGAAAGTGGGGTGATGGTGACGATCATCGCCGACAATTATTTCGGTTACTGCAAGAAGGAGGTGAAGACCCAGATCAGTTTTGCCGCCAACCTCTTCGGCTTGTGCGAAGAGGAGCACGCCGGCGGCGCTTTGGTGTTCCCGAGCTATGACTTGGGTGAAGATTACAGTGGCGAACTCCACGTCAAAGGCAGGGGACATTCCCTTGGCGAGCTGCTTACCCTTAATCCCGATTCCGTTGTGCCACACCCTGACGGGTATGCCACGGACAAGAATTTCCCTGACATCATTTATGTCCCCGAAGACGCGCGTTTCGATCTGCATAAGCAGCGGGTTTCCTGGCCCGGCGGCGCATCGGAGCGCAGCATCAAACTTTTGCCCAGCAAAACCTACGTGCGGCCCTCCGGGTATAAGGTGCGCATGCTCGAGCCGGCCGAAACGCGTGCCTGGCGGCTAGTGGGAACCGTTCCCGAGGGCACTTTGTGTCACAAGCCCTGCACGGTATCAGGGGGTGGCAAATCGGAAATCTCGAAGCCAATCAGTGACGCCATCCTGACCGGACCGGTGTTCGTTGCGGATTTTCAGAAAGATTTTGATGCCGTTGCGGAGTTGCTTGGACGGGATTACAGCAACCGGTTCCAAAACCCTGCGCGCATTGATAAGCGCCCCATACTCAGTGCGGATCGCTCGCTGGGTTCCGTCATTAAGTTGCTGACGCCCGATGAGCGCGATTACACGACCGAATACAATCGCTGGTTGAGCCAGGTGCCGCAGCACATCAAAGAGCTCGTCTTTGTCGTCAAACGTTATTACAAACCCGAATGGGGCGGTGACTGGCGCGACCATTTCAGCGTCGATATCCTCAACGGCAGCCCCGCTAATGAGCTTAAATGCCACAATCGGAAACTCGTCACGACCTACTTGCGGGTGGGTTTCGAGACCGATGGTTCCTGGCGCACCTTTGGCCTCCGCCAGGATTTTTTTCCCGCAACTAAAATCCAGGTCGAGGATGATATCACTGCCTCGGTGGTCGTGCCACCGTCGGTCCCCGCGAAAGGGCCGGAACCGAGGGGAATTTCTTCGTTAAAGTTCGTTAAGAATGTCGAACGAAAGCTTTTTCAGCGTCCGGATGACGCCATCCATCCTGGCTATGACCGTCAAACAGAGAGCGACTTTGCGCGTTCAGACAATTTCTTCTCAAACTATGAACCACTGAGTCGAATCCAAGCCCGCGAGATGGTCGAAAATGCGATCACATTTCATCAGTTCACGCAACCGATTCAGTCTCTGGTTCGTGACGCCGCGCTCAATGGCAAGGGATACTTTGTTTCCTGTTCCTCCCCGCGCGTAGTGGAAGGCCAGCCCAGCAAGAACCCGCGGTACTTGCAGATGCGGCCTGACCTCAAAGACCAGCGCTCAGCGTACTTGGCGCAGATGGGCGCACGCCTGTACCGGCGTTTGCCGGCCAAGGGCCCTGTGTTCAATCCGGTCGCCGCGGTCTTGCCTGGCCGTCGCAATAATCCTCCCGAAGGACCCATCCGTTCGTTGGCCGTTTTCAATCCGATTCATTATTTCGAGCTGCCCGAACTCTTCATGGAGTTTATCTGTAGTATGACGGGCAAGTCGCCGTCCACCACCGGCGCCGGTTCCGAAGGGGCGCTTACGAAAGGCCCTTTCAACGCGCTGCCCCCAATCATTGACCTCAATAACGCGTTGGTAAGCTGGATTCTGACCGGACATCATGGGTTCATCACCGCCGCCGGGTATGTCGGACCTCGCTGTCGAGTCGATCACGATATCAGCCTGTTGGTACCTGAGATTTGGTGCCGGATGCTTCCCGAGGAACGTGATCCCCAATTCCTGATCGCGAATCATTACCTCGAGAAATGCGAAGATTTCGATCACGCAGGCAGGACCGTCCTCGCTTCCCGGCTTGGTTACCGTATCAATGCCCGCTTTGTTCATGCCTTCTTCGGGCGCATGTTTAACCATCCGCACGCCGTCTTTACGGAGGAGATGCTCCGGCCCGAGCTCCAGGATTTGCCGATATTTGTCGATGGCATGGACAACATCATCACTACTCAAAAGCGAGTCGCCCAAATGTATTTCGAAGATGGCAGCATCGCTCAGGCCTGTCCGCCCTTAAAAGCCCTCTTGCATGTCATGGCCGAGGACCAATGGGAAGGCAAGGATCTCGGCCATCCTGAATTGCGGCAATTATTTACACGGGAAGCGTTAATGGGCAGCGGTTGGTATGCCGCCCGCCTGAAGGCCAAACAGCACATTGATCGCCGCCTTTGGCACCGCCATCTTAATTACCTCGAACGATTCCTTAAAAAATCGAGCTACGCTGACGAAGCCGCACGTTTGGGCATCGCCGGCAGATTGGCGCATGCGCGACACATCGCAAATGAAGTCGAATCTCCAACTTACCTGAAAGAGCTGCGAGGGACCATCGGCGCAGAGCCGGTGCAAGCCTATGTTCGACCACCGGCGGGTTAAACATTGCCTGCAACAAGAGAAACCCTCTACGAAATCCCTATCTGTAAAACCTAAAATCCCACGTTTTTCGGATTTTGGCTTTCGGGATTCAGTGTTCGGCCCAGGGCCCGTTGATTTCCTAATCCTTTAAGGGAAGAGCTGTCCAATGTTCTGCGAACAGGGGATTATTTTGCCGCCTTCGAAAAACCTGACCGCCTGGCCGCCGCTCCACTTGCGCAACCGGTACAACGCCGCAAATGGAAATTCCGGGGCCGCTCCGCCCTGCCCGCCTGCCACTTCGCTGCCACGGCGCACGTTATCCATCATCCAGGCTGGGAGCAGCAGGTGATAGGGATTACGGGCTACCTCGCCGACGTGAAAGGTCGTTCCCACCATCATGTCCGCCAGATCGGCCGAGCTAATCTCGACCATTAGGTTAGGGTCGGACATTGCCCCCCAAAACTCACTTTCCACCAGATAACACTCAAAGGATTCAGGCATCCGCTCAAGCGCATCCCGCACCAAAAAATGCGTGCCGATGTGGGTGCTGTTCCAATCATTATCATGCGGACAGACGATAATCTTTGGCCGATGCTCTTCGACAATGCGATGGAGCACCTCGACACAGGCCGACCAATGCGCCGGGTCCTCTTTCCGCGCTCGGAGATTGACGCGCTCCAGGCCATTCAGCGCCGTCGAAATCAACCCAAATCCGATGTACTTGCATGCATTTTCCAGTTCTCGCCATCGTTCCGACTGCCGCTCCTTTTTACTGCCCAGCGTGACCGCGACGTTACTCACTCGGACCCCGGCTTCTCGCAGCAATCTCACCGCAATGCCACCGGAGATACATTCGTCATCCGGGTGCGGCGAGAAGAAGAGCGATACTGGCGCTCGGGGCGTGAGTTTCGGCCGGGGAGCGGGAGGGAAGGTGCCCAGGGGATATGCTCTCCCTTGTTTCAGTAAACGGACATATTCTGAAACGAGTTGGTGGTAGGGTGTCATACGATTTTTTAAAGTGACTCTGAAATACTCACGCCTCCGCCGGAATTCAAATGGAATTCGTGGAAAAGTACCCGGGAAACGCTATTGAAGGCATCTTGACAGCAAGTTAATTTGGCATCATGATGCTGGAATGAGAACTACCGTGACACTGGAAAAAGATGTCGAGCGGATGCTGCGCGACGCCATGCACCGGTCTCGCAAGTCATTTAAACAGACCCTAAACGCCGCGTTGCGCGCAGGATTGAGTAGCAAGCCTCAGCCGTCAAAGCGCTCCGCTTTTGTCGTCCGGGCACGACCGATGGGTCTGCGCGCTGGAGTTGACCCGGCCGGTTTTAACAAGCTCGTCGACGACCTCGATGTAGGGGCTTTTCTGGCGGAAAATCGGCCGGGCAAGCGCCAATGATTGTACCGGATATCAATCTGCTGCTCTACGCTTATGATGCCGATTCACCCGCGCACTCGCAGGCTGCAGCCTGGTGGCAGCAGTGTTTGTCCGGCGATAACCCGATTGGTTTAACACCGATTGTCACGTTCGGGTTTCTTCGTATCGCGACCAATTTGCGCGTGTTCGAGAATCCCATGACACCCTCCGAAGCTGCCGGTCATATTCGTTCCTGGTTAGCCCAACCCATCGTACAGATTCTTCAACCAGGCCCCGAGCACCTTGAGCAGGTCCTCGCTTCGCTGGAGCGACTGGGCACGGCTGGTAATCTTGTTACCGACGCACAAATTGCTGTCCTCGTCATCGAGCACGAGGCCGTCCTCCACACGACTGACACTGACTTTATGCGCTTTTCCGGACTTCGTTGGCTAAACCCCTTGACGGGCGCGGGCAGCCGGCGCTTTCGGTAATCCAACCTGCTGATAACCCGAAGAAATTTTACTTATTGACGCCTTCCGACTTCTAACGCATAGTTTCCAGGTTCATTTATGAAAAAAGCGAAGATCAAGAAGCAGTGGAAGAAGCCTGTTCTGAAGGTAATACAGCTTTGCTGCGAAGCAACGGCTTACGTTGTTGACGCGGACTGACGTCCGTATCCAAGCCCGCGGAGGCCCGGTATTCACGTTCGCTTGCTAGGAACGGCCGCGGGCGGAGGGGTGCCACAGTGGAATTGCACCTGTCCAAATTGCCGGGACGCAAGGAGTGGCCGAGCCAAACCTCGAACCCAATCTTGCGTCGCCATTTCAGATTCCGCCCGTCGCTGGTTTCTCGTTAACGCTTCTCCAGACTTGCCTGCACAATTGGAGAGCCACCCGGACCTCCAACCATCGCCCGACTCCCCACGAAACTCGCCCGTCTCAGGAGTTCTGCTGACCAACGCAGACCTCGACCATGTGCTCGGCTTGTTGTTGCTCCGTGAAGGGCAGCCATTGGAGGTCTACGCAACGGCGGCGGTGCGCCGCACGCTCGAGCAATCGCTAGGGTTGACCCAAGTCCTTTCAGCCTTTTGCGGCATTGTGTGGCATGAGCCTCCGGCAGACAACTTTGCACCGTTGGTTACGCGAGCGGATACAACTTCGAATCTGCTTTACCGATCAATCCCTTTGCCGGGGAAGCCACCACCTTTCAATCAGATTGCCGCGGGCAAGGAGACGCACAGCGTGGCTTACCAATTTTATGATGCGCGAACCAATCGCCGCTTGCTCATTGCTCCTGATGTGGCTGGAATCACCGACTCGCTTCTAAATGCCCTGAAGGAATCGGACGGCGTGTTGCTGGATGGAACGTTTTGGTCTGCCGACGAGTTGACTACGGTGAGGCCAAGTGCTCGCAGTGCCGCCGATATGGGGCACGTGACTATCCGCGACGGCACTCTGGATCTGCTCGCCGGTCTTGCGGCCCGCCACAAGGTCTATATACATATCAACAACACCAATCCGGTGCTCGCGCCAGGTTCGCCCGAGCGCGCAGCAGTGGAAGCGGCGGGAATCGTCGTCGGTTATGACGGATTTGAGTTCGAGTTATGAGACAAGCGCCTTGGGATGATCGCGCCTTCACTGCCAAATTGCGGCAAATCGGTTCGACCTCGTACCACAACAAGCATCCGTTCCATGTGCTGATGAATTCAGGCCGGCTTGAGCGCCGCGCGCTTCAAACCTGGGTTGCCAACCGCTTCTATTATCAAACCAGCATTCCGATCAAAGACGCCGCGATCCTGTCCAACTGTCCCGTGCGTGAGATCCGCCGGGTGTGGTTGCATCGCATTGTCGATCACGATGGCACGCAAGGGGATCAAGGCGGGATCGGCGCATGGCTGCGGCTTGGGGAAGCGTGCGGGCTTTCGCGAGTTGAACTTCTGGCGCATGAACGTGTCCTTCCGGGGGTGCGCTTTGCCGTCGATGCATATGTCACCTTCGCGCGGTCCCAACCCTGGCCCATCGCCGTCGCTTCCTCTCTTACCGAGCTTTTCGCACCGGATCTCATGGCGCGGCGCTTGGCGGCCTTCGAACGTTTCTATCCATGGGTAAAAGCCCGGGGGCTGGAATATTTCAAAAACCGGCTGACTCAGGCCCCGCGTGATTCCGGGGAGGGCTTAAAAATCACGTTGCAGTATTGCAATACTGCGGAATTGCAAGAGGCGGCTCTGCGTGCATTGCAGTTTAAATGTGACCTTCTCTGGGCAATGCTGGATACAATTCATTGGGCGTGCTTTGGCGGCTCGTCGCAACGCAGTAAGACCCCGAGCAAACGCTGACCATGCCGATTGTGCACATTATTACTGAGCAGAGTCGTCCGGCATTGGCCTCTGGAACGCGCCTGTCGATCGACAGACGAACCGGAGAACCAGTCTTATTGTACCCGGAAGGTGTCGTCGAGCTGAGCCCGACTGCCCATGCGATTTTGAGCCACTGCAACGGCGAGGTGACCATCGGAGAAATTATTGCTGCGCTGGCAGCCGAATTTGAGAGCGACTGCCAGCCAATCCGAGAGGACGTTATAGACTGTCTCTCGCGGCTGCGTCAGCGCAACCTGATTGTCGTAACGTGAGTTATCGTCCTTACCTGCTCCTGGCTGAATTGACGCATCGTTGTCCGTTGCATTGTCCCTACTGTTCAAATCCCGCAAGCTACCCCACTGGCAACGAACTCGAGACCGCTGACTGGCAACGAGCGATCCGGGAAGCTGCCGAGATGGGCGTTCTGCACGTTGGCTTTTCTGGCGGCGAGCCTTTACAACGACACGATTTGCCTGATTTGGTAGCCGCCGCGCGAGCGGCTGGCTTGTACTCAAATCTCATCACGAGCGCGATTGGCTTGAGCCGCGCTCGGGCGGACGAACTCAAACGCGTAGGTCTGGATAGCGTCCAAATCAGTTTTCAATCCGACGAAGCGTCCGTGGGTGATCGCATTGCAGGCGCTACCGCACATGCCAAAAAGCTTGAAGCTGCGCGCATGGTTAAGGAGCTCGGGTTCCCCTTGACGGTAAATGTCGTATTGCATCGAGAGAACATCGAGCGCTTGGAGCAGCTAATCAGCTTGGCCGAAGCACTCGGCGCCCAACGGCTGGAGTTAGCCAATACCCAATACTACGGCTGGGCTTTTCGCAACCGCTCGGTCCTGCTCCCCACCCGCGAACAAATCACAGCCGCTGCTCAGGCCGCTGAAAAAGCAAAAATCCGCCTCTCAGGTAAATTGGAGATTCTGTTCGTCACACCCGATTATTATACAGATCGTCCCAAACCCTGCATGAACGGGTGGGGTCGACGATTCCTTACCGTCAACCCTGTCGGCGATGTTTTGCCGTGTCCTACGGCGTCGGAGATTCCTGGGCTGCGCTTCGACAACATTCTAGCCCATGGCCTCGCTTGGATTTGGGAAGAATCCGAAGCTTTTAACCGATTTCGCGGCACTGATTGGTTGCCGGCTCCCTGCCGCAATTGCGAGTTTCGCGAACAAGACTTTGGAGGCTGCCGGTGCCAGGCAGCGTTGATTGCGGGCGACGCGGCGGTGACCGATCCGGCGTGTTCGCTTTCACCCTATCGAGAAAAGCTAACCCGTTTTGTTGAGTCATGTCAGAGTCCTGGCGCGAAAGAAGATCGGTCGAGTTCGACTACGGGCGGGTTTTCATTTCGCCAAAATCCCTCCGGCTGAAGCTCTTATACTCCAGGGGTTTCCCTTGGACAATATTTCGGGGTGCGACCCAATTGCACCCCTGGGCCCGCTGTGTGAAGATGCCACCAGACGCGATTATGAAAGCAAAGCTCTACGCACAATTGAACCCGACGAAAACGATGAGACAGCTCATTAACGATCGCAACCTGTATCGCTTGGTAATGGTCTTATGCTTGTTCTGTGCGTGGTGCGGCTGAATTTAACGTCGCTCTGACATGAAGTTGTTGTTCTCGTCACAATCTGTCGAATTGATCGAGGAAATGGGGCAGAAACTGTCTCAATCCGGCATCAATTGCGAGATTCGTTATCGGCCCGCAGGGCCGGACACGGAGCAGCAGGGAGCATATAGGGAGCTGTGGGTCAAAACCGATCGGGAGTTACAGTGGGCCGCGACATTGCTGGCGATGCACTGTGAATCCGGCCGCAACTGAGCTCTTTACCAGGGCAGGCTGAAAGTTTTCACGTAGCTATAGGCTTTTATCGCCTCAACCACGCCTTCTTTGATCCCGAGACCGCTGTCTTTGATTCCGCCAAACGGGCTGCTCTCGATGCGGAACCCAGGCACTTCATTGATGTTTACCGTCCCACAGCGTAACGCGCGAATCGCTTTTAAGGCACTCGACAGGCTGTTCGTCACGACGCCCGAACTGAGCCCATAAGGTGTCGAATTAGCCACCGATAGCGCATCTTCCAGGTCGCGCACCGTGAGAATAGGGGCTAGCGGTCCGAAGCTCTCACAGGTAACCAGGCGGGAATCGCGGGATACATTGGCAATGACGGTCGGTTCAAGCAGAGCGCCCCGGCGTTTGCCGCCACACAGCACTTTTGCTCCGGCCGCCACCGCTTCCTTCACAACCGTTTCCAGGTGGATCGCCGATGCCTCATCAATCACTGTGCCCACTCGGGTCTGCTCATCCAGCGGATCGCCGCAAATATATTCCCCCGTCTTTTCCACCAGGCGCGAAGTGAACTCGGGGGCAATGCGATCCTGGACAAGGATGCGCTTGACTGCCGTACAACGCTGACCGGAGTTGCGATAGCTGCCCTCGGCCGCCAGGCTAACCGCCAGTTCAAGGTCCGCGTCGTTGAGAACGATCAGCGGGTCGTTCCCTCCCAATTCGAGCACCAATTTTTTGTAACCAGCGGTTGTGGCAATGTGTTTGCCTACCGGGACACTGCCAGTAAATGCCACCACCTCGACGTCTCGGTGTTGCACGAGGAATTCTGCCACATCCGGTGTAGGACCCAACAATACACTCAGCATCGGTCCGGGCAGACCTGCAGTGTAAAGCAGTTCAGCGAATTTGAATGCCGTCAGCGGTGTTTTTTCCGATGGCTTAAGGATTAACGGTGTGCCTGCCGCGATCGCCGGCGCGACCTTGTGGGCTACCTGGTTCAACGGATGATTGAAGGGGGTGATTGCGACGGCACAGGACAAAGGTTCGCGCGTCGTGAAAATCTTGCGAGCCTTGCCTTGAGGCGAAACATCCGCGGAGAAGATCTGACCATCGTCCCGCAAAGCCTCCATCGCGGCAAATCGAAGGACATCCAACGTGCGACCCACTTCATATCGTCCTTCCCGGAAGGCCAGCCCTGCTTCACTGGCAATGGTGCGCGCAAACTCCTCCCGCCTCGCTTCCAGTGCTGCCCGCGTCTGCTCCAAGATTTGCGAGCGCTGGTACCGGCTGGGTGTGTCGGCAAAGGCGCGGGCCGCAGTCACCGCCGCTTCGCTATCTTGCCTGGAAGCCAGCATCACAACCCCGATTTCCGCGCCATTGAATGGGCTCCGGATCGTCAACGACCCGGTGCCCTTGACCGGTTGACCTGCGACTAAACTCGAAAAATTCATACGCTCGTGCCGTTGCAGGTAAAATCAAAAATATCGAAATTCCGCGGGTCAGCTTTGGCTTTGGCAGCGTACGCTGGCGTAAGGGGCTGACTGAGGAGTAATGGCACCATCTCCTCATATCGTCCGCCGTGCGAGCGCAGTCCTCCTTCCAATGCCTTTAAGTCGTGCCACTCCGGCGTTCGTCCCAAAACCAAGTCGCGACCAGCACAGACGACCAGGTCTCCCATGCGATCCGCCGGAAGTTCCAGGAGCCGGCTGGCGGTGCGCCGTTCCAGCACTTCGGTTACGCCAGGTATTTCGCGAATAAATTCCTGGATCACCGCGGCTTTCGCGCTATCAGGCAAATGGATCTGAGCAAAGGACCCGAGAGCACCGTGATGCGCTACGTATGGGTCTGTAATCGGCAAAATAACCCGAAAGCCTTTGCCGAATTTCTGCACCAACCGCGTTTCCAGATAAACAACGTTGGGTGAGCCGTCGGCTTTCTGTTTGGCGTTCATCCCGTGATCGGCGGTCAGCCCAATTACCGCCCCACTCTTAAGCAATCTGCCCAGCTGCTCATCCACACCGCCATAGAAATCAAGTGCGGGCCCCTCCTCCGGCGCGAACTTGTGCTGGATATAATCCGTCGTGCTCAGGTAAAGAAAATCCCCCAGGCCGCGTTCCAAGAGCTTTACCCCAGCCCGCAGCACGTACAGCGAAGCTTCGCCGCTGTAAATCGGAGGGGTCAGTCCAACCAACGCTTCCACTGCCCCAACGCCGTGAGTTTTGGGGTTTGCGGCAGAGGCCTTCTCCGATGAGAAGGCGATCCCGCCCAGCTCGATGAGTCCGTGCGCGAAAATATCCCGCAGCTTTTCCTTCGCGGTGACCACCGCAACCTTGCGGCCGGCCCGTTGCGCCGCCGGGAATAACGTCTCGGCGCGAAGGAACCTGGCCGAGTTCATCATCACTTCCTGGTCGGCCGCGCTGTCGTAGAAGAAATTGCCTCCAATGCCGTGAACCGAAGGGGGCACCCCTGTCACGATCGAGGTGTTATTGACGTTGGTAAAGCTCGGCATCGCTCCTCGAGCCAGGCCCCGAAAGCCGGCGACCGACATCGCCTGCAGATGCGGCATCCGGCCTCGGACCAGTGCCGCGTCCAGGTACTCATCCGCCGACCCATCGAGACAAATCACAACCACCGGGGGTGCCGGGAGACGATAAGTGCGTTGGTTAACCGTAAACTGTGCCATAGGGCGTTTAATCGGGAGCAACTTCTAGCCGGATCTCGAGTAATTGCAAACTGCAAATGCTTGCCCGCCTCTCTC
>Ga0310810_10004934_pt1 | contig 14835 bp, 9 predicted proteins | sample NCmetagenome_FD_207641 | JGI IMG/M metagenome (GOLD analysis project Ga0310810, IMG submission 207641) | Soil microbial communities from experimental microcosm in Duke University, North Carolina, United States - NC | ecosystem: Engineered > Artificial ecosystem > Soil microcosm > Unclassified ...
ATTTCACATTCGGGTTTGCCGACGCCCAGGGCAAAGCGGTGTACGACGTCAACGCTGCGAATCAGCTGCAGGTGGCCGTCACCGCCGGGCGGTCGCGGCTGGCTCTCGATCCCAACGATATCCAGCAGGACGATCCGCAGGATGCGCGCAACCGATCGGCGCTGGGGGTGCTGACCTGGCGGAGCACGCTGTCGCCGCGGCTTCTGTTGACACAACGCGCAGCCGTCGGGCTGAACGACTACCGCAATCTGAATCTCGCCGGCGCGGAGCTCGCCCGCGGCGCCGGCCACGATCTGATCTATCGGGCCGATTGGACGTTTGCCGAGCGGCCCTCGGTCAACGTCGAAGGGGGCGGCGAACTTCGGGCCTCCGAACTTCATCGCCACGACGTGGCGGTGACGGCGTCGGGCGCGAACGCCGACCTCCGCGAACGGTTCAACGCGCATGCGTTTGCGGCGTCGGTCTACGGGCAAACGCATCTCGGCGCCGGGAGATGGAGCGTGACGCCCGGCGCCCGGTTGGATCACTGGACGCTCACGCCCGGTACGGCGGTGTCGCCATGGATGCAAGCCAATTTCAGGGTGGCATCCTCGCTGACGCTACGCGGCGGGACGAGCCTCGCGCACCAGCGGCCGACATTCGACGAGGTCGCCGGCCTGCGCGGCACGCCGGAGCTGACCGCCGAGCGTGCGTATCACGGCGAGCTTGGCGTGGAACTGGCCAGCGCAAAGTGGAGCGGGCGGGTCACCGGGTACACACGCGAGGAGCGGGATGTGATCCGGCTGCTGAATACCGACTTTCAGGTCGTCAGCGGCTCGCTGATCCCGCCGTTGTTCACGACTCATTTCGAGAACGCGCTGACCGGCCACTCGCGCGGCGTGGAGTTCACGCTCGAACGACGGTCGTCGAGCGGCTTGTCGGGATGGGCGTCGTACGCCTATGGCCACGCGCGATACCACGACCAGTTGACGGGCGACACGTTCTGGGCCGATTTCGATCAGCGGCACACGGTGAACGCCTACGGTCTCTACCGGTTCAACTCGCGCTTCAGCGCGAGCGGACGGTATCGCCAGGGCAGCAACTATCCCACGCAAGGATTCTGGGAGGAGCAGAACGGCGCATTCTTTGTCGGGCCGTCGCGAAACACGCTGCGCATCCCCGGCTACGCCCGCCTCGACCTGCGGGTCAATCGGACGTTCGCCAAACGCGATACGCGACTGACGCTCTTTGCCGAAGTGTTGAACGTCCTCGATCGTGACAACCTGCGTCGCGGCACGCCGGGCATCAATCGGCGGACGTTCGAAGCGACGCACCTGTACGACCCGCTCTTCCCGCGCGTTCCGTCGGCGGGAATTCTGTTCGAATTCTAGGAACGAAGGGCGGGACGGACCGGACGGGCAGGAGGGGCAGGACGGGCAGGACGGGCAGGACGGGCAGGACGGCCCTCGAAACCGTGCAAAAACTGCGGCTGCGGTACCGGCATTGCACCGCTGGCGCGCCATGAACCTCCGACATCACTCGCTTGTCGCATGGCAACGAGCCGACGATCTTTTCATTACGCTCCATCACGTCGCCGTCAAACATTTTCCGGACGTTGAACGCTTTGAGTTGTCGTCTCAATTGCGCCGCGCCGCGTATTCAGTGCCCGCAAATATTGTGGAGGGATTCGCGCGGCGATATCGGCGCGCACGCCTGCATTTTCTGAATATTTCCGAGTCTTCGCTAGCGGAAGCCTGGTATTGCATTCATGCAGCGAAACGGCTCGGATACATCACCGAGTCGCATTTCGCCGAACTCGAAAAGCAAATGAATGGGGTCGGTGCACCTCTCGCTGGCCTGATCCGATCCACAAGAACAATGCCGAACGAAATCGACGCGCGATCAGATGATGGTTACGACGCGAGGTGAACTTCATTCCCCGACGGGAACCAGCTACCCGCTCTTCCCCTCCCGCCCGTCTTGGCCCTCCTGCCCATCCTACCCGTCCTGCCCTTCCCGCCTCTCCCGCCCTTCCTGCCTTTCCCGCCCTTCACACTCCTAAGGAAGCGTCGATCCGGTGTCGAAAACGACCTTCCACGATCCATCGGTCTGCTTCCGCCAGATCGTGATGTATTGACCGCGCCGCTCGGTGACCTTGCCGTCAGTGCCCTTCTGCCTGAGCACCGACCGCCCCGTCGTGTACCCGACGTCGCCGGCGCCGACGACTTCACCCTTGATCGGGGTCCACGACAGCGTCGGGCCATCCGGCGTAAAGAAATCGGCCCACGCTTTCATCACCGCATCACGCCCATGGAGCTCGTTCGGCGAACCGCCGTTGAACGTCGTGACGTCAGCGATGAACGACAGGAACGTTTCCCGGTTCTTTTCTGCAACGGAGCGGGCAAACGCGGCGTCTGATTTGACGATCACCTCTGCGGCAGCCTGCAGGTCTGGCGCGGCTGTCTGCGCCCGGGCCGATCCCGCGGCCAGCGCAACGGAAACAACGGACGCGCCTAACGCTCTCCAGACACTCATGGGCGGGCTCCTGACACGACGGTTCGGTGTGGAGGATAATTCGAGACGAGTCTACCGTAAGGAGAAACGTTGAAAATCAAGGGATTGGGCAGCGCGGAGCGGGCGCGCGGATCGCGGCCCGCACCGGGCGCGCTGGCGGGCACCGCCGACGGCAAGGCGCCGGCCGGGGCTGGCAAGAAGAAGATCTCGTCGGGCGCGCTCGAGGAAGCGAAAGCGCTCATCTGGGCACACCGCAAGCGCCTGGCGCTCGGGCTGGCGCTGATGGTCGTCAACCGGCTCGCCGGACTGGTGCTGCCGACCACATCGAAATATCTGATGGACGACGTCATCACCAAGGGGAACTGGGACCTCCTGCCGAAGCTGGCGTTGATTGCCGGCGCCGCGACGCTCGTCGATGCCGGGACGTCGTTCGCGAACTCGCAGGTTCTCGGCGTCGCCGCGCAGCGCGCGATCACCGAGATGCGCAAGAGCGTCGAAGCCCATGTCATGCGTTTGCCGGTCCGCTACTTCGATTCGACGAAGACCGGCGTGCTGATCTCGCGCATCATGACCGACTCGGACGGCGTGCGTAACCTCGTCGGAACCGGTCTGGTCCAGCTGACCGGATCGATCTTCACCGCCACGTTCGCGCTCCTCATCCTCCTGTATCTCAACTGGAAGCTCACGCTCGTCACGATTGTCGTGCTCGGAGCGTTCGGCGGCGGGATGGCGTGGGCGTTCAGCACGTTGCGGCCGCTTTTCCGGGAGCGCGGACAAATCAACGCCGAGGTCACCGGCCGGCTTGCCGAATCGCTCGGCGGCGTCCGTATCGTCAAGGCGTATACAGCTGAAAAACGCGAAGAGCTCGTCTTTGCCAAGGGTGCGCACCGCCTGTTCCGCAACGTCGCGAAGTCGTTGACTGGCGTCTCGGCGGTGGGCGCGTTCTCAGGTCTCGTCATCGGCGCCATCGGCATCGCGGTCATTCTCGTCGGCGGTTCGTCAATCCGTTCCGGCGCCATGACGATCGGCGACCTCTTCATGTACATCTCGATGATCGCGCTGCTGACGATGCCGGTCATTCAGCTGGCGAACATCGGCACGCAAATCACCGAAGCCTTCGCCGGCCTCGATCGCATCCGCGAAATTCGCAAGATGACGACCGAGGACGAAGAAGACGCCGATCGCGCGCCGCTCTCCGACATCCGCGGCGCTGTCGCCTTCGATCACGTGTCGTTCGAATACAACCCCGGGGTGCCGGTACTGAAGGATGTCAGCTTTCAATCGCAGGCTGGCTCGACCACGGCGCTGGTCGGCTCGAGCGGTTCGGGAAAGAGCACGCTCATCAGCCTCGTCATGGCGTTCAACCGGCCGCTCACCGGACGAGTGCTGGTCGATGGCCAGGATCTGGCGAGCGTGAAGCTTCGCGATTTCCGCGAACATCTCGGCGTCGTGCTCCAGGACAACTTCCTGTTCGACGGGTCCATCGCCGACAACATCGCCTACGCGAAGCCGCATGCGACGCGGGAGGAGATCATCACAGTCAGCCGCATCGCGCACTGCGATGAGTTCATCCAGGAATTCGAAAAAGGCTACGACACCATCGTCGGCGAACGTGGCGTACGGCTTTCCGGCGGTCAGCGTCAGCGCGTCGCGATTGCCCGCGCTATCCTGGCCAACCCTCGCATTCTGATCCTGGACGAAGCGACCTCGAGCCTCGACAGCGAAAGCGAGTCGCTGATCCAGGACGGCTTGAAATCGCTCCGCCAGGGACGGACGACGTTCGTGATCGCCCACCGGTTATCCACGATTCGCAGTTCCGATCAGATTCTGGTGCTGGAGCACGGCGAGATCGTCGAGCGTGGGACGCACGAGGAATTGCTCGCAAAGAACGGCCGCTATCGGCAGCTCTACGACAAGCAGTACCGCTTCGAACGCGATCAGTTCATCAATCCAGGAGAGGACTTCACGCCGGAGCCAGAAGCGGTCGCGATGCCGCGCGTCCCCCGTGCGTCCAACGCGCTCTGAGTTGGCCGCAGCGCACGCGGAGCACGCGGAGTACCCATCAGGTGGCCTCCGCGAACCCTGCGCGATCTGCGGCTAAGTTGTATCGGACCGGGACACGGCACACCCGGAATGTAATCGCCCCGGCGGGTTCCGACGAACGCGAAAGCGTGAACGTTTACCGGCCGACGATGTTTACTTCGGTCCGGGCCGATCCAATCTCTTTGCCGCTGCTGCCCTTCACCACGACCCGCACGGAATACAAGCCAACCGGCACGCTTCGGAATTCGACCGTCGTCGACGTGGGCGCTTTGTCGCCCTCCAGCTGGATCTCACTGCTCGAATAGAAGTTGTGCGATTCAGCGATGATCACCAAGGCGCGATTGTCGTCGTCGGCCGGCACGGACGCCCGCACCTGCAGGTCGGCCGGCGCAAACGCCACTGACGGCGTCACGTGAAGACCAATACGCTCGCCCGCTACCAACGGCGTGGCGGACAGAGCCAACAGGGTCAGGACGGAGACGCGAATGCTCATGATTTCCCCACTCGAGTGACGTGATTCCTGTGCCGTCTATCGGCACCGGTCGGGATTTGTGCAAGCTCAAGGCCAGCGGTCGAATCGAGTGCAGTCCTGGCCAATGCTGTCCTCACCTTTGTAGGACCGCAGGATGCCGAGAATTACGCAATTCGGGGCAAAATCTCTGTGGGGCTGGCGTCATCAGGGGGCCCCACGCTGCCATGGGAGGTTCGCAGGTGCCGTTGCGTCGTGTTCTCTTCGTTGCGCTTTGTCTGCTGACGGGCGGTTCCATGGTTGCCGCGCAATCCGAATCGTGGCTCGAGGTCTACCGCCAACCCGCGTCGCGGCTGATCGCGGAAGCCATGGGCGACTCATTTGCGTGGCGGCGCCTCGCCCTGTTGACCGATACCGCCGGACATCGCCTGAGTGGCACGCCGCAGCTCGACCGCGCTATCCAGTGGGCGATGGCTGAAATGAAACGCGACGGCCTCGAGAGCGTCCACACCGAACCGGTGTTGGTGCCGAAATGGGTTCGCGGACGCGAGAGTGCGGAGATCCTCGAGCCGGCGCGTCACACGCTGGCCATGCTCGGTCTTGGTGAAAGCGTCGCGACCCCTCCGGCTGGACTGCAGGCGGAGGCCTTCGTCGTCCGCAGTTTCGACGAGCTCGAACAGAACTCCACCAAAGCCAAAGGCCGCATCGTCGTGTTCAATATCCCGTTCACGACCTACAACGACACGCGCCCGATCCGGTCGAACGCGGCATCACGCGCCGCCCGTTACGGCGGCGTGGCCGCAATCGTTCGATCGGTCGGGCCGCCGGGACTAAGGTTGCCCCACACCGGCAGCCTGACGTACGCAAACGGCGTGGCGAAGATCCCGGGCGCGGCCGTCGCCACCGAGGACGCCGACCGGCTGCAGCGCATGGCGGATCGTGGCGAGAAGATCGTCATCAGGCTGCAGATGGAAGCGCACTTCGAACCCGACGTCGAATCGGCCAACGTCGTCGCCGAAATTCGCGGACGCGAGAAGCCGGATGAAGTCGTGGTGGTTGGCGGACATCTCGACAGCTGGGACGTCGGCGCGGGCGCCAGCGATGACGGCGGCGGGTGCATTGCGACGTGGGAAGCGCTGCGGCTGATGAAAAAGCTGGGCCTGCAGCCACGCCGCACCGTTCGTCTCGTGCTGTTCACCAACGAGGAAAATGGCACTCGCGGCGCGCGCGCATATCGCGATCGCCATGTCGCCGAGCTGCCGAATCACGTGATGATGCTGGAAGCCGACGATGGTCTGTTTCCGCCGGTGTCATTTGGGGTCACCAGCAGCCAGAAGGCGCTCGACACAGTTGCGGCAATTGCTTCGCTGCTCAAAGGCATCAACGTCGACCATGTCACTCCGGGCGGCGGGGGCTCCGACATCGATCCCAGCGTTCAGGCTGGAAAAGTTCCCAGCATGTCTTACGATGGCACCGGCAATTACTTCGTCCTCCATCACACCCAGGCGGACACGGTCGACAAGATCGATCCGGTGGATGTTTCGAGGGCGTCTGCGGCGATTGCGGTCATGACGTACGTGATCGCCGACATGCCTGCGCGGCTCGGCGAGTAATACATTCGTAGTGTCCGGAGTGTCCGGCTTCAGCCGGACCGGTTCAGGAGGCCGTCATGAAACGACGCATCACATCAGGCGTGGCCATCGCCCTTCTGTTTTCCTGCGTTCTGGCCCGTCCGACGGCGATTGTCGGCGCCGCGCCGGCGCACGGATCCTGCGCCGCGCTCTCCTCGATGGCACTGCCCGATACCGCGATCACCTCCGCGGAGGAAGTGCGAACGCCTTCGTTCACGCCACCGGGATCGCCAGCCATCAACGGATTGCCAGCGTTCTGCCGCGTGGCCGGGGTCACCAAGCCCGCGGTGAAGTTCGAAGTGTGGCTGCCGCTCGACAACTGGAACGGCAAGTTCCAGGGCGTCGGAAACGGCGCCAACGCCGGCTCGATCAGCTACCCGGCGATGGCCACGGCGCTCCGCCGCGGCTACGCGACCGCGAGCACGGACACCGGCCACAGCACCACCAACGCGCGCGATGGACAGTGGGCGGTCGGCCACCCGGAACTGCTGATCGATTTCGCCTACCGTGCCATTCACGTCACGGCTGAAAACGGCAAGCGCGCGGTGCAGACGTTCTATGCGCAGCCGGCGAGCCATGCTTACTTCATGTCCTGCTCCACCGGCGGCCGTCAGGCGATGATGGAAGCCCAGCGCTTTCCCGACGACTACGACGGCGTGATAGCCGGCGATCCGGCCTTCAACTGGACGCGCTTCCAGACCGGCGGTCATTTGTGGATCGCGGCGGCGTTGAACAAGGATCCCGACAGCTACATTCCGGCCACCAAGCTGAAGGCGATCGAAGACAGCGTCAACGCCGCCTGCGACGCTCTTGACGGCATCAAAGACGGCGTTCTCGACGATCCGCGCAAATGCACGCTGGATCCGCAGGCACTGCTGTGCAAGAACGGCCAGGACGGCGCGTCGTGTCTCACGCCGAAGCAGGCCAAAGCGGTGAAAGACATCTGGACCGGCGCGCGGACATCGTCGGGCAAGGAAATCTATCCGGCCTATATGCGCGGCGCGGAAGCGTCGCCCGGCGGATGGAATGCCTACATGACCGGCACCGGACCGCTGACCGGCAACCACTGGGAGCAATCCGATAACGTCCTGAAATATTTCGTGTTCGAAAATCCGAAGTGGGATTTCCGCACGTTCGACTGGGATAAGGACGTCGACGTGGCGCTGAAGAAACGGGGCAGGGATTTCGATGCATTCGATCCTGATCTCTCGCGTTTCCGCCAGCGCGGCGGCAAGCTGCTCCTGTATCACGGCTGGAACGACACGTCGATATCGCCCTTGAACACGATCAATTACTATGAGAGCGTCGTCGCGACCGTGCAGGGGCAGCAGACGCGGACGGCGGCTGAGGCCGAGACGCAGAAATTTGCGCGGCTCTTCATGGTCCCCGGCATGCTTCACCGCGCTCGAGAATTGGGTCGAGAAGGCTCAGGCGCCAGACCGCATCGTCGCGTCGCACTCCAGTCGCGGCGCGCAGGATCGAACTCGACCGTTATGCGTGTATCCGAAGGTGGCGAAATACACCGGGCAAGGCAGCACCGACGCGGCCGAAAACTTCGAATGCAAGGCCCCGTAGCCGCGCCGTGTCGGGACCTGTAGTCGCGCCCTGCCCTGTAGGGACGCCCTGAAGGGCGTCCCTGTCCTGTAGGGGACGCCCTTCAGGGCGTCCCATGGCCCCTAATAAGGCATACTGAGTTCATGCGCAGTCTGAAATGCACCGTCACGGGCGGCGTTCTTCTGGTCCTGGTTGCCTGCTCCTCGTCGGCTCAGGCGCCGAAGCAGATGTCGGCCACCGACGTCGTGGCCACCGTCGGGTCGACACCGATCACGCTGCGCGAGGTGGATGATCGCGCCTTCCAACGGGCAGCCTCCGACTTCGGCGGCGCGCGGCTGGTGCAGGCGTTGTATCTCGCCAGGCGCGAGGCACTCGAGGAAATCATCAGCACGCGCCTCATCAACGATGAGGCGAAGGCACGCGGCATCGACGCCGCGAAGCTGATCGAACAGGAGATCTCGAGCCACGCGCCGACGCCGACCGAGGACGACATCGCCTTCTGGTACCAGACCAATCCAGGGCGCGTGCAGGGCGCCACGCTGGCGCAGGTCCACGACCCGATCAAGTCGTTGTTAATCGAACAGCGCATGTCGGCGGCGCACGACGCATTCATCGGCAAGCTCCGAGAGAAGGTGTCGGTGACCGTCTCGCTCGAGCCGCCGCGTCAGAAGGTGGACGCCGCCGGCCACCCGGCGAAGGGACCGAAGGATGCGCCGATCGAGCTGATCGAGTTTTCGGACTTTCAGTGCCCGTTCTGCCAGCGCGCCAATCCCACCGTCGAGCAGGTGCTGAAGACCTACGGCAACAAGATTCATTTCGTCTACCGCCACTATCCGCTGCCCAACCATCCCAACGCGCGGCCGGCGGCGGAAGCGGCCGCCTGCGCTGATGAGCAGGGGCGTTTCTGGCAGTTCCACGACGAGCTCTTCGGAAATCCCAACAAGCTCACCAACGACGACTTGAAGCAGCATGCGGTGGCGGCGGGCCTCGACGCCACGCGCTTCAATGCATGTTTCGATGGTCACCGCTTCAAGAACGACATCGACAAGGACCTGCGGGAGGGCAACGAAGCCGGCGTCAGCGGGACGCCCGCGTTCTTCATCAACGGGCGTTCGCTCGAAGGCGCGCAGCCGTTCGAGTCGTTCAAGCGGGTGATTGACGAGGAGCTCGCCGCAGGTCAGAAGCGCTGACGAACGGCTCTTCCTACAGCAGCGACAACGACATCCCGGTGTAGACCGATGCGGCAATCGCCAGGAACGTCGCGACCAGACAGACCGCGGCGATGATCATGTGGTCGCCGCGCTCTTTCGTCAGCGGATTGAACAGCGCCGACAGCGCGTAGCCACCGAGAAATCCACCGGCATGCGCGAAGTTGTCGATGCCCGGCATGACCAGACCGTAGATGAACATGATCATCGCCCACTGCTTCGCCTGCGTGTGGATCAGGCTGCTGCCGCTCTTGCGGCCATAGTGGACCAGGGCGCCGAGCAGACCGAAGATGGACGCCGACGCCCCGACGGTGAGGCTCGCGCCGTGCAGCAGCGGAATCGGCGGGAAGTAGGCGCCGGCGACGGAGCTCAGCAGAAAACCGCAGACACCAGACACGACGTAAATGATGACCGTGCGCGCCGGGCCGATGACGTCCGCCGTCGACGGACCGATGTCGCGCACCCACATCATGTTGAAGACGATGTGGAGCAGGCCGCCGTGGAGCCAGGTCGCGCTCAGCACGGTCCACCAGCTGCCGAGGACGAACACCGGCACCGCGCCGCTGGCGCCGAACATCACCAGCGACCGTGTGCCCGGCGAGAGAATATTGAAGAACCCGCCGCCCATCACCTGCAGTTCGGGGCCCGAGGTGATCAGGGTCAGCACGTAGAGGATTGCCGAAACGCCGACCACCAGCGGCACGAACCCGAGGTCGTTGCCCAGTTGCCGCAGCAGCGGCGAAAAGCCCCACAGACTCGGGTTCGCGCGGCCGCACATATAGCACCGGTCGTCGTTGACGCCGACCAGCGACCCGCACGACGGGCACACCACCGATCCAGTCGTTTTACGTCCAAGCATCAGTCATCCATCGTACAGCGTTCTGCGCTCGGTGACGCGCCACGACGTCAAGCGTTACGAAGCTGTTTCGAGGACCGCTTTCTTCGGCCGCATGTTCGCCGCGAGGATCCGCTTGCGAAGGCGGATGCTCGACGGCGTCACCTCCACGAGCTCATCGTCGTTGATGAACTCGATCGCCTGTTCGAGCCCGAGCTTGCGTGGCGGCACCAGCCGGATCGCCTCGTCGGCCGTCGACGCCCGCATGTTGGTCTGTTTCTTTTCCTTCGTGACGTTCACGTCCATGTCAGCCGGACGCGAGTTCTCGCCGATGACCATGCCCTCGTAGACCTGCGTGGCGGGATCGATGAAGATCTCGCCGCGCTCCTGCAGGTTGAAGATCGCGTACGAGGTCGCCACGCCGGCGCGATCCGCCACCAGTACGCCATTCGAACGCGACGCGATGGCGCCGTGCCATGGCTCCCAGCTGGCGAACAAGTGGTTCATGATGCCGGTGCCCTTGGTGTCGGTCATGAACTGCGAGCGGAACCCGATCATCCCGCGGGCCGGAATCCGGAACTCGAGCCGGACCCGCCCGCTGCCGTTGTTGACCATCTTCGTCATCGTCCCTTTTCGCTCGCCGACCTGGGCGATGACGACGCCCTGATGGTCCTCCGGCACGTCGATGATCAGCTCCTCGACCGGTTCCATGACGACACCGTTGAGCGTCTTGGTGACGATGTCGGGCCGGGAGACCTGGAGCTCGAACCCTTCGCGGCGCATCATCTCGATCAGAATCGACAGCTGCAGCTCGCCACGCCCGACCACCTTGACCTGCTCGGGCGAGTCGGTCGGTTCGAGCCGGATCGACACGTTGCCGAGCAGCTCGCGATCGAGCCGTTCCTTCAGCTGTCGTGACGTGACGTATTGCCCCTCGCGGCCCGCCATCGGCGAGGTATTGACCCCGAAGATCATGGAGACCGTCGGCTCGTCGATGGCAATTGGCGGAATGGCGACCGGCTGTTCGGCGTCGGCGATGGTTTCGCCGATCGTGATGTCGTCAATACCGGCGAGACAGACGATGTCGCCGGCGGCGGCTTCCTGGATATCCACGCGCTTCAGGCCGTCAAAGGCGTAGAGCTTGGTCACTTTGGTCGGCAGCATGGCCGAATCCAGCTTGCAGATGACGACCTGATCGCCAATCTTGACGCGGCCGTTGAAGATCCGTCCAATCGCAATCCGGCCCACGTAGTCGCTCGAGTCGAGGTTGGCGACCAGTAGTTGCAGCGGGGCATCGGCATCCCCGCGCGGCGGCGGCACGTGATCGAGCACCGCCTCGAACAGCGGCCGCAGATCCTCGCCCTCGCCGGATTGATCGGTCGTGGCGGTTCCCTTTCGCGCGTTGGTGTAGAGCACCGGAAAATCGAGCTGGTCCTCGGCGGCGTCGAGATCGATGAACAGGTCGTAAATTTCGTTGAGGACTTCCTGGGCCCGCGCGTCCGGCCGATCGATCTTGTTGACCACCACAATCGGTGTCAGGCGCCGCTCGAGCGCCTTGCGCAGCACGAATCGGGTTTGCGGCAGCGGTCCCTCCGACGCGTCCACCAGCAGCATGACGCCATCGACCATCGACAGCGTCCGTTCAACTTCCCCGCCGAAATCGGCATGGCCCGGCGTGTCGACGATGTTGATGAGAACGTCGCGATAGTGGACGGCGGTGTTTTTCGCCATGATGGTGATCCCGCGCTCGCGCTCGAGATCGTTGCTGTCCATCGCTCGTTCGGCGACCCGTTCGTTGGCGCGAAACGTCCCGCTCTGGTGCAGAAGCGCGTCGACCAGTGTGGTCTTGCCGTGGTCGACGTGGGCGATGATGGCGATGTTCCGCCGGGAAGGATTAGCTACAGACATCCTCCCAGTATACCGGCTATGGACAGTTCCCCCGCGATCAACTCACTGCGCAGTAAGGCGGGCCAGCAGGTCGCGGGCGCGATCGCGGTACTGCTCGTCGTCGAGTAACTTTTCTGCAAACCGCCGCGCCTGGTCGCGCTGCGCCAGGTTGTAATGCGAGGCCGCGGCGTCGTACCAGCTCGCCGCGCGCATCCGCGTCTCGGATCGAATCTGCTGCTCGCGCCTGGCGATTTGCCGGTCGCGCTGGTCGGCGCGCATTTCCGCCACACGGAGCGATTCGAGCTCGCTCGACAGGCGCGTCAGGTCGGCGTCGAAACAGGCTGCCGCGTTCGAGGCGACGCGGGCCGCTTCGGCCCACTGGCCCTGCTGGGTAATGACGGCTTGCAGATAGAACGCCGTCTCGCAGTCAGTTGACCGTGCCGACAGCGACAGCTCGAGCCGCTGTCGCGCGACGTCGAGTTGGCGGCGATTGATGGCGATGATGCCCGCCAGCTTCGGCACGTCTGGACTGACCATGCCTTCAGCCGCGCGCTCGATGTCGATCCAGGCGGCGTCGTGCTGGTCCGCCTGCTCTTCGTTGAGCGCGCGCCAATAGCGAGCTTCGCCGGGGTTGCGATTGATGGCCAGCAAGCGGTCGGCGGCGGCGATCGCCTCGGTATGCTGTCCGGCATAGGTGAAGGCACGCATCACGCCGAGTAGCGCGTCCGGATAATCAGGGACGAGTGCGAGCGTATTCCCGTAGAACTCGATCGCCCGATCGAAATTTTCAGCGGTCAGCGCCACGCTGGCGATCGCCATGGTGAGCGTGGGCCAGTTCGGTCGCCACGCGTAGGCCATTTGAAATTCGGTTTCCGCCTCGTCGGCACCGGCGAGCAGCTGCGTCGATAAGGCGCTGACGCCGAGGAAATAGTGCGTTTCCGCGAAGCGGGCATTGGCATCGCGGAGCGCGCCCAGTTCCGGTCGCTGGATGGCGCAACTCGATGCGGCCTTGAAGCGGATCAAGGGAATGTCCAGGCGATCGCCGACGAGCGCCGCGCGATCGGCGCGATCCGGCACATCGAAACCGTACGGTCCGCAGGCGAGACCGAGCCATAGGTAGTCGGCGAGGAGGTCGTCCGGCATCAGCTGGCGCAACGCGGGCGCCCATTGTGCCTGGGTTCTGGAGATCCGAACCGACGCCCGATTTTCGGCGTCGGTGGACGTCGATCGCGCGGGGCCGCGGGACTTCGCCGACAAGGCGTCGGCCACGTCGATGAGCAACGACAGCGTCGCCGACGGCGACGGCATGAGCTCGCGCGCCTGCTGTAGTCGCCCGCTGTCCAGCAGGCCCAGCTCGTTCTCGCGAACCGCAATCAGAAGAGCCGTCCGCAACGCCGATTCCCGCGCCGATGCTCCGAGCGTCGAGTGGGACTGCAGCGCGACATATTCCTGGAAGGCTTGCTCGAGGCAGTCGAGACAACCGGCCTTGACCTGGTCGTCGGCCAGAGCCATTCGCATCGCGGGCGTCGGCCCCGGCTGAGCGAGGGGACGCGATTTGGGTGCGCACGCGGTCAGGCCCCCCAGGACGACGACGACCAGCACGCGGAACCTGGCCATGGGCACTTAGACACCAGGCCCGGTCAGTTGGTGCACAATGAGTGATGCCTTTGTTTGAGTATGCCTGCCGCGAGTGCGGCAACCGGTTCGAGTATCTGACGCGCGCCGGGCAATCGCCCAGCTGCCCTTCCTGCCAGAGCGGTGATCTGGAAAAGCAGTTGTCGGTATTTGCGGTGAACGCTGGCAGCGCCCCGGCAACGCCGGTGCGCGCCGCCGGACCGTGTGGCGCCTGCGGCGATCCGCGCGGCCCGGGCAGCTGCTCGATGAATTAGTGGCGTGCCTCGCCCGACACCTTCTTCGGATTCACCGCATTCGCCAGGGCCAGCCGGTTGTCGTGCGTCACATAACTGATCTGCAGGTTGTAGCCGTTTGGCGTCGTCGTGTGATAGCTCTTGAACGCTGCGGTGTGAATCTCATCGGGCACCCAGGTGCCGTCCGGCGCCTTGTGCCGGCTCGAGGTGTCGATTTGCGCGTGCAGCCCACGCCGCTCGAGTTCGGCCTTCACCCCGTCGGTGTCCCACGGTGCGATCCCGAATGAGATGTGGTCGACACCGAGCTCTCGACGATTCTTTCCGAAATCGGGATCGAGCGGGTTGCCGCCGCGAATGATGATGTCGCCGACATCCGCAATCAGACACTCGTTCTGGCTGCCTTCGTCGTACGTCGTCTTCCAGCCGAGCAAATTGGTGTAGAAGGACACGCTGGCCTTGTAGTTGGACACCCCGAACGACAAGTGATCCAGCCACACCGTCCTCCATCCGGTCGGGCGAAACGGCGCAGTCTCCGACAGGCGCGCGGACGAAGCCGATCGGCGATTCTTCGCATGACCGTTGCCGTTGCCAATTTGCAGATCGAAGCCGTCCGGATCCTTGACGTGGAAACTCTCGAAACCCTTGCCGTCGTTGTCCGCCACCGGCGTCAGACCGCGCCTCTTTAGTTCGTTCTCGACGGTTTTCGCGTTCCAGGGGTCGATCGCGAAGCCGAACGATTCCACGACCGCACGAACAGGTTCGCGGCCGTTCGCCGCTGGCCGATCCATCGAGCCCGCCGGGGCCTGCGTGAAGATCACAGTCCCCCAGTCGCCCAGGTCCAGGACCG
>Ga0310810_10004935_pt1 | contig 14831 bp, 14 predicted proteins | sample NCmetagenome_FD_207641 | JGI IMG/M metagenome (GOLD analysis project Ga0310810, IMG submission 207641) | Soil microbial communities from experimental microcosm in Duke University, North Carolina, United States - NC | ecosystem: Engineered > Artificial ecosystem > Soil microcosm > Unclassified ...
CGAACTGCCCGATCGACGGGCGATGCTGGCCGGCCTGGGTCTCGATCCCGACCGCCAGTTGATCGTCTTCGCGCTGAACGCGCCGATGTACGCGCCCGACAACCCGGGCTACATCAAGTTGCTGCTCGACGGCATCGCGTCGGGTGCCATTGCCGGCTCGCCGAACCTGGTCGTCCGCATGCATCCGTTCGATCGCGACAGCGACTACAGCCCCGCGATCGCAGGCCGCTCCCGGGTGCTGCTGCAGCGCGGGTTCGCACTCGCGACCGCCGGCGCGGCGTTCGAATGTCTCCCGACGCACGACGATGTGGTGCGCTACGGCGCACTGATGGTCCACTCCGATCTGCTGCTCAACCAGGCGTCGACGACGTCGCTCGACGCCATGGCGACCGGAACCCCCGTCGTCAATATCGCGTTCGACCTGACGCCTACCCACGCCGACATATCGATTGCCCGGGTGTACGGGTTCACCCACTACAAGCGAATCGTCGACAGCGGCGCCGTGCGCCTCGCGGCCACCCCCGAGGAACTGTTCGCGCTGATGAACCTGTTCCTGAGGGACCGCTCGGTTGATGCGGATCGTCGCGCGACCGCCCGCGATCGATTCATCGGCCCGGGCCAGGGACAGGCGGCCGTCCGCATCGCCGACGCGGTGGAGCAGCTCGGGTGACCGGTGTCGAACCGTTCCGCGAGTCTGCCGGTGGCCCGACCGCGCTGCTTCTGATCACGACGTTCGACATTGGCGGCGCGGAGCGCGTCTACGTCGATCTGGCAAACGGACTCGCGCGGCGCGGCTATCGCGTGATCGCCGCCGCCCTCCAGACACGCTCCGGCGATGTCGCGCGCGCGCTGGCCGGCAGCGGCGTCGCCACCGTCGGTCTCGGCATGCGCGGGAAGTTCGATGCGGGCGTCGTTCCGCGACTCGTTCGACTTCTGCGGCGCGAACGGGTGGATGTCCTCTACACGTTTCTCATTCACGCGCACCTCGTCGGCCGTATCGCCGGGCGGCTCGCGCGGACGCCGGTCGTGCTCTCGTCGCAGCAGATCATGGCATGGGAGGGTGCGACGATAGAGCGCCTGAACCGCGCGACGGCGCGCTGGTGCACCGCGGTCGTGGGCGTCTCGCAGAACGTGTCGCGATACCTGATCGATCGGGTCGGCATTCCTTCGCAAAAGGTCGTAACGATTTATAATTGTGTCGATGTGTCGGCCTTCTGCGCGCCACGTCGGGCGAAAGCCGCCGGAGAACCCCCGATCCTCGGCTCGATTGCACGGTTGAACCCGGAGAAAGACCATACCTCTCTGCTGCGCGCGTTCGCGATGCTGCGCGCGCGGCATCCGGGCGCGCGACTGCTACTCGCCGGCGGGGGGCCCGAACGTCAGCGGCTCGAGCGCCTCGCTGCTTCCCTCGAGATAGCGGACGCGGTCGACTTCCTCGGCCACGTCGATGACGTCCGTTCCGTGCACGCGCGGCTGGACGTCTATGTGCAGTCGTCGCACGTGGAAGGCATGCCGGTGGCGGTGCTCGAAGCTCTCGCCGCCGGGATTCCGGTCGTGGCGGCGCGCGTCGGCGGCAACGAAGAAGCCGTCGTGGACGGGGTGGGCGGCCTGCTCGTGCCGCCAGGTAACCCGGAGGCGCTCGCCGCCGCGGTCGGCCGCCTGGTCGAGCAGCCGGCGCTCGCGCGTGAAATGGGGCTCGCCGGTCGGCGCCATGTGCAACAGTTGTTCGGCGCCGACGCGATGGCAGATGCGACCGACGCATTGATGCGCCGGCTTCTCGCCCAACGCGCGCCCGGTGAAGAGAGGTGACGTGCCTACCGGGTTGACGGCGCAGCAGGAGCTGAACGATTTTTCGCCTGATGCGCTTAACGATCGCCACGACCGCCAGCACCTTCTGCTGGAAGCTACCGGCCAGCTCGGCCCGCCACCATACCGCGTGCTGGATCTCGGCAGCGGCAGCGGCGTCAGCGCCGTATGGGCGGCGCGCAAGGGATGGCACGTGACCGCGGTGGACGTGTCCGCGCAGAACCTGCAGGTTCTTTGCGATCACCTGATGCGGGAGCCTGGTCTCGACATCCGCCCTTTCGTCTCGGACGCGGGGCAGTGTTCGGGCGTCGAAGACGACAGCTTCGATATCGCGTATTTGAAAGACTTGATCGAACACGTGCCCGACTATCGCGCGACGCTACGGACCGCCTGCCGGAAGCTGCGGCGCGGCGGTCTCGTCTATGTCGCGACGACGAACGTGATCTGCCCGCTGCAGCTCGAGTATCACGGCGTCGGACCGTACTCCTGGTATCCCGGGTGGCTGAAGGATCGGATTCGTCAGTACGCAATGACGACAAAGCCGTCGATCGTCCGCAACACGCCTTATCCGGCGGTCCACTGGTTCAGCCGGCGAACGCTCGGACAGGCCCTGCGAGACGCTGGGTTTTCCCGTGTCTGGGAGTTGTACGATTTGATCCGGTCGCCACAAGACCTGACGCGCCGAACCCGGCTGATCTACCCGCTGATCCGCCACGCGCGGCGCGTCCCGTTCGGACGCGACATCGTCGACGTGGCTGTCGTGGGTCTGACGATGGTAGCCCAGAAGTGACCGGATGCCCGCTATGCGGCGCGTCGTCTTTTGATGTGCAGGAGAGCAGCACGCGGATGATTCGAACCGCGTACGACGAGTCGCGCGTGGTACGCTGCCGGGGCTGCGGCCTCGATTACATGTGGCCGCTTCCGGATCGTATCGATGGCATCTACGAGGAGGACTACTTTCGCGCATACCAGGATGCGGGGATGGTGTTCCCGACGGAATCGGCGCTGCACCCGCGGTTCGCGGCTCGCCTGCGCGCGGTCGAGCAGCGGCGCGGCCGCGGCCGGCTGCTGGAAATCGGCGTCGGGCACGGCGCGTTCCTGCAGTATGCCGCGATGGCGGGTTGGGAGGTCGTTGGCGTCGAGCTGTCCAGATACGCAGCCGCGCACGTGAGGAGCCAGTACGGCCTGACGGTGATTGACGGCTCGATCGAATCCGCGGAGTTGCCCACCGCGGCGTTCGACATGGTGCACCTGAGCCACGTGCTCGAGCACCTTCTTGATCCGCTCAATGCGCTGCGAAAAATCCGTACGTTGCTGTCGCCCGGCGGCATGGTGGCCATCGAGGTGCCGAACGAGCTCGACAATCTGCATGTGCGGCTGAAACGGTTGCTCGGATCGGACGCGGCGTATCCGGTTCGGTGTACGCACATCACGTTCTTCACACCGGCGACGCTGCGGCAGATGCTGCAGCGCGCCGGCTACCATGTCACACAGATCACCACCATGCGCGACGCCACCGACCGGCAACTCTGGCGGGCGCTGGTGAAGCGTGCCGGGGGCGCGATCGAAGCACCGCTCCACGTCGGCCCGCTGATTGAGGCGTTGGCGACGTCGAAAGACTGAGGAAGCACAGCTATTCATGGCCAAACGAAAAATCGCCGTCGTCGTGACCAACCGCGCGAGCTACGCGCGGATCAAGTCCGCGCTGATCGCCATCCGGGAGAGCGAGGCGCTGGAGCTGCAGCTGGTCGCGGCGGCCTCGCTGCTGCTCGATAAGTACGGCCGCGCGCTGAGCGTCGTCGAACAGGACGGGTTCAATCCGGCGGCGCGGGTCTACATGGTGCTCGAGGGGGAGAACCCGGTGACGATGGCCAAAACGACCGGCATCGGGATCACCGAGCTGAGCACCATCTTCGACAATCTCCATCCCGACATGGTGCTGACTGTCGCCGATCGATACGAAACCATCGCGACCGCGATCACCGCAGCCTATCTGAATCTGCCGCTGGTTCACGTCCAGGGCGGGGAGATTACCGGCTCGGTTGACGAGAAGGTGCGGCACGCCATCACCAAGTTTGCCAACTACCATTTCGTGAGCACGGCAGGCGCGGGCGAGCGCGTGATCCGCATGGGCGAGGAGCCGGAGACGGTGTTCGTCACCGGGTGTCCGTCGGTCGATCTGGCGGCGGGCGTCCAGCGCGCAGGCCGCGGTCTGACGTTCGATCCGTTTGCGAAATATCTGGGGGTGGGACCGCCGGTGCCGCTGCAATTGGGGCGCTACATCATCGTGATGCAGCATCCGGTTACCACTGATTACGAACACGCCTCCACCCAGATATTGCCGACGCTCGAGGCCGTCCGCATGCTGCAGATGCCGGTGTTGTGGTTCTGGCCGAACGTCGATGCGGGATCCGACGGCATTTCCAAAGCGATCCGGATGTTCCGTGAAGAGGTGCGCCCGGCGCACGTGCATTTCTTCAAGAACATGACCCCCGAGGATTTCCTGACGGTTCTGAATTGCTCCGGATGCATCGTCGGGAACTCGAGCGCGGCCATCCGGGAGGGTTCCTACCTCGGCGTCCCGGCGGTCAACATCGGGTCACGTCAGGCGGGACGTGAGCGCGGTCCGAACGTGATCGATGTCGAGCCGGCTACCCAGCAGATCCTGCAGGCGATCCATCGCCAGCTCCAGCACGGCCCCCACGGTTCCGACCCGCTGTACGGCGACGGGCATGCAGGGGCACGCATTGCAAAGCTCCTGACCGAACTGCCTCGTCGCGTGGAAAAACGGCTCACCTACGGCGCACAGCCGATCGTCCCGACGGAAGGATTCCATGCCCACGCAGATCATCGCTGAAGTGACCTCCAATCATGGCGGCGACATGGGACTCGCCCGCGAATTCGTCAGGCGCGCGGCCGATGCGGGGGCCGACTACGTCAAGTTCCAGTCCTGGCGTGCCGCCACGGTCCGCGACGGCGACTCGGATCCGCAGTACGCGTGGTTCGTCCAAAGCGAGCTCTCGGACGCGGGGCACCGGGAGCTGATCGACGAGTGCGCGCGGAACGGCATCCGTTTTCTGACGACCTGCTTCGACATCGGACGGGTCGAGTTTCTGGCGTCACTGGGTCTCGACACGATCAAAGTGGGCAGCCCGGATCTGACGAGCCGCCGCATGCTCGAGGCGCTTCGTGCGCGCTTCCGTCACGTGATCGTGTCCACGGGTGTGGGGACCGACGGCGAAGTCGCGCAGGCTGCCGCCTGGCTGCGTTCCGGCGATTTCACGTTTCTCCACTGCGTCTCGCTCTATCCCATGCCGCCGGCGCAGGCGCATCTGCGGCGAATGGACTGGCTGCGGCAGTTCACGCCCAGCGTCGGCTGGAGCGATCACGCCGAAGGGATCGACGTATCGAAGATGGCGATCGCGGCGGGTGCGTCGTTCATCGAAAAGCACTTCTGCCTCGGACGCAACGGTCCCGGCCGCGCCATGGCGTGGGATGCGACGCCCGACGATATTGCCGCGCTCGTGTCGTACGCGCGCCAGGTGGAGGACGCCATGGGCGACGCGAGCGCTCCCGCGAGTCCGGAACTGGTGAGCGCGAAGACCCGGTTCACGGGACGGTGGGGAAACAACGCATGAACGTCGAGGAGTTCGTGGTCAACGTAGACCAGGCCTGGAGAGCGCGGGGTAATGCACAGGCATTGATCGATCGCGCCATCACGCTCGCGCGCGACTCGGACGCGACGGCGGTTGTGGCGTTGAACGGGCGCGGCGAAGAGCTGCCCGGATTCTGTGTCGCGCGCGGGGCGGCCGCTCCGGAAGGTCCTCCTTCCCGCTGGATGCCGATGGTGCTCCACGACGACGAGTACGACCCGGAGGCGCATCGGCTCGAGGCGGAACAGTATCGCGACCGCATCGGCGATCGCCTGCTGCGGCCCGACGCTGTCGATCCGGATAAAAAGCACCTCATTGCGGACGACATCCAGCGTGCCGCGAGGGTGCTCGAGCTCGGCTACGCGGGTCGCGTACTTGACGTCGGCACGAGCGACGGGACGCTTCTACTCCGGACCGTGAGCCGGTGGAACCTGTCGGGCGCGGTCGGCGTCGACGTCGCACGCTCGGCGATTGACGAAGCGAACGCGGCGCTTGCTGCGGCGCCGGAGCTCGCCGGCCGCGTCGCATTCCTTGAAAGCTTCATCGAGGATTTATCGTTTCCCGACGCATCGTTCGACATGGTGTCGGCGTGCGAGACCCTGGAACACATCGGTCCGGGTCAGTTTGAACGCGCCTTCTCGAATTTGCTCCGGATGCTGCGGCCCGGCGGTACGATGTTGATGACCGTCCCGAACCGATATCCAGCCCCGAAGTACGAACGCGAAGGACGCGCGCGATGGGCGTGGCCGGCGCATCATCAGTTCTTCACCGAGTGCAGCGTCGCGCATCTGTTGTCGCCGCACTTCGACCGTCTCGAGTTCGTGCCGCACTATCCCGACGAGCCCCCGGGGGACAGCATCTATCTGATTTGCCGGGCGACAGGCCATCGACGATGAAAGTGCTCGGGGTCATCCCCGCGCGCGGGGGATCGAAAGGAATTCCCCGGAAGAATCTCGTCCCTCTTCTCGGCCAGCCGCTGATTGTCTACACGCTCCGCTGCGCTCAAAGCAGCCGCCGGCTCGCGCGCACCGTGCTCTCCTCCGACGATCCGGAGATTATCGAAGTCGCTCGCGCGGCGGGCGCGGACGTTCCGTTCGTCAGGCCGGCAGTGTTCAGCGGCGACGCCTCGACTTCGGCTGACGTCGTGCGGCACGCGCTCGACGCGCTGGCGGAAGCCGGCGAGGACTACGACGCGGTGGTGCTGCTCGAGCCGACGGCGCCGCTGCGGACAGCGGCTGACATCGACGCCGCGCTCGATCGGCTCGAGGCGTCCGGCGCGGACGCAGTCATTTCCGTATGCCGGGTCGACGCGCCGCATCCGATCAAGATGCAGAGGATCGAGGCCGATCGCCTCGTGCCGTTCCTGCCCGAGCTGTGGCGCGACGGGCTGACGCGGCAGCAGCTGCCGCCGGTGTACGCGCTGAACGGGGCGGTCTACGCGACGCGAACCAGCGTGTTTCGCGCGACCGGATCGCTGTGGGGCCGCAACGCGGCGCCGCTGGTCATGCCGCCGGAACGTTCAGTCAACATCGATTCGCCGCTCGATCTCGCTCTGGCCGAGCTTCTCCTCGGGAGGAAGGCTTGAGAACGGGCCGGATGGCGCTGGCCCTGGCGCTCTTCCTCTTTCTCGTGCAGATCACCTTCACCGCTGTTATTCGCCTGTACGTCGTCCCGCACGTGACACCGCAGAACCACTGGGCGTACGGCCTGGCCAAAGACTCCGATTCCCAGGTGTTTCACGAGAGGGCGGTGCTGCTTGCGGACCGCATGCGACTCTTCGGGTGGCGTCAGATCAGTCACGAACAGTTCGAAGGCATGACCCACACGAAGATTCTCGCCAGCATGTATTTCCTGTCCCGTTCGGATTCCCCGTATCTGACGTATGTGCTGAACGCCATGCTGCTGGCGGGATCGGGTGTGCTGGTGTTCGCGCTGCTGCGGCGAGTCGGCGTGCGCGGCACCGTCGCGGCCGCGGTGGGCGCGTCGGTCGTGACGTGCGGCCCGATGGTCCTGTTCGCCCACTCGGAGGTTCTTCGCGAGCCGTTCATCATCCCGGCGCTGCTGGTATTCGTGATCGGACTGCTCACGCTGCTCGAGCCGCTCACACCGGTCGCGGCAGTCCAGCGTTGGACGCCACTGATCGCAGGCGGCGCGCTCGTGATGTTGGGGTTCGCCGGAGCGGCATCGTTCCGGCCCTATCTGGTGCTGCCGCTGATCATTGCGCTCGCGCTCAGCGCCGCCGCGGTGATCGTGACCCTGGCCACCGCGCGATCCCGATCCCGGTTTTCGTTGCACCAGACGGTGGCGCTGCTCGCGCTCACCGCAACGCTGGTGTTTCTTTACGTGCTGCCGCGTGGCCATCGCGCACAGCAATACTCGGATGAATCGGTGACTGGCCAGGCGGCGCTGGGGTTTCCTTCCGCCGCCGTCGTGACCAACGAGCGCGGCGAGAAGGAGATCGTGGATCTCGACCGATGGAAGATGGTGCTGGCGGCGAAGAAAGACAAGGGCACGCTGACGCGCGCCGATTTCATGGTGCCGCACTGGTGCACGGTCGAGTGGACGCGATCCGCGTGGTTGCCCACATCGCTCGATGACAAGTTGCAGGCGATGGCGTGCGCGCGCCAGGACTACCTCCGGTTCTGCGACGAATCGCTCCTCGGCGTTCGTGCGGATCGCGGGTGCGATTCGAAGGATTTCGAGAGCGCCGCGGACGTCGTGCGGCACGTCCCGCGGGCGGTCGTCTTCGCGCTCTTCGTGCCGTTCCCAAACATGTGGCTCAAGAGCTTCGGCGGCGGAGGCACGGGACTGCGCCGCATCGGCTACGTCCTCGACGGCATCGTCGACTACGCGCTGCTGGCGGGCCTGGTGCTCGGCCTGTGGCGATGGCGGCGCTCGGATCCGGAAATCGTCCTCGGCGCCGCGACGCTGGTCGCGATGCTCACCATCTACGGCCTGGCCGTGCCTACCCAGTTCGTGCTCGCGCGGCTGCGCCTTGCCATGTACATGCCCCTGCTCGCGCTGGGCGCCGCCGGCTGGCTGCGGTGGCTCCAGGATCGCCGGACGCCGGTCGCATGATCTCGGACGTCTTGCTGCAGGTGCTCGCCTGTCCTCATTGCGGATCGCCGATGAAGCCGCAGTCTGGCGACGCGCTGCGCTGCGCCGGGTGTGGTCTGATCGCACCCGTTCGGGACGCCATCCCGAGATTCGTCGACGTGCCCGGCGACGAGCTGGCGCGGCGGACGCAGGAGAGCTTCGGCTACGAGTGGACGCACTTCGATGACTGGACCGCATCAGGCGAAACGAATTTCGAGCAGTACTTCTCCGGACTGGATGCGCGGACGTTGCGGACGGCCCGGGTGCTCGACGCGGGATGCGGCATGGGGCGTCATGCGCGCATGGTTGCGCCGCATGCGGCGCGCCTGATCGCGATGGACTTCAGCGCGGCGATTGAGGCGGCCGCACGCAACACGCGCGACGCGGGCAACGTGGACTGCGTCCAGGGCGACATCACGGCGCTGCCATTCGCGGATGGCGCATTCGACTATGCGTATTCACTCGGCGTCCTGCACCACATCGCGGACACGGCCGGCGCGTTGGCAGGAATCGTCCGGAAGGTCCGTCCCGGAGGACGCGTCCGCGTCTATCTGTACTGGAAGCACCATGGGTGGAGGGGCGCCGCGTTGCGGCTCGTCGACGTCGCGCGACGCATCACGACACGGCTGCCGCATCCGGTGCTGCGCGCGCTGTGCTGGCCGTTGAGCGCGGCGCTCATGGCGACCGTCATCTGGCCGTATCGCCTGCTCTCGCAATTCGGCGTGCGCGCCCACGAAACGCTGCCGCTCTTCGTCTACGCGCGCTATCCGTTCCGCATCCTCTACAACGATCAATTCGATCGATTGTCCGCGCCGCTGGAGCAGCGGTTCGATCGCGATGAGGTGGTGCGACTGCTACAGGACGCCGGCCTGCACGACGTCAGCGTGCACGCGAGCTTCGGATGGATCGGCGAGGGAACGCGATAACGCGTGATGACCTGCGCCAACCTTGAGGATCACGGGTGGATTCTGTATCATCCCTTCCTGCCTTGACGATGATCCCGCTGAGCGTGGGCGACACCAACCAGCTCTCCATCGCAATTGGTCCCGCTGACGTCCGTCGCTTCGCCGAGTTGTCAGGCGATTCGGCCCCCCTCCATACCGATGCGGAATTCGCGAAGCACCACGGGTTCGAGGGTTGTCTTGTGCATGGCGCGTGGCTCATCGCGCTGGTTTCCCGGTTCGTCGGCACGACGATGCCCGGTCCCGACGCGGTACTCGAGCGGGTCGACGTGGCATTTCGTCAGCCGTGCTACGCGCCGTGCGCGATTGTGATTGAAGGGCGCGTTCGACAGGTCAGCGAGGCGGTCTCAACTGTCGTGCTCGACATCGTCATTCGCCGCGCCGGTGAGACGGTCGCCACGGGCCGCACGTGGCACAAACTGCTGGAGGCGCGCACGACGTGAGTGCCGTCAGCAAATGGGCCCTTGTCTCGGCTCAGATGCAGTCACGCTATCCGGTCCTGGCGTCCGTGTGGACCGCGGCGCCGCTGAGGTTCGGAGAGGGGTGGTGCACATCGGCAGTCCGCGATATCGAGACGCTCTACGGGCCGATCAGCGATCCGCCTTCCGACCGCCTGTCACAGGCCCTCGATGGCTACGCAGAATTTGCCAATGACTCGATGCGGAACCAGGTATTCTACGAAAAGACCGGCCGGTATCGCGCGAGCAGCTACGAAGAGGTGACGCGCGAGTGTTACCACGACGAAGAGCACATGACCCGCAGATATCTACCGGGCATGTGGCTGTCGCATCACCTGTGGCCACAGCACTATTACATGCTCAGCGGCTTCGAACATTCGCTGTTGCCGCGTGTTCGCGACACGCGCCTGTTCTTCGAAGTGGGCGTTGGCTGCGGCATGTACTCCAAACGTTGCCTGGAACTGCTCCCTGATGCGCACGGTGTGGGATTCGACATCAGCCGGTACTCCCTCGACTACACGATGCGGATGATTGAAGCGTTCGGGTTGGGCAACCGCTATCGCACCGAAGAGCGCGACATACGCCACGGTTATGAACGACCGTGCGATTTTCTGATCTGCCAGGAAGTGCTCGAGCATCTCGAACAGCCCGCGGAGTTCTGCACGTGGTTGTTCGATCTCGTCCGTCCCGGCGGTCATGCCTACATCACTGCGGCCCTGAACGCGGCGCATTCCGACCACATCTACCTGTTCTCGAACCCATCCCAGCTCGAGGACATGGTACGAGGGGCAGGATTTCAGCCGCTGCATTCGCAGGAAGAATGCGCGCCGGGGTTCAAACCGCGATCGATCACGCCAAGCCTGAGCGGCTTCTTTTGCCAGCGACCGTCATAGGCGGGGACCGGCCCTGGCAGGTTTGGCAGCTCGGCGATGTGCCGCTCCACAAGCTGCTCGCGGCCGCCCGCCGAATCGATCGGGTGTCGACGGCGAGGGAGGTGCGGGTGGCAGTGCTCGGCGATGTCGCCACGCAGCACTACTGCCAGGCGCTTGCGGCGATCCTCAAACTTCGTGGATTCTGGCCGCAGATCTACGAAGCCGAGTTCGACGTGATCCGCCAGGAAGTGCTGAACGGGCGAAGCGGGCTTTACGTGCACCGCCCCGAAGCCGCCATCCTGTTCCACGCGGTCCAGGCGCTTGCGCCGCGCTTTTCGGCAGCCGCCGACAAACTGGCCTTCACCGAGGACGTGGCGGCCGAGCTCGAAAGCCTGTGGACGCGATTGCTCGCGTCGGGGATGGCCGTCGTGCAGCACCTCTTTGCGATCCCCATCGAGCGGCCGCTTGGCAATCAAACCCCCGCCTACGCGGAGAGCTTCGCTGGAGCGGTCGCCCGATTGAACGCGCTCGTCGTCGAACGCGCACGTCCGCTCGGCGTCAGGCTGGTCGACACGGAGTGGCAGGCCTCGTACTTTGGCAAACGGGTCTGGTTCGACGAGCGCCTCTGGTGCCAGGCGCGGCAGGCGCTGTCGCCGTCGTATCTGCCCGCGCTCGCGAAAGCGACCTCAGACGTGCTGCTCCTCGGCCTGGGAACGATGGTCAAATGCGTCGTCGTCGATCTGGACAACACCTTGTGGGGCGGCGTGCTGGGCGACGATGGGCCTGAGGGAATCGAGATTGGACAGACGGAAGTCGGTCTTGCGTTCCGTCGAGTGCAGGAAGCCCTGTCGGAATTGCGCGCCCGCGGCGTGCTGCTCGCCATCTGCAGCCGTAACCACGAGGCCGCGGTGCGGAGCGTGCTCGACACCCACCCGGACATGCTGCTCCGCTCGTCCGACTTCTCGGCCATTGTTGCGAACTACGGCGAGAAGGTCACGAACCTGCTGGCCATCCGCGACCGGCTGAACATCAGCTTCGACGCGATGGTGTTCCTGGACGACTCCCCTTTCGAAAGAGAGATGGTGCGGCGGGCACTACCGTCACTGTGTGTGCCCGATCTGCCCGAGGACCCGTCGTCGGTGCTGGACGCGCTGGCGCGATGGGGGCTCTTCGAGGGGTTGCCCGCGACTGCCGAGGATCGTGCACGCACTCGCTACTACGCCGACGAAGCCGGGCGCACGGCGCAGCGCGAACGCTTCGAGGGTCTCGAGCAGTACCTCGCAGACCTCGGCATGGAGGGTGAGGTGGTGCCGTTTGATGCCTACACCAAGTCGCGAGTCCTTCAACTTGTCCAGCGCAGCAATCAGTTCAACCTGACGACCCTCCGATATTCAGAGGCGGAACTCACGGCGCTTGCCCAGGATCCGGGCGTCGAGCTGTTGTGTCTCCGGCTGAAGGACCGGTTTGGCGACTATGGAATCATTTCAGTCTGCATCGGCCGGCGGAACGGCGAAACGCTCTCGATCGACAGCTGGATCATGAGTTGCCGCGTTCTCGGACGCGGTGTCGAGGAATTGATGCTTGGCCTCCTGGGAGGCGCTGCCCGGCGGCTCGGGTGTCGGCGTCTCGTCGGACGCTACATTCCGACGGCGAAGAACGCGCTCGTCGCGGACCTCTATCCACGGCTCGGTTTCACGCCGGTCGAGACGGGCTGTGACGGCGAATACGCGCGTGACGTGGATAGCGTCGAGATCCCTGCGCATCCCATCGCTCTCACGACACCGATGCGGGAGGGTGCTTGAACGACTTTCGAGAGCGCGTCACCGACATCTTTCGCGAGGTGTTTGACAAGCCGGCACTGGAGATCTTCGACGAAATGCAGGCGAAGGACGTCGAAGGGTGGGACTCGCTGACCCACATCACGTTGATCATGGCGCTGGAAGAGTCGTTTGGCGTCAAGTTCACAACCCGAGAGGTCATGGGCTTTCAGAACGTAGGTGAGATGCTGGTCTGCCTGCGCGCAAAGCTTCCGCCGGTCTAGTGCCTTCGAGCGATCCGCGCTACCTGCTGCTGGTGGCGCTCGTCAGCGTCACTCTCCCTCTGTTACCCGCGGGATCGTTGCGGCTCCGTGCTTGCCTCGTCGTCGGGTATGCGTTCTACGCTCTGCTTGGCCTGCCTTCGCTTCTTGTGCTCGGGTACGTCTCGGTCGTGTCCTACGCCGGAGGTCTCTGGCTGGATGATTGCCACGAAGGAGGCAGACGCCGGCTGACGCTATTGGTGTTCGCCATCCTGAGTCCCCTGCTGACCGCGAAGTACTTCAAGAGTGCGGTCTATATCCTGGGAATGGACTCGCGGATCGGTCTCGATGTCATCCTTCCGGTAGGGCTGTCGTTTTATACATTTCAGGCGCTGGGCTACGTCATCGACGTGTACGTAGGCCGCGTCCGGGCGGAGCGGCGCCTGGACCGTGTGCTGGCGTTCCTCGCCTTCTTCCCACAGTTGTCGGCTGGGCCGATCGAGCGCGCGAATCACTTGATGCCGCAGCTCGAGCGGATCGCCGAATTCGAGGAGACGCGCGTTCGCGCCGGCATTCGCCTGATCCTTTGGGGGCTGGTGCTCAAAGTCGTTGTCGCGGACTCACTGGCCCCGCTGGTCGAACGGATCTATTCCAACCCGTATGGATACGGCCCGTCGGACATCGCGCTGGCCACCGTGTACTTCTCGGTACAGGTCTACGCGGATTTCGCCGGATACTCGTCGATTGCCATCGGCACCGCGAAACTGCTGGGCATCGACCTGGTGCCAAACTTCGCGCAACCGTACCTGAGTGAATCGCTCACGGAATTCTGGCGGCGCTGGCATATGTCGCTCTCGGGCTGGTTCCGGGACTATGTATTCACTCCGTTGCACTTCGCGTGGCGATCCTGGGGCTCGGCCGGCGTGGTTGCCGCGCTGGTGGCGACGTTTACGTTGATCGGTATCTGGCACGGATCGACGTGGCAGTACGCGCTATTTGGCTTACTGCACGGGACGCTGATCGCGGTCGGGACGATCACCGCGAAAACGCGGGCTCACCGGCGTTGGCGTCTGGGACCGGGAGGCCGGATCGCGGGCGCCGGCCGGATTCTCCTCACATTCACTCTCGTCACCCTGACGTTCGTACTCTTCCGTGCGCGTGACGTCCATGGCGCCCTCGCGATGTACGGCGCGCTGGCGACGCAGCCTTGGCAGGTGCCTCGACTGCCGTGGCATTGGCCGCTTGGGCTCACCTTACTCGTACTGGCCGGTGACCTGATCGCCGCGTCGGGATATCGGTTTACCTTGCTGCCACGTCCCGTACGATGGTGCGCCTACCACGCGGGAGCGATCGCCATTCTCGCCGCGCTGTTCGGGCGATTCATCGCCGGTGCCCCGTATGTCCAGTACTACATCTATAACCGCTTCTGACGCGCGCGAGGCATCGGGATATCGCGGGGTCCTTCGCGACGTGCTGTGGTTCTTGATGCCCTATGCGCTGGTGGGCGTCGCCGCAACCACCGTTCTGGAAGCGACGGGAGAGCTGATCTCGGTCGACACCGTCGAGCGCTTGCGGGCGATCGGCGTGCCCTTCATCTACCAGAGCAAGTTGTCGGATCACACGTATCGTTTGAAGCTGACCGCGGCGGCGGCGCGGCAGCCTCAGATACTGGTGTTGGGTCCCTCGCGAATGCTGCAATGGCGCAGCGCGATGTTCCGTCCGTATTCGTTCTATAACGCGGCGCAGGTCGCGAACACGCAGAGCGACTTCCGTCGCTTCTTCGACGACGTCGGTTACTCGCCGACGGTCGTCCTCTTCTCGCTCGAGTTTTTCACCCTCCATCCCACCTGGGACGAAATCTTCCGCAACCGCTCGTACGCCGACCGCGGCGGGCTGGGGTCGGCGGAGCAGGCGACGATCCTCAGAAAGCTGTGGCCGCTCGTTGTCGAGGATCCGGCCCTGCTCTT
>Ga0310810_10004936_pt1 | contig 14831 bp, 15 predicted proteins | sample NCmetagenome_FD_207641 | JGI IMG/M metagenome (GOLD analysis project Ga0310810, IMG submission 207641) | Soil microbial communities from experimental microcosm in Duke University, North Carolina, United States - NC | ecosystem: Engineered > Artificial ecosystem > Soil microcosm > Unclassified ...
ATCGGTCCTGCTGCCCATGCTTCCGGAGGGAACGTTCCTGACCCGGCTTGCCGGCATGATCGATCTCTTCGTCATCTGGTGGGTATTCATTCTCGCGGTCGGTGTTGCCGTGCTTTACAAGCGCCGCACGCAATCGGTCGCGACGACGTTGTTCGGGATTTACGCGGCAATCGCCCTGGTGGCAGCCACGGTTATGAACGTCTTGGGGGGAAGGCATTGAGTCGGAACAAGAAGATCTTGATTGGCGCCGGAATTGTCGTCGTGCTGGGCGCGATTGTGTACGCCAACATCAGGTTCAAGCGCAACACGGGACTAGAGGTCACGACCGAGGCGATCCAGAAACGACGGCTCGAGGCCATCGTCAACGCGTCGGGAAAGATTCAGCCGAAACGCGACGTCAACATCAGCGCTGACACGATGGGACGCGTGACCGATCTGGCGGTCGACGAGGGCTACCGCGTCACCAAAGGACAGTTCCTGCTGCAAATCGATCCGCGCAACCTGCGCAGCGCCGTGCAGCGCACCGAGGCCTCTCTCCAGGCGGCGAGATCGCAGGTCGAACAGCTACGCGTCTCGATCGACAGTGCAAAGGTCGCGCTGAAACAGTCAGAGGACGCCTACACGCGTCAGCAGAACCTCTGGAAGGGCGGCCTGACGACGCGCGAGACGCTCGAGCGAGCGGAGAACGACTTCAAGCTGCGGCAGGCCGATTTGCGGTCGCAAGAGCAGCAGCTGAAGACGCAGGAACTGCGCATGCAGTCGGAGAGTGCGACGGCCGAGAGCGCACGATACGATCTCAGCAAGGTTCGGATCGAATCGCCGATCAACGGCATCGTCACACGGCGCAACATCGAAGAAGGCGAGACCGTCGTCATCGGAACCATGAACAATGCCGGGACGGTCCTGCTGACCATCGCGGACATGTCGGTCATCCAGGCAGAAGTCGAGGTGGACGAGACCGACATTCCGTCGGTCAAGCTTGGACAGCCGGCGAAAGTGACCATCGATGCGCTGCCGGGGCAGAGCTTCACTGGGAAGGTCACCGAGATCGGAAACAGTCCGATCCAGGCCGCGTCCGGCCAGCAGTCGTCCTCGACACAGGCCACCAACTTCAAGGTCGTCGTGACGCTGGACAAGGAAATCGTGGAAGTGCGGCCAGGGTTTACGTGCACCGCGGAAATCACGACGGCGGTTCGCGAGACCTCGATCTCGGTCCCGATCCAGGCGACGACGGTCCGCGAAGTGGTCCTCGACGACAAGGGCAACGTCGTGCGTCCGCCGGAAAACGAGAAGCGTCCGTCCCGTCCGGCCGTGGGCACCTCGGCGCAAGCGGCCGAGCTCAAGCCCGGCCAGACCCGCAAGGAGATGGAAGGCGTGTTCCTCGTCCAGAACAACAAGGCGCAGTTCGCGCCGATCAAGACGGGGATTGCCGGCGAGAAGTACTTCGAGGTGTTGTCCGGGCTGAAGGAAGGGGATCAGGTCATCACCGGCCCGTTTGCGTCGGTCCGATCGATCGCGGACGGCACGGCGGTGAAGATCGGCACCGGGCCGGCGGAATCGAAGCCAACGAAATGAACCAGTTCTACGAAGCGGCGGTGATCGCGCTCGGCGCGATTTGGGCGAACAAACTGCGATCGTTTCTGACCGTGCTCGGAAACATCGTCGCGGTGACGTCGATCATCGCCGTCGTGTCGCTGGTGCAGGGCATGAACGGCTATGTGACCAACGCGATTCTGTCCGGCGTCGGCGCCGACAACTTCACGATTCAACGCATGCCGGTCGTGCGCACCGAGGCCGACGAAGAGCGGGTCCGGAACAATCCACGAATCACGCTCGACGAAGCCGAGGCGGTACGGAAATACAGCGAGAACGTCGGTGCCGTGGCCGCGCAGACACAGTCACGCAGCATGGCGTCATTTGGAGCCGAGACCGTCGACGGCGTGCAGGTGCAGGGTGTGTCGAGGGACTACGTCTACTTTGGCACGTTCAATGCGGAGCGCGGGCGGCTGATCAACCCGGCAGAAATCGACGCCAATCGCCCCGTCACCGTGCTGGGGTGGGACGTGGCCGACAAGTTGTTCGGCATGGCCGATCCGATCGACAAAGTCGTCACGATCGGCACCCTGCACTTCCGCGTCGTCGGGGTCAGCGAGAAGAAAGGGTCGTTCCTGGGCAACTCGCAGGACAACTTCGCGATCATCCCGCTCAGCGTCTTCCGGAAGATGTTTGGCTCTCGCTTCTTCGGCATGCAGCTGCTCGTGAAGCCGAAGAATCCGGAGCTCGTCAAAGTCGCCATGGACGATGCCACCGTGGCGATGCGAATTCAGCGCCGGCTGCGCCCGAACGAGCCGGATAACTTCGGCATGTTCACGTCGGACACGTTCCTCGACATCTATCACGCCGCCACCAATGGCATTTTTGCCGTACTCATCGGCGTCGTCGCGCTCTCGCTCGTCGTCGGCGGCATCGTGATCATGAACATCATGCTGATGGTGGTCAGCGAGCGCACGCGTGAAATCGGTCTGCGCAAGGCGCTCGGCGCGCGACGGCGAGATATCATCTGGCAGATTCTGACCGAGTCGGTCACGCTCTCCACCTTCGGCGGCTTCATCGGCACCGGCCTCGGATTCATCGCCGCCATGATCGTCAGCAAGCTGACGCCGCTTCCGTCGACCGTGCAGCCGTGGTCCGTTGCGATCGGCATCGGTATCACCGCGATCGTCGGCTTGTTCTTCGGGTTGTATCCAGCGATGCGGGCGGCGAGGCTCGACCCGATCGAGGCGTTGAGAAGGGAGTAGTTTTGGCTGTGGCTTCCGGCTGCTGCCTGGTGGTGGTGGGATTCGCGATTCAAGGATTCGCGATTCAAGGATTCGACGATTCAAGGATTAGCGATTCAGGGATGAGCGATTCAGGGATGAGCGATTCAGGATCAGTGATCAGGGATTAGGGATTCAGCTTGGCAAAGATCAGGACCGGCCTGTTAGGCGAGATCGTGGCGATGTCGTGGGACACGCTGCGCACGAGCAAGATGCGCTCGGCGCTGACCGTCCTCGGCGTCGTCATCGGCATCACGTCGATTGTCGGTATGACGTCGCTCATTCGCGGGTTCGACAACTCGCTGCGCGATTCGATCGGCCAGCTCGGACCGAACACGATCATCTTGCAGAAGTGGGGGGCCCTCAGCTTCGCCTCCGGCAAGAGCTTTCTCGAAGTCGCACGCCGGCCGAACCTGTCGAAGGAAGATGCGATGGCGATCGAGCGGGATTGCCCATCGGTTGGGCTCATCGACGTCTGGCTGGGTGCGTTCGGCAACACCCAGTCTCGCATTTACTACGGTCACGACAAGACGAAACAGGTGCTGATTCTCGGCGCGACCGAGAACTGGGCAGCCGTGAACCAGGCAAAACTCGAGTTCGGTCGACTGTTCATGCCCTCGGAAGTCGAGCACCGCCGGCAGGTGGTGGTCCTCGGCAACAATCCGTGGCAATCGTTGTTCCCGAATATCGATCCAATCGGGAAAGTGGTGCGGATCGGCAGCAACGAGTTCACGGTGATCGGCGTCCTCGGAAAGCGCCCGAGCCCTGGCGGCTTTTCCACCGGCGCTGACGACTTCGCCGTGGTGCCTTTCACCGCGCACGAAAAGTTCTATGGGAAGGTGCTGAAGGGCTCCGCGAAAATCAGCGCCAGCAGCTTCAACCCCGCTGTCTTCCGCACCGCGATGATCGCCGTCGTCCCGCGCGAAGGCATGCGCGAGCAGGCGATGCACGAAGTGGAAGCGGTCATGCGCATTCGTCACAAGCTCAATCTCGATCAGCCCAACGACTTCGACATCGTGACGCAGGATGCGGTCTTGAAAGTGTGGGAGCAAATCAGCAGCGCCACCTTCCTCGCGCTGATTGTGATCTCGTCAATCGCGCTCATGGTCGGCGGCATTGGCGTGATGGCGATCATGATGATCTCGGTCACCGAGCGGACACGAGAGATCGGCGTCCGCAAAGCGCTCGGCGCCCGCCGCCGCGAGATCCTGTGGCAGTTCCTGATCGAGGCGGGCTTCCTGACATCGGCCGGCGGCGTGCTCGGGATCATTTTCGGCAGCAGCATCGGCCTGATCGTTCACTGGGCCTCGGGATTCCCCGTCTCGCTGCCGTGGTGGTCGTTCGCAATCGGGATCGGATTCTCGGCGAGCGTCGGGATCTTTTTTGGACTCTTCCCCGCGATCAAAGCCTCGCGATTGGACCCGATTGAAGCGTTGAGATACGAGTAGTTCGCTTCCAGCTTCCAGCTTCCAGTTGCCAGTTCCCAGTTGCCAGTTCCGAGTTGCCAGTTCCCAGTGCCCTGTTCACGTTCTAAATCGGTCGAGTCCTGCTGAGGTCGGCATTCCGTTTGCCCGACCGCCTCGTCACAACTAGGAGGTCTCATGCAGGATTACCGAAAACTTGAAGTGTGGCAGAAAGCGCACAAACTCGTGCTGGATGCGTACGCATTTTCTGCAAACTTCAAGACGCCTGAGGCGTGGCCGGTTCGAGATCAGCTATTCCGGGCAGCCATTTCGATCCCTTCAAACATGGCGGAGGGCGCGGGGCGGGGATCAAACCCTGATTTCCGGCGGTTCTTGTTCCATTCCTTGGGATCGTGTAACGAACTTGAGTATGATCTTCTTCTTGCGCGGGACCTCAGGTTCCTGCCCCCTGCCTCGCACTCACGGCTCGCGGGCCAATTGGAGGAGGTTCGGCGTATGCTGACTGGCCTGATTGAGAGCGTGACGGGCTGATGTCCGCACCCGATCCGACTGGTAACTGGAAACTGGCAACTGGTAACTGTCAGGCGAGGAGTTACCCATATGAAGGTTTACGACGCTCCCAGCATAAGAAATGTCGCCGTGGTCGGCCATAGCGGCGCCGGCAAGACACAGCTCGTTTCGGCGATGCTGTTCGATGCCGGCGCGGTGAATCGATTCGGACGAGTGGACGACGGGACGACGGTCACCGATTACGACGAAGAGGAAATCGCCCGCAAACATACCCTGGCGTGCAGTCTCGCCTACGTCGAGTGGAACAAACACAAGATCAATTTCATCGACACGCCGGGAATGGCCAACTTCCTGAGCGACGCGCGCGCGGCGCTGCGCGTTTCGGATGGCGCGATCGTCGTGGTCGATGCGGTCTCCGGCGTCGAGGTCTCCACCGAGAAGGTGTGGGAAGCGGCCGTCGATTTCGACGTCCCGCGCATCGTCGTGCTCAATCGCCTCGATCGCGAGCGCGCCAGCCTGGATCGATCGCTTGAATCGCTGCGCGCCGTCTTCGGCCGCGCCGTCGTGCCGGTCCAGCTGCCGATTGGCGAGGAGAAGAACTTTCGCGGGGTCATCGATCTGGTTGCCATGAAGGCGTGGACCTTCGCCGGCGACGGCACCGGTAAGCCGACGGAGGGGACGATTCCCGCCGACCTCGAGTCGCCGGCGCAGGCGGCCCGCGACGCGCTGATCGAGATGGTCGCGGAAGCGGACGACGCGCTGATGGAGAAGTTCTTCGACGCCGGCACCTTGACGCAGGAGGAACTGCTGCCCGGCCTCAAGCGCGGGATCGCCGCCGGCCGCGTGTTCCCCGTGCTGTGCGCGTCGGCAATCGCGAACGTCGGCATCCAGCCGCTGCTCGACGCGCTCCTCGCCTACGTGCCCTCACCGGCCGAACGGCCGCTCAAGGCCAGCAAGTCGGACGAAGAAGTCCGCGTCGATGCGAAAGCCGATGGCCCGACCGCGGCGTTCGTCTGGAAGACGGTTGCCGATCCGTTCGCCGGGCGCATCACCATGTTCCGCGTGATCTCGGGCGCGCTGAAATCGGACTCGACGGTTCAGAACATCACCAAGGAGACGCCCGAGCGCCTTGGTCACCTGGTACTGCTGCAGGGGAAAACGCAGTCGCCGGTGCCGGAGATCAAGGCCGGCGACATCGGCGCGGTGGCAAAGCTGAAGGAGAGCCAGACCAACGATCTCCTGGCAGACAAGTCCATCAGCTTCAGGCTGGCGGCCACGAAATTTCCGGAGCCGGTCATCTCCTACGCGATCGAGCCGAAGAGCCGCGGCGATGAGGAGAAGATCAGCACCGCCCTGCACCGGCTGCAGGAAGAAGACCCGACGATCAATTACACGCGCGATCCTCAGACCAAGGAGCTGCTGCTCGCTGGCCAGGGGCAATCGCACATCGAGGTGACTGTCGCCAAGTTGAAGCGGCGCTTCGGCGTCGAGGTCAACCTCAAGCTGCCGAGGATTCCGTACCGCGAGACGATCACCGCATCAACCGAAGCGCACGGCCGTCACAAGAAGCAGACCGGCGGCCACGGGCAATTCGGCGACTGCAAGGTGAAGTTCGAGCCGCTGCCGCGGGGCAGCGAATTCGAGTTCGTCGACGACATCTTCGGCGGTTCGATTCCGCGACAGTTCATCCCGGCGGTCGAGAAAGGCATTCAGGACGCGCGGCTGCGCGGCTTCCTCGCCGGCTATCCCATGGTGGACTTCCGGGCGACGGTGTTCGACGGATCGTTCCATGCCGTCGACTCGAACGAGCTGTCGTTCAAGATGGCCGGATCGCTCGCCTTCAAGGACGGGATGTCACGGGCGCGGCCGACGCTGCTCGAGCCGGTCATGGACGTCGAGGTCTACGCGCCGAGCGACTACGCCGGCGATCTGATGGGCGATCTGAACGGCCGCCGAGGACGCATCGGCGGGATGGACTCCCGTGGCGCCTCCACGATCATCAGGGCCAAGGTGCCGATGTCGGAGATGCTCACCTACGAGCAGCACCTCACGTCAGCCACCGGCGGCCGCGGCTCGTACCACATGGAGTTCTCACACTACGAGGAGGTGCCGTCGCACCTTCACGGGAAGATCATCGCCGCGGCGAAGGCCGAGCGGGGCCACGAGGCGACGGAAGAGGTGTAGAAAGTTAAAAGTTAAAAGTTAGAAGTTAAAAGAAGCATCAAAAAAAGCGAAAGGGACAAGAGGCAGCGTTTCGCGCTCTTGTCCCTTGCTAACTTTTAACTTTTACTTTTAACTTTTACGAGCCGCCTGCTTTTCTCGGTGCTCGCGTCTGTGCGGCTTTCCCCTTCGTCGTAGCCCGGCCGCTGGCCTTGGACTTCCCTTCGCGCCTCGGCTTGGCCTTGTTTTCGGCCGCCGCGTCCTCGGCTCCTTCTTCGCCGCTCTGCGCTTTCTTGCCGCGCAGGCGTTCTGCCGCGGCGCGCAACCGGCCGCCAACACCCTTCGGCTTTGCTTTTTCAGCCGTCTCCGCCTTCTCCGCTTCGGCGTTCGGGTTGAACTCGCTGCCGACCAGCTCGATCTGGGCGATCTCGGCGCTATCGCCGCGGCGGTAGCCGATTCGCAGGATCCGCGTATACCCACCCGGTCGCGTCTCGAATCGCGGCGCAATCGTGTCGAACAGCTTTCCGACAACGTCGCGATCCTGGATGTCGCGAAGGACCAGGCGTCGTGCGTGAAGCGATTTGCCGTTGGCGTCGCCGCCGGCGATGCCGCGCTTGGCAATGGTGATCAGCCGCTCGACAAAGGGACGAAGCTCCTTTGCCTTCGGGATCGTGGTTTCAATGCGCTCGTGCCGGATGAGCGCTTCGGCCTGGTTCCGGAGCAGCGCGATGCGATGCTCCGTGACCCGGCCGAGTTTGCGGTGACTGACTCTATGACGCATAACGATCCTTGACTCGTGTCGTTTTACGTTTTGGGTTTTCGGTTTTCAGTCGTTGGCTCGCGCAAAACTTGGAACCGAGAACCACAAACGAACCTATAACCCAAAATCCAAAACTCAAAACCTAAAACCTAAAACCGTTCCTAGTCCTGTGCCTGCGCCGTCGGCTGATCGAGTCTCATCCCGAGGCTCAGGCCCATGCCCGACAGGATTTCCTTGATCTCGTTCAGCGACTTGCGGCCGAAGTTCTTGGTCTTCAGCATTTCCCCTTCGGTCTTCTGCACCAGCTCGCGAATCGTCCGGATGTTCGCATTCTTCAGGCAGTTGTACGACCGCACCGACAGTTCCAGCTCCTCGACGCTCTTGTCGAGATTCTCGTTGAGCGCGGCACGAGGCTGGTCCGCCGCCGCGTCCTGCTGCAGCTCGCCCACGTCCTCGAGGTTGATGAAGATGTTCAGGTGATCGCGAATCAGTTTCGCCGACAGCGACACGGCGTCGCGCGGGGTCACCGATCCATTGGTCCAGACGTCCACCGTCAGCTTGTCGTAGTCGGTCGTCTGTCCGAGACGCGCCGCCTCGACCAGATAATTCACTTTCTTGATCGGCGAGTGCACGGAATCGATCGGGATCCAGCCGATGCCGAGATCCTCGTCGAAGTTCTTGTCAGCCGAGACGTAACCGCGGCCGCGCTTGACGCGCATCTCCATGTGCAGCTTGCCGTTCTCGGCGACGGTCGCAATGTGCGCATCCGGTTCCAGGATCTCGACGTCGGCGTCGGTCTCGATGTCGCGCGCCTTGACCTCGCCGGCTTTCTCGATGCGGAGGTAGAGCGTCTTGGTCGTGTCGACGTGCATCTTCAGCGGAACCTGTTTGAGGTTCAGGATGATATCGGTCGCATCCTCGACGACGCCGGGGATGGGCGAGAACTCGTGCAGGACGCCGTCAATCTTGACCGCCGTGACCGCCGCGCCCTCGATCGAGGACAGCAGCACCCGACGAAGCGCGTTGCCCACCGTGGTGCCGAAGCCCCGCTCGAACGGCTGTGCGTAAAACCGTCCAAACCGTTCGGTGAGCGTTTCGCGCTCGAATTCGAGCCGCTTCGGTCGCTGAAAACCTTTCCAGAGCATGGTGTTGATACCTTTCAGAACAAGCGCCCGAATGTAGGCGCCAGCCGGACCTGCCGTTTCGCTCCCCGCCTCCCGCCGCAGGTCCGGGAAGGCTGCGGGCGGGGAGCTACGTGCGATTGGTGAATCTGTGAGTCGGTGAATTGGTGAATTAGCTTCGCACGCGCTACCGCGCGTGCTGTAAAAGCGCGGCGGGAGCGACGCGGTGCAAATTCACTAATTCACCAATCCACCAATTCACCGATTCACCAATTATTTGCTATACAACTCGACGATCAGCTGCTCCTGCACGGGCAGGTTGATCTGCGCGCGAGTGGGCAGCGATGAGACGCGGCCGGTCATCTGGCCGGCATCAAATGACAGCCATTCCGGGATGCCGCGGCCCTTGACCTCTTCCATGGCGTGCTGGATCGCGGCGTTCTGCGCGCTCGTGCCGCGCACGGTGACGACGTCACCGGCTTTGAGCGAGTAGGACGGCACATCCACCTTCTTGCCGTTCACGAGGAAGTGGCCGTGGCGCACGAACTGCCGCGCCTGCGCGCGCGAAGTCGCGAGGCCGAGCCGGTAAATGACGTTGTCGAAGCGTCGCTCGAGCAGCTGCAGCAGCGTCTCGCCGGTGATCCCTCGCGTCCGATCCGCCATCTCGAAGTAGCGACGGAACTGGTTCTCGAGGACGCCGTAAATGCGCTTGACCTTCTGCTTCTCGCGCAGCTGCAGGCCGTAGCCTACGAGCTTCGCTTTGCGGAGCTTGCCGTGCTGACCGGGCGGCAGGTTCCGCTTCTCGATCGCGCACTTCTCCGTGTAGCAGCGCTCTCCCTTGAGAAAGAGCTTCATGCCTTCGCGCCGGCACAGCCGGCAAACGGGTCCGATATAACGGGCCATTCTTTTGTCCTTGATCCTTGTCTTTACAATTGGTGAATTGGTGAATTGGTGAATTGGTGGATTGGTGGATCAGTGAATTGGCATCGCGCGGCTACCGCCGCGCTGTCACAGCACGCGCGGTAGCGCGTGCGAAGCCGAATTCACCAATTCACCAATTCACTAATTCACCAATTCACCAATCACCAATTCACCAATTTATACCCGTCTCCTCTTTGGCGGCCGGCATCCGTTGTGCGGAATCGGCGTGACGTCGCGGATCGACTTCACGTCGATGCCGATGGTCTGCAGCGCGCGGATCGCCGACTCGCGGCCGGCGCCCGGGCCCTTCACGCGGACCTCGACGCTGCGCATGCCGAAGGCCTTGGCGGCATTGCCCGCGGCGATCGCCGCCTGCGTCGCCGCGAACGGCGTGCCCTTGCGCGATCCCTTGAAGCCAATGCCACCGGCGCTCGACCAGGCCACCACCGCCCCTTCCGGATCGGTGATCGTGATGATCGTGTTGTTGAACGAGGCCTGGATGTGCGCGAAGCCATGGTGCACGATGCGCTTCTCGCCACGCTTCTTGAACGCTTTCTTCTTCGCAGGGCGTCCGGCCTTCTTCTTGTCTCCACCTTCTGGTGGGGCTGACGCGTCGATTGGGTCGTTCTTTGCCATAAATTCAGTTTCCAGTTGCCAGTTACCAGTTGCCAGTTCCGTTGTTTCCTGACGTCAAGTTCTACCTGACTGGAAACTGGGAACTGGAGACTGGAAACTACACGGTCTTCTTTTTTGCGACCGCTCCCTTGCGCGGTCCCTTGCGCGTGCGCGCGTTGGTTTTCGTCCGCTGTCCTCGCACCGGCAGATTCCGCCGGTGCCGCAGGCCGCGGTAGCTGCCGATTTCCATCAGCCGCTTGATGTTCATCGAGATCTCTTTGCGCAGGTCACCTTCGACCCCGCCCTGTTCCTCGATGACGCGGCTGATCTTGCGCACGTCATCCTCGGACAGGTCCTTGATGCGGATGTCGGGGCTCACACCGGCCGCGCCGAGAATGTCATTCGAGCGCTTGCGGCCGATGCCATAGATGTAGGTCAGCCCGATCTCGATACGCTTCGCTCGGGGAAGATCGACGCCAGCAATACGTGCCATCTCTCTTGATCCTTGTCGTTTCCAGTTACCAGTTCCCAGTTCCCAGTCACTGGAGACTGGCAGCTGGAGACTGGAAACTTCATTATCCCTGTCTCTGCTTATGCTTCTGATTCGAGCAGATCACGCGCACCACGCCGCGGCGGCGCACAATCTTGCACTTGTCACAGATTCTTTTTACCGACGCTCGGACTTTCATAGTTTTCTCACTTCGCGCTGGGGCCCCACCCCCAGCGCCTGCCAGCCCTCGCTCATTCGCTCGGGCCGCTATATCGCGCCATCGTGCTGCTCAGTCAAGACTGTCCGTGGCGTGTCGGATCGGCTTCCGCACCACGCATCCGGCAACTATCGAATCACCGCGACTATCCGTCCCCGCCCCAGATCCTTGGGCGACAACTCGAGCCGGACCCGATCGCCGATCAACACCCGCACGAAGTTGCGTCCCGGTCCACCCGGGGTGTGCGCGATTACCTGTCGCGGCCCGTCGATCTCGACGCGGTATTGCGCATAGGGCAGCGACTCCCGCACGACACCTTCCGTCGATATCGACTGCCGTTCGATCTCGCGTGGATCCTTCTCGAGCATTTCTGTGGCGGACGCGCCGTCTACGCCGCTGACGCCGGAACGCTCGGGCGTGTCAGCACGAGCGGACCGCTCTTCGTGACCGCCACCGTGTGCTCGAAGTGCGCCGAGAGGCTGCCGTCCCTGGTTACGGCGGTCCAGCCGTCCGCGAGGACCTTCACCGCAGGTCTCCCGAGATTCACCATCGGCTCAATCGCGAGCGTCATCCCTTCGGCCAGACGCGGCCCGCGGCCGGGCTCGCCATAGTTGGCAATCTGCGGCTCCTCGTGAAGCGCCGCGCCGATTCCATGCCCGACGAACTCACGAACCACCGAAAACCCATGCGCCTCGACGTGCTGCTGGATGGCGTGGCCGATATCCGACACGCGGCCACCCAACCGGACCTGCAAGATCCCCTTCTCGAGCGCCTCGCGTGTGATCCGCAGCAGCGTGACCGCCTCGTCTGAAACCTTGCCGACCGGCACGGTCACCGCGGAATCGCCAAAGAAGCCGTCCAGCTTCACGCCCATGTCGAGCGAGATGATGTCCCCCTCGTTCAACGCCCGGTTCGATGGAATGCCGTGCACCACCTGCTCGTTCACCGATGCACACAACGTCGACGGATATCCGCGGTATCCCTTGAACGCCGGCTCGGCGCCGCCATCCCTGACCAGCTTTTCCGCCGCCTGGTCGAGATCTCTGGTCGTCACTCCCGGTGCGACCATCGCGGTCAATTCCGCCAGCACATCCGCGACCAGCGTGTTCGCCGCCCGCATCCGTTCCAGCTCCGCGGCCGACTTGCAGACAATCACAATGCGACCCCGCGTCGCGCGGCGCCAATGGCCGCATTCAGCGCGGCTTCGACCGCCGCCGTCACCGCGTCCGGCGCACGATTGCCGTCAATCGAATTGAAGTTCGGCCGGTTCGAGTAATAGTCGACGAGCGGTTTCGTCTGCCGCTGGTATACCTTGAGCCGTTCGGTCACGATTTCAATCTCGTCGTCCACACGCGTTACGAGCGCGCCGGAGCACTTGACGCATGCGCCGGTCCAATCCGGCGCAGCCGTCGATCCGCACGTGCCGCAAATCCGCCGCGTTGCCAGCCGCTGCGCCAGCACGTCGTCGGGGACGACCATGTCGAGCACCACCAGTGGTCCGCGATTCGACACCATGCGATCCAGTGCCGTCGCCTGGATGACGGTTCGCGGGAATCCGTCGAGCACGAAGCCGCAGCGCGCGTCGGCCCGGTTCAACCGGTCCTGCACGATCGCGATGATCATGTCGTCGCCGACGAGACTCCCCGCCTCCATCTTCGCCTTGGCAGCCCGGCCGAGCTCGGTGCCCGCCTGGACGGCCTCGCGCAGGATGTCGCCGGTCGAGATCTTCGGCAGCTTCCGCGTACGCGCCAGCCGCTCCGCCTGCGTGCCCTTGCCGGCACCCGGCGGTCCCAGCATCACGACGTTGATGGCGCTGGGGCAATCCCCCTGGTGGGCCACCACTACTGTCCCCGCCGTCCCCTGATCCGCGTCTTCTTCATGAAGCCATCGTAGTGACGCATGATAAGTTGCGACTCGACCTGCTGCACCGTGTCCATGGCGACGCCAACAATGATGAGGAGCGACGTGCCGCCGAAGTAGAACGCCACGTTCATCCCTTCAGTGATGAACCGTGGCAACATCGCGTCGAGCCGTTCACCGATGAACGGAATCGGCGCAACCTTGAAACCGCTGATCAAAAACTGCGGCAGAATCGCCACGATCGCGAGATAGATCGCGCCCACCAGCGTGATCCGCGTCAGGATCGTGTCGATGTATTCGGCGGTCCGCTTGCCGGGACGAATCCCGGGGATGAACCCGCCATATTTCCGCATGTTCTCCGCCACGTCATCAGGATTGAAGATGATGGCGGTGTAGAAGTAGCAGAAGAAAATGATGCCGACGATGTAGAGCAAGTCATGCAGCGGCATGCCGGGAGCGATCTGCTCGACCGGCCGGCGCAGGAAGCCGAGACGACCGCCTTCCTGGATCAGCGGCGCCAGTGTCGCCGGGAACGCCAGAATCGACGATGCAAAAATCACCGGAATGACGCCGCCCGTGTTCACCTTGAGCGGAATGTGCGTGCTCGATCCGCCATACATGCGCCGGCCGACGACGCGCTTCGCGTACTGAACCGTGACCCGCCGGTGGCCTCGCTCGACGAAGACGATCGCGGCAATGACGACCGCCATCAACACGATCAGCATGAGCAGGCGCACCAGCCCCATCTGTCCGGTTCGCAGCTGATCGACCGTCACGATCACCGCGCGCGGCAGATTGACGACGATGCCCGCGAAAATAATGAGCGACATGCCGTTCCCGATGCCGCGTTCGGTGATCTGCTCGCCGAGCCACATGATGAAACATGTGCCGGTCGTGAGCGTCAGCACCGTCATGAGACGAAAACCCCAGCCCGGGCTGTACACCAGGGGAAGCCCGCCGGCGATGCCGGTGTTCTTCTCGAGGAAGTAGGCAATGCCCAGCGACTGCACGACGCTCAGAAGAATCGTTCCGTAGCGGGTGTATTGCGTGATCTTGCGGCGGCCGAGCTCTCCCTCTTTCGACAGGCGCTCGAGGTACGGCCACACGACCGTCAGCAGCTGCAGGATGATCGACGAGCTGATGTACGGCATGATGCCGAGCGCGAAGATCGTCATCTGCGACAGGTTCTTGCCCGAGAACATGTCGTAGAGACCGAACATCGTGTTCTTCGCCTGATCGACGAGCGCCGCCAGCGCATCGGGATTGATGCCCGGGGTCGGGATGTGCCCGCCGACGCGATAGGCCGCGAGCAGCCCGAGCGTGAACAGGACACGCTTCCTCAGGTCTGCAACCGCGAAGATGTTCTTCAGGCTTTCCATACCGCCCCCTATGCGAGGACTTCGGCCTTACCGCCGGCGGCGGCAATCTTTTCCGCCGCCTTGCCGCTGAACTTGTGCGCGCGAATCGTCAGCGCCTTCGAGATGTCTCCGCGCGCCAGCACTTTGATCTTACCCGCACGGTGAATCAGCCCCTGTTCCCTGAGCAGCTCGGGCGTGATCTCCGTGCCGGCATCAAACCGCTCGCCGAGCGCATCGAGATTGACGATCTCGAATTCCTGCCGGAACGGATTATGAAATCCGCGCTTCGGCACGCGCCGGTGCAGCGGCATCTGGCCGCCTTCGAACCCGCGCTTGTGCTTGAAGCCGGACCGCGATTTCGCCCCCTTGTGGCCGCGTCCCGCCTGCACGCCTTGACCCGAGCCCTGGCCGCGGCCAATCCGCTTCTTCGAATGAGTCGCCCCCTTCGGGGGACGGAGATTGCTGAGATCCATGAGTCTTGTCTCTCGTAAATCTGTGAATTGGTGAATTGGTGATTTGGTGAATTGGCTTCGCACGCGCTACCGCGCGTGCTTCTAAAGCGCGGCGGTAGCCGCGCGA
>Ga0310810_10004937_pt1 | contig 14831 bp, 3 predicted proteins | sample NCmetagenome_FD_207641 | JGI IMG/M metagenome (GOLD analysis project Ga0310810, IMG submission 207641) | Soil microbial communities from experimental microcosm in Duke University, North Carolina, United States - NC | ecosystem: Engineered > Artificial ecosystem > Soil microcosm > Unclassified ...
TAGACACCGCTTCAGTAACTCCACGTCAAGCCGTCCCGTGAACAGCAGCGCCAAAGCCACATTGTAGCGGACACTGCCAGGCTCTAGCTGGTCCAAAAACCATAATCGTTCCTGGGCAAAAGAGAGCGGCAGTGGATCATTTCTCGCCACCTTCTCCAGAAAGAAAGTCTCCTCGCTAGAAGTCGCGCGTGCACTCGCGATATGTTCTGCCAGAGCAGCGATGGTGGGGGACTCAAACAATTTGTCCAACGAAATTTCAATGTGGCTGCTCTTTTGAATGCGCGATAAGATTTGCGCCGCCCGCAGCGAGTGGCCACCGAGATCGAAAAAATTGTCGAGCACCCCAATGTCGTCAAGGCCTAATACTTCCGACCAGATCTTTTTCAGTTCCTGTTCGAGCGGTGTTCGCGGGACAACAGAAGGGGCATCTTGCCCCGGTCGCGAGGGGAGAGGCGAAGGAAGTGCCTTACGATCAATCTTCCCACTGGGGGTTAAAGGCATCGCTGGCAAACTGACAAAGATCGATGGAACCATGTAGTCGGGGAGCTTGGCAGCCAAATAATTTCGCAAGGCGCTTGCCGTGAGTTCGCTCGCGATAGCTGGAACAAAGTACGCGATCAATTGCGGTTCTCCGCGGGTATCGGCACCGGATATCACGACGACTTCTTTGATGGCCGAATGTGTACGCAGCATGTCCTCTATTTCACTAATCTCGACACTGTAGCCGCGAATTTTTACTCTGAAGTCTTTACGCCCGAGGTGGTACAAACAGCCATCCGCGCTCATACGGCCCAAATCGCCCGTTAGATAGAGCCGCTCTTCGCCAGCTTCGGGGTCGGATAGGAATTTCTGGTCGGTAAGATCGTCGTTACGCCAATAACCACAGGCGAGAAAACGGCTTTGCACGACGATTTCCCCAACAGCCTCAGGGTCTGCCCGACGGCCATTCTCGTCCACCACAGTGACTTTGGAATGGCCAACGGCATACCCTACTGGAAGTCGAAGTTCTGGGATCTTTGACCGCTTGTCGATAAAGTAGTGCGGAATCGTGCCCGCTTCGGACGTCCCGAGAACATGCACTAATACGCATGCCGGAGAAAAGTGACGTCGAAAACGAACTACGTCCTCTACGCTTGTTGCCATTCCAGACAAACGGATCAGCCGCAAGTCGGGAAATTCTTCGGAACTCGTTAAAGCATCAATCCACTGGCGAAAAACCAGAGGGCCGGATTGGTAAATGGTAATGCGTTCATCCAGGAGCCATTGCGCTAGTTTCGCGCCGTTCGCTCGGAAATCGAAGGGGAAAAGCGCTGCGCCGTTCAAAAGCGTATCCCACATACGATGGGTACCACCACTCGTACTGTGCGAGTGGATCAACGATAACCGGTCCAACGCGCAAATATGGATGGCGTTGCTGTGCACCAGCGTCCACTGCAGAACGTTGCGTTGATTCTGGAAAACTCCCTTAGGTTTTCCTGTCGTTCCTGAGGTGTAAATAATATAAGCCAAATCATTGGGTGACACCGACAGGCTAAGGTTTTCGTCGGATAAATCCGCGCTGAGCTCGTCGATCTTGAGTACGTTCCTAGTTGCCGTGTGAGCCACCGAGACATTTTTGTTATCAGTGATAAGCAGACCCGGCTCGGCATCGTCTAAGATCGCCGCGATACGCGGACCGGGAAACGACGGGCTCACTGGCACGTAAAACTTTCTGGATTTCAAGACCCCCAAAATGGCCGCTATGGCGCGAGCCCCTTGATCGAAAAGCACGATGACCGGTTCTTGCTTCGGCCCTCGGCGATCCAGAATCGCTCTGGCTATACGATTGGCGGCTTTGTTTAGCTCATCATAGGTGAGCGTGCTATCGCCCATCTTGACGGCAATCCGGTCAGGATATTGACGGACGATTTTCTCAAACCGCGCCGGTATTGATTCCTCGATTTCGTCTATTGAAAACTTGACGAACGTCCCTGAGGGATGAAAGCACTTGTCCCGGATCACCTGCTGCTCGGGCGGAAGTGAAAATAGATTTTGTGATTGATCGTTCATTCGGCTTAATTTTTTGGGTTTTCTCTGGGAGCCCATCCGACTCATCGCAAGTAAATGACCGCTCGACGGTCGACTTTACCTGTGCCAGCGGCCGAAGAGTTTCGCCGCGAAAAGCGCGTCGGATCTAGCTCTTCATCGTTCATCCGTTTTTCCTTGGGGCAACTTTCTTCCGGGAACAAACATGCGACGCCATTTGGCCTGGACGGCTCCCTGTTCAATCTCTCTTCCATCTCTCACGCCATTTGCTACAAGCGTGTTTCGCTCGTCAGCGTAGCTTGGTTTTGCGCGATGATCGCCGCCATCTCAATGACCGTGGGTGAATCGAACAGTACCTTAATCGGTAAATTCACTTGAAATGTTTCAATCATGCGCATGACCACGCGAGTCGCGGCAAGTGAATGACCGCCGAGTTCAAAAAAGTTGTCGTGGACACCGATATCTTCAATTCCGAGAACCGTCTGCCATATGTGGGTCAGCTTCCTTTCAACTTCAGTTCTTGGCGCGAGATATTGATTGGGCAATTCCGGCCGCGGGTGCGGCTGGGTTGAGATAGCAGCTTCGATGGGGTGAGGATCAGAAATCTGCTGCCGCAGGCGCTGCCCCAGTTCTCGCGTCGAGATCAAAACCTGCGGCAATGACAAACCTAGAATTCGACTAAATGCGTCAACACCTTCGCTGGGCGAAATTCCCTTTTCAAGGCGTGCCTCACGGTCAGCGGGGGTTACATGAGTCGTTGCATGTGCAGCCATTCCTACCGATTGCCAGGCGGCCCAGTTGATGGAAATAGTGAGCCTATCATTGCCCTCGCAAGAACAATGGTTTGCGAAAGCATCGAGAAACGCATTCGCTGCGCTGTAGTCCACCCGACCGGGGCCACCAAGGATGGCCGTCAACGAGGAACACAGCACAAGAAAGTCGAGTTTCACTTGGCTAAACAAATTTTGGACAGTCCTCGTTCCTTTGATTTTCGCAGCGAACACCTCTTCCACCATTTCGTGCGTCTTGAGCTGCACAATGCCTTCGCCGGGAACACCGGCGGAGTGTATAATTCCCTGGATCTCGCCAAAACGATGCCGGGTCTGCTCGATGACATTCTTCATTTGCATGGCATCAGCTACGTCCGCTGCGATGACTAAGACTTCTGCTCCAAGCTTCTCTAGTTCAATTAATCTTTCGATCTTGCCGCGCTCCTCGGGTTTCAAGTCGCTATGAGTCAGTTGGTCGTCCCATTCATGTCTTGGCGGTAATGCACTCCGCCCTGTCAACACGAGTTTGGCTTGCGCTGTGCGCGCGAGGTATTCAGCGAATTCAAGTCCTAGACCTCCGAGCCCACCAGTGATCAAATATACGCCGCCATGACGCAATCGCGTCGGAAACGTTTTTTGTTGCTCAAGGCGCAACGGTTCAAATATCTGAACCCAGCGGTGTCCGCCCCGATAGGCGATGATCGAATCGGCAACTGGACCGGTTAACTCCGTAATGAGCCGCTCAACGAGCTTGCCCAGTTGCGGCGTCTCAACAGGAATGGAAACATCGATAACGCGACAGCTGATATCCGGATATTCGTAAGGGATCACTTTGCAGGGGCCCAACACGGTTGCCTTCTCGGGAAACGCGATTCTCTCGTCGCCGCTGACGTTCTGTATGCCGTCGGTGACCACTGAAAGCTCCACGGGAACCGGCCGCCGCTGCTCACCTAGGGCTTGAGCCAAGTAGAGTAGGCTGAAAAACCCCAAATGCTGCTTTCCCCCGGGTAATTCGATGCCCGCGGTTTCATTCCCTTCGACAGTCCAGAGGTGAACAACTTTTGTCGGAGCAATGCCGCGCGCGCCGAGAGCACTGATTAATTTCTTGTAATCCTGTGGCTCGTGCGGATCGATCACAAAGCAATGATCGGTTTCCATGCGGTAGCTGGTGCCCCGGATCACGGTGAAGACGTTTCGACAGTGCCGTTGCAGCCGATTTGCAAGCTGCATCCCCAATCCGTTTGACTCGACAAAGAGTAACCAATCGGTTTCTCGCAAATTCGTCGAATTGGAAATTAACGGCGCAGACCGCTTCCAAGAAGGAACATAAAACCACTCGGCAATATCCGCCTTCTTTTCGTCGGCTCGCGAACGGTTTTCGCTCGCTGAGACTGCGGTAGGTTCAATCCAATATCGCCGTCGTTCGAATGGGTAGGTTGGTAATGGCACGCGCCGGAGAGTCTCCCGGGAATTGAAAGCAAACCAATCTAGTTCAACACCCGCGCTCCATAGGCTTCCCAATGCTTCCATGAGAACTGCAGCATCGGATTGCTCATCGTCCGCACCACGCAGGGTGCGGACGATCGCCGGACGTAGGTCCTTTCGTGCATGCTGCCTGGCGAATGTGCCGAGGATTCGACCCGGTCCGACTTCCAGCAGCACAGCGTTTTTGGTCTCGGAAAGCTGGGTGAGGCACTCGGAAAACAACACCGTTTGGCGCATGTGTGCTGACCAGTAATTAGGATCGGTCGTCTGTGCTTCCGTGATCCATCTGCCTGTGACATTCGACAGATAAGGTATGCGCGGCGGATGAAGTCGAATTGTCTTGACCTTTTCGCTGAAGGGTTCCAAAGCAGGATCCATCATGTGCGAATGAAAGGCGTGGGACGTCTTCACACGCTGGCTGGCGATGGCTCTCGCACCGAGGGATCTTTCGAGTTCCTCCAGGCGTGTCATCGGACCCGATAGAACGCAGAGTTTCGGACCATTGTGAGCGGCTAGAGATAGCTCCTCTCCCAACAAAGGTGCGACTTCTTCGGGAGAAAGCGGCACGGCAATCATGCCTCCCGGAGGCGTCTGACTCATCAAGTGGCTACGAGCGGCCACCAACACCAATCCATCTTCCAAAGAGAATACCCCGGCGAGGCAGGCAGCGACGTATTCGCCGATACTGTGGCCGAGCATCGCTTGGGGTTTTACGCCCCAATCCATAAGCAATTGCGCTAACGCATACTCGACAACAAAAAGGGCCGGCTGCGCGAAAAGAGTTTGAGTCAATGCTGGTTGGGAGTCGGGCTGCGGGTTTCTCGGGTAGAGTAGTTCCCGCAGATCTAGGCCGAGAAGCGGCTTGAGATAGTCGCAGCAGAAATCAACACGATCACGAAAAGCAGGCTCACTCTGGTAAACCTCCAATCCCATGTTCACAAACTGAGAGCCCTGCCCTGGAAACATGAACACGACATCCCGATGAATTGCGTGATTTATAGGGCTCGGGTCCGCGCTTTCCAGCTTCTGGATCGCTTCGCTCCTTTCCTGGCAAACAATAAATCGTCTGCACTTGAATCCTCTTCTTCCGACTTGCAAAGTGTAAGCGACGTTTGCGAGTTCGATTTCCTCGCGGTGTTTCAGGTGAGCAGCAAGATTCGCAGCGGCGGACTCCAATCCTTTGCTGCTGTGCGCGGAAATGACAAGCACGCGATGACGGCGGGCTGAGCAAACCGGTTCCGCCTCCGGCGCTTCTTCAAGAACGACATGCGCATTGGTGCCGCCGATTCCAAAGGAGCTCACACCGGCTCGGCGCGGTGTTTCCGATCTTGTCCACGGCGACAACTTGGCACTCACATAAAAAGGGCTACTCGCGAAGTCGATCTTTGGATTCGGCGAATCATAGTGGAGACTGGGTGGAATGAGCCCGCGATCAAGCGCCAACGCCGTCTTGATGAGACCCGCAACTCCGGCCGCCGCCTCGGTATGGCCGATGTTTGTCTTTACCGAACCGATTGCGCAGAAGCCCTGCTTGGCCGTTTGCGCGCGAAAAGCCTGGGTCAAGGCGGCAATTTCAATGGGATCGCCCAGAGAGGTTCCGGTGCCGTGAGCTTCCACATAGCCGATCGTGTCCACATCAATCCCGGCGGCCGCCTGGGCCAGGGCGATCACTTCCGCCTGGCCATCGATACTGGGCGCCGTATAACCTATTTTCAGAGATCCATCGTTATTGATCGCGGATCCTTTGATGACCGCATAAATATGGTCTCGATCATTACGCGCCTCTTCCAAGCGCTTTAATACGACGATGCCAGCACCACTGCTGCGCACAGTGCCCCCTGCTTTGGCATCGAAAACTCTGCAGTGTCCGTCGGGGGAAACAATCAGTCCCTCCTTATAAAGGTAGCCGCTCTGCTGTTGCGAGCGCACGCGAATCCCCCCCGCCAGGGCCATGTCGCATTGGAAGCTCAGCAGGCTCTGACAAGCCAAGTGCACCGCTACCAATGAAGTTGAACAGGCGGTTTGAACGCTCAGCGCCGGCCCCTTCAGGTTCAATTTGTAAGCTATGCGCGTCGTTAAGAAGTCCTTCTCGTTGAGAATAGAAATTTCGAACGGATCGTATGAATTGACGCAGCCGAGATTCTTGTGGATGTTGTTAACAAGATAGAAGTTTGCGCCTACGCCGGCGTAAACTCCGATTAGGCCTTGATACTTTTCCGCATCATACCCTGACAACTCCAACGCTTCCCAAGCACATTCGAGAAAGAGCCTCTGCTGCGGGTCCATGAGTTCGGCTTCGGGCGCGGTAAAACCAAAAAACGGCGCATCGAATAAATCCGCGCCGTCAACGACTCCGCCTGCTTTCACATAATTGGGATTGGCCAGCACCGCGGGATCTACACCCGCGGCAAGCACTTGCTCATCGGAAAAAAACGATATCGACTCCACGCCCTCTCGTAGATTGCGCCAAAACTCTTCGATATTTTTGGCACCCGGATATCGAGCCGCCATACCGATGATGGCAATATCTTCGCGGAGATTCTCCATAGAGTCATTTTTCCGATGATGGTTTGCTTGCGCTCGGTGATTTGCGGCTAAGGCTATTCCTCTGTTTCGTTGCTCGACTTCGAATACTTTCAAAGCCGCTCCGTCGGCCTTTCCCTAGACTCAAATATTCAGCGAGGGTACCGATCGTTGGGAATCTGAACATGTCGACTACCGGAATCTCTGTACCCAAAATCTCCACTAACTTGCTCTGAATCTTAGTCAAAAGGAGAGAATTGCCGCCGAGATCGAAAAAATTGTCGTCCATTCCGATCTCATCCAACAATAATAGTTCACGCCACATTTGGCTTAAGACAATTTCGGTTTCGGTCACTGGCGGAGCAAATGCGATCTCCAGACGGGGCCTTGATCTACCAGGGTCGGGAAGGGCTCGTCGGTCAACTTTACCATTTGGGGTTTGCGGCAATGCTTCCAAGCAAACGAACCGCGCAGGTATCATATGCTCGGGCAACCGCTTTCCCAGAAGCTGTTTCAGGTTGCTTGCGCTCGGCTCTCCCGGCTCTGAAAGGACCAGATAGGCGATCAACCTTTGTTCATCGGGTTGTTCGTTGCGGACCACCACAGCAACGTCTTTAATTAGCGGAATATCGCGGAGTGCGTTTTCAATTTCCGGCAAGGAGATTCGATAACCTCGTACCTTTGTTGTGAAGTCTTTTCTACCCAGATAGTAAAGACAACCGTCAGGCGCCCTGCGACCGACATCGCCGGTATAGTAAATTCGTTCCTTCGCGTCGTCCTCGGACACCTGATATTTTGATTTCGTCAGCTCAGGGTTGCGCCAGTAGCCCGGCGATAGAAATCGGCTCTTGATCACAATGTCGCCGATGAGGTCATAGCCAAGCGCCTCGCCTTGGTCGTCCATCAACAGTATGTCGCGGCCCGGGTTGGAATAACCCACGGGAACCGTGTTTCCTTCTATCTGCGTTTGGTGGTCGATCAGATACTGGCACGTCGCGCCGGTTTCATTGGAACCCATCACGTTAACCAGAATGCTTTCCCTCGGGAAATGCTGCTTGAAAAGTTCTACGTCCTTTCGGGTGACCGCCTCCCCGGCCAAGTGCACTACTCGAATCGACCTTTCATCCGCCGCATCGAATCTCGAGCACACTTCGCGGAAAAGAGCAGGGAACGAATAATAAATGGAAACTCGCTCGGAACACAGCCAGCGGGCTAAAGCTGCGGCCCCGGATTGCTTTACTGCAAAAGGGCAGAGACAGGCGCCTGTAAGAAGCGCTCCGAAGATGTGCCGCACGGAGGCGTTGGTGCTGCAGGAATTCAGGAGTGAATATTTGTCCTCAGGGCAGAGATGCAATTCATTGGTCGCTGTCATCACCTTTTCCAAAACGTTGCGGTGATTCTGGACGACACCTTTGGGGTTTCCGGTTGAACCGGACGTATACAAAATATAGGCCATTTCATCCGGCCCATGGTTCAGGCCTGGATTGTCTTCTGAGAAGCCCACACCGAGATCTTCAAACTCGAGAAGGGTCTGCGTTTGTGCGGATAGCTGTTGCCTCAGGCGAGAGATATGCTCGCGATTGCCGATAACCACCTCAGGATCTGCATTCGCCAACATATGGGTGATTCGTTCCGCCGGATAGCTAGGATCTATCGGGACATAAGCCTGTCCCGCCTTGAGTGCAGCAAAAAGTGCCGCAATCATGTCCGTGCTATCCTCTATGATGAGCGCGGCTCTGCCGCGATGTTTGACCCGGCTGAGAATCGCATGCGCGATTTGATTCGCTCTTCGATTAAATTCGTCGTAGGTGATGGTCTTTACGGAATTCTTGATCGCGGTACATTCAGAATAGTGTCGCACTATCTTCTCGAAGCGAGCAGGAATCGATGTCTCGACGTCGTCGATCGGAAATTCAACAAACTGGCCGGTCGGGTGAAAACATTTGTCCCGGATCGCCTGCTGCTCGGGAGGAAGCCGAGGTCGAACCTTGGATGAATTGCTCATCTGCCTAACCTCGCCGGCTTTGTTCGGCAAGCGGCCGGTGCGCATCGTCCTCCGACGTATTTTCCACGTCCGTCATTAGCCACTCCACATCTCTCATGCCACTCCGATAGTTGACTGCGTTTCGATTCGGCACAAATGGCTACGTGTTTCCAAATGAAATCTGACCCAAGAAAAGGCAAAGCCAAAAAATGTGTCTCCATATAGTCACAGTCGATTTCTCCCGGACCGGCTCATCGTAAGGCTCATATTGTCTCTTCCGACATGGTTTCCGGTTCGACGAGCTTTGGCGTGAGCGCATCGCATCCGGCGGATTGTAACTCGGTTTTCATATGGCATTGCGATGTGATTCGTAACGCCAACTCTCGAATAGTCGGAGCTTCGAACAGGAGACGGAGCGGAATTTCTCCGTTCAGAACCTTGCTCAATCGCACAACCACTTGGGTCGCTAACAACGAATGGCCGCCTAGCTCGAAAAAGTTATCGTGAATGCCGAATTTCGCGTGCGGCAACAACTCCGCCCAAACTTGAGCCACCAATTTCTCCAATGGAGTTAGCGCAGCACTGATCCCTGCAAGCCGTTCCGGTGTAAGTTTTTCCGGTGCTGGCAATGAGACGCGGTCTAGTTTCCCGTTGGGGAGACGCTGTAACGATGGGAGTATCACCCAGGCGGCAGGTATCATGTACTCGGGTAGTTTCGTTCTGAGAAGCCGCTTCGCGTCGTCGGGATTGAGCACATAGCCTTTCGTCGCGACACAATAAGCCACGAGCCGTCTGTCACCGGGTTCGTCTTCATGTGCGACCACAACGGCCTCTTCAATGCCGGGATGCTGCTTGAGAACACTCTCAATCTCGCCCAATTCAATTCGGTAGCCACGAATCTTTACCTGATCGTCGGAGCGGCCGGTAAGTTCGATGTTGCCATCCGCAAGATAACGTGCGAGATCACCCGTCTTATACAAGCGTGTATCCGTTTCTCCACCAAAAGAGTGAGAGATGAATCGCTCTGCCGTTAAGTCTGGCCGGTTGAGATAGCCCCGTGCGACACCCGCTCCTCCGATGTAAATCTCTCCGACAACGCCGATCGGAACCGGCTGTAGCCACTGATCGAGAATATAAATCTGCGTGTTCGCAATCGGCCGGCCGATGGTTTGCGGGCCATCAACTGTTCTGCGTACGTATGTTGAATAAGTAGTGCACTCGGTAGGTCCGTAGAGATCATAGAGTGTTCGCACCGAGGTCGATTCGTAAATGCGCTGCACCAGATCCGATCGCAACGCTTCCCCAGCAAGATTGATGATATGCACTGAGCGCGGTATCGCTTCCAATCTGAGCAGTTCACGCATGGCCGACGGCACCGTGTTCAGTAGGCTCACTTTCGTGGGCGGGGAAATGGTAGCCAGAGCAAGAGCATTTTCCGCCAAGACTACAGACCCGCCGCAAGTCAGCGGCGCAAAGATTTCAAAAACTGAAAGATCGAAACAGATCGACGTGGACGCCAAAACGCCGGAGAGATCTTCCCGATTAAACACGGAATGCGCCCAGGATAAAAACGCCACCGCATTGCGATGTTCAATGGCAACTCCCTTGGGTTGCCCCGTGGAACCGGAGGTGTAAATCACGTAGGCGATATCCTTGGAAGTAGTACCGTTTTCGAGATTGTTGGTGCTCTGACTCGCGATCTTGTACCAATCACCGTCGAGACTTACTACGCTTGGATGACTGACGGAGGATAAATACTTTTGTTGAGTTAACAGGGCTCTCACTTGCGCATCTTTGAGCATGTAGTCGAGCCGTTCATTGGGATAGGATGGATCCAGGGGAACATATGCGCCGCCGGCTTTGAGAATGCCGAGAATGCCGATTACCATTTCCACCGACCGTTCCACACAAACGCCCACCAACTCTTCCGGCCCGACATCAAACTTCCGTAGGTAATGGGCTAGTTGATTGGCTCGCTCGTTCAACTCACGGTAAGTAAACTGTTGATTTTCAAACTCCACCGCGATCGCCTCAGGCGTGCGCTCAACCTGTCTTTCGAATAGTTCATGGATACACTCGTCCGTCTGAAACTCAGACTTAGTGTCGTTCCACTCCACCAACAACTGGTGACGTTCTGCTTTGCTGAGCAAAGGCAATTCACTTATCGGCTGCTCGGGGTTAGCCACAATACCCTCAAGCAAATTACGCAAATGCGTCAGCACCCGCACCATCGTAGCGTCGTCAAACAAATCCGTACAATATTGCAGCCCCGTGCGGAGTCCGGGCACTGCTTCATGGATGGTCACCGTTAAATCGAACTTTGTTGTTTCGCCGGCGATCATCATCGGCCTGATATTGAAACCCTCGAGATCAAAATTGCCGGGGGGGACATTTTGAAAGGCAAACATCGCCTGAAATAGCGGGGAGTGGCTCAGGTCGCGAACGGGCCCCAGCTCCTCCACCAACTTTTCAAATGGTAAATCCTGATGGTTAAAAGCATCAAGCACCGATTCCTTCACCCGGTGCAGCAGTTCAAGAAAGGTCGGGTTTCCAGAGTGGTCCGTCCGTAACACGAGTGTGTTGACAAAAAAACCGATCAACCCTTCGATTTCCGTCCGATTGCGATTGGCGATGGGCGAGCCCACCAAGATATCGTCCTGCCCGGTATAGCGATGCAAAAGGATCTGAAAAGCAGTCAGCAGAGTCATGTAGAGCGTTACACCCTCTTGAAGACTGAGGGCTTTGAGCCCCAGTGTCAGATCCCACGAGAATTCGATCGACTGTCTTGCACCTCTGTAGCTTAGCTGAGTCGGCCGGGGTCGATCGGTGGGAAAATTCAGAATCGCAGGAACGCCGTATAGTTGCTTCTTCCAGTAGGAAAGCTGGGCATCCAAAACTTCACCGGACAGCCAATCCCGTTGCCAGGCGGCAAAATCAGCATATTGGATTGGCAAATCCACGAGCGGCGAGGGCTGCCTTTTTGAAAAAGCTCGATAAAGAGCGGATAGCTCGCGGTAAAGTATCCCCCTCGACCAACCATCGGCGACGATATGGTGCAGGGTCAAAATCAATACGTGATCATCGTCGCCGAATCTTAGCAAAGCCGCGCGGAAAAGCGGCCCTCGCCGTAAATCGAACGGCTTGCCCATTTCCGCCGCGGCCAACCGCGTGGCTTCTTCCTCGCATCCCATCTCGTCACGCCCGCCGATATCGATCACCGGTAGGGAAACATCCAACGCCTGTGCGATAATTTGAACCGGTTCATCTTTGGCGATTGCAAACGTCGTTCGCAGCGCCTCGTGTCGCGCTACGATTTCGTTAAGACTCCGCTGCAGAGTCTCGAAGGCGAGGGGACCTTTGATACGAAGAGCTGCTGGAACATTGTACACCGTGCCGCCCGGCTCCAGCTGATCCAGAAACCACAAGCGGCGCTGGGCAAACGACAGTGGAAGATCTCTGTCCCTCGATACCTGCGGAAGCTTTGACTCAGCGAACGTGGCCCCGCGGGCATCCACGTTCTTAAGCAGCTCGATAAGCTCGGCCTTATGCGCGGTGAGTTGGGCGCGCAGCTCCTCCGTGAACGCGCCCTTGGGACCGTTGACGACAAGCTGCCCGTTTTCGGTCGATATCGTAGCGTCGAGTTGACGCAGATGTATTAAAAGTTGAGCAGCGGTCACAGCACTATTTTTTCCCTTTGATTTGGAGTGGGGCAAGAAGCTCGTTGATCTTCGTGCTTCGCGCACCGCTGCGCTTCAATGTGTGCGGACAAACCAGCGATGGTCGGCATCGCAAACAACGCGCGGAGGGGTAAATCGATCAGAAGCATTTCTCTAATCCTGGAAACAACCTGCGTGGCTAGGAGCGAATAGCCGCCCAGTTTGAAGAAGTTGTCGTGGATCCCCACCTTGTCAAGCTTGAGGACTTCCAGCCAGATACTTAAGAGCACCTCCTCGGTGGGCGTGCGTGGTTCCGAAAAAGCTTCGTCCAGTTCAGGTCTGGCCCCCTGAGGGATTGGCAGAGCCTTTCGATCCACCTTCCCGTTGAGCGTAAGCGGCATCACTTCTAAGAACATGTACACCGACGGCATCATGTATTCAGGCAGCTTCTGTTGCAGAAAGCTGCGCAATTCATTCGTCGAAGGAGCGGAGTTGCAAGTAGTGACGATATACGCCACCAACCGCTGGTCCCCTGGCCTATTATCTTCTCGAGCGAGCACAACCGCCTCTCGGACTGCCGGATGTTGACCGAGTACGGCCTCGATCTCCCCCAACTCAATACGATACCCGCGGACTTTTACCTGATCGTCTGCCCGCCTGAAGTATTCCAATTCACCGTTAGACAGCCACCGGGCCAAGTCTCCCGTTTTGTAAAGTGTGGTTTCACCAGACCCGTCAAACGGGTCGGCGAGGAATCGCTCAGCCGTAAGTTCCAGGCGTTTGTGATAGCCGATCGCAACGCCCGCGCCCCCAATATACAGTTCACCGACAGTACCGACTGGTTGTACTTGCCGCCGCGCATCCAGCACGTAGGCTTGGAGATCAGGGAGCGGTGTACCGATAACACTTCCAACCCTGGGGTCGAGATCGGACAGATTAATCCGCCGATAGGTTACATGAACCGTCGTCTCAGTTGTGCCGTACATATTGATGACCTTTACGGGATGGTCATCGTAGCGCTCAAACCACGGCCGCAGATGCTCCGGGTCCAGCGCTTCGCCGCCAAAGATGAGATAGCGCAGCGACGTTTGTTTTGCGCTGGATACCAGGTAGGGCATTAATTGGCGAAACGCCGAAGGTGTTTGATTCAAGACCGTGACACGATGAGTTTCAATGAGCTGCGCGAACTCATCGGATGCCCGGCTAACCGCGCCTGGGACAATCACGAGTTTTCCACCGTGCAGCAATGCACCCCATATTTCCCACACGCTGAAATCGAACGCGTAGGAATGAAACAAAGCCCACACGTCCAAAGAAGTGAAGTGGAACCAGTTCTCGGTGGATTGAAACAAACGGACCACGTTGTAATGCGTGATCAACGTGCCTTTCGGTTTGCCGGTAGAGCCCGATGTGTAAATGACATAAGCAAGACTGTCCGGCGTAGCAGTTCCGGCGAATTCGGCGTCGCCTGAAGCGGGTGATGCCTTCTTCAACTCGTGACCGTCAATAAACAACGTTGAGAAACGGCCGGCAGGCAACTGCGCAACAAGATGCTTCTGCGTTATGATGACCGAAACTTCGGAATCCTCGAGCATGAACTCGATTCGTTGCTTCGGATAGCTCGGATCGAGCGGTAAATAAGCTCCGCCGGCCTTGAGAATCGCCAAAATCCCGATAATCAGCTCGGGAGAGCGCTCCGTACATAGACCGACCAGCACGTCGCTTCCGACACCGTGGCCCCGCAGTGTGCAAGCCAGTACACTCGCACACGCATCCAGTTCGCCATAGGTCCAGTGCTGTTCTTCAAAGATCAGCGCCACGGCTTGCGGCGCTCGCCTGGCTTGCTCCTCAAATAAGTCGTGCAGACAGCTGGCTTTTTCGTAGCGCGTTTTCATTCTGCCGCGCTTGATCAGATCCCGGCTCTCAGCTTCCGTCATCAATGGCAGCTCGGAGATTTGCGTGGTCGGATCGTGAACGATCCCACGGAGCAAGACCTCGAAATGGCCGAGGCAGCGTTCGATGGTCGCATCTTCAAAGAGGTCGGTATTGTACTGAAGCGATACCCTCAATCCTTCGGCGATTTCAGAAATCGACAATGTCAGATCGAATTTGGCATTCTCGCTGCCGCCTCGTACCCGGCTCACGCTGAGATCTTCGAGCTTCATCGCCGAATCCGGCGCGTTCTGCAGAACAAACATCACCTGGAAAATCGGCGTGTAGCTGAGCGAGCGATGGGGGTTTATTTCCTCCACGAGTTTCTCGAACGGTAGGTCCTGGTGCTCGTAAGCTTCCAGCGCGGTTCGCCGCACCGACGCGAGGAACTCCCTAAAGGTTGGATCACCGGAAAAATTAGCGCGCAAAGCGAGAGCGTTGACGAAGAACCCGATC
>Ga0310810_10004938_pt1 | contig 14830 bp, 7 predicted proteins | sample NCmetagenome_FD_207641 | JGI IMG/M metagenome (GOLD analysis project Ga0310810, IMG submission 207641) | Soil microbial communities from experimental microcosm in Duke University, North Carolina, United States - NC | ecosystem: Engineered > Artificial ecosystem > Soil microcosm > Unclassified ...
GTTAGGCAGCGGATGCGGCTACAACACAATCCAGAAGTACGATGAGACGGTGAACGCCTCGAAGAATCAGATCGAGGTGCAGCTGCAGCGGCGAGCCGACCTCATTCCGAACCTCGTGTCGACCGTGAAGGGCTACGCTCAGCACGAAGAAGACGTCTTCACGCAAGTGGCTCAGGCGCGTGCCGGACTGCTCGGTGCCGTGCAGAAGGGCGATCCGAGGGAGATGGCCAATGCCAACGATCAGCTCACCTCCGCGCTGGGCCGCCTGATGGTCGTTGCCGAGGCATACCCGCAGCTCAAGGCGGACCAGAACTTCCTCAAGCTGCAGGACGAGCTGACGGGAACGGAGAACCGCATCGCGGTCTCGCGCACGGATTACAACAACGCGGTGCAGACGTACAACACGTACATTCGCACGCTCCCGCAATCGCTGACGGCCAAGGTCACGGGCGCCAAGCCGCGCGACTATTTCGAGGTCACGACTCCGGGGGCGCGCACGGCGCCGACGGTCGACTTCTCGAAGCCGGCCGCCCCGGCCGCGAAACCTTAACGGGTTCTCAACGGCAGCGGCGCTCACGGCGCCGAATCCCGACGGCGCGTTAGGCGACGCACCGACGCCCGGTAGCCCCGATGCCCCCCGGTCGCGAGACCGAGGGGCATTTTCTCGACCAGCCCGGCTGGGACGAACCGCTGGGACGAACCGCTGGGACGAACGGCCTGACACAAGTTGACACGTCCGGTCCCTGTTGTCTATGCTGTCAGCGCCGTGAGTACGGTTGGCCACCGAGGGACCCCGCTTGGTCCCACCCGCCCGTCGCCGGTCGGAGGTGGTAGGACTACCAGTCCGCCTCACCAACGGACTATCAGCCCAAAGGAGGAACGAAGGGGAAGACGGCTCCGGCTCCCGGCAGGAATCGTTAGGCCATCGCTTGTCGCTCGAATCACTCGAGGAGGGTCGATGCGGTCATCTTGGCGTTTGCTCGGCATACTCGCGATTTCGCTCGGCTCGGGGCTCCCACGCCCGCAGCCGCTCCACGCTCAAAACAATCCGATCACCATCAGCGGCCGGGTCACGAACGACGCCGGCGCTCCGCTTTCGCTTGCGTCCGTGTACATCGAGACGCTCGGCCTCGGAGTCCAGACCACGGACGACGGTCGTTATCAGCTGACCATTCCGGCCGCGCGAGTTCATGGGCAACAGGTCGCTTTGGGCGTTCGCGCCATTGGCTTCCGAAACACGTCGGCGCTGATCTCGCTAACTGGCACCAGCATCACGAAGGATTTCCAGCTCGCGGCAAATCCGCTGCGGTTAGGAGAGGTGGTCGTCACCGGGTCCGGTACGTCTACCACCGTCGAAAAGCTCGGCAACACGATCAACTCGGTGAAGTCGGAGGACGTGCAGAAGTCCAATGAGCCGAACATCGTGAACGCCCTCGCGGCGAAAGCGCCGGGCGTCGAGGTGACGTCGCAGGCCGGCGATCCCGGCGCAGGCTCCTCGATCATCATCCGCGGCCTGAAGACGATCGAGGGCGATGGACAGCCGCTCTTTGTCATCGACGGTCAGCCGATCGACAACTCGTCGCTCAAGACCGGCGACTTCGCCGACGCGTCGACAGCGATCAGCAACCGCGCGGCGGACATCAACCCTAGCGACATCGAGTCGATCGAGATCCTGAAGGGCGCCGCCGCGTCGGCGATCTACGGCGCACGTGCCGCCCAGGGGGTCGTGCTGATCACGACGAAGAGCGGTCGCCCGGGCGCCACGCGCTATACGTTCCGCTCGTCGAGCGGATGGGACGACGTCAACCGCAGCCTCCCGCTCCAGCGCTCGTTCGGCCGCGGGGACTACGACTCGGCGGAGTCCGCGGATTGCAGTGGCCCGGGTTGCTACCCGACATCGTCGAGCTGGGGACCGAAGCTCGCGGGAGGCGCGTCGGTGTACGATCACTGGGACGAGGCGTTCGAGACCGGACACACGTTCGACAACACGCTGTCCGTCTCCGGCGGCGATGACCGTCGGACCTTCTTTGCGTCGCTGGGCAACACGCTGCAGAACGGGACCATCGTCGGCGACCACGACAAGTACAACCGGACAACCGGCCGCCTCAAGGCCACGCAGTTCTTCGGCAGCAAGCTGCGCGTCGGCGGCAACATCTCGTACATGGACGTTCGCACGCGTTATGTGCAGAAGGGCAACAACCTGAACGGGCTGCTCCTCGGCCTTGCCCGAACGCCGCCGGACTTCAACAACTTCCCGTATGTCGTCGATGGGCTCCATCGGTCGTACCGGTACCCCAACCCCGACCCGGCCGACCCGCTCGCGGATCGCGTGTACGACAACCCGTTCTGGGTCATCAACCGCGACAAGAACACGTCCGACGTGAACCGCGCCATCGGCAACTTCGACATCGCGTGGGACCCGATGTCGTGGCTCAATGTGAAGTACACGTTCGGGGCGGACTACTCCTCGGACCAGCGTCTCGAGGGCTTGCCGCCGCAGAGCGCCGGTGACGCGCTCCTCGGTCAACTGTGGCAGGGAACGTACGACAACCTGCAGATGGACCACAACCTCGTCGCCACGGCCGAGAAGAAGTGGAGCAGTGCGCTCAACACGACGTTCACGTTAGGCCAGAACCTGAACAGCCGGGACCTGCGACAGGTGCTGTCGAAGGGAACGAACTACATCGACCCCGACATCTTCACCCTGAACAACACGGTGAACTCGAACCTGCAGGCGCAGAACTATCAGCAGCTGGTGCGTGTGGCCGGCTACTTCGCGCAGGCAGGCGTCGACCTGTGGGACCAGCTGTACTTGACGGGCGCGGTTCGCGCGGACCAGTCCTCCACGTTCCCGAAAGAGAACCGGACGAACTACTACCCGAAGGCGAGCCTGGCCTGGAACGCGATCGGCTCCAACGCGCGTCCCGCCATGGGCCCGTTGAGCTACCTCAAGCTGCGTGGCGCCTACGGCGCCGTGGGTCGTGAGCCCGCGCCCTACCAGATCTACGACGCGTTCAGCTATGCGGCCGTCGGTCTCGACTATGGCGGCGGGTCCACCAGCCCGACGCAGAACGGCAGCGGCGGCGTCGTCAGCAACCTTGTGAGAGGCACGCCGACGCTGAAGCCGGAGCGGACTGGCGAAACGGAGCTGGGCTTCGACTTCGGTCTCTTCAAGCAGCGCGTCGACGGAACGTTCACGCTCTACAACGCGAAAACCACGGACGTGATCTTCTCGCTGCCGATTCCGGTATCGACTGGATATCAGAACGTGGTGAGCAACGGCGGCGAAATCTCGAACAAGGGGTTGGAGGTCTCGCTCAATGCGCGCGCGATCGAGAACCCGAACCTGCGGTGGGAGATCGGCGTCACGTGGGCGAGGAACAAGAACAAGCTCGTCGAGCTCACAGGCGCGGACTACGTCGGTCTCACCGGCGGCTTCGGGAACAGCGTTGCCGTCAAGGGCCAGCCGTTAGGCTCGTTCTACGGGACGGACTGGGTTCGGTGCCGGTACGAGATCGGCGACGCTGACAACCACTACACGAACCTCGCGAACGAGGACGTCGACGTTAACGCGCTGTGTCGGTCGGCGAACGCTGCAAACCACTCGCTGTATGTCGATGCCGATGGCTTCCCAGGTCTGGACCCCGCGAATCGTGTGCTCGGCGATCCGAATCCGCAGTGGCTCTCCGGGATCCGCAACAACTTCACGCTGTGGCGGAAGCTCCAGATCTCGAGCCTTCTCGACATCAAGAAGGGTGGCGTGAACTGGAACGGGACGCGCCTCGCGCTGCAGCGCTTCGGGACCTACGGCAATACTGCGGGTCGCGCCTCGTGCCTGGAGCAGGGCGACGACGTGGTCTGCACCGGAAACGAGCAGGAGTTCGGTGTCACGATGGAAAAGAGCCCGGGCGTCGTTGGACCGGGCAAGGGCATGAAGGTGCCAGTGGGCGAGAATTGGTGGCACGACGGCCTCGGCAACAACTTCAACGGGCCGACTGGACAGGGTGTGGAGAATTCGGGGTACGTGAAGCTCCGCGAGATCTCGGTCGCGTACACGTGGGAAAGTCGCAAGGTTCGGGATCTGATCGGCTTCAACTCGATCGACTTCCGTGTCTCGGGGCGCAACCTGGGCACCTGGTCGAGCTACCAGGGCATTGACCCAGAAACGAACCTCGAAGGCGCGTACGGAATCGGCCGCGGGCAGGACTACTTCAACAATCCGCAGACGCGCTCCTTCATCCTCACGCTTACTCTCAACCACTAACCGGAGAATCAGGCCATGCGTATCCGCATTCCCGCCGCGTTCTCCGCGATCGCGGTTGCCAGCATGTTCGCCGCTGGATGTAGCGACAGCTACTTCGAGGGACCACGTCTCAGCACCAATCCAAACCAGCCATCGACCGCGAAGCCTGAGAACCAGTTTGTGGGCTTCCAGGCGTTCGCGTTCTACACCCTAACGGGTGACCTCAACCGACTGATCAGCCTCTGGAACCAGCAGATGGCCGGCACGGGTCGCCAGTGGGCAGGCTACGACCAGTATGCCGTGACCGAGAACGACTTCACGTTCGGGAGCTTCTATACGCAGGGCGGACTGGTGGACATCCGCGGCGTACAGGAGAAGGTCGCCGACGACAAGCTGTTCCTCGGTATCGCGCAGACGTGGGAAGCGCTGATCATGGATCTCGCGTCCGACACATGGGGTGACATTCCATACTCGGAGGCGGTATCCGACGTCATACACCCGAAGCTCGACAAGCAGGCCGACGTGCATAACGCCTTGCTCGCGCTGCTCGACCAGGCGATCACCAACATGAACGCCGGTGGAACCGGACCGGCAGCGCTCGACCTCATCTACGGTGGTGACCAGGACAGCTGGATCGCGGCGGCGCACACGCTCAAGGCGCGCATCTATATGCACCTCGCCGAGACCGACGCGAGCAATTACGCCAAGGCGCTCGCGGAAACGGACGCCGGCATTGCGTCGCCGGACGGCGACTTCACGACGTACCAGAGTGCGACCACGGGCGAAGCCAATCACTGGTATCAGTTCCGCATTCAGCGCGGCACCGACATCAGCGCGGGCAAGTTCCTGGTTGATCTCATGAAGTCTCGGAGCGATCCGCGCCTGCTCGATTACTTCGAGCCGGGTTCTGACGCCAATGGCCAGGTGATCGGTGCGCCGCCCGGCCAGGAGTTCGACGGCACACAGGCGTGGCTGTCAGCGGTGCGTGGAGCCCCCGACTTCCGCCAGCCGGTTCTCACCTTCGCCGAGAACCAGATGATTCGCGCCGAGGCGCAGTACCAAACGGGCGCGCCGGGTGCGGCGCTCGCCACGCTGAATGCCTACCGCGGTAGCGTCGGGCTCGGGCCGAAGGCCGCCGTCGGCGCCGCGCTGCTCCAGGCCATCATGGAGGAGAAGTATGTCGCGCTCTTCCAGAACACCGAGGTCTGGAACGACTATCGTCGCACGTGCTATCCCAACCTGGCGCCCGCGTCCGGGAGCTTCATCCCGGCACGCCTGGTGTACGGAACGGACGAGCGTCGCGCGAATCCCAACATCCCTTCACCCTCGCAGCAGCCGAAGCGTAACCAGCTCGACCCTGCGACGCCGACGGCGATCGACGGATCCGCCTGCCTCGGCACCGGAACCTGATGACCTGACGGGAACGCGGGCCTGCAACGGCGCGTTCCTTTCGTTCATTGGGCGGCCCCGACCAATCGGTCGGGGCCGCCCTTTCGTCGCGCGACTCGTCCCCGCCTGGTTCGCACCAGCCAAGCCCGCTCCCAACGGCGTGGTCCGGAGGCCATCTTGCAGCAGCAACAGTCAGCTCGGAGGAGTTCGTGAGGCCCCGCTCTACCAGCGCAGTTCGAACGTGTGCCGCCGCGGTGATGGCAGCCAGTGCCGTCACGAGCGGCGCGTGCTACCGCTACACGCCCATCGACTCGTCGTCGCCGGCGTTAGGCAGCGAAGTGCGGCTGCGCCTCACCGACCAGGGCGCCATCGCGATGGCTCCGCTCGTTGGCAACCGCATCGAGGTCGTGGACGGTCACATCTCGTCCGTCTCCGATACCGCCGTCGCGCTTTCGGTAACGCAAACGACCGACCGGCTTGGCTCCGAGGTCACCTGGAAAGGCGAGCAGGTCGTATTCCCGCGGGCCACGGTGGCCGGTCTCGAGCGACGCTCGCTCGACAAAGGGAAGAGCTATCTCGTGGGCGGCATTACGGCCGGCCTGGTTGCGGCGGTCGGGATCGGGTTCAGCATCACCGGCAGCGGGAGCAACGGCCAGAGCTCCGGGAGCGGAACACCGAAGTAGTCGTGCGCCGACCTCGGCTAGCCGCCGGCAGCACAGCTCACGTCAATCCGGTATCGCGTCCGACAACACGTACGTGAGCGGATTCACGACCTTGCCGTTTATGTGAATCTCGTAGTGCAGATGCGGACCGGTAGCCAATCCCGTGCTGCCGACCGCCGCGATGGTCTGACCGCGCGTCACGCGCTGGCCTCCCTTCACGTCGATTCGCGAGCAGTGCGCATAACGAGTGACGATGCCGTTGCCGTGATCGATCTCGAGCGTGTTGCCGTACCCGTTTTCGTAGGCCACCCGCATCACCACCCCGGACGCCGGCGCGATGATCGGCGCGCCCATCGGTGCCGCGACGTCGATGCCTTCGTGCGGTCGCGAAATGTGCAGCAGTGGATGGTTGCGGCTCCGCGAGAACTGGCTCGTGAGCCAGCCCGGCGTGGGCATGATCGATGGGACGCTGGCGAACCGCTGCGCGTTGTGCTCCAGCGAGTCCGTCACTGCCGCGAAGCGAGCAGACAGCTGGTCCGCGCGCTGAATGAGCGTCTCGACGTCGGCGGGCGGTAGCGCGCGCGCTGCGCTGTCGGCCAAGGAGTCCTGGGCCGTTGCGAGGATTCGTGCAGCCGAATCGGTCGCGGGCAACCCGGCCAGTAAACGAATCTGCGCTTCCCGTTTCCGGATGACCTCGAGGGTGTCGCGCAGCGATGCCACGCGCTTCGCGACTTCCGACATGTCGCGCGGGTGCGAGCTCATCGCGTTCGCTTCGGTCGGGCGGACGGCGCTACTGATGAACCGGCCGGTGGTCGCGATCGCGGTGCCGAGCCCGATCGCCGCCATCAGCCCGAGCATCGCCCCGACGTACAGCGCCGCGCGCACGGCGCGCTCGCTGATCGAGTAACTCCGCGGCGAATCACTCCCGTGGGGTACGACCATCACGGTCCAGCAACGATCCGCCATTTCGTCTCGACTCCTTGAGGCTCAACGCGATGTTCCGTCTGCTTAGACGGCTCGCATCTGTCGCCGTAACGATACCCACCGACATCGTGATGCGTGGGTGACGCACGCCACGCAAACGGCGGTCGCAAAGGTCAGCCGGGTTCAGTCGAAATGTCCGCGGCGATGCGAGGTGCCTGACGCGCAGGCGCGAGACACCGTCGCACGCTCGTTAGGTGGTCGCGATCACAGTTTCCTTGGGAAACAGACTATCTCCCTTCGTGACGCGCCACCCGCCCACGTCGAGCGCGGCGACATTCGCGAAACGCTGATGCGCGACGATGTCGGGGCCGCCGAGCTGGCGCCACAGCTCCGCGGTCTTCGCCGGCAGAAACGGGTGGAGATGAATCGCATGGCGCGCGAGCTGCCGGATCAGCGCCGCCAGGGTTCGCTCGAGCTCGGGGCGCAGTGCGGGATCCTTCGCCAGCTTCCACGGTGCTTGGGCGTCGACGTACTCGTTGCCGCGGCTCACGGTCTTCCACACGTGGCGGAGCGCTTCGTGGAGCAGATAGCCGCGCGATCCGTCCATGGCCGCGTGATACTGCGCCAGATCCCGCGCATCCAGCGTGTCGAGGTCCGTGGGCTCGTTTGCCGCGCCGCCGGGCACGACACCACCACAGTATCGCTCGACCATCGAGATCGTGCGGCTCGCCAGGTTCCCTAACGCGTTGGCCAGGTCGGCCGTGTAACGCTCCTCGAACCGCTCCCACGAGAAGCTGCCGTCCGCGTCGAAGGGCACCTCACGCAGAAGGAAATAGCGAAACGCATCCGCCCCGTACCGGCCGATCGCCTCGTCGAGGTCCAGGCGGACGCCGGCGGACTTGCTGAACCGCTCGCCGCCTAACAACACGAAGCCGTGCGCCCACACGCGCTCTGGCAACGGCAGCTCCGCCGCCTGGAGCATCGCCGGCCAGATGATGCTGTGAAAGCGTGTGATGTCCTTGCCGACGATGTGCAGCTGCGCCGGCCATCGCTCGCGCCAGCCCGCATCGGGGAACCCGGTTGCCGTGAGATAGTTCGGGAGCGCGTCGAACCACACGTACGTCGTCTGCGGCTCGCCGGTCGAAAGCGGCGCGGGGAAGGGAACGCCCCAGCTGAATCGCGACCGACTGGCGGAAACGTCCTCGAGCCCCTGCTCGAGCAGCGCCAGCATCTCGTTCCGACGGCTGTCGGGCTGGAGGAATTGTGGCCGCTCCGTGAGCAGTCGCGTGAGGAAGCCCTGATACTTGCTCAGGCGAAAGAACCAGTTGCGCTCCTCCACCCACTCGAGCGTCCGCGTGGGATGCAGCACGCAGCGTCCGTCCACGATCTCGCTGTCCTGCTTGAACGCCTCGCAGCCAACGCAATACCGTCCCGTGTACGACCGCTCGTAGAAGTCGTCGGGGTTGTTGTCGAAGATGCGCTTGATCAGCGCGCGCACGCCTGTCTTGTGGCTGTCGGCGGTGGTGCGAATGAACTGATCATGGGAGATCGCCAGCTTGGACCACATGGCCTGGAAGCGTGGCGCGATGTCGTCCACCTGCTGCTGTGGCGTCACGTTGCGCTCCGCCGCTTTCTGCGCGACCGTCTGGCCGTGCTCGTCCATCCCCATGAGGAAATGAACGTCGTCACCGCGGAGGCGGTGATATCGTGCGATCGCATCCGCTCCGATCTTCTCGTAGGCGTGCCCGATATGCGGGTCGCCGTTCGAGTAGTCGATTGCCGTCGTCAAGTAGAACCGGCTCACGCCTCGTCTCCCTCGTCGTCGCCGCCGTTGTCTCCGCCGTTCTCGGTCGCGTCCGCAGAGGCGGTGTCCGTCGCTCCATCGTTAGGTGTCGCGGTGCCGTCACCGCGCCCACGTCCGCGCCGCCCCCCGCGCCGGCCGCGTCGCCGCCGCGGCCGGGCGCCCTCGGCACTAGACGTCGCGGCAGACGTGGACGTCGATTCGTCATCGGCCGAGCTTGCCGGTGGCTGGGGAGTCGCCGCCGCCGGCACGGACGACGGCTGCCTAACGCCCGCGTCGTTCGATCCGTTCTCCGTTTCCCGTTCCCGGTGCGCTGTTCCCTGTTCCCGGTCCTGCCGTTCCGATTCCCGCGTCCCATCTGCCCGCTGATCGCGGGCGCCCGCCGATTCCCTCCGTTGCAGGGGCACCGGCCGCTCAGGCGGCTTCGGAAATCCAGGCATGCCCGGCCGCATGCCCGGCCGGTACGCAGGACGCTCGGCCGTGTCGGTCATCCGAATGACCTCCTCGTCGAGCTCCATCATCATGTCCGGCTCCTCCTCGACCACGGGCTCCTCGACCGTCATTGGGCCACCGGCCATTTCGCGCTTGAGATCGGCGAGCGACACCACGCGTGTTTCGCCCTCGACGTTCCGCAGCGTCACGCGCTCATTGAAGATGTCATTCGCGACGACCTTTTCCTCGCCCCTCGCAGTGATGAGCACCTTGGCTTCCTTCGGGAATCGCTTGCGGCTCTGCACGTAGAACTCGTGCTCGTAGCGCAGGCAGCACATGAGTCGCCCGCAGGCGCCAGAGATCTGCGCGGGGTTGAGCGAAAGTCGCTGGTCCTTCGCGACACCGAGGTTGACGGGACGCAGCTCGGGCAGCCACGAGGCCGAGCAATACTCGCGACCGCATCGGCCGATCCCTCCAAGCCGCTTTGCCTCGTCGCGAACACCGATTTGTTTGAGCTCGATGCGCGTGCGGAACAACGCCGCGAGGTCGCGAACCAGATTGCGAAAGTCGACGCGCTTCTCGGCGGTGAAGTAGATCGTGAGCTTCCGGCGGTCCCACTGCCACTCGGCGTCGGAAAGCTTCATGAGCAGGTTGTTCGCCTTCACACGCTCCATCGCGCGGCGTCGCGCCGACTCGTCCTGCGCGCGGAGCTCGTCATGCCGCTGCACGTCCTCGGTGGTCGCAAGCCGACGCGCGCGCCTCTGTGCTCCTTCAGGACCGGGCGCGTGCGGTACGCCGGCCGCCCGCTTTTGCGCGAGCTCGCCTGTGGAGTAAATGCGCCCGAGGTCTTCCCCGCGGTCCGCGTCGACGATCACCGCTGCCCGCAACGGCGGCGGCGCCTCGCCCTCCCAGAGAAAAAACTCTTTGCGGTTGCCCTTGAAGGCAATCTCTATCAGATGATCCACAACTCGTAAACTAGGGACTGGGGACTAGGGACCGGGGACTCGGCCGGGACGTTTCTACCGGGGAGGAGGTACCTCGGCGCTAAGAGCTTCCCGGCCGAGTCCCCAGTCCCTGGTCCCCAGTCCCCGCTGCCTATTCCTGAAACTGTCCCATTCGCAGATACTTCTCTCGCCGCCGGCGTATGAGCTTGTCCGGCTTGAGACGGCGCAGCTCCTCGAGATGCTTGTTCAGCGCCTCCTGCACCGCCGCTGCCGTCTGCTCGTGATTCGAATGCGCGCCGCCGAGCGGTTCGGGGATGATTTCGTCGATCACCCGCAGCTCGTAGAGGTCGGGCGCTGTGATCTTCAGCGCGCCGGCGGCCCGTTCGCGCATCTCCGGGCTCTTGCCGTCCTTCCACAGGATCGCCGCGCACCCCTCGATCGTGATCACGGAGTAGACCGAATTCTCCAGCATCAACACGCGGTCCGCGACGCCTAACGCGAGCGCGCCTCCCGATCCTCCCTCGCCGATCACCGTCGCGATGATCGGCACTTCCAGCCGGCTCATCTCGAACAGGTTGTGGGCAATCGCCTCGCTCTGCCCGCGCTCCTCGGCCCCGAGCCCCGCCCACGCACCCGGCGTATCGATGAAGGTGATCACCGGAACGTGGAACTTCTCGGCGAGCTTCATCAGCCGAAGCGCCTTGCGATAGCCCTCCGGATGCGGCATCCCGAAGTTGCGCTTCAGATTCTCCTTCGTGTCGCGTCCGCGCTGCTGACCCACGACCATGACGGTCTCGCCGTCCAGACGCGCCCAACCGCCGACGATCGCCGGGTCTTCCCGGAACAGTCGGTCACCGTGCAGCTCCACGAAATCCGTGAAGCACATTCTGATGTAATCGAGCGTGAACGGGCGCTTCGAATTTCGTGCGACCTGCACCCGTTGGAGGGGCGACAGGTTCTTGTAGACCTCAGCGCGCAGGTCGTTGAGCTTTCGTTCGAGCGGTGCGATCTCAGCGTCCACGCTGAGCTGCTGGTCGCCAGCCAGCTTCTTCAACTCATCAATCTGCTTTTCGAGATCGAAGATGGGTCGCTCGAACTCCATAGCTGGCGTCGAAGCCAATTTAGCTCCCGCGTACGAGACGGACGCGCTCCTGCCCGAGCAGCGCCCGTAGCTCGGTCAGCGCGGCATTCGTTGCCGACAGCTTGATCGAGCGCGATCGCAATCGTGCCTGCGTCCCATTTCCATCGTTCCATCGGATTTCGAGCGGCGCCGCGCCAGGATGCGCTTCGGCCACGGCCCGCACGTCTTGCATGATGTCCGGCGTAACGGCCGTCACGCCGCCGTTCATTCCGTCGATTCCCATCTGCCCAGCTTCGCTGGGCTCCCGCGGATTCCCGATTCCCGACAAGTCGATTGCGATCGTCACCTGGCCCGCAATCCTCAGCTCCTCGAACCGCTGCACCGACTCGATGATGAACGTGGGATTGTCCGTGCCCTGATCGCGTCTCGAGTAGCCGCCCCGCACGAGCAGCGGAATGTCACTCCGGATCCGGTCCGACAGCACGGTCCAGTTCTCGGGGAAAACGAGAACCTCGGAAGATCCTGAAAAATCCTCGACTGTCAACCGCGCGAACTCGGCGCCTGAGCGCTTGCTAACCTGGCGTTTGATGGCGGTAACGACCACGCCCAGCGACATCACGCCTTCCGCCCATTGTCCGAGCTGCGATACGGTATGCGTCGCGAACAACTCGCATTCGGTGCGGTAGGGCTCCAGGGGATGCCCCGAGATGTAAAACCCGAGGATCTCTTTCTCCTTCGTGAGCCGCTCGGCTTCCGACATGGGGGCGATGTTCGGGAGCTGGGCTCGGTGGGTCGCCGCTGCGCCGTTCGTTCCCGATTCTCGATCCCCATCTGCCCAGAGGGCTCCCGCCGATTCCCCAAAAAGCGATCCCTGCCCGCTCTCGATCTCCTGCTGTTTGAGCGACGCTTCCTGAATCGCCGAATCGAGCACGGTAACGTACTGCGATCGATGTCCGCCGAGGTTGTCGACCGCGCCCGAGTAAATGAGCGCTTCGAACACGCGCTTGTTGCACAGCCGCAGATCGACGCGCTCACACAGGTCGAACAGCGACGTGAACGGCTTCTCGGTGCGGGCTGCGAGCATCGACTCGATTGCGGCCTTGCCGACGTTGCGAATCGCGCCAAGTCCGAAGCGGATCCGCTTTTCGTCGAGCACCGTGAACTTGTATCCGGACTCGTTCACGTCCGGCGCGAGAACCTCGATGCCGAGCTCGCGCGCCTCGTTGATGAACTTCACGACGCTGTCCGTGTCGCCGATGGACGAGGACAGCAGCGCCGCCATGAACTCCGCCGGATAGTGCGCCTTGAGCCACGCGGTGTGATACGAGATGACCGAGTAGGCGACCGAGTGCGACTTGTTGAATCCGTAGCGCCCGAACGTCTCGATCTGTCCCGCGAGGTCCTCGATGATCTTCTTGTTGTACCCACGCCCCACCGCCTTCTCGACGAACTTGCCGAGCTCCTTCTTGATGAGCTCAGCGTCCTTCTTGCCGACGGCCTTTCGCAGCACATCGGCTTCGGCGAGGGAGATGCCCGCGAGCACCTGGGCGATACGCATCACCTGTTCCTGGTAGGTGATGACGCCGTAGGTGGGCTCGAGAATGGGCTCGAGCTCCGGCAGCGCGTAGATCACGGGCTCTTCACCGCGCTTCCGCTTCTGATAGACGCGGTGCATTCCGGCGTCGAGCGGCCCGGGGCGCATCAGCGCGTTCGATGCCACGAGGTCGTCGAACCGGTCGCACCGCATGGCGCGCAGCATGTCAGTGGCGAGTGGCGACTCGAACTGGAACACGCCCGTCGTACGGCCGGCGCGCAGCATCCGGTACACTTCTGGATCGTCGTCGCCTAACGCGTCGAGATCGGGCCGCTGCCCCGTTCGCGTCGCGATCGCGTCGAGCGCGTCCTTGATGACGGTCAGCGTCGTCAGGCCCAGGAAGTCCATCTTCAACATGCCTGCCTTCTCGAGACAGTTCATGTCGTACTGGGTGACGATGACCCTTTCGTCCCCGGTGGAATCTCTGTTCCCTGTTCCCGGTTCCCTGTTTCCGCTCCCTTTGGTTTCCTGCGTGCACACCGGGACGTATTCGTCGAGCGGTCCTGGCGCGATCACCACGCCCGCCGCATGCACGCCGGTGTGCCGCGAGAGACCCTCGAGCGCGATGGCGTAGTCGAGGAGCTGTCGGTAGCGCTCGTCAGTGCGGTAGAGCTTCTTGACCTCGGCGATCTCGTCCACCGCCTCCTTCACGGTAAGCGAGAAGTTCGGCTGGTTCGGGATGAGCTTCGCCAGCGCGTCGGTCTCCGACGGGAGGAAGCCTAACGTGCGCCCCACGTCCTTGATCGCCGCGCGCGACTTCAACGTCCCGAACGTGACGATCTGCCCGACGGCATCCTTGCCGTACTTCTCGCGCACGTACTCGATCACCTCGCCGCGGCGCTCGAAGCAGAAGTCGACGTCGATGTCCGGCATCGACACGCGCTCGGGGTTCAGAAAGCGCTCGAACAGCAGGTCGTACTTGAGCGGGCAGACGTCGGTAATCTGGAGCGCGTAGGCCACGAGTGATCCCGCTGCCGATCCGCGGCCCGGGCCCACCGGGATGCCGCGGTCCCGCGCGGCCTTGATGAAGTCGGCGACGATGAGGAAGTACCCGGCATAGCCGGTCTTCGTGATCACGCCAAGCTCGTAGTCCAGCCGCTCCTTCACCTGGGGCGGCAGCGGCTGCCCGCTCTCCGCGCCCCCGGCATACCGTTCCCGCGCGCCACGCTCGGCCAGCCTAACGAGAAGCTCGTTCTCCGTCGCGACGTCGGGGGGCAGCGGAAACGATGGCACGTGGTACTTTTTCCCGAACTCGATGCCCGCCGTGTCGGCGATGCCGAGCGTCTGGGTCAGCACATCGGGACGGTCGGGAAACTTCGCGGCGATCTCCTCGTGATTCTTGAAATAGAGGCCGCGGTCGTACCGCATCCGGTCGCTGTCGCTTCGATCCTTTCCCAGGCCGATGCACAACAGGACGTCGTGCGCGTCGTGATCGTCCGCCGACAGGAAGTGCGCGTCGTTCGTCGCGACGACCGGCAGGCTCAGATCCGACGCGAGTCGGAACACCTCGGCGTTGAGCCGGCTCTGGCCCTCGGAATCGTGCGCCTGGACCTCGAGGTAATACCGGTCCTTGAAGACGTCGGCGTACCAGCTCGCGACGGCCTTGGCCTCGTCGTATCGCCCCTCCATGAGGTGCGTCGCAATCTCACCGGCCATGCACGCCGACGACACGATGATGCCGTCAGCATATTTCGCCAGCAGCTCACGATCGACGCGGGGCTTGGTGTAAAAGCCCTCCGTAAAGGCGAGCGATGAGAGCT
>Ga0310810_10004940_pt1 | contig 14828 bp, 10 predicted proteins | sample NCmetagenome_FD_207641 | JGI IMG/M metagenome (GOLD analysis project Ga0310810, IMG submission 207641) | Soil microbial communities from experimental microcosm in Duke University, North Carolina, United States - NC | ecosystem: Engineered > Artificial ecosystem > Soil microcosm > Unclassified ...
TTGGGAATTGGGAGTTACGACAACAGTCATATCTGAAACCCATCAGAAGTCGAATTGCGCGCTGATCTTGAACAGGCGCGCCTGGTGAATCCCTGTCGGCACCTGCCACGTCGGCGTGCCGTCGGTCCTCGGCGGGGCGTAGCTGTTGTTGAATGACGTGATGCCGCTCGAATTGAAGGCATTGGCCACGTCGAGATTCAGCGCGGTCCGATATCTGGCGAGCCGGATGATCTTCGAAAAACGGAGATCGACCAGATTCGTCTGCTCGGAATACAGCGTGCCGGGCTCGACGAGATTCACCGTGACGTTGGCGGCCCCTCCTGAGAGCGGACGGCCGAGCGACGGCAACGTCACGGCGTTCGAGGCGACGTAATTCGCGAGCATGTTGACCCCGGGCAGACTCCGATAGGTCGCGGCGAACAGTACGTCTATCTTCGGCACCTGATAAGTACCGAGGAACTTCACCTGTGTCTGAAACTTGCCGCCGACGGCGCAGTCAGGTGATGTCGACGTGACCACATATGGAGCGGTCACCGACAACTCGGGCAGTTTCTCGCGAATATCGCAGACATCCAGAGAGGTGCGGCCCGTGCTCGTTCCGCCCTGCAGAATGGTTCCCTTGCCAAGGCGCAGGTTGACGTTGACGTCTACGCCGCTCCACTTTTCGACGTAGTCGCCGTAGTTGCTGGCCAACGTGAAGAAGTTGTTGACCTGCCCGACCTTGTCCGGGTTGAGGTTGTAGAGTCCGCCCACCGTGTACCCGCCGGCGTCCGGAAGCCGCGGATCGACCGGCGCGGGGATGCTGAACTCCGTATAGTCGGACGCTGCGGTCAAGGTGTTGTCAGTCACCGTGAAGTGACCGTACGAGCGGTGGAAATATCCGACCTCGAGACCGATCCTGGACATCAGCTCATGCTGCACACTCGTCTCCACCTCCCACTGATCCGGCCGCTTGCCCCAGCCATGGAGCATCGACGGATCGGACACCGTGCTGGGGATCGGCTGACCAAACCGGAGATCGCTGATGATGCCGCACTCCCCGTTCGCGTTCGGATTGACGAGATCGCACTGCGGCGTGTAGTCGCCGTTGATACCCAGGCCGGCGCGATCGTTCCACGAGCGCGTCACCAGATTTGCCATCGCGTTGACTGGATTACCCAGGTTCGTGTACGTGCTGCTCAGGCGCTGGGCCAGCACGTACCGGCCCACATTGAATTTGAGCGCTGTCTTCCCGCTGCCGAACAGATCGTAGACGGCGCCAAGGCGCGGGGAAATGTCCTTCCATCCCAGGTAGTCGTTCTGCGGAAAGGTGATGTTCCGGTTGGGAACGAGCAATCCGGGCCCGAGGGACTGTTCAGGGAAGTTGATGTTCAGATAGTCGAAGCGCGCGCCCACGTTAAGGGTGATGCGGTTGAGCGTCCACTTGTCCTGCGCATACGCTCCGAGCTCACCGCCCAGGTTGCTCCTGAAGCCGTACGGTGTGGCGACTTCGGTGATCTGGTTCGGGACGCCGTTGTTGAAACGGTAGCGGACGTTGGCGTCGATGTTGGTGTAGTCCTCTCGCCTGGTGCCGAACGTATCGAGGAAGCCAAACTTCATCGCGTGAGCGCCAGTGACGTAGGAGACCGACGCCTGCGCTGATGCGATGTACCCCTTCACGCGGATGAACGGTCCCAGGCCGGTCTGGCCTGCGCCGCGATAGAGCAGGCCCGGGATGATCCCGCCTTGCTCCGTCACCGCGATGAGGCTCTTGAAGACGTCAGGAAGCGGTTCGGTGAACGCGAGGCTGGCTCCTCCATCCGGGTAGCGGTCCTTCCAGCCTTGAATGATGTCCGACACCTTCGCGTCGAACAACACTTTGTTGCTGATCGTCGAGGTATAGCTGCCCGTGATGAATTCGTTTTCCGGGAAGTCGTACTTCGTCGCCGACTCGTACGAAATCGTCGGCGTCAACTGCTCCCACACGCGATACTGATGCTCGTAGAAGGCGGCGACCTTGTTCTTCGGACTGATCTGCCACGTCACACGTGTGTTGCCGCTCTTCTGAATGAGCGGCTGGACAGCCGGGTTGGCGTAGTCGGGAACGTAGTCCCATTTGGTCGGATCGCCCGCGTTGAGGTTGTTCCACAAGCCGGCCTGGTAGCTCTGGTTCGTCTGCCATCGCGCCGCCGCGTAAAACCACAGCTTGTCTTTGACGATCGGACCGCCCGCGCCTGGATTCACGTCGTAGACAACCTTGAGTGAACTGGGAGTCTTGAGCCCCGCTGCGGCGAGTTCGTCGGTGTAGTTGTTCCCCTGGAACTTCGAGTTCACGCCCGTGGCGAAAAACGATCCTTTGAACGAATTGCCGCCCTCGCGTGGAATCAGGTTCATCTGCACACCGCCGAAGGCTTGCTCGGCCGCGCCTGCTGAATAGCTGACCGCGACCTCCTGTGTGGAGGTCATGTCGGGAATGAAGTTGCTGAGCTGACCGTCGCCCGACGTGGCGCTGATGGACATGCCATCCACCATCACGCGCTGATCGTTGGCGCGGCTGCCGTGCACCGTCAGCGTGTTCAGATTGAGGTTGGTCGTGCCGCCGTAGTCCAGCGGCCCGTTCATCCCGGGAATCAGATTCGCGAAGCTGTGCTGACTCCGTCCCGCTGGAATCGCATCGAGGACCTCCTTGTCCAGCGTACGTTGCTGCGTCACGCTCTGAACGTCCACGACGGGAGACGCGGCGTTCACCGTGGCGTTGAACGTTCCCGCGAGCTCGACGCCGTCGCGTTTGAAAGTGTTGAAACCTGGCAGCGTGAATGTGACGCTGTAGGTGCCGGGACGGAGATCGACGACCTTGAACTGACCGGTCCCGTCGGTAGTCACCGATCGGACCTTTTCGATCAACGCGGGGCTCGAGGCCTCCACGGTGACACCCGGCAGAACCGCGCCCGACGTATCTCTCACGACACCCGCGATGGATGCCTGCGCATACGCCGCCGCCGGGACGAGCACGAGACACACGATCGCAAACAGGATTCCCTTCAAAGCATGCACAGAGAGCTCTCCTTGGCCTGAGACGGGCCTCGCCAGCCGGTGTGACCGGCTGATTGCTGACAAGTGAGTCCAGTGTTCCCCGGTCATGACGGCTTGCCCGCGCGAAGCGCGGGCAGAAGACCTGCCAATTCGCGAGGCGAAGCCGCATGCTCGTCGGTCAGCGGCAACCTCGTTCGTTTGGCGGGCGGATTCTGGGCCCCCTGAATCGGTAGGTCAATACACGCGATCAGGTGTGTGTCGATTTGGCTGCGGGCACGATATGCTCCGCCGCGCTATGACACCTTCACTCATGAAAGGCGGCGTCGCAGTCTGTACAGGGCTGCTCGTGTTGAGCCTCTGGCTCGGGGCAGCTCCACATCTGCTCCACTCTGATGTGGCCGCTCAAACACGCGGTGCGGCGCAGGCGCCGGCGTTCGAGGTCGATCCCTTCTGGCCCAAGCCGCTACCGAATCACTGGGTCCTCGGGGCCTCGGTGGGCGTGTGGGTCGATGCACAGGACCATGTCTGGATGATTCATCGAGGCGACAATCCGAACACGATCAAGGGTCTCGAGATGAAGCCGCCTTTTAGCGATGTCTGCTGCGCGACGGCGCCTCTCGTGCTGGAGTTCGATCAGAAGGGCAATCTGCTCCGGCACTGGGGACCAGGACCGAACGATCCGTGGATGGACCAGGAGCACGGCATCCACATCGATTCGAGGAACAACGTGTGGCTCGCCGGCGGCGGCGGCGGCGATTCGCAGATCCTGAAGTACACGATGGATGGCAAATTTTTGATGCAGGTCGGGAAGAAGAACGCTCGCCGACGTGCGGGGGCAGCGCGTCCAATCAACGATCCCAACAGCCTGGACACGGAGAGCTTCGGCCAGCCGACGAAGATCATCGTGGATCCGAAGACCAACGAAGCCTATGTATCCGATGGATACGTCAACCATCGCGTCGTCGTGTTGGATGCGGACACGGGCATGTTCAAACGCATGTGGGGCGCGTACGGCAACAAGCCGGACGATACTCCCGTCGTCGGTCCGCTGAACCCGCACCGAGGAAGGCCGGATGCGGCGCAGCCTGCGGATCGCGGTGCGGCTCACGATCCCAGCGCGCCTCCGCAGCAGCAGTTCCGCAACCCCGTGCACTGCGTGATGATCTCCAGGGACGACCTCGTGTATGTCTGCGATCGTCAGGGCGATCGCCTGCAGGTGTTCAGCAAGGATGGGAAATTCGTGAAGGAGAAGCTCATCCTGCCGAACACGATGAACGCCGGCTCGGTCTGGGACATCGCGTTTTCCAGCGACCCGCAGCAGCGCTTCCTCTATATCGCCGACGGCGAGAACTCGCTCATTCACATCCTGCAGCGGGACACGCTCGAGGAACTGACGGCCTTCGGCGAGGGCGGACGCCAGCCGGGTCAGTGGCACGGCGTGCACAACATCGCGACCGACTCGCAGGGCAACATCTATACGACCGAGACCTACGATGGAAAGCGCATCCAGAAGTTCGCCTATAAGGGCCTGCGCCCGGTGACGAAGCAGTATCAGGGCACGCCGTGGCCAGAGTCAGCGAAGTAGGAATCACGCCACGACCGGCTGCGCCACCTGGCGCCCCACCGGCCCGGCATACACCTATTTAGGTGTCTTGACGTTACGCTAAGGGGCCGCTGCAATGCGCGGGCCCAGACTTATGCACCCGGCTATTGCTCGACGGATCCGTGCGGTGTCGCTGGCGCTTTCAGCCTGCGCAGTGTCGGCCGTCGTCGCTAGCGCTGACACGCCAGCGTCGCTCCAATACGCGTTGGCCGTCTGGTCCAACGAACAATCGGGCGACGTGCTCGACATCGCCCAGGACCTCGATGGTTATCTCTGGCTCGGCACGCCGGAAGGTCCCGTCCGGTTCGACGGAACGCGCTTCCAACGCTGGACTCAGGGCAATGGCGTCGCGTTGCCGACACGCCCGGTCGTCGCGCTCGCTGCCTCGGCTCAGGGTGGGGTGTGGGCCGGCTTCGGCGGGCCGGGAGGTGTGCTGCGGATCCAGCGCGTCGGCCTCACGCGCTACTCCACGGCCGATGGCGCACCGGCCGACGTCAACGCGCTTCTCGAAGATCGTCGCGGCACGGTGTGGGCAGCGACGGTTCACGGGCTCTTCCGCTACGGGGGCAATAGCTGGTCGCGTGTTACCGAGGCGGACGGCTACGACGGCGAGCAGCCGTTCAGCGTGTTCGAAGATCGCGCTGGCCGCGTGTGGATCGGGGCCACTCGAGGCCTCTATCGTTACGACGGCACACGGCTGCACCTCGTCGACAGCACGGCCACCTACATCGACAGTCTCGCTGAAGACGACGCCGGCAACCTGTGGGCGACTGATCGGACGGCCATCGTCAGGAAGCTCGGAACGTCGGGTGCGCTGCGGCTCGATCCGCGCATCCGCCTCCCGTTACCGGGCTGGCGAATCATTCCGGACGGCCGCGGCGGGTTGCTTGTCGCATCCTTCAGCGGCGGCCTGTTCCGCATCGCCGATCCGACGGCCGCCCACCCACTGCTCGAGCCCATCGAATACGAGCATCGGCTGCGCGGCTCGCCGCGAGCGCTCTTCCGTGATCGCGACGACACCATCTGGGTCGGCATGCGGGGCGGCCTGCTGCGCCTGACTGAGAACACATTCCAGTCGGCCGGCGCCCTCGATGGCCTGAACAAGGACGGCGTGCGGGCTGTGGGCGTGGCGACCGATGGCGGCATCTGGATCGCGACCACGCAGGCAGTGAACCGTCTCGCCAACGGCATCCGCCAATCGTTTGCCATCTCTCAGCCGCGCGCCTTGCACGCGGATCGCTCGGGAGGGATGTGGGTCGCAACCGACCAGATCGTCGGCCACTACGTAACGGGCCATCTCGTGAAGGAGCCAATACCGGACGTCCAGGCCATTCGCGTGAATGCGCTCACGACGACCTCGGACGCGCTCTGGCTGTGCACCGCGTTTCGCGGCGTCCTGTCCTGGAAGAACAACGCGCTCATGCCGCATCCGCAGCCCGACGCCACCGGAAGGCAATGCGCCAGCATTCTCGCGGATCGGCTGGACCGGGTGTGGGCGGGCTTCGGCGGCGGCGGAGTCGTCGTGTACGAGCGCGACGACGCGCGCGCGCTGTCGCAGCGAGACGGCCTCGCCCCAGGCTCGGTCTGGCAGATCGTGGAGGGCGACGACGACACCGTGTGGTTCCTGACAGCGGGCGGTGTGAGCCGCTACAAGGACGGCAGCTTGACCTCGGTCACCGCCGCGCACGCGCCCATCACGGGGGTTGTTCCGGTGCTGGTCTTGGACACGCAAGGCTACGCGTGGCTCGGAGTGCAGTCGGGCGCCGCACTGATGCGGTTCCACGTCAGTGAACTGGACAAGATCGCGAAAGAGCCTGCCCACCGCCTCGCCTATGCGCTGTACGACGAGAGCGACGGACTGCAGCCCGGCACGCAGGTGTGGCAGAGCGGCACCGCTGGCGTGCGCGACATGGCCGGCCGGATCTGGGTGGTCAGTGGTCCGGGGATGACGATCATCGACCCCCGGCTCCTGCATGAAGCGCGACGCCCATCGCCGCCGAGCCTTGAAGCCGTCACCGTCAACGACGAGCGCGTCAACCCGGCAGGCATGCGGCGGTTCAAGAGCGGCAGCACCGTGCAGATCGAGTACGCCGCCCTCAGCCTGTCGGCGGCGTCCAAGCTGCGCTTCCGCCATGTGCTGGAAGGCGTGGACGCAGACTGGGTATACGACGCAGATGGCCGGCGTGCCTCGTACGCCAATCTGCCGGCGGGCGACTATCGGTTCCGCGTCAGTGCCAGCGACGGCGGTCAGTGGACCGACCCATCGCTCTGGGCATTCACCGTCGATCCTCCGTTCTATCTCAGCGCCTGGTTTCTCGTCGCCGCTGGCACCATGCTGGTCGGTGGCATCGGAGCCGCCGCGAAACTGCGGGTGCGAGCCGTCCGGGCGCGCTACGCGCTGGTGATCGCCGAGCGCGCGCGCCTGAGCCGCGAGATCCACGACACGCTTCTTCAGAGCCTCGCCGCGCTCGCTCCGGAGCTCGAGGCTCTGGCGACACGCGAGCAGTCACAGCGGGACGGCATGGCGTCCGAGCTGCGCCGGCTGCGGCGGCAGGTCGATCGATCGGTGCGCGATGCCCGCGAATCGATCCTCGAGCTGCGGCGCCATCCCATGGGTGCGCCCCCGCTCGCCGAATCGCTGGCCCAGCTCGCCGAAGACATCGAGACCCGCCATAGCGTGCGGCCGACGGTGGCCATCGTGGGACGGCGCCCGGACAATGCCTCACCGGATGTGGACCTGCAGCTGTTCCGCATCGCGCAGGAGGCCGTCACCAACGCCATCCGTCACGGCCACCCCACGCGCATCGACATCCGCGTCTCGTACGACGAACGGCAGGTCGCGCTGACCGTCACCGACGACGGCTGCGGCTTCGACCCGCACGCACCGACGGACGTGCGCCATGACAGGGAACACTTCGGACTGATCACGATGCGCGAGCGCGCCGAGCACGTCGGCGGCGGCCTGCGCATCGAGAGCGCGCCGGGCGCCGGTACCACGGTGCATGCCGTCGCTGGGCTGGCGAACCAATGACCGAGGCGAAGCCGCACATCCGCGTGTTGTGCGTCGACGACCATCGCCTGATCCGCGAGGGCGTCGCGCGCATCGTCAGCGTCCAGCCGGACATGGAGGTGATCGCCGAGGCCAGCAACGGCGAGCTCGCCGTCACGCAGTTCATCGCAAGCCGTCCCGACGTCACGCTGATGGACCTGCAGCTCCCGATCACCAGCGGCACCGAGGCTACCCACCGCATCCGGCAGATCGATCACTCCGCGCGGATCATCGTGCTGACGATGTACCACGGCGACGAGGACATCCATCGTGCGTTCGAAGCCGGGGCCATGGGGTATGTGCTGAAGGACGCGATCTCCGACGATCTCATCCGAGTGATCCGCGAGGTGCATGCCGGCCATCGCGTGGTCACGCCCGAGATCCAGCAGGCGCTCGATGAGCGCGCGCGCTTGCCAACGCTGAGCCTCCGCGAACAGCAGGTCCTGGAGCTCCTGGCCGAGGGCATGCGCAACAAGGAGATCGCCGCAGCGCTGGGGATCAGCGGCGATACAGCCGGCATGCACGTCAAGAACCTCTATACCAAGCTCGACGTGCACGACCGCACCGCTGCGGTGGCCAAGGCGATCCGCCGCGGCATCATTCGCATCCAGTGATCCGCCATCCGCTTCTCCCGCTGTGACTGGCCATAGGATGTGTAAACGAACTATTCAACGAGTAGTTGTTGATCGTGAACGACGTGCATGAATCGCTCGTTGAAGAAGAGCCGCTCGGGATGGAGGGAGGCAAGCCGCCATTCAATGACACCCTTCGGTGGTTTCGCCTCTTCGCCGTCGGCCACGGGATAGAGCTCGACGCGGCCGGACCTGGCAGTGGCCCGACTGAGCAATTCAATGAGCGCCCGGACGCTTCGCAAATCCGCCGCCCTATCATCGGATTGAAGGGGCATACCCTCGTAATACTCGATAGGCGATTCTGAGATGACTGACGGGAACCCGCAGCTGCAACCCGTGTGGGCGCCGATGAACCGGACAACCGGCTGCGAGAACCACCGGACAACAGCCTGACGAGCCGGCTCGACGCTCTCGACCCTCAAGTCGTTCGATGATTCAACTGGCAGGTCTTCGGCAGTTCCGATATACACCATCAAACACATGTCGACCGATCCATTCTTGCATCATCGAGAGCGTCTTTAGCGATGGAGTTGCCGATGTCAGACCACGTGTACAAAGCCGTCGAGCTCACGGGCTCATCCACAGTCAGCACGGACGACGCGGTCAAGAAAGCGATCGCGCGTGCGTCTGAAACGCTGCGCAATCTGAGATGGTTCGAGGTCACGCAGGTCCGCGGTCACCTGGAGAATGGCGAAATCGCCCATTGGCAGGTGACGATCAAGCTGAACTTCACTCTCGATGAGTCATGAGCCAGTGTGAACTGCACGTTCCACCCTGTCGCGGACGGCACGCTGAGCCAGCGACGTGCGGTGGCTGCCGTCAGCGACGGGGGCAATCATGGGCCGCCGCCAAAGCGTCAGTAAGGAGATGTGAAGTGAAGTCACTGCGTCCTTCTGCGATCAGCCTGGCATGCGCGCTTTTGTCGGTCCTTCCTGCCGCTGTCCCGCTCGCAGCCCAAACCGCGGATCGACTGGAAGGACAGAACGTCTCGATCGAACAGATCGCTTATAAGGGACGGAGTGCGGTTCAAATCATCGCGGCGCCGGACGCGTCGAACGCCGCTTCGTATGCGGTCGTCAAAGGCGCGTCGTTTGGCGACGGCACGATCGAAGTCGATCTGGCTGGTCAACCGGCGACCGGTGCCGGCAGTGGCGCGCGCGGGTTCATCGGCATCGCCTTTCGGCTCCAGGCCAAGGGCGCCTACGAGTACATCTATCTCAGGCCCACCAACGGACGGGCCGACGATCAGGTCAGGCGAAATCACTCAACTCAGTACAGTTCATACCCGGATTTCGACTTCGCCCGGTCGCGACAGGAAGCCCCAGAAAAGTACGAGTCGTATGTGGACCTGGAGCCCGGCGTCTGGACCAAATACAGGATTGAGGTGGACGGCCGCACGGCGCGGCTCTACGTACACGGAGCAGAGCAACCCTGCCTTGTCGTCAACGATCTGAAGCTCGAGCCACGAAGCGGAGGCGTCGCCCTGTGGGTCGGGCCCGGCACCGAGGGGTACTTTTCCAACCTGAAGATCACGGCGAGGTAGTTACAGACGTGGCCTCGACCGCGTCATCACAATGCCGCAAGATGTGACTACTTCTTGTTTCCGTCGCCAACGAAGGTCGGAAGCCGTATCTTCTCGCTGAAGCGGCTTTCGTCCTCGATCGTGCAGTACCACTCCCCGATTTCCACACGCGGCCGCGACGAGTACCGTATCGGCTTGCCGACCCATGGCTTCGTGTAGGCCTTCGGATCGTTGATCGTCACCTGAATCGACAACGTGTCCTTGTCCACCCGTTGATACCGTTCGGTCAGCTGAAGCTGCTCGCTGTGCGGGTCTCCGTAGTAGTCGAGCCACAGCTTGTCGTTGAAGCCGTTGGAGTCGACGATGAACGTGTCCCCTTCCCACCTGCCGACGGAGTAGCCGTCGAACCGCAACTCCGGAGGATCGTCGGACAGCTTGCGTCCGTCGGTCCAAATCTGGCGCCAGCCGTGGTCCTTCTCGAAGAACATGAGCACCCGCCCGGGAATCGTGATGATCTCGAACGGCTCGGGCGATGTCAGGATCTTCGGAATCCCGTCGGGAAAGCAGGACAGTGTGGGATCGTTCTCTTTTCCGGGAATGACGCGGTCGCCTTCCGGCCCCGGGCTTCTCGAGGAGGGCACTGCGGCATCGAATCGCGCCTGACCCCAGGGCGTCATCGGAGGACGCAGCCTGGGATCGACGAGACAGCACTCGAACGCCGTTCGTGGAGTCGTCGTGGCCGGTCGTATCGCCCACACGCCGTCCAGATCGCGTCTGATCGAAGCGGAATTGTTCGGCCTCGTCTGGGTTGATTGAGCCTGGCCCATCGTCGCGAGCGCCACGGCAAGTACCAGCGCGGACATCAGGCGACGGTCAGCGTTCTTCATTTCTGGGTTCCTTCGCTGCGGTCGTACGCCGCCGCGCCATGGTGAGCAGATACCGCACCGCCGGCCGACAGAAACGCGAGCAGGAACATCGCACTTCTCACGTTCATCCCACACCTCCGACAGCTGGCGGTGCACACACGCAGTGCCGCCGCCGCGCGCGCCGATCATAACGCGGCCTCAACCCCAATCGGCGAATTTGTCTCCGGCGCCGCACCGTCTATGTTGTGCTCCCGCGTCGTGATGCCGTCGTTCACCCTCGATCCATGCGGATCGTGTAGTCAGACCACTCTTTGATCCTTCCGTCCTTCACCAAGAAGACGCCAACGCCCTCCCATGTGAAGGACCGCGGCGACACGAAGCGATCACCTCGTCGATTGATCACGATGGCCCCCAGGGCCAAGGTTTCCAGCACCTTGAACTCGATGCTGGTTGCGTTCAACTTCGTGTAGGTCTCGAGCACCGTTTCCACTCCGACGATGGGTGGAGTGGTTTCAGTCGCGGATTGCGAAACTCCTTTCGCGCGACACCCATCGCTGAATTAGGCGAATCTTAACGACTTCTTCAGGACATCCCGACACTCGCGACCTATCGTGAACGACGCATACGGGCACAGTTTGAGGCACCCGAAGGCCAGACGGTCTGTCGGGGCACGAATCCGAGGTGCCGGGGAGGCGGGTATGAACGCGTTCGGTCGATGTCTGATGGGCTTGTTCGTCGTGGCCTCGGTGTGTGTGGGCGCATGGATTGCCGTGTTCGCTCAAGGCGTGGGTCAGACGGCGCTGAACTGTCAAAATATGCCGTGCGACGCCGTCGCGCGCGGACGAGTGTCGTTCATGACCGGCCATCTGCAGGGGCTCGGTGGTAACGGGCGCGCGTGCGCCGATTGCCACGTCCCCTCTGACAGCTTTCAGCTCTCGCCGGCCGTGGCGCGAGCGCGGTTCGAATCGCTCCTCGCCAGACGTGCCGTCAACAAGACAGCTGACGATCCGCTGTTCCGGCCCGTGGATGCCGACGATTTTCGCGAGCACGGCGACGCTGCGAACGACTACTCGAATCTGGTTGAGAACGCGCTCGTGCGCGTGACGCTCGAACTCCCGCCCAACGTCAGCCTTATCAACGAGTCAAGCTGCCCGGTGGTGGATCCGGTGGCATGCCAACCGACCGGTGAGACATCCGTCGATTTGTGGCGAGCCGTGATGCCCGTCCAGAACGTGGCGATTACCGGCCCCGATTCGGTGCCACCGATCTGGCCGCCGGCGCCGCGCGTCGCCATCATGGGCACTGATCCCAACGGACCGAATCGCCAAGGCGGGTACCAACACGACGCGCGGTTCGGCTCCCTGCAGGAGCAGGCGCGCGGCGCGTTCCTGGCGCATGCACAGACGGCGGAACCTCCGGCCGGCCTGCTCGACGACCTCGCCGAGTTCCAGCGCACGCTGTTCTCGTCGCCGCAGGTTGAAGCGCTGGCGGCCGCGATCGACTCCGGCGCGACACCCTTCCCCGATCCGGATCCCGAGCTGACCGACCTCGAACGTCGGGGAAAGACGGTGTTCACACGGTCATGCGCGCAGTGCCATGGTGGGGCGCTTCATCCCAGCGGATCGACGCCGGAGACCGCTATCCCGCGGCCGATCCGGGCGCGGTATCACAACATCCAGACAGCCTGCCCCCGTCCGGCGACGGATGGATTCGACCCCTGTCCGCCCAGGCTTGGCCGCAACGCACGCATCTATCGGATCACGCGGGCTGACGGCAGCTATCAGTTCGTCACGACGTCAGATCCGGGCCGTCTGCTGCTCACAGGGCAGCCGGCGGATCTCGGCGCCATGGACGTGACGCAACTGCACGGCATCAGTCGCACGGCGCCGTATTTCCATAACAACTCGGCCGCGACGCTCGAGCAGGTGCTCGATCACTACGCCGCGTTCTTCCGGTCCGTCGTGCGGCAGTCTGCCGCGCCCAATCTGCCCCCCATCGTGTCGTCGGACGGCACGGTCGTGGACCGCGGATTCATCGCGGCCGAAGAGCGGCCAGCCCTGCTGGCGTATCTGCGCAAGCTGTAGGGCCCGACTACGTGCTCGGGAGGCTCATATTTTGGAGCCGTTCGGTGAACCGTTGATCGTGACGCAGAGTGTCCCACTGCGGTGCAACACCGAGGTGGACAAGGGCAGGGTCTCGCGACGCAATCGCCTCGTCCAGATAGGTGAATGCGTCATCGAGACGGCCGGCTGCGCCGCAAAAGACGGCGAGTTGGACAGCCGCGCTATGTGCCGCGTCCTGAGGCCGCGCGGTCATGGCCCGGATCAACACGTGCGCCAGCCCGGCGGCTCCGGTCTGCTCGTACGCACGTTTCATCGGTTCGCTAGCGCGGCGGATACCGACGACGGCGTGTTCAGGCGCTCCGGACGCCGCCGCGCGACGCGCAGTCTCTTCGATCAGGCCGTCGATGTCGCCGAGCTTCCAATAGACGCTGGAGAGGCATTCGCTCGCGAGATCATGCCGCGGATCGACGTCCAACGCGCGTTGTGCCCAGGTCCGCGTCTCTTCGTATCTCCGTTGATGCCAGTACGACATCGCAATCTGCACGAGCACGAGCGTTGACCGTGAGTCGCGCTCGAGTGCCCGGTGTTTGAAGTGCAGACCGGCGTCGAATTTGCCGAGCGCTTCCAGTAACGATCCGTACTGGAGCAGGCCTTCGGTATGTGCGGGATTGACGTCGAGGGCGCGGCGGAAGCTCCGCTCGGCGTCCGCCCACGCCCATTCACTGAGAAACAGCACGGTTCCGAGCGCGACCTGCGCATCCGCGCTATTCGGGTCGAGCGCGAGCGCCCGCAGCGCGGACACTTTCGCTTGTGCATATTCGTCGCGGTGCGGAGTCGCGCGGACCGATGCCCGCGCGCAGCGGGCGAGCGCCAGACCGGCGTGCGCGGGCGCGTATTCAGGATCGATGTCAATCGCGGTGCGAAACGATTCGACGGCCGCGGGCAGCAGGAGAGAGGAGCCGGAAAGCAGATTCGCCCGCCCGCGTCCGACCAGTTCATACACTTCGACCGGACGCGCTGTTCCGCCGATCATCGTGAGATTGGCGGATGACAGGGTCGTCACCGGCGCCACGAAGCGATAGCCCGCTCGCGGGACCGTCTCGATACAGGAGGCGCCACCACCAAGTGCCTTGCGGAGCGCCGAAATCTGTACGCTGATGATCCCTTCTTCGACGGCGACGTCCGGCCACACCCGCGCGAGCAGCTGATCTTTTGTGACCAGGCGGCCCGCATCACACACGAGTGCGACGAGCAGGTCGAACGCTTTCGGGGCGAGCGGAATTGCGGCGCCGTTCCGCAACAGTTGCCGCTCGGTGGAATCGAGAGTGAACTCGGCAAAGCGGAACACGTTGCCCCCGGCCATTCGAATCAGACGAATCTTAACAAAACCTTCAGGGCGCTCCGGATGTGCGCGGTGCGGCTGGTCCTCGCTCCCGCCATCGCCACTGTAGTAGGCCCAATCGAAATTGCTCTGGGGTCTCAGCCTCCCCGCCTCCGCCTTCGTTCGGCCGGCCAGTCGAGGCGACGGCTCTGCCCTGGCGCGCCTTTGAGCGCTGCATCAGCAGCATCGCACGACGAGGGTGATGACGGGCTGACCGTTGACGTTGTGGTACCGTCGATGATCGTGATTCAGAAAATTGCGCTCGAGGAGCACTTCGCGCTGCCAGAAACGCTGGCCGACTCCACTCGCTATGCCAGCGGACGCGGTTGGTCGCTCCTCGAACAGCGCTTGTTGGATCTTCAGGATCACCGCGTGTCGGAGATGGACGCGCACGGCGTCGCGTACGCGATCCTCTCGCTGAACTCTCCCGCCATTCAGGCGGTCGCCAATCGATCGCGCGCGATCGAGATCGCACGTCGCGCGAACGATGCCCTCGCGAAAGCCGTTGCGCGCCAGCCCGATCGACTTGGCGCATTCGCGGCGCTCCCGCTGCAGGACCCCGACGCGGCGGCAGCAGAGCTCACTCGCGCAGTCAGGGATCTCGGGTTCAAGGGCGCGCTCGCAAACGGATTCTCGCAGGTCGGGAGCGCCGAGGACGTTGTCTATTACGACCACCCCGCGTATGCCCCGTTCTGGCAGC
>Ga0310810_10004943_pt1 | contig 14826 bp, 11 predicted proteins | sample NCmetagenome_FD_207641 | JGI IMG/M metagenome (GOLD analysis project Ga0310810, IMG submission 207641) | Soil microbial communities from experimental microcosm in Duke University, North Carolina, United States - NC | ecosystem: Engineered > Artificial ecosystem > Soil microcosm > Unclassified ...
CGCAGGATTCGACGTTTCCACGCGCCGCCGGCTCCTCCAACGTGGTCGACCTGCTGCGGACCCAGATCGACCGGCCGCTCGCCTGGATTCCGCTCGGCCGCGTGCGCGAGGGCGGAGCGCCGCTCGCGGCGCGCCTGGGCCGGCTCGCCGGCATGGTCATCGTCGCGGATGCCGAGACCGACGCCGACCTCGAGGCACTCGTCGACGCCGTGCTCGAGCTCGACACGCCGCCGCTGCTCGTCGGTGCCGCCGGACTCGCACAGGCCCTCGCGCGGCGCCTCGGGCTGGCCGTCTCGCGCGTCGAGCCGCTGGCGGGCGAGCGCTGGCTGATCGTCGCGGGCAGCCGTCATCCCGCGACACGACGCCAGGTGGACGTCGCGCGCGAGGCCGGGCTCACGGTGCTCGCGACGCCCGACACGCCCCGGGCGGACAGCGCACGCGTCGTGGCCGAGCTCGCCGCGGAGGCATGCGCCCGGCTCGACCGGGAGGCGTTCGACGTCGTGCTCGTCACCGGAGGCGAAACGCTCGACGCGCTGTATCACGTGCTCGGCGCCGAGCGCCTCGATCTCGAGGGCACACCGCGACCGGGGCTCGCCCTCGGGCGGCTGCGGGTTCCGGGCCGTCCGCCGATCACCGTCGTCACGAAGGCCGGCGGCTTCGGCGAACCGGATCTGTTCGTGAGTCTCGTACGCGAGGCGGTCGCGTGAAGCGCCCGATCCTCGGCGTGACGATGGGCGATCCCGCGGGCGTGGGGCCGGAGATCATCGCCCGCGCGGCCGTGGAGCCCGCGGTCCGCCGCGACAGCCGCGCCGTCGTCATCGGCGACGCGTCGACGATGCGCGCGGCGCTCTCACTCGTCGCGTCACCGCTCACGCTGCACGCGGTCACGCGCGTGGCGGACTGCTGCTGGGCCGAAGACACGCTGGAGGTACTCGATCACGCCAACGTGGACATGGCGACGCTGCCGCGCGCAGAGGTGAGCGCACCGGCGGGACGGGCCGCGTACGAATACATCGAGCGGGCGGTCGCCCTCGCGCAGACGGGCGAGATCCACGGGATCGTAACGGCGCCGATCAACAAGGAAGCGCTGGCCGCGGCGGGGATGCCGCACACCGGCCACACGGAGATCCTCGCGCGGCTGTCGAACACGGCAAACTTCGCGATGCTGTTGATGGGCCACGACCTGCGCGTCATCCATGTCACCACGCACGTCGCGCTGCGGCGTGTGCCCGACCTCGTGACGCGCGACCGCGTGCTCACGACGATCCGTCTCGCCCGGCGCACGATGGACAGCCTGGGCCGCCGTGACGCACGGATCGCGGTCGCCGGCCTCAATCCTCACGCGGGCGAGGACGGTTTATTCGGCGACGAGGAGAAGACCGCGATCGTTCCCGCCATCGAGGCGGCGCGAGCGGAGGGCGCCACGGTGATCGGTCCGCTGCCCGCGGATACCCTGTTCTCGCGTGCACGCGGCGGCGAATTTGATATCGTCGTCGCGATGTATCACGACCAGGGCCACATTCCGGTGAAAACCGTCGGCTTCACCTACGACGACGCGAAGCACCGGTGGACTGGACTCTCGGGCGTCAACGTCACGGTGGGCCTGCCGTTCTTACGGGTGTCCGTGGATCACGGCACGGCCTTCGACCGTGCGTGGAAGGGCATGGCGAATCCCGAGAGCATGATCGAAGCGATCGACGTCGCGGTGCGCATGCTCGCCGCCGCCGACTGAAGGAGGCATCGATGGACGAGCACGCGCTGCGTGCGCTGATCAATGACGTAAAGGCTGGCCGGCTCTCGCGCCGCGCCTTCGTGCAGACAATGGTCGGGCTCGGCGTGACGGCGCCCCTGGTCGCGCAGATGCTTGCGTCGGCCGGCGTGGCTTCGGCGCAAACCCGGCCCGAAAACAACCCGACCAAGCGCGGCGGCGGCGGCCTGGTGAAGACGCTCTGGTGGCAGGCGGCCACACTGCTGAATCCGCACTTCGCGACGGGCACCAAGGACCAGGATGGCTCGCGCATCTTCTACGAGCCGCTGGCGTGCTACGACCCCGAAGGCAACGTGTTCCCGATCCTCGCCGCCGACGTGCCGAGCGTGCAGAACGGCCTGGTCAGCAAGGATGGGCTCTCGGTCACGTGGCGGCTGAAAAAGAACGTCGCCTGGCACGACGGCAAGCCGTTCACCGCCGACGACGTCGTCTTCAACTGGGAATACGTCATGGACCCCGCGACGGCGGCCACGACGATCGGTCAGTACCGCGACATCAAGACGATCGACAAGGTCGATGCGAACACCGTGAAGATCACGTTCAAGCAGCCGACGCCGTTCTGGTCGGGGCCGTTTTGCGGGCCGACGGGCCAGATCATCCCCAAGCACCTGTTCGAGGCGTTCAAAGGCGGCAAGTCGCGCGAGGCGCCGACCAACCTCAAGCCCGTCGGCACCGGTCCGTACAAGTTCGTCGACTTCAAGCCCGGCGACATGATCCGCGGCGAGATCAATCCGAATTACCACGTCGCGAACCGGCCGTTCTTCGATCAGATCGAGATGAAAGGTGGCGGCGACGCGGCCTCGGCCGCGCGCGCGGTCATTCAGACGGGCGAGTACGACTTCGCGTGGAACATGCAGGTGGCGGACGACATCCTGAAGCGGCTGGAGCAAGGCGGCAAAGGCAAGGTGGACATCGCGGTCGCGGGCAACCCCGAGCACATCCAGTGCAACCAGACGGATCCGTGGACGGAGGTCGACGGCGAGCGCTCCTCGGCGAAGACCAAGCATCCCTTCCTCACGGATCCGGCCGTCCGGCAGGCGCTCAACCTCCTCGTCGACCGCGCCTCGATCCACGAGCAGATCTACGGTCGCCTCGGCCAGAGCACGGCGAATTTCCTCAATGCGCCGGAGCGCGTGCGGTCGAAGAACATGAAGTGGGAGTTCAACGTCGACAAGGCCAACCAGGTCCTCGACGCGGCGGGCTGGAAGCGCGGGAGCGACGGCATCCGGGTCAAGGACGGCAAGAAGCTGAAGATGGTCTTCCAGACGTCGATCAACCCCGAGCGCCAGAAGACGCAGCAAATCATCAAGCAGGCCGCGGGCAAGGCCGGGATCGACATGGAGTTGAAGTCGGTCGTGCCGAGCGTGTTCTTCTCGTCGGACACCGCGAACCCCGACACCTACAGTCACTTCTATACCGACATCCAGATGTACACGACGACGATGACCCAGCCCGACCCCCAGCGGTTCATGGATCAGTTCACCTCGTGGGAGGTCGCGTCGAAGGACAACAAGTGGCAAGGGCGCAACATCGCGCGTTGGCGCAGCGAGGAGTACGACCGCGTCTGGAAGGCGGCCGAGTCGGAGATGGATCCCGTGAAGCGCGCCGCCCAGTTCGTGAAGATGAACGATCTCGTCATCCAGAACGTCATCGTCGTGCCGGTCCTGTGGCGCATGAGCGTGTCGGCCGTCAGCAACCGCCTCAAGGGCACGGACGCGTCTGGCTGGGACTCGAACTTCTGGCACCTCGCCTACTGGCACCGGGAGGGCTGAGGGCCTCGCGGGAGCCGGGCGTGATGCCCGGCTCCCGCGATCGCTGAGTCATGTCCCGGTATGTGATCCGCCGCCTCGTCATCGCGGTCCCTGCCCTCTTGGGGATCAGCATCGTCCTGTTCACCATCCTGGCCCTGGCGCCTGGGGATCCGTTCGGTGAGCTGGCGAGCAATCCGAACGTGCCGCGCGAGGTGGCGCAACAGCTGCGCGCGAAGTTCGGCCTTGATGATCCGATCCCCCTCCGCTATGCGCGCTGGCTGACCTCGATGCTACGCGGTGACTGGGGCTTCTCGTTCGTGAGCCGCGTGAACGTCGACACGCTGATCTTGCAGCGGCTGCCCACGTCGCTGTTCGTGCTCGGCAGCGCGCAGATCCTGGGACTCCTCGTTGCCCTGCCGATCGGGACGTACTCCGCGCTGCGGCCGTACTCCGTCTTCGATCAGATCGCGACCACGCTCGCCTTCATCGGGTTCTCGCTGCCGACGTTCTTCACGGGACTCGTGTTCATCCTCGTCTTCAGCCTGTGGCTCGACTGGCTGCCCTTCATCTATCGCGCGGACATCGCCGCCACGGGCTGGCGCTGGTGGTGGGAGCAGGCGCGGCAGGCGGCCATGCCGGTGGCCGTGCTCGGCCTGTTCCAGGGCGCAACGCTCACGCGCTTCGTGCGCTCCGCGGTGCTCGACGTGATTCGCCTCGACTACGTCAACACCGCGCGCGCGAAAGGCCTGTCCGAGAGCATCACCGTCGGCAAGCACGTGATCCGCAACGCCCTCATTCCGGTCGTCACGCTCGTCGCGCTGCAGATCCCGGGCATCTTCACGGGTGACGTCATCACGGAACAGATCTTTCGCGTGCCCGGCATCGGGTCGCTGCTGATCAGCTCGATCCTCGCGAACGATACGCCGGTGATCATGGCGATCACCTTCGTGTTTTCGTGTCTGGTCGTCCTGTTCAACCTCGTCGCCGACATGCTGTACGGCTGGCTCGATCCGCGGATCGCGTACCGATGAATTGCGTCATGCTGACCCGAGGCGCGCCACGGCTGTGCCGGGGCGCATCCGAGCGCTGGGGGGATTGGGGGGCCATTTCGGGGCCCCCCAACAATCGATGAATTGCGTGAAGGCAACCCGAGGCGCGCCACGGCTGTGCCGGGGCGCGTCCGAGCGCTGGGGGGATTGGGGGGCCATTTCGGGGCCCCCCAACAATCGATGAGCGTCGTCAGCGCGCGAACCGTCGACCAGGTCGTTCCCGTCACGCACGAGCGACAGTCGCTGTGGCGCGAGGCGAGCCTTCGCTTCCGCCGACACCGCCTCGCCATGGTCGGTCTCGTCGTGCTCCTGACGATCGCGGTCGGCGTCCTCGCGGGACCGCTCGTCTACCGCGTCCCGATCGACGAAATCGACTTCAAGGCCAAGCTCACCGGCCCGTCGCGCGTGCATCCGCTGGGCACGGACGACCTGGGCCAGGACCTGCTCGCGCGCGTGCTCTACGGTGGACGTATCTCGTTGGCCGTCGGCGTCGTCGCCATGCTCATCTCGATCACCATCGGCACGACGGTCGGGGCCACCGCCGGACAGCTCGGCGGCGTGACGGATCACGTGCTGATGCGCATCACCGATCTGTTCCTGTCGCTGCCGCAGCTGCCGCTGCTGCTGCTCGTCGTCTATCTGTTCCGCGACCTGCTGCGCCGGGTGCTCGGCCCTGAGGTCGGCATCTTCGTGATGATCGTTGCGGTCATCGCCGTGCTCCGCTGGATGCCGGTCGCCCGGCTCGTGCGCGCGCAGTTCCTCACGCTGCGCGAGAAGGAGTTCGTCGAGGCCGCGCGCGGTCTGGGCGCGCCGCCGCTACGCCAGGTGCTGCGCCACATTTTGCCGAACGCCCTCGGGCCCGTGATCGTCGCAGGCTCGCTCGACGTCGCGGCGGCGATCATCGCGGAGTCGTCGCTGTCGTTCCTCGGCCTCGGCTTTCCGCCGGACATTCCGACGTGGGGGCGGATCCTGTTCGATGCGAAGGACAATCTCGACTTCGCACCGCACTGGGCGATCTTCCCCGGCACGGCGATCTTTCTCACCGTGCTGTCTATCAACTACATCGGCGACGGACTCCGCGACGCCCTCGACCCTCGCAAGGTGCTGGGAAGCCGCTGAGTCGCTAGTACCGCTCGCGGTGGCGGAGCTCGACGAACAGCCCGTGCGTCTCGCGCGGATGCACCCACGCCAGATCCGGCCGCGGGCTGTCGACCTGCACGCCGCGTGCGCGCAGCGCCGCCACGGAACCCGGCACGTCCGTGCACTCGAAGCCGACCAGATAGACGCCCTCGCCTCGCTTGGCGAGAAATCGCCCCACCGCCTTGGCGGGATCGGTCGGCTGCATGAGCTCGATGTGCCCGACGCCCGTAGGCAGGATCGCATTCTTGAATCCGAAGTTCTCGTGCGTTTCGCGGCGGTGCACGCGCAGTCCGAACAGGTCGGTGAATCGCGCGGTCGCCGCGTCCAGATCTCCCACCACCACGGACAGCTCCACAACGTCACCAAACATGGCCATGGATGTTCTCCTCGTGTCAGCGCGTGGTGTCGTGCAGCCGGCCGTCCACGACCGGCGTGATCGTCCCGCGCGCGGTGATCGTATCGAGTACGACGTCCGAAAGCTGTGGGCCGCTCATCGCATCGACGAGCACACGGCCGTTCTGCAGGGCGGTCACGCCGTCGCCGCCCCGCGCGACCCAATCCACCACGGCCGCGGTGTAGCTGCGCAGCGGATCGAGCGCCATGCCGCCCACTTCGACTCCGAGCACCCGCCGCCCCGCCGGCTGTCGGGGATCGTACGCCACCCGCAGGCCGGATACTTGAAGGAAGCCGCCGCCCTCGCGCTCGACGCGGCTGAGCCCCTGCTCCAGTGCCTCCCGCAGCTGCGCGCCGGATACGGCGAGCTTCATCACGACATTCGTGAACGGCAGCAGCGTGAGGACGTCGCGCCGGGTGAGCGGACCCGTCGGGATCACGCGGTCGCCGCGTATACCGCCGCCGTTGAGCACGGCGACGTCGGCTTGCAGCCGCGCGCGCATCGCGTCGGCGACGAAGTCGCCGACGTTGGTCTCGCTCGTGCGCAGCGGCGCCCGGCGCGCGTCGAGCGGCACGCTGGTGCGTCCGATCTCGACCGCCAGCTCGCGGCCCAGTCGCGTCTCGTACTCGCGCACGAGCGCGGCGACGTCCGGATCTTCGGGCAGCCGCGCGCTGACCTCGTGAAACGTCCAGGAGCGCTCGACGAGTGCGCCGCCCGGCCGCATCCACACATCGACCTCGACGAGATAGCGCGCGTCGGAGCCCGCCTTGGTGATCACCGCCTTGCCCACCTCGGCCACGAGCGGCTCGTGCTCGTGGCCGCCCAGGATCACGTCAACGTCGGCCGTCGCCGCCAGCGCGCGGTCCGCGGCCATGTGCTGGTGTGTGACCGCGACGACGAGATTCGCGCCCCGGCGCCGTAGCTCGGCGGCCGCGGCCGTGCCTTCGGCGCCGGGATCGGCGAAGTCGACCTGCGCGCCGCCGGCCGACGTCGACGCGGCATCCGCGGTCGTGAGACCGAACAGCCCGATCTCGACGCCGCCGCGCTCGAGCAGCGCGTGGGACACCGCGCCATCGAGCGGACTCGCCGTGCCGCGCGTGCGGACATTCGCGGAGAGCCACGCGAACCGCGATTCGGCGATCCTGTGCCGGAGCACGGCCGGACCGAAGTCGAATTCGTGATTACCGAAGGTCGCGAACGCCAGCCCGACACGGTTCAGCGCCGCGATCATCTGCGCGCCGCGCAGCACCGTGGACATCGGCGAGGGCGAAATCATGTCGCCGGCGTGGACGAAAATCGCGTGCGGGTGCGCAGCGTCGAGCCGCTTCACCAGCGTCGCGAGTCGCGCCATGCCGCCGCGTCGTCCGTCGTCCACCGGCTCCAGCACGTACGTGTCGTTGATCTGGAGCACCGTGATCTCGACGGGGGCCGGCAGCGCGCCCGCGCGCGAGCCGGCGTCCGCTGTCGCGCCGGTCTCCGGCCGCGCGCAGCCGACCAGCACGCACACGGCGAGCATGCCGACGTACGGCCGGCGCGCCAGCGTGCACACGGCGAGCACGCCGACCGTCAGCCGGCGCGCCAGCGTGCACACGGCGAGCACGCCGACCGTCAGCCGGCGCACCAGCGCGCACACGGCGAGCACGCCGACCGTCAGCCGGCGCACCAGCGCGCACACGGCGAGCACGCCGACCGTCAGCCGGCGCGCAACGCTGACGTCAGGCGACGCGAGCCAGCCAGTCAGGCGACGCGAGCCAGCCAGGGATGGTCGCGGCGACGGGCCAGACGCTCGGCCAGATAGCGGCCGGCGCGCTCGGCGTCGCCGGCGCGGAAGCACGCCTCGAAGAGCGTGTCGTGAAACACATCGCGCTGCGCGCGGCTGCCGCCGAGCTCGACCAGCCGCGGCCGCAGCGGCTCGATGCGGTCGATCGTCGTCGCGTAGTCACCCTGCGCGAAGGCGTGCACGCCTTCGATCAGCGGGAGCAGGACGTCGCCCATGAGGCGCGTCGGGTCCTTCGACGCGCGCGACCGGGCCGCATCCAGCTGCGCCTTCGCAGTGGGCCAATCGCCACCGCCGGCGAGCGCCATCGCCACGTGCGCGGCGTGGAACAGCAGGCCCATCCGGTTCACGCGCTCGCGCGCGATCGCTGTGAACGGCGCCCAGCGCGCGCCGACCGGCTGGCCCACGAGCTCGAGTCGCCACAGCAGCGAGATCGAGTCGTGCAGGTTCCCGGCAATCGACGACGGCGCGCGCTCGAACGCCGCGCGCCCGATGCGCGCGGCGCGCGGGTACTCGCCACGCGCGAAATGCAGCAGTGCCAGGTGCCACAACAGATGGTTGCGGAACCAGTTCACGCCCCGACACGGGTGAATCGCGGTCGGCAGGCTGGCGACGCCGGTGTCGTAGGCGGCCGACTCGTAGAGCGCGTGGGCGAGCGCATGCACCGACCACGGGTCGTTCGGCTCGAGCGCGATCGCCCGCTCGGCCGTCGCGATGGCCTCGGGCAGGCGGTCGGCCTCCTCGAGCGCAAAGGCGTGCAGGCCGAGCACGAACGACGAGCCCGGATACTGGCCGAGCAGCGACGTGGTGAGCCGCAGCATCTCCGGAAATTTTCCGAGCCAGAAGTAGACGTAGTAGAGCCGCTGGAACACCATCGCATCGCGCGGCCACGTCCCGAGATGCTCGCGCATCAGCCGCTCGGCCTCCGGCACCTGGCCGGACGTCCACGCCGTCAGCGCGGCGACGTGGGAACGCTCACGCTCGCTCTGTCCGCTCACCGCGGCGCGCGCCGCCTCCGTCGCGGCCTTCGTCTCGGGAAAGCGCTCTTCCAGGAACAGGCACACGGCCGCTCCCGCGTGAGCGAGCGCCAGGCCGGGATCGCGGTCGCTCGCCGCGCGAAACAGATCGAGCGCGTCGGCCTGCCACGCGAGTAATGCGCGCACGGCGCCGTCGTAGAGGGCGAGGGCCTCGGGGTCGGCGGTGGAAACGGGAAGGTCGTACGCGTCGTTCGGCATCCCCGGCATCCTAGCAGACGTCGGCGTCGAGGACGGCGCCGAGGAACCGCATCGCGCGATGCTCGGCCCATGCCCGCATCCGCCACGGCGGCCCCTCCCAGAAGCCCACGTGGCCGCCGCGCGACGTGAAGTCGGTGACCACGCTTGGAGACAGCTCGTGTGCCCCCGGCAGCGCGTCGGTCGGCACGAACGGATCATCGCGCGCGCTGATCAACAGCGTCGGCCGCTGCACGCGCGCGAGATACCGCCGGCACGACGTGCTGCGCCAGTAATCGAGCTCGTCGGCGAAGCCGTGCAGCGGCGCAGTGGCGACGCGGTCGTAGGCCGCGAACGTCCGCGCGCGCATCACCGCCGCCACGTCGACGAAGTCCGGGTACCGGCGCGCCTTGACGCGAATCTTGGCCTTGAAGGAGCGCATGAACGACGCGGTGTACGTCACCTTGGCGAAGCCGCGATCGAGCACGCGCGCGCACAGCTCGACGTCATACGGCGTCGAGATCGCGACCGCGGCGGCCAGGCCCTTCGGCGCATCGTCGCTCCGCTCGCCGAGCCACTTCAGCAGCACGTTGCCGCCGAGCGAGACGCCGACGGCGCCGATGCGGACGTCCGGATCGTGCTCCACCACGCGGCGCACGACGAAGTCGAGGTCCTCCGTGTCGCCGCAATGATAGAAGCGCGGCAGCCGGTTCGGCTCGCCGCTGCACGAGCGGAAATTGAGCGTCACGGCGCGCCAGCGCGCGTCGCGCGCAAGCGTCAGCAGGCCACGAACATAATGCGAGCGGCACGAGCCCTCGAGCCCGTGCAGCACGAGCAACAGCGGCGCGTCCGGGGCGGCCGGCGCATCGAGCCAGTCCAGATCGACGAAGTCGCCATCCGGCGTCGTGACCCGCTCACGCCGGCACGGCGAGTCGCCGCGCCGGGTGAGCGGCCCCCAGATGGTCTGGGCGTGGCGGTTGCGGAGCCACCACGCCGGCCGGAACGCTACTCCTGTCCGCTCAGCAGCAGCTTCACGACTTCCGGCACGATCTCGCGTGCGCGTCGGTCCAGCTCCGCGTCGGTGAGGTTCGCAATTGGATGCGGCATCGCGAGGAACCTATACGTCGGCACGCCCCACTGCTCCGCCATCGCGCGTCCCGTCCGCTCGAATACGTCGGTCACGATCGAGGCCGAGGGAACACCGGTCTTCTCCAGCAGGATTCCGTCGAGCACACTGCCCGACGAGCAGGACCCTCAGTCTCCGACCCCGGCGACCATGACGTCGGCCGACGTCCGGATCGCCTCGATGATCTCCTGGTGCGCCGGGACGCTCGCGTTGTGCTTGCGGTACATCGTGCACTCGGCCGCGCCGTACTCCGTCTTGAGAAGCTCGCCGATCCGCTGCAGCAGCTTGTCGGAGTTGAACTTCGTGTTCTCGACCAACGCCACGCGCTTGCCCGCGAGCGCGGCCGGCCGCGCGGCGTACGCGATGACCTGCGTGGCCGCGGTGGTGGTGGGCTCCAGGATCTCCATGCTCATCGCTTGATCTCCTTCGTGATTGCGGCGGACGACTTTGCGCTCGACCAGCCGGGAATGAAGCACGAGAACGCCCCGGCGCGACCGCCGGCGGCGACGACCAGGATGTCATCCGGCGAGGCGACGAGCGGTCGCATCTTCTGCTCGTCGCCCGCCTCCACCGCGCCCGACATGCGCTGCGTGCGCTTGAGGTGCGCGTGCGAGTTCTGCGTGTTGTCCCACACGAACTGCCGGATCCGCTTCTTGTCCCAGCCGCTCGCGGCGATGGTCCGCATGTGCTCGCCCGCGATCACCAGGCAGTAGTGGGGCTGGCCCATGACGTTACCGGAAATGCGCATGTTGTCGGCGAGCGTCGTGAGTACGCCCTCCGCGGTGTTCGACAGTTGGTTGTAGAACTGGTGCGGCGCCTCGGCGGCCATCACCGTGACCGTCGACTGCTCGGGCCGGAAGCCGCGCTCGACGTGCAGCGGCGTCCACGGGCTCTCGGATTCGTTCTCGGCGATGACGTATGAAAGCTTCCCGGGATGGCCGACGGTGCCACGGTCGAGCAGACCCGGCAGCGAGCCGCACACGTTGCGCATCACGAGTCGCAGCGCGCGGCCGATGGTCAGGTTCGCGCGCCATCCCGGCCCGAAGAGATTGTCGCCCGCGTTGATGTCGAGCTCGCGCGCGATCGGGCCGTTCACGATCAGCAGCACGGCGGCGCCTCCCGTCGACGTGCCCGGGCCGTGATAGCCCCAGCGCGGGTCGCCGATGCCCTCCACCGCCGCGACGACGACCGGCATGTACTCGGGCATGCAGCCGGCCATCACGGCGTTGATGGCGACCTTCTCCGCGGTGATGGCGACGGCGCGGTCGCGGATGTATGCCACCTGAGCATCCGGGGCCAGCCGCGCCGCATCGAGCATCGCGCGTACGGCGGCCTCGGTGGGCGGAACGACCGGCAGGCCGTCCGTCCAGCCCTTCTCGAAGCAGAGGTCGATGGCCGCGGCGGCGTCGTCGACCCGATAGCGCGTGGAGGTGAGCGTGGCCATGGCGTCTCCTGTCGTGCGAGTAGGCGCCACGCTACCACCGCCTCCCGCATCGCCGCAACCGCGCGCCTTGACCACCTCACCGGCGTTGCCGCATACTCACCGGGCTTCGCGTGTCGCGAGGTCACGAGACAACGGAGACGCCAGTGCGGTGTGCCCGGTGCGAATACGACAACGCCTCCGGCGCGAAATTCTGTAGCGAGTGCGGCGCCCGCCTGCTGCCGATCGCCGAGGTCCCCGTCGCGGACTCGCCGGACACGTACACGCCGGCACACCTGGCCAACAAGATCCTGAGTGCGCGCGGTCGTCTGACCGGCGAGCGCAAGCAGGTCACCGTCTTGTTCGCCGACGTGAAGGGCTCGCTCGAGCTGCTGGCCGACCGCGATCTCGAGGACGCCCGCGCGCTGCTCGACGCGGTCCTCGAGCAAATGATGGAGGCCGTGCACCGCTACGAGGGCACCGTTAACCAGGTCATGGGCGACGGCATCATGGCGCTGTTCGGCGCGCCGGTCGCGCACGAGGACCACGCGGTGCGCGCCTGCTACGCGGCGCTGCGGATGCACCGCGCGGTGGCCCAGGGCGCCGAGGACGTCCGCCGTCGCCTCGGCGTCGACGTGCAGATCCGCGTGGGCGTCAACTCGGGTGAGGTCGTCGTGCGCTCCATCGGCAGCGACCTGCACATGGACTACAGCGCGGTCGGACAGACGACGCACCTGGCCGCGCGCATGGAGCAGCTCGCGCGTCCGGGCACCACGCTCATCACGGGGCCCACGTATCGCCTCGCCGAGCGCTTCGTCGAAGCGCTCGCGCAGGGGCCGATGCCGATCAAGGGATTGCGCGAGCCCGTGGAGGTGTGGGAGCTCACGCGCGCCACCCCGGTGACGTCGAGCCTTGCCGCGCTCGCGGGTCGCGCGCAAACGCCGATGCAGGGTCGCGCCGCCGAGCTGGCGATGCTGCGCGCCCGGCTCGCACGCGCGCGGAGCGGGCGCGGGCAGCTCGTCACACTGATCGGCGAGCCGGGCGTGGGCAAGACGCGGCTCGTGCTCGAGCTGACGCGCGAGGCCACGGCGGACGGCTGGCAGATGCACGAAGCGGCATGCGTCGCCCACGGCGCGCTCACACCCTATCTTTCGCTCCGCACGCTGCTGACGAAGTACTTCGACATCGACGACGGCGACGACGCGCGGCGCATCCGCGAAAAAGTCGCCACGCGCATGGTCGCCCTCGATCCCCGGCTGGCGACGAGCGTGTCGCCGATCCTGGCGCTGGGCAACGTCCCGCCCGAGGACACCGAGTGGACCGAGCTCGAGCCGACCGAGCGCCGCCAGCGCATCCTCGCCGCCGTGCGCGAGCTGCTGCTGGCCGAGAGCCGCCGGGCGCCGTTGCTGCTCGTGGTGGAGAATCTGCAGTGGGCGGACTCCGAGACGCAGGCGTGCATCGAGGCCCTCGCCGCGGCCCTGGCCCAGGCGCGCGTGCTCGTGCTGATCACCGTCCGGCCCGAATATCGGCGCGACTGGCGGAGCACGGGCGACACGACCGAGATCCGGCTCGATCCGCTCGCCGCCGAGAGCGCGACCGCGCTCGCCGATGCCATCCTCGGACCCGCCCCCGACGTCAGCGCGCTCAAACGTCGGCTCGTCGGCCACACCGAGGGCAACCCGTTCTTCCTCGAGGAGATCGTCCAGTCACTCGTGGAGACGCACGCGCTCGTCGGTGAGCCGGGCGGATACCGACTCGCGAGGCCCGTGGACAGCGTGCAGATTCCCGACCGCGTGCAGGCGGTGCTCGCCGCGCGCATCGACCGCCTGTCGCTCCTCGGCAAGGCGTGCCTGCAGGCGAGCGCCGCGATCGGCGGCGAGGTGGCGGTGGCGCTGCTCCAGCTCGTGGCCGACACGCCGGCCGACGACGTCCTGCGCGCGCTCGCCGACCTCGAGGCCGCGGACTTCCTGCGTACGAGCTCGCTCGTACCCGACGTGGCGTACACCTTCAAGCACGCGATCACGCAGGAGGTCGCGTACGCCACACTGCTCAAGGACCAGCGGCGTGCGCTGCACGGCCGGATCACCGACGCGCTGGAGGCCCGCTATCCGGGCGAGCGCCGCGCCGAGCACGTCGAGCGTCTGGCCTATCATGCCTTGCGCGCCGAGCATTGGTCGAAGGCCGTCGCTTACCTCCGCGAGGCCGCCGAGCGCGCAGTGGCGCGGTCGGCCAACCGCGAGGCCGTCGCGTTCTACGAGGACGCGCTGCGCGCGCTCGCTCACCTGCCCGAGAACACCGAGGCGTTTGCGCTCGCCATCGACCTTCGGCTCGACCTGCGTGTGCCGCTGCTACAGCTCGGCCGGCTCGACGAGATCCATCGGCTGTCCAAGGAAGCCGAGCGAATGGCCGCGCAGGTGGCCGACGAAGAGCGACTGGCCCGCGCGTACGCATATCTGGTCAATTACCACTACCTGCTCGGTGAGCCCGCGCCGACCGTCGAGTACGGGGCACGCTGCCTCGCCATCGCCGAGCGGCGCGATGATCCCGCGCTCGCGACGCTGGCGCGGCGCTATCTCGGTCACAGCCACCACGCGCAGGGACAGCACCGGCTGGCCTGCGAGATCCTCGAGGACAATCTCAGCGCGCTGGACGCCGACCTCGGTGGCGGTACGGCGGTGACCCGCACGATCGCGTCGGTGGCGTCCGCGGCGTGGCTCGGCTGGGCGCTGGCCGAGCTCGGAGAGTTCGACCGGGCCGATCCGTATCTCGACCGCGCACGCGCGGAAGCCGACAGCGCGCGTCATCCGTACAGTCAAGCGATCGCGTGGACGCTGACCGGCGCCGTCTCCCTCGCCCGCGGCCAGGCGGACCGCGCCGTGCCCGCGCTGGCGCGCAGCCTCGAGATCTGCGAGCAGGCCACGCTCACGGTCTGGCACCCTGTCGCCGCCACGCTGTTCGGCGCGGCGCTGCTCGCCGTCGATCGGAAGGACGACGGCATCGCGCTCCTGCGCGACGGCGTCCGCCGGGCCGAAGCGCTCGGCGTGCTCGCCTATCTCTCGCGCTGGACCGTGCACCTCGCCGAAGGACTGGTGGTGGCCGGTGAGCTCGCTGCCGCGCGCGCCACCGCCGAGCGCGCGCTCGCGCTCGGCCTCGCGCACGCCGAGCGCGCGCACGAGGCGATGGCGTGGCG
>Ga0310810_10004944_pt1 | contig 14824 bp, 14 predicted proteins | sample NCmetagenome_FD_207641 | JGI IMG/M metagenome (GOLD analysis project Ga0310810, IMG submission 207641) | Soil microbial communities from experimental microcosm in Duke University, North Carolina, United States - NC | ecosystem: Engineered > Artificial ecosystem > Soil microcosm > Unclassified ...
ATTGTTCTGCGGTGGTCGAGACGCTGTTCGAGAGCGAGCTCTTTGGACACATGCGTGGCGCGTTCACCGGCGCTACCGAGACCAAGGTGGGCCTGTTCGAGCACGCCGACGGCGGCACCGTGTTTCTCGACGAGATCGGGGAGCTCCCCCTGTCGCTCCAGGCGAAGTTGCTGCGCACGGTCGAGTACGGAGAAGTGCAGCGGGTCGGCGCGCTCGACAGTCGACGCGCCGACGTGTGCGTGATTGCCGCGACCAATCGGGATCTCACGGGCGAAGCGGCGACGGGCCGGTTTCGAACCGACTTGTACTACCGCCTCGCGATTCTGGAGTTGCACCTCGTGCCTCTTCGCGATCGCCGGGAAGACATTCCCTATCTGACCGCCGTGTTCATCCGCGAGTGCGCCGAACGGCTGAAGCGGCCGATCGTGGGCATCACGTCGGCGGCCGAACGTCTTCTACAACTCGCCTCGTGGCCGGGAAACGTCCGTCAGCTGCGGCATGTGATCGAGCGGGCGTGCCTGATGAGCGACGGCCGTATGTTGACCGAGCGTGAGTTGGCGACAGCCCTCGCCGTCGCCCGTGGCACCGGCGCAAGCGCCGTCCCGCGGCCGCGTCCGGCGCGACCGAGCCCGAATCGGATGTCGACCGTGCAGCGCGAGCAGATCGAGCGCGTGCTGCAGCAGGTCCGCGGCAACAAGACGGCCGCGGCGCAGGAACTCGGGATGAGCCGGCGGTCCCTGTACCGCTGGCTCGAGCGGCTGCCGCCGCGATCTGAACCCCGCTGAATCGCGACCACTTCCGTCGAGCGTCTGCTGCAAATCCCGCCAGCGGCGACAGTCAGCGTGGCGGCCTGAAGACTGCTATACTTTTTCCGCGCCCCATGCCGGATACTCCTGTTCAGGTCGAGATCCCGAAACGCGCGCTGTTCAAGGCCGCCGAGGTGTGCGATCTCGCGAAGGTCCAGCCGTACGTCTTGCGGTCGTGGGAAGTGGAGTTTCCGGATCTGGGCGTCGCGAAAACGGCCGGCGCACCGCGCGTCTACCGGCGAAGCGACGTCGAGCAGGTGCTGCGGATCAAGCATCTGCTGCTGGTCGAAGGGCTGACGCTGGCCGGCGCGCGCCGCAAGCTGGAAGAGCAGACGGCGCCGGTGGCGGCGGACGCGCCGTTGTTCGAGGCGCTGATCGGCCAGAACGCGCGCGAGCGGCTGACGGCGGTCAAGCGCGGACTGCAGTCGATTCTGGAACTGCTGACAGGGACAACCGGCGCCGACGAGTTCCGTCTCGCGTCGCCGACGCCATCGAGTGCGCCGGCGCGGGTTCGGCCGATGCCGGCCTCTCGGGTCAGCGCGGCGCGCGGCAAGGCGCCGGCGTCACGTCACGGATCGGCGCGCTCTCCCCAGGCGCGCCGCAAGCGTTCGGCGTAAGATCGGCAAGTCGGGACGTAGCGTAGCCTGGTTATCGCGCTTGACTGGGGGTCAAGAGATCGGGAGTTCGAATCTCCCCGTCCCGACCATCTTCTCACTCTCGTTCGAATCTGGTCGGCCCGAGGTCTTCAGGCCACCGCGCGGCTCTCGCCGCGACTCGGCTCGAATCTCCCCGTCCCGACCATTTTCTTCTGACCGCCGCACGATCCTTACCTTGCGTGCGCCTCGATACTGATCGCAGCCTCGTGCCACGCGCCGGCGGCACAAACATCATCCTCGAATACCCAGGCTGGGCCTGCGGCCAATCGACGACAGCGCGAGGAGGACGTGAGGGCGCGATGACCGGCGAGCTATTGAACAGGCGTCGCGGCCGCCGGGATCGCAGCGGTGCCGAAGCTTGCCAGGTTTGAAAAGAAGATCGTGGCGCGTGTGTCGGTCGCGAAGTACCGTGTGCCGGTGGCGCCGGCGGTCACGGGGTCGGCGGTCGCCTGGTAGGCCGAGACCGGTGCGTTGGTGGATCCGTTGCACGTCGTTCCCGCAGTGCCGACGGTCGTGGCCCCCGGTTCCTTGAACAGCGCGACGGTGTAGCCGCTCTTCACCGACGGATCCGTTTTCAGGTCCGGGCTGACGAACCCCTGCGTCGCGCCCGGTGCGGACCGCGCCAGGTCGGCCAGCGCCGCCGCGTAGCCGCCGTGCGCGCAACTCGACGAGTAGGCCGATTGTCCTTCGATGATGGCGCGCATCGAGCCGATCGCCGACGCCTCGTTACCAGCCATGCGGGCGCGGAGCAGGCTGGGGACGGCGATGGCTACGATCACGCCGATGAGCGTGACGACGATCAGCAGCTCAATCAGGGTGAAGCCAAGGGCCTGGCGAATCCTCATCGTCGGTGCCGATTCTCGGTTGGAGAGCCAGCCTGGGTCAACAGTTACCAGCGTTCGTTCGTAACCGTTCTCGTGACTGGGGCAAACTTGGTGATGATGATCCCGTCCCGCTCAAGCCTGCCGCTCGCGTTGGTGGCGTTGGCCATCGCGATGCCCGTTCTCATCCGTGCGGCGGCGACGCCGCAGTCGGCCGTCGACGAACTCCTCGCTGCCGACCGCGCATTCTCGGCGGCCAGCGCCAACACCGATCTGGTCGCGGGCCTCGCCGCGATGTTTGCAGACGATGTGGTGATTCCCAATCCGCCGGGACAGTTCGCGGAGGGGAAGGCGACGGTGGTCGCGATGCTGCGTGCGAACGCCGACAACGCGCGATCGCGGACCGAATGGACCCCCGTGCGGGGCGGCGTGTCGGCAGACGGCCAGCACGGCTTCACCGTCGGTTTCATGACGATTCACCGGCCCGACGCGGCGACGATCGCGCTGAAGTACCTGGCGTACTGGGTCAGGGGGTCCGACGGGTGGAAGGTTGCTGCCTATAAACGCGTGCGCGCGGCCGAGGGCAGCCCGTCTCTCGTCATGATGGCGCCGGCGTTGCCCGCCGAGATGGTGGCGCCGGTCGCGGACGCCGCCGTCATCGCGCAGCACCGCCAGAGCCTCGACAAGGCCGAGCGCTCGTTTTCCGACGAGGCCCAGCAGGTGGGTCTCGGTCCCGCGTTCGCGAAGTTCGGCAGCGCCGATGCCGTGAACCTGGCCGGCGGCAGCGAGGCGGGCCTGATCGTCGGCGCCGACAACATCGCGCGCCTCGTGGCAGCAGGGCAGCCGGCGACCGGAAGCAGCCTGTACTGGGCGCCGGACAAAGTGATTGTCGCCTCGAGCGGCGATCTCGGCGTCACGATTGGGATGATTCACCCGAACGCGCCAGCGGCCGGCCAGCCGGCCAGTTTCCCGTTCTTCACGATCTGGCGGCGGGCGAGTCCGACGGCGCCCTGGCGATACGTCGCCGAGTAATGTGTCGCGCCTACCTCATCCGCGTGCACGCCGCCAATTTCAAATCAGATGGCCGGATCCTTGCTACCATTTGCGGCGTGATACCACGAGTCTGGCTCGTGCCGGCGCTGACGCTTGCCGTCGCGATCACTGCCTGCGAGGGGTGCGGATCGCACGCGGGCTCCGCATCGAAGAAATCGATCGTCCATGTCTCTCCCAGGACGCGACTCAACGACATCCGGCACGCTCAGGTCTGGGAGCATACCGATATCCCGTCGATGGACATCAGAACCGGACCCCTTGGTCCCGGCGCGTTCGCGCCCGGCGCCACCGTCTCGTGCCGTTACTTGAAGAAAGAAATGGCCGGCAACTCGCCGAAGTTCACCTGCGTGATCCCGCCCGAGGACGAGGTGAAGGTCAAGTTTGGACGTGACAACGGCGAAGTGTATGCGGAGGTTGCAGCCACGCGGCTGTTCTGGGCGCTCGGCTTTCCGGTCGATCGCATGTATCCGGTCCGCGTGTTGTGCGACGGCTGCCCGCCAGGACCGGAAACGGTTCGCGACGCCCGTGGTCCCGCGCTGCTGTTCGATCCCGCGTCGATCGAGCGCAAGTTCAAAGGCCGCGCGCTCGAGACCGAACCGGAGTCCGGGTGGTCATGGGCCGACCTGGACAAAGTCGATGAAGCCACGGGCGGTGCGCCGCGCGCCCAGCGCGACGCGCTCAAGCTGCTCGCCGTGTTCGTTCAGCACACGGACAACAAACCCGCGCAGCAGCGCCTCGTCTGCGTCGATGAGAAGTCTGAAGGCGACGAGGGCGTCTGCGCCCACACCGTGATGATGGTCAACGATCTCGGGCAGACGTTCGGCCGGTCGAACCTCTTCAACCGCGATCGTCTCGGCAGCGTCAACCTCGAACGGTGGTCCGGCTCGCACGTGTGGAGCAGCAAGAGCAATGGCACCGCCTGCTTCGGCGATCTCCCGACATCGCAGAGCGGGTCGCTCGACAATCCGCGGATCGGCGAGGCGGGACGGCGGTTCCTGTCCGATCTCCTGATGCAACTGTCGGACGCGCAGCTACGGGATCTGTTCGAGGTTTCGCGCTTCCCGGAACGCATGGATCGCGGGGTCAAATCGTCGACGGTCGACGACTGGGTGGCGGCCTTCAAGACGAAGAGGGGCGAGATCGCCAGCCGGGTCTGCCCCTCGTAGCGAGAACGCCGGGTCCGAAAGGACCCGGCCTACTTGATGAACGTGCCGGCGCGCAGGTCGCTGATGGCCTGGCGCAGTTGCTCCTGAGTGTTCATCACGATCGGGCCGTACCACGCCACCGGCTCCTCGAGCGGCTTGCCCGACACGAGGAGGAACCGGATGCCTTCATCGCCCGCCTGCACGACCACTTCGTCGCCGCTGTCGAACAGCACGAGCGATCGGTTGCCGGCGTCGTCGCGCCGTACCGTGTCGCTGCCGTCGGTGGCTTCTGTCAGGACACCGCGCGGACCGGACGCGTCGCGGAACGTGCCCGAGCCGGCAAACACGTAGGCGAACGCGTGGCGCGTCGTGTCGACCTTCAGCCGTTTCTTCTTGCCGGGTGGGACCGAGACGTCGATATACTGCGGGTCGGCGGCCACGCCCTCGACCGGTCCCTGCTTCCCCCAGAAGTCGCCCACGATCACGCGGACCCGCGTGCCGTCGTCGTCGACAGCCTCGGGGATGTCGGCGGCCGCGATGTCCTGGTAGCGCGGCGCGGTCATCTTGAGCGAGGCCGGGAGGTTGGCCCACAGCTGGAAGCCGTGCATGCGCCCCTGTGCATCACCCTGCGGCATCTCCTGGTGCATGATGCCGCTGCCGGCGGTCATCCACTGGACGTCGCCGGCGCCAAGGCTGCCGCGGTTGCCGAGGCTGTCGCCGTGCTCGACGTTGCCGGCCAGGACGTAGGTGATCGTCTCGATCCCGCGGTGCGGGTGCCACGGGAAGCCGGCGAGGTAGTCGTTCGGGTTCTCGTTGCGGAAGTCGTCGAACAGCAGGAACGGATCGAACTCGGACGTCTCGCCGAAGCCGAATGCGCGGCGCAGCTTGACGCCGGCGCCTTCGGTGTGGGGAGTGGCGGACACGATGCGCTTGACCGGACGGATGGACATGACGGATGCTCCTCGCGCGATGCTTGCTTACGATCTGGAAGTAACTATACTTTATATATGAAGAGAACGTCAAGATGAAACGGGTGGTACGCGGGTCCCGGCCCGCGCCTGAATTGTGCGGCCGCTTCCACCGCGCCAGCGAGCTCATCGGCCGGCGCTGGACCGGCGCGATCATTTTCGTGATGTTGCGACGGCCGTGCCGGTTCGCGACACTCCGCGACGCCGTTCCCGACATCACGGACCGCATGTTGAGCCAGCGCCTGCAAGAGCTGGAGCGCGAGGGGATTGTCGAGCGCGTGGTCGTGCCCGCCGCGCCGGTGCGCGTGGAGTATGCCTTGACGAAGAAGGGACGCGCCCTCGGCAAGGCCGTCGCCGCCATCACCGATTGGGCGCACACGTGGATCGACGCGTAAGCGAAGGGTCGCCGTTTCCCCGCGGCGCGACCTGGGACGGCAAGGGGGTCAACTTCAGCCTCTTCTCCGCCAATGCCACCAGGGTCGAGGTCTGCCTGTTCGACGGCGCGGGCGAGCATGAGCTGAAACGGATCCAGCTGCCTGAGTACACCAACGAGATCTGGCACGGATACGTCCCCGACATTGGACCCTCGACCGTGTACGGCTTTCGGGTGCACGGCCCATACGAGCCGGCCGCGGGCCATCGCTTCAACCCCCATAAGCTGCTGCTCGATCCGTACGCGCGCGCCCACACGGGCGAGCTGACATGGAACCCGGCCTGCTTCGGCTACACGATCGAGTCCAAAGACGATCTGACGTTCGACGAGCGCGACAGCGCCCCCTTTGTCCCGAAGTGCGTCGTCGTCGATCCGAACTTCGACTGGCATGGTGAGCCGAACCGGCGGCCGGTGCCGTGGGACCACACCGTGTTCTACGAAACGCACGTCGCCGGCTACACGAAGCGCCATCCGCAGGTTGCCGAGCAGCAGCGCGGCACGTTCGCCGGGCTCGGGTCGGAAACCGTGGTGGCGTACATCAAGTCGCTCGGCGTCACCAGCATCGAGCTGATGCCGGTGCATACCTTCGTCAGCGAGAGTCACCTCACCGAGCGCGGCCTGACGAACTACTGGGGCTACAACAGCATCGGCTTCTTCGCGCCCGACCCGCGCTATGCCTCGGACCGCGCCAACACCCTGCGCGAGTTCAAGGAGATGGTCGCGCGTTTCCACGACGCCGGTCTCGAGGTGATCCTCGACGTCGTCTACAACCACACGGCGGAAGGCAACGAGTGCGGGCCGACCCTGTCCTTCAGAGGGATCGACAACGCGTCCTACTATCGGCTGCTGCCGGACGCACCGCGCTTCTACATCAACGACGCCGGCACGGGCAACACGCTGAACCTGAGTCACGCGCGCGTGATCCAGATGGTCACCGACAGCCTGCGCTACTGGGTCACCGAGACGCACGTCGACGGCTTCCGCTTCGACCTCGGGACGATTCTCGCGCGCGAGCCGAACGGGTTCGACTATCAGAGCGGCTTCCTGAAGGCGTGTCAGCAGGATCCGATCCTCGAAACGGTGAAGCTGATCGCCGAGCCGTGGGACTGTGGCCCCGGCGGCTACCAGGTCGGCGGCTTCCCGCCCGGCTGGGCGGAGTGGAACGATCAGTTTCGCGACACCGTGCGCGCCTTCTGGAAGGGGGACGCGAACGCGTCGGCGCTGGCCCCGCGTCTCTGCGCGTCGCCCGATCTGTTCAAGCGCCGCGGCCGCAAGCCGTGGGCGTCGGTCAATTTCATCACCTCGCACGACGGCTTCACGCTCAACGATCTCGTGACGTACAACGACAAGCACAACGACGCGAACGGCGAGGAGAACAAGGACGGGACGTCGGACAACCGCTCGTGGAATTGCGGCGTCGAAGGGCCGACCGACGATCCAGCGATCACGCAGCTGCGGCAGCGCCAGGTCCGCAACATGCTCGCGACGCTGCTGCTGTCCCAGGGCACGCCGCTGGTCCTGGCTGGCGACGAGTCGGGACGCACTCAGCAGGGGAATAACAACGCCTACTGTCAGGACAACGACGTCAGCTGGGTCGATTGGGTCACGACCGAAGACAGTCGGCAACTGAGTCATTTTGTCCAGACGCTGACCTGGCTGCGCCATCAGTATCCGGTCCTGCGACGCGAGCGTTTTCTTACCGGGGAGATCGGCGACGCGCCCGGGATCAAGGACGTGACCTGGATTAACGCGAGCGGCACCGAGATGCGTGCCGAAGACTGGGCCGACAGCAACATGCGTTGCTTCGGGATGCTGATGGACGGCCGCGCGCAGTCGACCGGGATCGGCCGCCGCGGCGACGATGCGACGATGCTGATGGTGCTGAACGGCCACCACGACCTCGTGAAATTCACGCTGCCCGCGCAGCCGGGCGGCACACGGTGGTCGCGGCTGATCGACACGAACATGCCGGAGCAGGAGGCGGAAACCGCGGCCCTGGCGTTCGGCCACGTCTACGACGTGACTGCCCGCTCGCTCCTGCTGTTCGCGCTCGAGGTGGCGCCGGCCTGAAACCTTAGAGCTTCGCAGCCCTGCGGTTATTTCAACGCGCCGTCGAGCTCCATGTAGACCCGCTTGAGGCCGGCGAACGCGTTGTTGCCGGCGCGCGTCCAGCCGTCGTACGGCTCCAGGCGAGCGGCGGCCGGGGCATTCTCGATCGACGTGCCGGCGTCGTGAAGCCGCCGCCCTTCCGCGATGATCCGCTCCAGCGCAAGCCGGTAGTTCCGTTCTTCTTCGCGCATGACGGCGGCGCTGTCGACGAAGCCGTGCGCCGGCACGAACCAGCCGACGTCCATCTGTTCCGCCTTCTTCAGCGCCTCGACCCATTCGCTCGGGTAGCCATTGGCCATCGAAGGGAAGATGCGATTGGAGAACACCTCGCTCATGAACAGGATCTTTTCACGCGGCAGATAGACCTCGAGATCGCCGCCCGTGTGAGCGCGTCCCAGAAACAGCACGTCGATCTCGGTGCCGCCCATCGTGATGACCCGCCTGTCCGAGACCGGCTCCGTTGGCTGTTTGACTCGCGGCGCCGAGAACGGATGCGCGAGATACACCACGTCGGCGGGGAAGGCGGTGATACCGCCGGTGTGATCGCCGTGCTCCGAGCCGACGACCACGTACTTGATCGGCTGCGGCGTCAGCCTGGCGACGTCGGCGACGAGCCGCCTGACGTTCTCGACGGTGCCCTGACTCTCGGCGATCAGCACGCCGGCGGTCGTGATCACGATTAGATTGTTGACGGTGACCGTCCGCTTGGTCGGATCGATCTGCTCGTACGCATACACGTTGTCGGCGAGTTTGGTCACACGCGGAAAATCGGCCGATGTCAGGCCGCGCAGGGTGATGTCCGCGGTCCGGGCTGCCGCCTGGCCGAACAGGCTGACGATCAACAGCGCTATCGCGCCCATATGAACCTCTGCACGCGTTTGCCCTCGTAGGTCTCGGTGATATACAGACTACCCTTCGAGTCGACCGCGAGGTTGTGCGCGCCGTAGAACTGGCCGGCCCAGTGGCCGGCGCCGCCGAACGTGCTCACGACCTCGAGCGTGCTCCGTCGCAGCACGTAGACCTGCTGATTCGTCCCATCGATGACGAATGCATATCTCTGTTCGGGATCGGTTGAGAAGCCGATGTCCCACACGGATCCGCTGCCGAACGTGTTTTTTGCGATGAAAGCTTCCTGGACGAACGTCCCGTCCTTCTTGAACACCTGCAGCCGGTCGTTCGTGCGATCGCAGACGTAGACCAGGCCGTCCTTCGCGATGCGCACGGCGTGGACGATGCGGAATTGCGGCGGGGGAGGGCCGTTCGGATCGTACTGGCTCGGCTTGTTTTCATGCTGCACGGTGCCGCTGAACGGGCCGGGCAGCACCTCGCCGGCACTGGTGAAATAGGAATCGTCCGGCTTCCTGCCGTACGCGCCCCAGTGGCGCTTGTAGGCGCCGGTCGTCGCATCGAAGACGATCACGCGATGGTTGACGTAGCCGTCTGCGACGTAGAGTTCGTTGGCCGCGCGGTCGACGACCATGTGCGCGGCGGCGCCGAGGTTCTGCGTGTCGTTGCTGCCTTGACCTTTGCCCTGACGGCCGATCTGCAGCAGGAACTTGCCCTGCCGCGTGAACTTCAGGAGGTGAGCGTCTTTGTCGCCGCCCGCGCCGAGCCACACGTTGTCCTGGTCATCGACGTGGATCCCGTGCTCGAGCTGCGGCCACTCGTAGCCGGAGCCAGGGCCTCCCCACGAGGAGACCAGAGTCCCTTCCTGATCGAATTCGAGCACCGGCGGCGCCGCCGTCCAGAACGATCGCGTCTCGTTCGGCTGCAGCGTCGACGGCCGGTGTGTGATCCAGATGTGATCGTGTGAGTCGACGGCGACGCCGACCACCGCACCCACGATCCAGTGGTTCGGCAGCGGCTTCGGCCACGAGGGATCGACGGTGAACCTGGGAACGTCCATTGATGTTTGCGCAGCGAGCCCGACAACGAAGAAGGCCCACGGAAAGTGGCGCAGCGCTTTAGCGCTGCGGGAGGCGCGCGATCGCAGGGCTAAAGCCCTGCGCCACAGGACATCAGCCCGCAGGGCTGAAGCCCTGCGCCACGCTTTCATTTCTTCTTCTCCTCATCGTGCTCGCCGTCGGTCAGCATCGGCATCGACGATCCCAGCGAGGGCGCGATCAACCCGGTCTTCACGTAGGTGAGCAGCTTGTCGCGGGTGTCGGTGATGTCGAGGTTCCTCATCGTCAGCTGACCGATGCGGTCCTGCGGCGAGAACACGCTCTCGCCCTTCTCCATTGTCAGTCGCTCCGGTTTGTACGTGAGGTTCGGGCTCTCCGTGTTGAGAATCGAATAGTCGTTCCCTCGCCGCAGTTGAACCGTGACCTCGCCGGTGACCGCCCTCGCGACCCAGCGCTGCGCCGATTCGCGGAGCTTCAGCGCCTGCGGGTCGAACCAGCGCCCCTGGTAGAGCAGGCGGCCGAGGCGGCGGCCGCTCTCGCGGTAGTCCTCGATCGTGTCCTCGTTGTGGATGCCGGTGATCAGGCGCTCGTAGCCGATGAAGAGCAGGGCCATGCCGGGCGCCTCGTAGATGCCGCGGCTCTTGGCTTCGATGATCCGGTTCTCGATCTGATCGGACATGCCGAGGCCATGGCGTCCGCCGATCGCGTTCGCCTCGAGCATCAGCTCCACCTGGTCGTCGTACGGCTTCCCGTTGAGCGCGACAGGCCGCCCCTCGTCAAACCGTACCGAGACCGTTTCCGCTTTCACCGCGACGTCGTCGCGCCACGACGCGACGCCCATGATTGGCTGGACGATCGTGATGCCCTTGTTGAGGAACTCGAGATCCTTGGCTTCGTGGGTTGCCCCGAGAATGTTGGAGTCGGTCGAGTAGGCCTTCTCCGTGCTCATGCGGTACGCGAAGCCGGCCTTGTTCATGTACTCCGACATCTCCTTACGGCCGCCGAGCTCGTCGATGAATTGCTGATCGAGCCACGGTTTGTAGATGCGGAGATTCGGGTTGGCGAGGAGACCGTAGCGGTAGAACCGCTCGATGTCGTTGCCCTTGAACGTGCTGCCGTCTCCCCAGATGTGGACGTCGTCTTCTTTCATGGCGACGACCAGCATGGTGCCGGTTACCGCTCGGCCGAGCGGCGTCGTGTTGAAGTAGGGCACCCCGGCGGTGGAGATGTGGAAGGCGCCGCTCTGAAGCGCCGCGATCCCTTCGGCGACCATCTGGGCGCGACAGTCGACAAGGCGCGCCTTCTCGGCGCCGTACTGCAGCGCCTTGCGCGGGATCTCGTCGTAGTCGGCTTCGTCGGGCTGACCGAGGTTGGCGGTGTAGGCGTAAGGGATCGCGCCCTTGGCCCGCATCCAGTGAAGCGCCGCGCTTGTGTCGAGACCGCCGGAAAATGCGATGCCGACCTTCTGGCCGGCGGGGAGACGCTGGAGGATAGTGGCCATCAACTAGTGTGGGAGACCGGAAGGCGCCTTCGGCGCAGGGGGCTTGAGCTTGTACACGAGCCTGAGCTCCGGGACGTCGGCGCGGGCGCGCCCCGCATCGTCCAATTGGATGCGCAGCGCCATCTGCCGGGTTGCGGGCACGAGGATGTAAGTGAACACGAGATCGTGCGACGGCCCGATCGTGTAGACGGTCACTATGTGCGGGCCATCCCATTTCGTGACGGCGTCGATCGTGGTGCTGCCGAACGCTTGCGGCGTCTTCGTGCCGTCGGTCGGAAACAGGTGTGACCGCCCCGGGCCATCGGTCACCGTGAATGTGGAGTGATCGGTGTGCTCGATCACGAGGGAGGCGAGCCCTCGCACATAGAGCGCCAGATCGCGCAGGCGCGCTTTCTCTTCGTCGGTCAGCGGTACGGCACCGGCGCTGCGGCCCTCGGAGGTCCCGCCGGATCGCCGGGTGCCAGCGCCGTTGCGTCCACCAAATCCGCCGCGCCCGCCGAAGCCGCCGGTGAATCCGCCGCCATTACGCGGCGTCTGGGCCGGCGGCGGCTCGAACGAGGCCTTCGACAGATCGCCGCTGATGTCGCGATCGAGCGTCCACGTGCCGGAGAAGTCGGTTTGCGCGAAGGCTCGCGCTCCCGACAGTCCGAGCAGACCGAAGGACAGCACGACGGCGGTCAGCAGCTTCATGGCTTGATCTCGACCAGTTCGATCGCTTCGTGACTCGGACCTTCGACCATGATCGCGCGCGTGTCGCCCACCCGGACCGGATTTAAATCCGGTCCGGCGCCGAGAAACTTCACGCCTTCACTCCGCAGCTTCGCGATCCACGCGTCCAGATCGGCGACGCTGAGGCCGACGTGATCGGCGAGGTGGCCGCGCGTGCTGACCAACGACGCATCGCTCTGCCGCGTGTAGCCGCCCATCGAGACGTCGCTGAAGACCAGCGGGATCTGCGGCGCGCGGTGCATGCCGTCGACGTCGAGCGCCGGAAACGTCTTGTCGGCGCCGCGCGGCACCTTGCAGTTCGCCTCGGTGCGGGCTTCGGCTGGCGCCGCACCGCGGCGGCCCTGCGGCACTGGCACGTTCAGGTGCTTCTGATACCAGAGCTGCGCGCAGAACGGCTCCTCGTGGTACATGTGCACGTGGTTGAAGCGCTCGGCCGGCATGTCTCCCTGCACTTCGATCAGCGCATCGTCCGGGCCGCGAATGTAAGCGAAGCCGGCGCCGCCGGCCGGCTTGACGTTGCTCTTCTTCGCTTCGTCGAGCTGCGCGCGGGTCAGGCCGAGGACGCCTCCAGTCCCTGGAAAGGTGTCGCTGTTGATGTTGACGGTGGGGCGATCGGGGTCGCCGGTGTAGAGGGGCAGCAGCGTCACGCCGTCGGCACGCAACCGCGCCATCGTCGCGCGCTCGTTCGTCACGTGCCAGCCGAAGTGCCAGAACGCGGTTTGCGGCTGGGTCGCGGGCGGTTGATCGACCTTCGAGAAGAGGACGAGCACGTTGTTCGGAGATTTCAGCGCGGTCATGCCGCCCCAGGTCGTCTTCGACGTGCTCGGGAACGCCTTCGCGTACCACGCCGCGGCCGTCTCCGGGTTCATCGAGTTCAGGTGCAGGTGATGGAAGCCCGGCGCCGGCAGCGCGCCGGGCTGCGCGGCGGCCGTCGCCAGGGCGGCCGCGACGCCGGCCGCGAACAGGAAGGCCTTCATTCGCATAGTTTACTTCTTGAGCTCGTCGTACACGGCCTGGATGGACGCCTTGAGCCGCTCGTTCTTGTAGCCCGGGTACTTGTCGATCTTGAACGACGCGAGCGCCTCGTCCACGCTCTTGCCGGCTTTCATCGCGTCGATCGAGTGCGACAGAAAATCAGCGCAGAATTTCTGGTAGGTCTCGAGATCCTTTGGCGTCCCGACCGGGCTGTGACCGGGGATCACGGTGTCGACGTTCTTGATCCCGGCGATCACCTTCTGCAACGTGCGCGGGAAGGAGACGCAGCTGCCGCCGTTGGCGCGGTCGCACCCGGGGCCGTCTTTCCACGCGAACGCATCGCCGGTGTGCAGCACCCGCAGAGCCGGGAAGACGATGAACGCGTCGCCGTTGGTGTGGGCGGCGCCGAAGTAGTAGAGATCGATGCGATCTTTGCCCGCACCGAGCGTCAGTTTGTCGGCGAACGTCTTCGAGGGCAGGAATTTCGCGTTCTCACCCTTGAACGCGTCCATCTTCGTCATGTTCGTCTTGGTGTTGTCCTGCGCCACGATCTCGACGTTGGCCCCGAAGAAACCGTTATTGCCGGTGTGATCGCCGTGCGTGTGCGTGTTGATGATGCGCGTGATCGGCTTGTCGGTGACGCTCTTCACCTTGTCGAGCACGGCCTGGCCCCAGCCGGCAAGCTTGTCGTCGACGAGCGTGACGCCGGCGTCGGTGATGAAGACCGCGACGTTGCCGCCGCTGAACGTCGCCGCATTGCCGGGTGTAGAGGTCGTGAGGACGTAGAGGTTGTCCTTCAGCTTCAGGATGTCGATCACTTTCGGCGCGGTGGGGGTCTGCGCCGCCATCGACGCGGCGCCGGCCGCCAGCAGGATGCCCAACAGGACGCTTCGTTTCATGCCGACTCCTCCAGGGAAAAGACGACTTTACCCCGAACTCCGCCTTCGGGGTCAGACCCCGTGGCACTTTTTGCCACGGGGTCTGACCCCAGTCTCCGACACTAATCTCCGACACCGGTGACGTGGTAGCCTCAGTCGCGTCTGTGGATGTAAAGACACTGAACCTGTGGAAGCAGGAGCTCGGAACCCTGCCTGCATCGCTGTGGGAAAAGACCGCCCTCGAAACGCTGATCCTCGCCGACAACCGCCTGACGGAGATCCACGATGGCATCGGCGCTTTGACGAATCTGCGGACGCTGGATCTCGGGCACAACCTGCTTGCCGATCTTCCCGAGTCGCTCGGACAGCTGACCGGACTCACCGACTACCTTTACCTGCACGACAACAAACTCACCGCGCTCCGCGAGTCGCTGTTCGCGTGTCTGCCGAAGCTGCGATACCTGAACGTCAGCGACAACCAGTTGACGCAATTGCCGGATTCGATCGGCGCGCTGCGAAGCCTCGAGGAATTCCGTGCTGATGGGAATCAGCTCGAAACGCTGCCGGCCTCGTTCAGCGACCTCGGGCGGCTCCACGAGCTCCATCTGCGCAATAACCGGTTTCGCGAGGTACCGATGGCGCTTCGCGGACTGCCGCGTCTGTCGTATCTCGATCTGCGTGGCAATCCGTTGACCGAGCTGCCTCCCTGGATTGTGGAGTGGTCGCAGCTCCAGAAGCTTGATCTGAGATGGGTGAAGCTGACGTCGATTCCGTCGGCGGTCGAGACGCTCGAGGAACGCGGTTGCCGGGTATTGTTGTAGGCCGGATCTGAAAGGACCCGGCGTA
>Ga0310810_10004946_pt1 | contig 14821 bp, 12 predicted proteins | sample NCmetagenome_FD_207641 | JGI IMG/M metagenome (GOLD analysis project Ga0310810, IMG submission 207641) | Soil microbial communities from experimental microcosm in Duke University, North Carolina, United States - NC | ecosystem: Engineered > Artificial ecosystem > Soil microcosm > Unclassified ...
CTACCTGTCGGCGCTGGGGCGAACGAAGGGCACGATGGTGTCGGTCAACCTCGTGGCCAACACGGATCTGAGGACGCCCGAAGAGTTCCGGCAGCTCGTCGTCAAGCAGGACAAGGGCGTGGTGGTACGCCTCGGAGACATCGCCGACGTCGTCCTCGGCGCCGAGAACTACGACCAGGACGTTCGGTTCAACGGTGAATCGGCAACCTTCATGGGCATCTGGGTTCTGCCGACGGCCAACTCGCTGGACGTCATCCGGAGCGTGCGGCAGGTCATGCCCGAGATTGAGTCGCAGCTGCCCGCTGGAATGAAGGCCGGAATTCCGTACGATTCGACGCGGTACATCCAGGACGCGATCGACGAGGTGCTCTCGACGCTCACCGAGACGCTGCTGATCGTCGTGCTGGTGATCTTCCTTTTCCTCGGTTCCGTTCGGTCGGTCATCATTCCCGTGGTCGCAATCCCGGTCTCGCTGGTCGGCGCCGTGTTCCTGATGCTCGTCGCCGGCTTCACGATCAACCTGCTCACGCTGCTCGCCATTGTCCTGTCGGTCGGCCTGGTGGTGGACGACGCGATTGTGATGGTGGAGAACGTCGAGCGGCACGTGCACGCCGGCAGTCCGCCGCTGAAGGCTGCAATCGATGCGGCGCGTGAACTGGTGGGCCCGATCATCGCGATGACAATCACGCTGGCCGCCGTATACGCGCCAATCGGCATCCAGGGCGGACTCACGGGCGCGCTCTTCCGGGAGTTTGCGTTCACGCTGGCCGGAGCGGTGATTGTGTCGGGCGTAGTGGCGCTGACTCTTTCGCCGATGATGGGTTCCAGGCTCCTGCGCGCCGGCGATACGGAGCGCGGCTTCGCGGGCTGGATCAACAGGCGGTTCGATCGTGTGCTGCACACGTATACGGGTCTGCTGGCGAGGACGCTTCGGTACCGGCCCGTGGTGCTCGTGCTGTGGGGACTCGTGGCTGCACTGATGGTTCCCTTCTACATGTTCTCGCAGCGCGAACTCGCGCCGGCCGAGGACCAGGGCGTGGTGTTCGGCGTCATCCAGTCGTCGCCGAACGCGACACTCGATCAGACGAAGATCTTCACTTCCGAGATCTACAACGTGTACCACTCGTTTCCCGAGGCCGCGAGCATCTTTCAGATCACCTCTCCGAACGGCGGTTTCGGGGGGATGGTGACATCACCGTGGAGCGAGCGGACCAAAACGACCCAGCAACTCTTGATGGAGTCGATGGGTCCGCTCTCGAAAATCGCCGGCGTTCGCGTGATTCCGCTGACGCCGCCGCCGCTCCCGGGGGGCGGCGACTTTCCCGTGGACATGGTGCTGTCCACGGCCGCTGAACCCGAGCAGCTCATGAAGGCCGCGGGACAACTCGTGGAGAAAGCCTTCGCGAGCGGAATGTTCATCTATGCAGACGCCGACCTGAAGATCGATCAGCCCCAGACGGAGGTGGTGTTCGATCGCGACAAGCTGCGATCTCAGGGGGTGGATCTTCGACAGGCTGGCCTCGATCTGTCCACGATGCTCGGTGGGAACTACGTGAACCGGTTCAGCATCCAGGGCCGCAGCTACAAGGTGATTCCGCAGATCAAACGCGCCGACCGCCTGACACCGGATCAGCTCGAGCAGATATACGTGACCGGAAGCGACAAGAAGCTGGTCCCGCTGGCGACGTTTGCGAGCCTGAAGACCACCGCGGAGCCGCGGGAACTGAAGAAGTTCCAGCAGCTGAACTCGGTGCGCATTCAGGGGGTGATCCCGCCGCCGGTGCCACTGGACAGCGCGCTGGGCCTGCTCGAAAACGAGGCAAAGACCCTGCTGCCCGAGGGCGCGACGATCGACTATGCCGGCCAGTCGCGCCAGCTCAGGACCGAAGGATCCAAGTTCCTCGCAACGTTCCTGCTCTCGGCGGTCCTGATCTACCTGGTGCTGGCGGCGCAGTTCGAGAGCTTCCGTGATCCGTTCATCGTCCTGGCCGGGTCGGTGCCGCTTGCGGTGTCCGGAGCGCTGCTGTTCTCGTTCCTGGGCCTCACGTCGTTGAACATCTACAGCCAGGTCGGCCTGATCACGCTGGTGGGGCTCGTGGCGAAGAACGGGATTCTCATCGTGCAGTTCGCGAACCATCTGCAGGAGACCGGGCTCGACAAGCTCCACGCGGTCATCGATGCGGCGGGCACGCGGCTGCGTCCGATTCTCATGACAACGGCCGCGACGGTGATCGGCCACTTCCCGCTCGTCATCGCGACCGGGCCAGGGGCTGGCGCCCGTAACAGCATCGGGATCATGCTCGTCAGCGGGATGATCGTCGGCACGGCGTTCACGCTGTTCGTCGTGCCGTCGATCTACATGCTCGTCGCCCGGACGCGGGTGGCTGTTCCGGTGGAGGAGCGTGAGACCGATCGGGCGTCCGGCCTGGCAGGAGCCCCGGCGCCGGCTCACTCGTAGGATGCGCCCGGGGTCAGACGCTGTTAAGGAGCAACTCATGTCTTAACAGCGTCTGACCCCATGTATGATCCGCGGCCTATGAACCGATGGCGGGTCGTGGCCGGCGGCGTGCTGATGAACCTGGCGCTCGGATCGCTTTACGCGTGGAGCGTCTTCGTGGCGCCGCTCGAAAAGGAGTTCGGCTGGAAGCGGGCCGAGACGTCGCTGGTCTTCACCATCGCGGTGGTGACCTTCGCCATCACGTTCGTCTTCGGCGGCCGCCTCCAGGATCGCCGCGGGCCCCGGCCGGCGGCCTTCATCGGCGCGGTGCTGGTATCGCTCGGCTTCTTCCTCACCAGCCTGACCAGCTCCCTCACATTCCTCTACGTTGTCTTCGGCGTGATCGTCGGCGCCGGCAACGGCTTCGGCTACGCCACGCCTATTCCGGTTGCCTCGAAATGGTTTCCCGACAAGCGCGGCCTGGTCGTCGGGCTGATGGTCGGCGGGTACGGCGCCAGCTCGGCGATCATCGGGCCGCTTGCCAGCAACCTCATCGCATCGATCGGCTGGCGGACGACGTTCCAGATCCTCGGCATCGCGTTCCTCGCGATGGGGATGGCGGGAACGTTCCTGATGGCGAACCCACCGGCCGGCTACAGGCCGGAAGGCTGGACGCCGCCGCCTTCCGCCGCAGCGCGGCGTGACTTCACGACCGGCGAGGTGCTGCGGACACCGCAGTTCTACCTGCTCTGGGTCGCGTACTGCCTCGGCACGACCGCGGGATTGATGACGATCAGCCAGCTCGTGCCGATGGCGCGCAGCAGCGGGCTGACGGCAACCGCCGCCGCGCTGGCGCTCACGATGGGCGCGTTCGGCAACGCGGGCGGCCGCATCCTTTCCGGCTGGCTCTCTGATTCGCTCGGCCGGCTGACGACGCTGCGGATCATGGTGCTAATCTCCGCCCTCGCCATGCCCCTGCTCTTCGCGGTCCGCGAGCACGTCGCCCTCTTCTACCTGCTCGTCATCGTCGTCTACTGGTGCTACGGGACGCAGCTGTCGGTGTTTGCCTCGACGACCGCCGACTTCTACGGCACGAAGAATCTCGGGATGAACTACGGCGCGCTCTTCACCGCCTGGGGCGCGGCCGGCGTGCTCGGTCCCCTCATCGCCGGGCGGGTGTTCGATGCGACGAAGAGCTATCAGTACGCCTTCTACGCAGCCGCAGTGCTGGCGCTTGGTGCGCTTGCGGCGCTGCAGATCGCCCGACGCAGGGCCTCTGGCAACGGAGCGACCGTGAAAGTCTGACACGGTCTTCGATCCCGGCAGTCGCCGTAAACGGCCGAGGTAGGTTCCCGAAGCTCGTTCGCGCGCAACGAGTTCAGGCTGCTGAGGCCTGACGGCCCACCGATTGCACTTTCCCTCAGGGTGACGGAAGTGTCTGGAGGGACTCATGCTGACGAATAGAGGGCGCACCGCAGCCCTGTTGATCGGAGCGGTGGGCCTCGCGGTACTGCTGTCGCCGTCGCGGACGTTGACGGCGCAGGCTCAATTGTCCGATCTCGCGCGCATCGAAGCCGGCACAGAGGTTGCGGTCCGGACGACCGAACCAATCGACGTGCAGTCGCTCGATGGCCGCATCTATTCTGCAGTCGTGGCTCAGGACGTCCTCGAATCGTCCACGGGCCGCGTGGTGATTCCGGCGGGATCGCCCGTTGAGCTCGAGGCGAGAGACGTGCAGGACGGCGACCTCATTCTCGATCTCGATTCGGTGACGGTGAACGGCCGCCGCTACGGCGTCAGGGCGGCAGCGGAGCGGATCGACACGTCACGAGGCGGTGTCGACAACGGGAAAGCCGCCGAATACATCGGCGGCGGTGCGCTGCTCGGCACGATCGTCGGCGCGATCACCGGCGGCGGCAAGGGCGCGGCGATTGGAGCAGCAGCGGGTGCCGCGGCTGGAGCAGGCGTCGTCTACGCGACACGTGGCCGCCACATCAGAGTGCCGGACGAGGCAGTGGTGACCTTCCGGCTCGACCGCCCGCTGGACGTTGACGTCCCCGATGACGGATACATGCGCGATCGCCAGCACTATCACCCCTATTGATTCCTGGATGCGCGTGAGCACACTACAGACGGCGACCGCAGCGGCACGAACGCTGCGACGTCGCCGCTTCCAATCGGCAGTTGCGGGTCTCGCGCTCGTCGTGGCGCTGACGCCCGCTGGTGCAGCGTCAGAGGGTGATAGTCCGCATGCCAGGCCGCTCTCCAAGGAGGCCCGCCTCAAATTCATCCGCCGGGCGCAGGTCTGGCAGCGGACAGACGTCTCTGCGATGGATCTTCGCGTTGGCCCTGACGGCAGCGGCGCGATCCCGCCGGGCGCAGTGGTGACCTGCGACTACGTTCCAACGAAAAAGGTCGGCCACTCGAAGAAGTTCGAATGTTCGATCGGCGGGAAGGACGTCTTCAAGGTCCGGTACGGAGACGACAACGGTGAGGTTCAGGGCTCGGTCCTCGCCAGCCGGCTGCTCTGGGCCCTCGGATTCGGCGCCGACCGGGTCTATCCGGCGCGTGTGGTGTGCCGGGGCTGTTCCTCCGATCCCTGGAACGAGGAGAAGCCCAGGGACGGCGAGCAGACCTTCGATCCGGCAGCCATCGAGCGGAAGCCCGAAGGCCAGGTGATGAAGACGGTTGACGACAAGGATCCCGGGTGGTCATGGCAGGAGCTCTCGATGGTGGATGCGGCCAAAGGCGGCGCGACCCTCGCCCAGCGTGACGCGCTCACGCTGCTGGCCGTCATGATCCAGCATACCGACAGCAAGCCGGAGCAGCAGCGGCTCCTGTGCCTGCCCGGCGGCGTCAACGCCGAGGGCTGGTGCGACAAGCCATTTCTCGCGGTGCACGACGCAGGTCTCACGTTCGGTCACGGCAACCTGTGGAACGACGCGAAGCGCGCGAGTGTGAACCTCGGCGAGTGGGAAGACGCACCCGTGTGGCGCGACCCTGCTGCCTGCGTCGCCCATCTGCGCCGATCTCACACGGGCACGCTGGGAGATCCAAAAATCAGCGAGGAAGGCCGAGCATTCCTGGCGGACCTGCTGCAGCAACTCACCGACGCTCAGCTGCACGATCTCTTCGAGGTGAGCCGCGTCGATCGGCGGCGCCCCGATGCATCGACTCCCCCGGCCACCGTCGACGAATGGGTGGCGGCCTTCAAGCACAAGCGTGACGAGATCGTGTCGAGTCGCTGTCCGAGCAACATCACCGCTTCGGCTTCGGACGCTTTGCCGCCCGCTTCTGGCGGCCCGGCGGCAGCGAGATCGACAGCTCCTCGACATTGACGACACGCTTCTCGTTGCCCCCGCCAGGGCTAGGGGCGAAGGTGTCGGCTGCCCGCACGTGAGCGCCGAAATCGAGGCCGGTCAGTTTCTCGAGCGTCGCGATGCTGGTCTGGAACTTTTTGACCTTGTCGAAGGCGAAGTGTTTCAGCTCTTCGCCTCCCGGCTCGAGCGCCTCGGGCAGCTTGAAGTCGATGAGCGGCGACTGATCCGCGACGAGCGAGGTCGCGTGTAGCTTCCCCTGGTCCACCCGCACGACGAGCTTCCAGAACTTCCGCGGCGCCTTGAACCCTTTCATGTCCGTGCGGCCCCGGTCCCACGGGAAATCGTGCTCGTCGTCCAGCACGGGACCCGTGAAGACCGTGACGCGCTGCTTGTCGGCTCGCGCGTTGGCGAGCACGAACTCCTCGAGCGCCCGCCAGTGGAGGTCGCCGCCCGGGTGGAACTTCGGCTTGGCCTCCGCCTTGTGCCGCGTGCCCATGTTGAAATACCCGATCTGCGGGGCGCGGTTCGTGACATGGAACGTGTCCGTGTTGGCGCGGCGAATCACCTCGTCCTTGCCCCAGAGCGGATCCTGGCGGCGGGTGAGGTGGCCCTGCTGAAAGATGCGGTTCCGATGCGCGGACGTTCGTTTGTCGCCGATCTTCGTCGCGTCGTCGTGAAACGCCGTCTGCCCAGAGAAGAGATCCGACGGAGTCTGCTCGCTTTCGTCGATGCGGCGATCGGTCAGCCACAGCTCCGTCGCCTCTGGTCCCTCGTCCGGGTCGTCCAGATCGAGGCTCTCGGGCTCGGTGATTGCCCCGGTCGTGCGATCGAAGTCCTTCGAGCTGGCGCCGTCGATGTTGGTCGCCGTGAAGAAGGCGAGACGCCGCTTCTTGTTCATGACGATGCTGAAGTGCTCGTAGCGAAGCACGAAGGGAAGATCGCCCGCGACCTTCTCCTTGTTGGTCGCGGCATTCTTCTTCTGCGCCGCGGAGAGCTTCGGCATGTCGACGGTGGCGCCCGGCAGGAAGTCCCGCTTGTACCCGGTCCGGTTGGAGTACTTCGGATCCAGCGTGAGCTTGGCTTCGCCGGCCGCCGGCCGTGCGGTCGACGGGAGTGACGCGGGCGCCGGCTGCGGTTCGATGTAGCCAGATCGGCCCGTGGCAAGGTTGCCGAGACGGACGGACACGACGAGAGGGATCTGCCACGTGGCGCTGCCATCAGGGCTCGACGTCAGCGTCGTGGGCGCGCCGTTGGCAGGCACACGGTAGCCGTCCGGGTTCGCCGTCGAACCGGGCCTGTTCTCGACGACCCCAAATGTGAGTGCTTCGTCGAGCAGCGGCTGCCAGCGCGGATCGAGCGTGGACTTCTTCGTGTTCAAGTCGGTGACGATGGCGCTGATCCGAACGCCTTCGTTGACGGTCCGTGGCACGCGCACGCCCCTGGGGTCCACGAGATCGCGGTGCGGCCCTCCCCAGTGATGCAGGGCGACGACCTCCCAGAGAGTGTTGAACACAGGCGAGCCCGAGGACCCCGGCTCCGTGTCGGTGACGTAGTGCAGGACCGTCCCGACATCGGTCGGGCGGCCGACCAGCTCGTTCTCCCGGACGACCGCTTCCTTCATCCTTCCGTCGGGATGCTGGACGATATTCACGAAATCGCCGAGCGCGTGCTTGTTGCGCGTGTTGCTCAGCGGCAGCCCGCCGTAGGTCGCAAGATCCCGGTTTCCGGCGAGGCGCTGGCCCAGCGCGACGACTGTGTAGTCGAGGTTGTCGCGGTCATCCGTGATGAAAAACTGATCCGGGGCCAGCGCGAAACGCGTCACGGTGAGCGGAAGGTTGTCGACGTCGAGCTCGTAGTCGAACTCCGCGGCGAAGCCCTTCGCGTCGGCGGCCGAGCCCAGCACGTGATTGTTGGTGATGAGCAGATGTGGAGAGATCAGAAAGCCCGTGCCGATCGGCGAGCCGTCCTGCGTAATCCGGCACACGGATCGCGCGGCGCGCCGGCCGCGCTCGAGGAACGCCACGCCGACGAAATCAATGGTCTTGCCCCAGATGCTTTCAGGGCCTGTCTTCATCGACTCACTGCGGGACTCGGCGTCCGACAAGCCACACCTGGCTTGCAGCACCGCGGCACGCCGTGTCGGGTCCGGCTCGGCGTCGCCGCGCCGGCCCGCGGCAATCACCTTCAGCGAGTGGCGGATTACGTCTGCATCGCGACGAATGCGACCGCGGGCACCCGAGGCGATCGAGCTGAGTGTGGCCATGGTCCTGCTCCTCGGACGGCTGACGAACGGCGACGGGACTGCAGCGTGACGGCGCCAGAGCGGACGATCGTGTGGCGCGCGCGAACCATAGCACCGACCTGTAACGCTGACCATGTACCCCCCTCCTGAAAGCTCATCTGTTTGGCGGCCCGATCGGTGCGCGAGGTTCGTTGTTGACACGGCGTCATGACTTGATGTATTAAACCATTCAGTTAATTAACTGAGTGGTTTATCACATGCCCGGCGATTCGCTCAGCACCACGTTTGCCGCCCTGGCCGACCCCACACGGCGTGCGATTCTCGCGCGCCTGATTACCGGCGAATGCTCCGTCACCGAGCTCGCCGAGCCGTTCGACATGAGCCTGCCTGCCGTCTCGAAGCACCTGCACGTGCTGGAGCGCGCGGGCCTGATCTCGCGCGGCCGCGAAGCGCAGTGGCGGCCGTGCAGGCTGGAGGCCGGCCCGATCAAGCAGGTCGCCGACTGGACCGAGCGCTATCGCGAGATCTGGGAAGGCCGGCTCAACCGGCTCGACGCCTATCTGAAGACGCTGCACCCGAAGGAGAAGCACCATGCCCGCAAGTCACGTCGCAAATAGCCAGACGTTCAAGGTCACGACGCCGTCCGACCGCGAAATCACGTTGACGCGACTGTTCGACGCGCCGCGCGAGCTCGTGTTCGACGCGATGACGAAGCCCGAACACGTGAGGCGCTGGTGGGGCAACCTCGATGATCGCCACTCGATGTCGGTCTGCGAGATCGATCTGCGGCCGGGCGGCGCCTGGCGGTGGGTCGGGCGCGGCCCCGGCGGCGAGTACGCGTTCAGCGGCGTGTATCACGAGATCCTGCGGCCCGGGCGCCTCGTCTACACGGAGATCTTCGAGCCGCACTTCGACGGCGGCTCGCTGGTCACGCAGGTGTTGACTGACGAAGGCGGGAAGACGCGGCTCACTGTCACGGCGGAGTATGCGTCGCTGGCCGTTCGGGACTTCGTCCTCGGGACCGGCATGGAGCGCGGCGCGGCGATCAGCTACGACCGGCTGGAGGAAGTGGCCGCATCGCTTGCTGAGGCGCACGGCGCCTGAGCGCAGGGACAAGCTGAGTCAGCGTCGCACACCTGTGGAGCAGAACTTCAGTTCTGCTCTTCAATGGTAGTTGGCGATCGCCACTGTCTGGGCCATCATGGCAGGGCGTGGCTCCCCAGACCGTACCGCGGTTGACCGCGATGCTGCTGGTGCCCCGTGGCTTCGACGAGCTCACGGGCACACTGATGCACCTTCGCAAGCAGACGATCCGCTCGCAGATCCAGGTCGTGATCGTCACCAGGCGCGGGCGGGAACCTGAGATCGACCGCCGGCAGCTCGACGGGTTCGCCGCGCTCGACATCGTCGCCGTGGACGGCATGCCCACGGTGGCGAGCGGCTTTGCCGCGGGCGTGCGCTACGCCACCGCCGATGTCGTGGCCCTCGTCGAGGACCACGTGTTCGTCGAGCCGGACTGGGCCGCCAGGGTCTGCGAGGCGTTCGGCGAAGGCTGCGCCGCCGTCGCGCCGCTGATGTTGAACGCCAACCCGGCGACGGCGACCAGCTGGATGAACTTCGTCGTGTGCTTCACCGAGGCCGTCACCACGGTCGAGGCCACGGAAGTGGAATACGGACCCGGTCACAACACGGCGTACCGCCGCTCGGTGCTCGAGCAGTACGAAGGCGAGCTCCAGAGGCTGATTCAGACCGAGCGGAACTTCCACTATCGGCTGCGGGCCGACGGGCACGTGCTGCGCGCCGAGCCGCGCGCGCGTCTCCGGCACACGAACATCTCGATTCCGTACGAAGCGCTCCGCCAGGGGTTTCTCGGCGGCGTGATGTTCGCCAAGTACCGCGCGGCGAAGATGTCGGTGGTCGAGCGCGTGGCGCGCACATTGCTGGCGCCGCTGGTGCCGCTGGTGCGCCTCTCGCGCCTGGCGCGCGCGCACTGGCCGGCGCGGCGGGCCGTCGGAGTGCCCGCGGCAGGGTGGCTCCTGGTGCCGGCGGGCCTGGTGGCGCACGCCGCCGGCGAAGCGGTGGGTTACTGGCCGATCGTGAGGAACGTGGAATCGAAGTACGAGTTCTTCGAGCTGCACCGCATCGCGTGTGTCCGGCCGGAAGAACGGCGCCTGATGACGTCCGGCACCGGTGACTGGGAACAGTCCCCTTCGTGCCCGGGGGACTGTCCCCCTCGTGTAGCACGGGGGACAGTTCCCAGAAGCTAGACCACAGACTAGACGCCGGCCTTCGCCGGCGCGCCGGGCTGCGGGACGATCCGCAGGTACGGCCGCGGCGCCTTCCAGCCCTCGGGGTAGATCTTCTTCGCGTCGTCGTCGGAGACCGACCCGGCGATGATGACGTCTTCCCCCTGCTTCCAGTTCACCGGTGTCGACACCTTGTGCTTCGCCGTGAGCTGCAGCGAGTCGATCACGCGGAGCACCTCGTCGAAGTTCCGGCCCGTCGTCATCGGGTAGCTGATCATCAGCTTGACCTTCTTGTCAGGCCCGACAACGAACACCGTGCGCACGGTCTGGTTCGTGACGGCGGTCCGGCCTTCGCACGTGCCTTCGGTCTCGGCCGGCAGCATGCCGTACGCCTTGGAGATCGAGAGCGTCGTGTCGCCGATCATCGGGTAGTTCGGCGCGTGGCCCTGCGTCTCCTTGATGTCGTTGGACCACTTCTTGTGGTTCTCGACCGGATCGACGCTGAGGCCGATGATCTTCGTGTTCCGCTTGTCGAACTCGGGCTTCAGCTTCGCCATGTAACCGAGTTCCGTCGTGCATACGGGCGTGAAGTCTTTCGGATGCGAGAAGAGCACGCCCCAGGAATCGCCGAGCCACTCGTGGAACTTGATGTGGCCTTCCGTCGTTTCCGCTTCGAAGTCGGGAGCAACATCACCGAGCTGCAATGACATGGAACCCTCCAGTTGGTACCTGTCCGGAAACCCCCAGTTTAGCCGACCCGCGCCCTGAATGCCGTCCTGACACCGGACGAACCATTCCTGACACTCTTCATTGGATGCCGGCCGCGCGGGAGGGGCGGCTTCATGTAAGAATTCGGCCGCCGCGTGACGCTTCCCCCTTCCCCGGCAGGGCGGGTCGATGCGCTGGTTGTTCGCCAGGCCGCGCGAACACCAGAAGCCATCGCCCTTCGCGACCGGTCGGCCACGGTCAGCTACGCCGACTTCGTGGCGCGCGGGCGACGCCTGGCCCACGCGCTGTCGAAGCGCGGCGTCCGGCGCGGCGACCTGGTCGCCATCCGGCTGGAGCGATCGATCGATCAGCTGGTCGGGGTGCTGGGTGTGCTGCTGTCCGGCGCCGCCTACGTTCCCATCGACCCGCACGGGCCCGCCGCGCGCCAGCGGTTCATGCTGGAGGACTCACAGCCGCGCATCATCCTGACGTCAGCCACGACGCTGGATTCGATTCCGGCGGCGCTCGCCGGAATCGCCGTCACGCCGGAGTCAATCGCGAGCACTCAGCGCGAGGCCGGTAGCGGCCCCGCGCCCGGAGAATCGGTCGGCACGGCGCAGGATCTGGCGTACGTCATCTACACGTCAGGATCCACCGGAACGCCGAAGGGCCGATCGGGACGAAGGGCCAGCGGGTAGTCCGACGCGGGAATCGAATCCGCGTCGTCCTGGTGCATGAGGACGTGCGTGGGCAACACCGTCAGCCCGGCGTCTCTGGCCAGGCTGGCCTGGTGCCGCTTCGACAGCAGCGCATCCAGCGACTCGGCCGGCTGCACCAGCACGCGGCAGCTAGGCCCGAACTCGTGACGGTGGCGCGCCAACCAGATCAGATCGCCGTCGACGGTTGCGACGAGCGCCGAGGCGTCGACTCCGCGGACGTAGTCGGCGAGCCAGGCGATCCCTTCGGGCGTCTGCTCGAGGCGCGCCGGCATGGTGGAGTATCCGCGCAGCGACGAGAGCGACCATTGCGGCGGCGGCTGATCCGTCGCGTGGACGAGGTATGTGCCAATGCCGCGCCGGCGGAGGCTTCGCGCGAAGGCCAGCGACTCGGGCCCCCACGGACCGAACAGCACCACGTTGGCCATCTCGAGTCGATGCTATCGCGGTCCGCGGGACCTACTTCGGCGAGTAGCCGTGCCAGACCCACTCGAGCGCCTGGGGCAACGTCTGCTGCTTGACGTTGCGGTCGCAGTGGCCGGCATCGCGGACGAAGACGAACTGATACCGATAGCCCTTCATGGCGAGCGCCTTCGCCATCTGCTCGTTGGCAACGACCCAGTCGTGCATGCCGTCGTGCATCGAATTGGGGTTGAAGAGATCGCGATCGCCGACGTGCATCCAGATGCGAATCGGCTTCGCAGGGCTGGTCGGGATCAGCCGCTCATGGAACTCCCACGCGCCGTGCGGCGTCTCGGAGCTGGGCGGCCACTGCTGGTTCACATACGTGCCCGAATAGGAGAGCACGCGGTGATACAGCTCGGGGTGATACCACGCCATGGTGAGAGCCGCCGCCGCTCCGGAGCTGCAGCCCATGGTCGCACGGCCCTCGGGATCCTTCGTCAGCGTCACGTGGTACTCCCGCTCGACCAGCGGCAGCACCTCGGTCTCGACGAACTCCGCATAGCGGCCCGACATCGTGTCGTATTCGAGCCCGCGCTGGCTGCCCTGCGCGTCGCCGCTGCCGTTGCCGATCGAGATCGCGATCATGACGGGCACGCGCTTCTGCGCGATCAGGTTGTCCAGGGTCGTGAACAGCAACTGATCGGGGCCGTCCGCGCCGACGATGAAGGGCGCGGCGGTGCCGGGCACGTACTGCTTCGGCACGTAAACGGCGACCTTCCGCGTGTAGGGCGCGGGGTGGCTGGTGGTCACGATCAGCTTCGCGGGGTCGTTCGGGTCCGGCGTGCCGAAGGTTTCCGGGTCCCGCGCGATGCCCGGGTAGATCTTGCTCTCCGCCGAGTTCATCGTCAGGTTGAAGATCGTCCCTTGTGGCACGCCGTCCTGCACCAGCGTCTCGGGCGCGGGATTGTGCGTGGGGCCGACGATGAAGTTGCCCTCGACGTCGATGGGCGGAAGCGTCCCGTCTGGCAGCTCCGTGGCGGCGACGTACCCCGGCGTGTGCGGGTCGCGCGTGGGCGGCGTCGGCCGTGGCGGTGGCGCCGGCGTCTGTGGAGGCGTGGCGCTCGCGGTCTGGGCGCTGACCGGAACGGCACCGCCCAGGCTCATGGCAAATGCAAGAATCAGTGGCGTTTTCAGCATGAGGATTTGGCGCATTACTCGCGCCTGCTCTGTGAGAGTTGGCGATTATATACGGCCTGTCGAGCCTCGTGCGGGCCTCGACGAAGCTGTCCTGTGCGAGTAGGCTCGCCGTTGACGCCATGGTTTCCAAACTCCTTGCGGCCTGGGGCCTGATGGCACTGTGCGTGATGATTCACGCCACCGGGATCACGTCGGCGATGCGCTGGGATGCGCGCCAAACGAACACTCGAAGCTTTTGGGGCGCGACGCGGCTGTTCATTTCACTCGCCGGGTGGATCATTCTTTTGCACTTGATCGAGATCACGGTGTGGGCCGCGTTCTACGCGTGGAAGGACGCCATGCCCGACATGCAGTCGGCCCTCTACTTCAGCGCGGTCACCTACACGACGACGGGGTACGGCGATTTGGTCCTCCCGAAGGAGTGGCGTCTGGTGGGCGGCGTCGAGGCCCTGACGGGAATCCTGATGTGCGGATGGTCGACAGGCTTCTTCTTCGTCGCTGTCAGCCGGATGTTCGAGGTCAACACCGTTCGGGCCACGCGCCATGACTAATCTGCTGAAAATCATTCGCGAGAATCGGCTGCTCTGGCTCCTCGTGTTTGTCCCGATCGTATTCGTAGCAGAGACGCTCGACCCTGACGCGCACACGCGGTTGTTCGTGCTGTCGGTGCTCGCGATTGTCCCCCTGGCGATGTTGCTGAGTCATGCGACGGAATCCGTGGCCGCCAGGACGGGTGATGCGGTCGGCGGGCTGCTCAACGCCACGCTGGGCAACCTCACGGAGCTGGTGATCGCACTCTCCGCGTTGCGCGCGGGGCAGTACATGTTGGTGAAGGCATCGATCGCGGGTGCCATTGTGACGAACACCCTGTTCATGCTGGGTGCATCCTTCCTCCTCGGAGGGTTGAAGCATCATGTGCAGGAGTTCAACCGGATCAGCGCTCGTCTTCAGGCGAGTCTGCTCTTCCTGGCCACGATCGCGCTGCTGATTCCATCCGCCGTCAGAGTGGCCGACTCCGGCCAGGAGGCTTCCTTCACGCAGCAGTTGAGCCTGGGGTTGTCCGCGTTGCTCATCGTCGCCTACGGCCTTGGCATGGTGTTCTCGCTCAGGACGCATCGAGAGCTGTTTGCAGCGGCGGGGCACTCCGCCCACGAGGAAGAGGAGGCCCCGTGGCCGATGGGCCTCGCGCTGACCACACTGGCCGTCGTGACGGTGCTGGTGGCGCTGGTCAGCGAAGTGTTCGTCGAATCAGTTCAGCAAGCTGCCGAAACGTTCGGCATGACGCCGGCGTTCGTGGGATTCATCGTCGTGGCGCTGGTTGGTGCGGCGGCGGAAATGGCGTCGGCCTTCTCGGGCGCGCGCAAGAATCGGCTGGATCTAAGCGTGGGCATCGCGCTGGGCAGTGCGTCCCAGATTGCGCTCTTCGTGGCCCCGGTGCTGGTGCTGCTCAGCTACATCATCGCCCCCGCCCCGATGGACCTGCGGTTCTGGCCGGGCGCGGTGGTGATGATGCTCGTCGCAGCCCTCACCGCCTCGCTGGTGACCAACAG
>Ga0310810_10004948_pt1 | contig 14816 bp, 14 predicted proteins | sample NCmetagenome_FD_207641 | JGI IMG/M metagenome (GOLD analysis project Ga0310810, IMG submission 207641) | Soil microbial communities from experimental microcosm in Duke University, North Carolina, United States - NC | ecosystem: Engineered > Artificial ecosystem > Soil microcosm > Unclassified ...
AGCCGCGGTGAAGTCTATCGGATCGCCGGCATCGCCGAGGACGTCACCGAGCGCAAGGAAGCCGACGAAGCTCTCCGGCGCGCTAACGAGGAGCTCGAAGCCCGGGTTCAGGACCGGACGCGCGCCTTGACCGAAGCCAACATCAAGCTGCGAGACGTCGACCGGCTCAAGTCGGAATTTCTCGCCAACATGTCGCACGAGCTGCGCACGCCGCTCAATGCGATCATCGGATTCAGCGAAATCATCCAGGACGGCAAAGCCAGAGTCATTTCGTCCGAGCAGTCCGAATACCTGGGCGATATCCTGAACGGCGCGCGGCATCTCCTGCGGCTGATCAACGACGTGCTCGATTTGTCCAAGGTCGAAGCGGGCCGGATGGAAATCTTGCCCAGCACGTTTTCCATCGATGAAATCGTTGCCGAGGTGACACAAAACGTCGCGCCGATCATGTCGGTGAAAGGACTCAAGCTGGCGCGCGAGATCGAGAACGATTTTCCCCCGATCGCCACCGACCGGCGCAAGCTTTTGCAGATCCTGCTCAACCTGGCGAGCAACGCGGTCAAGTTCACGGATCACGGCGCGATCACCGTGGCCGCGCGAGTTCGCCGAGGCGCGGAAGAGGATGGCTCTGCGAGGGTTTCACGAACTATCCTGGAGTTTCGAGTGACCGACACCGGCAGCGGCATCAAACCCGAAGACTTGCCGCTGCTGTTCCAGCCGTTCACACAGCTCGAGCCGAGTCTGCAAAAACGCCACGAGGGAACCGGCCTCGGGCTACATCTCTCCAAGCGGCTCGCGGAGTTGCTGGGCGGCGATCTGTGCGCCGAGAGCGAATACGGCAAAGGCTCAACATTTACATTAACTTTGCCGCAGCCAGGTGAGTTTAGGCATCGCTTTTGCGGCTTCGGAGCGAAAGGGACTGTTCTGGAATTGACAACCCAAGCGCGCATGGCTAACTTGCACCCAATATCGGCCTGAACAGAAAGGGCGTTTATGAACGGTCTCGCTTCACGAGTTTCACTGTTGGTCCTTCTGGTTTCGCTCGCGGGCTGCGCGCCCAGCGCCTACAACGTGGTCGCGGGCGGCGATCAAGCCAAGGGTGGCGACGGCTACTGCCACAAAAAACTTCAGCCGATCGGTCCGACGGAGACTTCGCGTCCAGCGCAGGTAGGCTCGGGGGATTTCATCGACTACTACGGTCCTTGCAACGGTCCGTCGGTCACCGACCAGATCGAAAAGCAAAGACGCTACGAACAGTTTCGTTTCGGGCGGGAATATATGGACGAAGGATAGGCGCGCCGGGGCGCGCTTCATCCGCTGACCTTGTTCAACACTTCGGGTTCGAAGGCTCAGCGGTTCATTCCACCCTTCATAGTAAATCGCTTTTTTCACGCCGACTGATCCAATTCACAGGACAGTCGGCGTTCCTCTTTACCGCTCTCGACGGATCGTGTTAGGTTGCAATCCTCAAATTCAATTTTCGAGGAGTTGCGCATGAGGATTATCGAGAGGGAGTTCAGCACCAAGCAGCACGGAGTCGCGGGATTCTTGTCCGCTCCAGAGCGCTCCGGGCCCGGTCCGGCGCTGTATTTGATTCATCCTAAAGGCGGCCTCGGCGAGTACATCAAAACCGAGACGCGCAAGTTCGCCAAGCTCGGCTACACGACGTTTGCGATCAACGTGTTCGAGCAGTTGGGTTATCCCGAGCCCACGCATATCGTCACCGGCTCGCAGATTCAGGCTAAGACACCGGACCCAGAGTTTACTCGAGTATTGACCGAAGGATGGCGGTTTCTGCTCAAGCAGACCAACGTCAACCCTGAGCGAGTAGCGGTGTGCGGCTACTGCATGGGCGGACGCATCGCGATTCATTTTGTCGCGGCAACACCGGAAGTGCGCGCGTTCGTCGGCTACTATCCGACGGTCCGGGCGGAGCCGGACTCAGCCCTGCGCCCGGTGCATCCGTCGGTAAGCGTGGGAAAATTTCGCTGCCCGTCGATCAATCTCTATGGCGCCGACGACGTGACCACCGTGCTGCCGGTGCAGGAACGGATGTGGCAGGCATTCAAGGAAAATGGCCAGCCGCTCGAATGGCATTTCTTTCCCTTCGGCGGCCACGGTTACGTCGATCCGGGAGCACCTGGCTACAATGCGCACACTGCCGAGCTTTCCTGGCCGCTGGTGACGGATTTTCTCGAGCGCCATTTGAAATGGAGCTCGCCGGAAATGAAAAATCCCAATCTGCCGCCCGCCTGAATCGATTCGCTTGAAAGTGAAAACGCCGGCCGTGGCCAATGTCGCGACCGGCGTTTTTTTGTACGTGATGGATTCGCCGCCGTCAGTCGCCGCCGCGTAAAGTGCTTTTGAATTCGTCGATGGTGAGCCGCCCGGCGACGATGCGCTCGAAGTCTGAGCTGCTCACGTAATGGTTTAATTCCGGCATCTCAACGTCCCAGTGAAAAATCTCGCTCAGCACCGGCAGTGACGTGGGCAGGGTGCTGTCCTGATGTGAAATGGAAATATCTTTGCCGCGGTAAACACCGCGTACCTCAGCGCGATTTTTTCGACACCACTCGAGAACATCGGCAAAGGTCATGAGCGCGCCGCCTTGGGTTCGGCGGCTTTCACAGGATTGAGCAGGTGCTCCTTCAAGCCGGTGTGGACGCCGTAGATCACCTTGCCGATTTTCGGTCGGGGCTTGGGTTCGGTGCTAACCTGGTAAAGGATCAAGCGTTCTTTTCCGGTGTTGTTGAGCTGGTAAAAAAAGCCGGCCGGAACGTGCACGGCCTGATGTTGCTTCAGGACGAATTCCTCACCGGGCTTGAGACCTTTCATGGTGCACTCCCCCTGAACGACAAAAAAGGTGTGATCGGAGCCGGGATGACAGTGGAGCTCGTCGTTGACTCCCGGCTCGTAACTGTTGAGCGCGATGTGAACCTTGTCGGTCTGGGTTGGACGCGCATAATTGCGACCCGTCGGCCGTCCCCATTTGGCCTCTTTCTCCACATCCACCACGGTGATTTTTTCGATCTTCGGCATCGCTTTCCTCCTTGATCTTTGAGCCCGAATCGAGAACGCCAAGTCAGGGGCAACTTTACCGGAAGTCCATACTCTAAGACAAGTAGTGCAATGTGATTTTTGCAGTATCTCAATCAAAAATCTACAAGCTAAAATTCCCACAGTTACGGTAACTTTGAGCGGATTTTATCTTTTTCACTTCAAGATTGCTTCGCAACTACGAGAGAGAATTTTTTTTGAATCGCGTAACCGCTCGGATGGGAAAAGGAAAGTGGCCTACGGGGATGGCTTGGATGAGCGGCGGCCGGTTGACGTCTAAAAGGCGGGTGCTACAAAAAGGTCACCCACAGGAGGAAACCATGGCTGCCAAAGTCGACTGCATGACGTGCCGCAAACGGCCAAGAAAAAAGACCGGGAAATAAGCGTAATTCAATCAGGATCTCCAAGATCTTCGCTTGCCTCGAAACGGCAATAAAAAAGGGCCTGCGCTGTAACCGCAGGCCCTTTATTTTTTCGCGAGTTTCCCGGATCAGAAAAAAACCAAAGTTCGCATTTCGATGCTCTCCCGCGGCGGTGCCTCGGGCGGGCTCGTGGGGTCGTCGAAAGCGCTATGCGCGGTCCAGCGCGCGGCGCCGTCTTTAATCGAATCGAAGGTTTTGAAAACGATCGCTTCGTCTCGCTGCATGTGGGGAAAGTAATACCAGCGATGCGCCGGATTGAAAGCGCAGTGATACACTTCGCCGACCCGATCCGGATAAACCCGCGAGCTCGCGAACAGTTCTTTCGTGCCGATGCTGCGCGCGTCGGCGATCGCCAGCGGCTCTCTTTGCACCGAATGCCGGATCGGCCGCCACACCTGCACGACGCCGAAACGGTGTTTGAGTAATTCTTCCGCTTCCTGCGGCAGAAGATCGCGCACGCGCTGGGGACCGGACCACTCCGTATAATCGTTGTGGGCGTTGCGTACGGGGCCGCTGATCTGCTTGGCTTCGCGCATGGCCGTGTCGGCGGAGCGAAGTGTGTGGTCAAAGACGAGAACGCGCCTCGCCCCGGACGTTGCCTTCACGAGCCGCTCGATCTCCGGATAATAAACCGAGCGCACCTCGTTCTCGTCGTAGAAATCTTTGACCTTCGTGTCGTGGCGAACGAAGATAAATCCTTCCCGCTCAAGCGATAACTGCTCGGCGATGGCGCGACCATCGTAGATCGGCACCTTGTATTCCTGGTATTTGCCGGAACGTTTCTTGTCGGCGTCGAAAGTATTGATGCCGCCATAGCTGGCCGGCTTCTCGCCGGTATCGACCGAATAGTTGATGAGGGCTTCGAAAACGGGTTGGGAGTTTTCGGCTCGTTCGGCGCGTGACATAAATTAATTCTCCGTGCCTCTGGGCTGACAGTTCGATTTAGCTCCGTGGCAGCATTTCACACGGAGTCTGACGCGGGCCGAGGCTTTCGTAATAGCTGTTTTTCTCAGGGAGGTAACGGCCCTGGTTGAAGTCGCCGCCTTTCTGGCTGCGAATGATCACCGCCACGGTGCGCTCGCCGACGGTGACCTCGGTGTGAATTTCGTAGGGCTTCACCAGATCGATTTCACCGGCGCCGACGAGCACGTTGGCGGACTCGCGAATCTCCGCGTAGTCCCGCCGCGAGCGATCGTCGAGCCGATCGTAGCGGATCACCCGCTCGCGGCCGTCGAGCACACCGTAAAGTGTGTAGATGTGCGCGTGATCGTGGATGCGCGCGGGCTGGCCGTGCCGCGCTTCGCCTTTGGTGAGGCCGTTGATGGCAAAGCCGTAATCGGGATCTTCATAAAAAAGCAGATTTTCCGCACGGCCGTTGGCAGGCACGCAATCGGGCCATTTTTTCGAGGCCGCGATCACTTCGGGATCCGCGAGCAATTCCCCCAGAATCGGCCGGAGCGCGTTCCAGCGCTTGTCGAGATCGGATTCTTTGGCAAAGAGAGCGCGCGTCTTGCGCACAAAGCGCTCCATAGCATTTTCGCTCTGAGTCTGCGTTCGCGCCTGGGTCTCGGTCTGAGTTTCCATTTTTCCTCCTACGAATGTAGTTGCGGTTGATTGGACTTGTTAAAGGGGGATTTCGTTTCGCTTGTTGAATCGGTCGCGCCGTAAAAGCGCGCGCAGTTATCCCAAAGGATTTTGCGCTTGTCGTTGTCCGGCAAATCGAGTTCGAGGAAACTCGAAACCGCGTTCGGATATTTGGAATCGCCGTGCGGATAATCCGTGGAAAAAACCAGCTGGTCGCAGCCGAATTCGGCGATGGTATAACGGGCCGGAGCTTCATCGGGCTCGACCGAGATCCAGCACTGGCGTTTAAAGTATTCGCTCGGCGGCATTTTCAAATCCGCCATGAAGACATCGCCCTCGCGATCGTAACCTTCATCCAGCCGCCAGAGCAGCCACGGCAGCCAGGAGCAGTTCGCTTCCAGAAACGCCACACGCAGCTTCGGATGGCGTTCGAGAATGCCGCCGCCGAGAAACGCGCCCATGCCCATCATTTGCTCGAAGGGTTGAGCGTAGACGCGGCGAAGTCCGAAATTCGGCTCGAAGTGCTCTGCCGCTTGGCGCGAGCGCGACGCCGACGCCTCGTGAAAACCGAGCGGCAGATTGAGCTCTTCGAGCAAGTTCCAGAGCGGCTCGTAGTGGGGATCATACCAGTTTTTGCCGTTGATGATGTTGGAGCGCAGAAACACCGAGCGAAACCGGTATTCTTCGGCAACGCGGCGGGTTTCCTTCAGGGCGTCGTCGAGATTGTAAAGCGAAATCATGCCCGCGCCGAGCAGGCGATTGGGATCGGCGGCGCAGAAATCATGCAGCCAGTCGTTGTAGGCGCGCGCCATGGCCGCGGCGAAACGCGGATCCTGGTCGGGAAAGGTGAGTATTCCCAGGCCGCGGGTCGGAAACAGCACCGCGACGTCGATGCCTTCGGTATCCATCGCTTCGAGCTGCACTTCGCCGGTCCAGCCGCGGTCTGCGTGGTTGCGATAGATATCCTGGTTCTTGTTGAAGTTGCGGCCGCGATGCGGCGTGCCGCCCGTACGCCGCGTGTCCTTCGGTACTTTGGGAAAAATCGTGCCGAGGTCGCGCACGTTTTCCGAAGTGCGCCCGCGCGGCGCCTGGTCGCGAAACTCCGGATCGATGTAGCGCTCCCAAAGATCCGGCGGCTCCATGATATGCATATCGCTGTCGAAGACTTTGAATCCGTTTTTGGCCATGCGTTTTTCCTTTCGTACTGAGCGTAATGCCGCCCGCGGCTTCCTGTCAAGACGATCGTCCGAATTGACAAGCCGCGCGATTCCACACTAGATTCAAAGTACTGCAGCTTGTTTTTTATGCCGCTCACTCTCGCCATCCATCCGGTTACGGAAATGCGTTTTGCGCCGACGCTTCAACTCGACGGGAGCATGTTACTTGTCGACAAAGAAGCGCTGCGGAGACTCGTCCTGGAAGATGCCGCCGTCGAGTCCGTCGATTTCGAAATTGCCCGCCCGGGCGAAAGCTGCCGCGCCGGGCCGATCTTCGACATCGTCGAGCCGAGAGCGAAAGCGCCGGACAGCAGTCCCGATTGGCCGGGCATCCTTGGCGCGCCGCGGACTGCCGGATCGGGCACGACCCACGTACTACAAGGCGCTGCGGTCACCGCACTGCGCGAGGAATCACCGGGTGAATCGCGCGGCGCCACCGGGTACGTTCTGGAGATGAGCGGCGAAGCGGCGGCGGGCTCATTTTACTCAATGCTCCATCATCTGATTGTTGTCGCGCAAACGAAAGCCGGACTGCCGTTGCATACGCGTCAGAAAGCTTATCGATTGGCGCAACTCAAGGTCGCCGTGCATCTGGCGCGCGCGGCGTTCGACATGTCGCCCGAGCGCATTGACATCTTGGACATCAGGGACGGCGAGCGCCGCGGCGTGCCGCGGCTTGCCTACGTCGGCCAGATTTTCTCACGCCAGCGAAAGCCGGCGCCGGAGGAGCAGATTCTCTACGGCGCCGACACCGACGGCATGCTGCCGACTTTGCTCCATCCCAACGAGTGGCTCGATGGCGCGCTCGTCACTTCGTACCACACATCCATCGGTGGGGCAGAAACATATTTCTATCAAAACAGCCCGGTGATCGGTTCGCTCTATCGCCGTCATCAGACCGGCGAGATCGATTTCGTCGGCACGGTGGCGACCATCGCATCGGCCGACAACTTCGACCGAGAACGCAACACGCGCTACGCCGCCCATCTGGTCAAATGGGCGCTCCGAGCCGATGGCGCCGTGCTGACGAAATTCGGCGGCGGCGTACCGCACACGGATCTCTCCGAAACAGCGCGGCTCCTCGAATGCGAAGGTATCAAGACCGCCGTGCAAGTGACCGACCTGGCGCGCGATCATCGCGTCGAGTCGGCGCTGCTCTTCAATTTTCCCGAAGTCGACGCAATCGTCTCCATCGGCGGCAACAGCACGCAGTGGATGTTGCCGCGGGTCGAGCGCGTGATCGCCGCCAACGGGGGTTTGGCGGAACTGCTCGCCGGCCCGTTCGAGATCGAATCACTGAACATTGTCGGAGTGGCGAACCAGCAAGGCGCGTCGCGGCTACGCTCGATGATCTATTAAGCGGCCTGATTCCCGCGGAGGAAGCATGCGAATCGTTCATTACCTCAATCAGTTTTTCGGCGGGCTCGGCGGCGAAGAAAAGGCCGGAACAGCGCTCGATGTCCGCGATGCCGCGGTGGGGCCGGGGACATTATTGGAGGAACTCCTTGGGCCAGACGCGCACGTTGTGCTGACCTTGATTTGCGGCGACAACTACGCGGTCGTGAATCAGAAAACATTGCTCGCATCGGCGTTGGAAAAGATTCGCGAGGCGAAGGCCGATTTGCTCGTCGCCGGCCCGTGTTTTCTCGCCGGTCGCTACGGCATGGCCGCGGGCGCGCTTTGCGCAGCGGCGCAATCGCAGCTCGGCATCCCTGTGATCACCGCCATGGCGCGCGAAAATCCCGGCGCCGATCTCTATCGCGAGACACTCTACATCGTTGACAGCGGGGACAATGCCGCGAAGATGCGCGATGTGCTGACCGTCATAGTACGACTGGCGCTGAAAATCATGCGCAAGGAAGCCATCGGTTTTCCCGCCGAGGAAGGTTACCTTCCACGCGGTTTGATTCGCGATAAGTTCGTCAAAAAGACCGCCGGCGAGCGGCTGGTCGATATGGTCTTGGCAAAAGTGAAAGGCGAGCGGTTCGAATCCGAGATGCCGCCGACCGCCTTTCAGCCGGTGCCGATGCCGCCTGGAATCAAAGACCTGAAGAAGGCGAAGCTGATGCTGATCACCGACGGTGGTCTGGTGCCGAAAGGCAATCCCGATCAGATTCAAGGTTCGGCAGCGACGCGCTGGGGCTCGTACCGCATCGATGGCTGCGACGATCTCCAAGGCGAAGATTACGAGATTTCGCATGGCGGCTACGATGCGCAGTTCGTTCGGCGGGATCCCGACCGTCTCGTGCCATTGGACGTCATGCGCGAGATCGAGCGCGAAGGGGAGATCGGCGAGCTGTGCAATGAATTTATCTCCACCTCCGGGCTGGCCAATCCTTTGTCGAACACTCGGCGCATGGGCCGCGAGATGGTGGTAAGAGCCAAACACCTAGGCATCGATGCCGTCATTCTCACTTCCACGTGAGGTACCAGTACCCGCAGCGGCGCTGCGATCACAACAGAATTGGAAAAAGCCGGTATTCCGACGGTGCAGATTACCTCGGCATTGCCTGTCGCCAAAATGGTCGGAGCCAATCGGGTCGTGCTCGGCAACGGTATTGTGCAAGTGGTGGGCGATGTCAGCGTCTCGGCCGAGGAAGAGAAAAAAGTGCGCCGCCGATTGATCGAGAAAGCGCTGGCCGCGTTGCAACATGACGGCAAAACTGAATGACTTAAACGCAAAATTCGATTCTGCTTGCGCTTTTCAATTTTTGAGTGACCTTCAATTTCTCACCAGCCAAGGCTACGAGCGCCTGATCGTTAACAACCATTCGGATTCATGACGTTGCCAAAAAGTACTCGCTCGTTCCGTCGAGCGCTTTGCATGCTTCCTCGGATAGATTAAACTGACCCCACCCCATGAAGAAACGACGGCTCGTCGGGCCCACTGCGGTCTCGATCATTCTCTGCGCGCTGGTTGCGGACTCGCTCTATTTTGCAGATGCGCCCTGGAGCGCGGTTCGTTTCATAAAAAAATTCCTCTCGGGTTTCGGCGCCATTTTCGCGCCCGCTTTTGATCCCGTGAACTATGGCTGGCTGGATGCGGTAGCCGTGCCAGTCACTGCAGTTGCAGCAGGTATCGTCATTTTGGTGATAACCGTGCTGCGGGCGAAAAGCGCTATGCGACAAGCGACGCCAGCGCCGGATGCGCCGGTGTTTACGCCGGCGGCGCAGGCGCGCGGCGATAACAAGGCGGAAATCCTGGCGCTCGACCCGGCGGAAAAGCCGCAACGATCCTACGGGTTTTTTGGCAGACTGACTTTTTCGTTTTGTGCGATCAGTACGGTATTCGCGATCAGTGCCTGCGCGATCATATACAGTTTTCTCGCGCCAGTGATGGATCAGCAGATCAAAGCGCGCGCTGGCGCCACGACGTTCGGCATCGGCGAAACCGTCAGTTGGGTGCGCGACGGAAGCGATCAGAATCTCTCGGAAGTGCTGCGAAAGTACGCTTCGATGGACGGTGTCGCGTTCGTCTACATCGAGGATGGCGAAGGCAAGATCATCGCGCATTTTCCCAAGGACATGCCGATTTACCTGGATCGGGATTTTCCGCGCTCTTCGGATGCGGCGCTGCGCGGCGTCACGATCCGTTATCGCGGCGCAGCGGTGTATGAAACCGCCAAACGGATAAAAGCCGGCAATGCCGGCTTCGTTCATCTCGGCCTTTACAGCAGCGCGATAGAGGCGGAGTCACGGCGCGCCTTCGCGCCGATTGGAGCATTCATAGCGATCCTGTTGATCGCTTCCGCGGCGGTTTTTATTTCGGTCGTTCGCGCAGTCCACCGGCCCCTCTCTGATCTGGCACGTCACGCCGATCAAATCAGCAAAGGAGAATTTGCTGTACCGCTGCCTCTCAAGCGCGCCGACGAGATCGGTGAGATCGCGCGTTCCCTCGAGCGGCTGCGTTCCAGCCTGCGCGCGGTCGTGAACCGCCTGGATCAAACCGAACAGGTGCGGCAGCAATCGAAGGGTTAGCCACGGGGTGGCTCTGGATTGAAATTTTCCGCCGGTTTGGCCACAATCGGCGTGCCATGCGATTGAATGTTACGGCGGCAATGATCCGCCGTCTTTTCAGCGGGCTTTATCGATGAAAAGCCGACTGTTTGCGCTGACTTTGGTTTTTCTTCTCGCTCTTGCTTCCTTTGCGCTTTTTCTCGACTACTCCGACCGGCGCGACTCGATCACTCTCGCGGAGCTGACCGCGCCGGAGAAAGGCGCCGGAGGTGCAGCACAAATTCTTCGCGAACCGGCGCGGGTGACTTTTGCAGGAGAAGCCTGGCTGGCGGATCTAGGTGTGGAATCTTTTTTTTACGGTGTGCTTGGTATCTGCGGCGTTCTCCTGGCCCTGCGCGCGGTCATGTCGGCGCTGAATATCCTCAGAGAAGAGCGCGCGCCAAAAATTCCGCCAAAACCGCGTGCGGGATCGCCGCAGGTGGTGGTGACGCGGTCGATCCGCACAGCATCCGCGTCGGAAGATGCGGGAAAGTATCTCGACCCGCCTACCTGGGAAAAACCCGGTGCCCAGGGCGGAGAAGCTCCACGAAAGCCCTCCAGGCTCGCGATGCTGTGGGCGCGCTGGATGCCGCGCCACTACGGCCTGACCCGCCGGCTCGCGCTGAGCTTTGTTGGAGTCGTGGCGGCTTTCGGCTTGTTCACGATTTTTCTCGTGCAGTTTACTTTGACCGCGTCGCTACGTAGGCATGCCATCGAAAGAGCCCGAGTGACAGCCGTCAACGTCAGCGACAATGCGGCGAGTTATATTTTCAAAAACAACTCTGCCGCTCTGCGCGAGTTGTTGCGCAAACTCACCGTCCGGCGGGAAGTGGCCTACGTAGTCGTGCAAAACCGCGCCGGGCGAATTTTCGCTCATAGTTTTTCGGTGCTGCCTGAAGAGATTCAAAACGAACCGGCGTTGAGCACGGCCCAGACGCAAAGCCTGAGAAGTTTTCGACTGGGCGAAGGCATGGTCGACGAATTGGCCGTGCCGGTGTTGGATGGCCAGGCCGGCGTCGTGCGGCTCGGATTATGGCGTGATGAAATTGCTACCGAGATCGACCGCACGGTTCAGCCGATCGTGAAGCTCTTGCTGCTCGTAGTGGGCGCTGGTGTGCTGGTGGCGATCTATCTCGCCTGGAGGATCAATCGGCCGATTCTCCGCCTCGTGCGCGCGGCGCAGCGCATCAGCAGCGGCGATCTCGACGCGCCCTCGCTTGGCACCGAGGATCGGAGCGAATTCGGCGAGCTATCGCGTGCCCTCGAGCGCATGCGCTCGAGCATCAAGGCCGCGCTGGTGCGCTTGCACGACCAAGGTTAGCTGCCTGCCCGCGGTTTACTTGGCGCCGTAGAGCTCTTTCACAAATCCGCTCGCTTCGAGTTCCTGCAGAAAGCGATTGTCATAAAACATCTTCGGGTCGGCGCCGGCTGCTTTGGGATGGTCGGTGGCCGCGAGAGTGCCGCGCACGGCTTCGTCGGTGACGTAGGGCACGCGCGGAAACAGCGGCACAAACGAGTTGTACGCTTCGTCGGTGATCTCCGCATCCTGACTGGCGAAATGGCGCGCCGAAGACTTCTTGGCGAGATCGGGTTGGTCCTTCGCGGCTTTGATCCCGGCCATGAACGCCTTGAGAAAGGATTTGATCACTTCCGGCCGCTGTGCCGCCACCGTGCGGCTTACCGCCGCGCCGATGAACGTGTAGGGCAACTTGAGCGAGCCGATGTTGACGATCTGCTTGTAGCCGAGCCGCCGCGCCATGAGCGTGGTGGGCGCCGACAGCACTGCGGCATTGACAATACCTTTATCGAGCGCCGCAAGCGCGTCCTGCTGGCGCGAAAAATACAAAACCTTCATATCCTTCTGGGTCATCTTGTGAACGCGCAGAAGCGCGATCGACGCGTGATCGGATGCGGCGCCCTTGGTGATGACGCCGAGGGTTTTGCCGCGCAGGTCGGTGACTTCTTTGACTTCGGGCCGGCCATAGAGCGAAAAGGCGTAAGTCGGAACTTGAAGCGCGACGTACATCAACTCAGCGCCGCTCAAAATGGCGTTGATCACGGCGCCTCCGGTCATCGCAATGTCGACGTCGCCGGAGACCGCGGTTTGGGTCAGACGCGAGCCGCCGGGAATATAGATGGGTTTGAAATCCACTCCGTACGGCCGGTCGAGCCTCGCTTCCTGAATGGTCCAGAGCGGGATGACGGCGCCGTTCAATTGCGGATAGCCGACCCGGACCATGGTGACCGGCGCCGAAGCCGCATGGAGCGAAACGCTTGAGATCAAAGCTGAGACAACGGCGAGTTCCACTAGCGTCCTTTTGATCCGAAAACCTTGCGTCATTGAAAATTTCCTTTCATTATTTTTCGCGGCGAAAATCCACCGAATTTCTCGTTGCATTTTCGCAGCGCAGGCCGAAAAAACTTGCAGCAGCGCGGCGGGCGCGCTATGGGATGGATGCGTTGCTCTAATTATCGAACGCACGCGCTTCGGTCAAGAATCGGGACGGCTCAATGATGCGAAGATCCACGAAAACACGGTTCGGTCTCACCGAGATTCTACTCTTTGTTTTTCTTTCCGCCGGCCCCGGAAAGCTTTATGCCGTCGACAATATCCGCATCGCCACCGCTTCGATGACTTCGTCATCGGTGATCTATCTGCTGATTGCCCAGAGGGAAGGCTACTTCAAAAGTGAGGGGCTGAACGTCGAGATCATCAATATGCGCGGTGAGATCGCCGCCAAGATCGCCACGTCGGGCGACATCGAGTTTTTCACCCAGGGATTGAGCGGACTCACGGCGGCTGTGCGTGGACTGCCGCTCAAGATTCTCATGGTGGTCGAGCAGAAACCCTCTTGGGATTTCGTCGCCCAGCCGAATATCAAAACCTTCGCGCAACTGAAGGGCGGCACAGTGGGCATTCTTTCCTTCGAAGGCACAGTGGCGCAGGCAACGCGCGAGATGCTACGGCGGAACAACCTGGATCCCGCAAAAGATGTCCAACTTATGGTGATGGGCGGCAACGACATGCGGTTTATGTCGCTCAAGGGCAAGGCGATTCAAGCGACACTGCTCGATGCTGCGAACAGCTATCGAGCGCGCAAGGAGGGGTTTCAAGTTCTGGCAGCGGCCGGCGATTACTTCACGAATTATTTCAACAGCGCTGTAGTTGCCCCGCAGGAAACAATCCGCCAGGCACCGGATAAAATCCGCCGTTTCATGACCGCCGCTTGGAAAGGCTATTTGTTTTTTCTCAACCGGCGCGACGGATCGATCCAGCACATGATGGAAATCCTCAAGGCCAAAGACCGTGACGCGGTGGCAGCGATTTACGATGCCAACGTTAAAGTGGTCAGCCGCGACGGCAGTGCCGAGGAGAAAGTCTTGGAAGCGGTTATCGAAGACGCCAAACGATCGACGGGAGTCAAGAAAGATTTTCGCGTGGCGGACTTTTTCGACTTTAGCTTTCTACGCAGCGCCCGGACTCAGCTCAATTCTAGCGGCTGGAAGCCATGGCAAGTCACTATTAGGAATTTTTGATTCCTTCTGATTGACCACTTGCAAATGGTTTTGCCTAAGAAAAGAGGAGGCAAACGAATAGGATCAGATGTGTTGCAGTGACACAAAGACGAAATCTGTCGAATCGGTATTCAGTTAGAAACGGTAAGCAAGTTACGATCACGCCGTAGACGAGAGCGAAGCCGAGGAAGGCCGGAAAGATTATAAAAAGCGTGTTAGGACCGTGGGGATAGTGATATCCAAAAAGGACGTCATAAGATGCCCAGCTCAAAAAAGATAAGTTGACAAGTGAGTGAAACCACACAAACGGCCCGCCCAATTTCTTCTCGAAATACACAGCGATCGACATTGGTATCACGACTGCGAGCATCACGATCAGAAAGAAGAGAACTAACACCTCCATGGATTAAATTGGTTGCGAAAGATTTCCCCCACCGGGAACCGACCTGGCGGTTACGTCTGCACAGCGCCTTAGCGACCCAGTAGTCCTGTCAACTGCACCAGCTCCTCGTAACGGCTGCCCCATTTGTCGGCGTCCGGCACGAGCGTATTCCGGTTGCCGACGTCGTCCGGGCCACCGCTGGCGAGATCTTTGAACGCCGGCCAGCGGCGCTGTTTGAAGGCGATCTCCTGACCGCGCTTCGACAGCATGAAATCGATGAGCAGGGCGGCGGCGTGAGGATGAGGCGCGCGCGCGGACATGGGTAGAGAGGAGACCGATTTCACCGGGATAAATGGCTCGGGAAACACGTAATCGACCGGCGCGCCGGCGGTGCGCAGCGCTACGGCTTCGTGGTGGTGGGCGTCGATCTGGATGGGAAATTCGCCGGCGGCGACTAGTTGAGAAACCAGCGTGCGTCCCTTGCGGATATTCAACTCCTGCGCGCCGAGATTTTTAAGGATCTGTTTGCCTTTCTCATCGCCGTAGTAATCGAGCAGGGCGGCGATGTAGTCGTCCGCGTCCTGATCCATGCCCATTTTTCCTTTCCACTTGGGCTGCAACAGATCTTCGACCGATTTCGGC
>Ga0310810_10004949_pt1 | contig 14816 bp, 11 predicted proteins | sample NCmetagenome_FD_207641 | JGI IMG/M metagenome (GOLD analysis project Ga0310810, IMG submission 207641) | Soil microbial communities from experimental microcosm in Duke University, North Carolina, United States - NC | ecosystem: Engineered > Artificial ecosystem > Soil microcosm > Unclassified ...
CGCGCGCGTTTTGCCGTCGTATGCGAGCCTGCGCGTGCTCGACGGCGAACTCGCGTCCCTGCCGCGCGCGCAAGTTCCCGATCAAGCAGCGGCGCATGCACCCGAGGGCGCGATCGAATTTCGCGCAGTGACCTACAGGCACGGCGAAGGCGACGCGCCCGAGCGCGGCGTGAGCGCGCTCGATCTCGTCATCGCACCGGGCGAGTGCATTGGCATTACCGGATCGTCCGGCGCCGGCAAGACGACGTTTGCCGATCTCCTCGCCGGCCTGCTCACGCCTCAGGACGGCTGCATCACCGTGGGCGGCGTGCCGCTCACGGCAAATGCCCTCGGCCCGTGGCGGGCGCGCATTGCCTATGTGGCGCAGGACGCCTTCCTGTTCCACGGCAGCGTGCGCGGTAACCTTGCGTGGATGGCCCCCGATGCGCGCGAGGAAGCGATGTGGCAGGCGCTCGAGATCGCCGGCGCGGCCGACATCGTCCGCCGCATGGACGCCGGTCTCGAAACGATCGTCGGCGAGCGCGGCACGCTGGTGTCGGGCGGCGAACGGCAGCGTCTGGCGCTGGCGCGTGCGGTGCTGCGTGCCCCGCGCGTCCTGATCCTGGACGAGGCGACGAGCGCCATCGACGCCTCAGGCGAACGGGCGATCCTCGCGCGGCTGCGGGCGCTCGACCCTCGCCCGGTGATCATCCTGATCGCGCACCGCGCCGAAAGTCTCGCCCTTTGCGACCGCGTGCTGATCTTCGAAGACGGCCGCGTGGCTGGCGCTCAATCCCCCGCCGCGTCCTGTCCGACATAGGCGATGCGCAGCATGTTGGTCGCGCCGGGTGTGCCGAGCGGCACGCCGGCGACGACGATCACCCGCTGCCCGGCTTTCGCAAAGCCTTCCTTGAAAGCAATGCGACAGGCGCGCTCGACCATGTCGTCCTGGTCGTGCGCGTCCTCGGTGACGACGCAGTGCACGCCCCATACGGCGGCAAGCCGCCGCCCGGTCGACATGTTCGGCGAGAGCGCGACGACCGGCGGGCGCGGCCGTTCGCGCGCGACCCGCAGCGCCGTCGAGCCGGAGGCGGTCCAGCAGATCACAGCGGCGAGGTCGAGCGTGTCGGCGATATGGCGCGCGGCGTCGGCGATCGCGTCGGCGCCCGTCGGCTCGGGCACGGCGCGCTGCGCGTCGATAATGCCGCGATAGATCGGGTCGCTCTCGGTCTCGCGCGCGATGCGGTTCATCATCTCGACCGCCTCGACCGGATACTGCCCGGCCGCCGATTCCGCCGACAGCATCACCGCGTCGGCGCCTTCATAGATGGCGGTGGCGACGTCGGAGACTTCGGCGCGAGTCGGGACGGGCGAGGAGATCATCGACTCCAGCATCTGCGTCGCCACCACGATCGGCTTGCCGGTGGCGCGGCCCATGCGCGTCATTTGCTTTTGAACAGCGGGCACCTTCTCGAGCGGCATCTCGACGCCGAGATCGCCGCGCGCCACCATCAGCGCGTCGGCGAGGTCGATGATCTCGGACAACCGATGCACCGCCTGCGGCTTCTCGATCTTGGCCATCACCACGGCGCGGCCGCGCGTGATCTTCTTAGCTTCGGCAATGTCCTCCGGACGCTGGATGAAGGACAGCGCGACCCAGTCGATGCCGGCGTCGAGCGCGGCCTCGAGATCGGTGCGGTCCTTCTCGGCGAGCGCGGAGAATGGAATGGTGGAGTCGGGCAGGCTCACGCCCTTGCGGTCGGACAGCTTGCCGCCGATCTCGACGCGCGTGACCATGCGCTTGGGCTGCGCGGCGGTGACGGTAAGGCGCACCTTGCCGTCGTCGATGAGAAGCGTGTGGCCCGGCTCGACGCCGGCGAAGATCTCCGGATGCGGCAGGTAGGCGCGCGTCGCATCGCCTTCCGTCGCGTCGCTGTCGAGGACGAACGTGTCGCCGGTCTTCACCGCGGCCGACCCGCCCTTGAACGTGCCAAGGCGCAGCTTCGGCCCCTGAAGATCGACCAGGATCCCGATCGGCCGGTCATTGTCACGCTCGACGCCGCGGATCATGGCGACGATCTCGCGCATGCGGTCGGGTGAGGTGTGGCTCATGTTGATGCGGAAGACGTCGGCGCCGGCATTGAACAATTTGCCGATCATCTCGGGGCTCGACGATGCCGGCCCGAGCGTGGCGACGATCTTGGTGCGGCGCAGACGTCTCATTTCTTCCCATCCTCCGGGGCGCTCGGCGTCGATGGCAGCCGGCCCGGCCGTGGTATCGTCAGCGGCGGCTGTGTTCCGGGCGGCATCACCGTCCGTCCGGGACCTTGCTCGGCCGTGTCGGTCAACTGCACCGTCCACGACCGCTGCTCGCCGGTATCGACCTCGAAGAATCCGGTGCGGTCGAAGCCGCGCGCCAGGCAATTGTCGGTGCCTCGGATGGTGAACTCCTTGTCGCGCGAGCACATGAAGGCGCGGCCGGACCATTCGCCGCCGCGGTCATAATCGACCGCGTAGATGTAATAGTAACGCGCGACCAGCGCGCCGCGCAGCAGCGTTTCGCAGGATCGTGGCGAAATGTTCCACCAGCCTTCGGTGGTCCAGCCTTCCGCGTCCTTGTAGCCGATGGCGACGCCGGCGCGGCTGCCGGTGTTGTTGCAGAGGCGGAAGTCGGCCCATGCCGACGAGGTCGCGATGGTCGCGAACAGCAGGGCAGGCAGCCCGGCGCGGGCGAGGTTTCGAACGAGGCGCCGGGGTGCGGAAAAAGCCAATGCGGTCACGTGCCGTCGGTTGCGATGGGCGGGGTTGTCGCGGAGGCCTTAAGGCCTGTCAACGAGGATGGCGCGGAAGTCGTTCACGTTGGTGTAGGTCGGCCCGGGCTGGAGGAGGTCGCCGAGCCGCATGAAAAAGCCGGTGGAATCGTTGTCGGCGAGGAACGCGGCAGGATCGAGACCGAGCGCTCGCGCCCGCGCCGACGTGGCACCATCGACATAAGCGCCCGCCGGATCGGTCGCATTCCCGGCGCCGCCGTCGGTGCCGTCGGTGTCGCCGGCAATGGCGGCAATGCCGGGCACACCGGCAAGCTCGGCGGCAAGCGCCAGCGCGTATTCCTGGTTCGGTCCGCCGCGGCCCTGGCCGCGGATCGTCACGGTGAGCTCGCCGCCGGACATGATGACGGCGCGCTTGCCGGCGCTGCGCAGGTCGCGCGCGAGCGCGGCATGGGCGGCGGCGACCGCGCGCGCCTCGCCCTCGACGCGGTCGCCGAGGGAGACGACGTCGTAGCCCGCGGCCTTTGCCGCGCGTTCCGCCGCACCAAGCGAATCCGCCGGCCGCGCGGCGAGCGTGAAGCCGGTCGAGGCGAAGATCGTGTCGCCCGGCTTCGGTGTCTCGTTTCCCGGATCGGCGAGTGCGCGGGTCACCGCGTCCGGAACCGCGAGCGCGTATTTGGCGACGATGGCGCGCGCCTCTGCGAGCGTCGACGGATCGGGCACGGTCGGGCCGGAGCCGATCACCGCGGGATCGTCGCCCGGCACGTCGGAGATGGCGATGGTCGCAACCTTCGCCGGGAAAGCGCGCCGCGCCAGCCGCCCGCCCTTGATGCGCGAGAGGTGCTTGCGCACGGTGTTGATCTCGCCGATGTGCGCGCCGCATCGCAGGAGCGCGCGCGTCACCGCCTGCTTGTCGGCGAAGGTGATGCCGGCGGCCGGCGCGATCCAGTTGGCGGAAGCCCCGCCCGACATCAGCACGAGCACGAGGTCGTCACTGCCCGCCGTATCGGCGAATTCGAGCGCCCGCTCTGCCGCCGCGAGCCCGGCCGCGTCCGGGACCGGATGTCCGGCCTCGACCATCGCGACGATCTTCGTCGGCCGTCCGTAGCCATGCCGCGCCACCGCGATCCCGGTCAGCCGTTCTGGCGCGAGGCCACGCTCGCCGAGATAGACGCGCTCCGCGACCTCGGCCATCGAGCCGGCCGCCTTGCCGGCGGCGAGCAGCACGATGCGGCCCTTGGGCGCCTCGGGCAGAAGGCGCGGCAGGAACGCGGCCGGGTGCGCCGCGGCAACAGCCGTCTCAAACAGCGAATCGAGGAAAGCCCGCGCGTCCTGCATGGGGTCGGATACGGCCCATTTTTCCGCCCTATGGCAAGATGGCCGGGCGGCAATTATCTTCTCCCGCAACCGCCGGAGGCCGCGATGGACACGATGGACGACAAGACCCGCACTGAGCTCGAGGCAGCCGTGTACCGCCGCCTGGTCGAGCACCTGCGCACGCGGACCGACGTGCAGAACATCGACCTGATGAATCTCGCTGGCTTCTGCCGCAACTGCCTGTCCAACTGGATGAAGGACGCCGCCGACGCCAAGGGGCTTGCCATGAGCAAGGATGACAGCCGCGAGGTCGTTTACGGCATGCCCTACGAGGAGTGGCGCGCGAAGCACCAGAAGGAGGCCTCGCCGCAGCAGAAGGCCACTTTCGAGAAGGCCAAGCCGCAGCATTAGGCGGATTGGCGCGCTTTGCGCTGGCAAGTCCTTTCTGGTTCCAATTCACCGCGTGTGAACAGCGTGGATGACCCGCTGCGCGCCTTGACCCCACGGCCCGCAAATCCGAATGCTGTTTTCCGAAAGCGACGGCGCGTGGCGTCGTGTGCGCCCGTGAGTGAAGGAGAGACCCATGGCCAGTTCCGCGGCCGAGAAGTTCGAAGACCAAGGCGCTGCGGAGAAGGCCACGACCGCCTTCGCGCGTGACCAGCTCAAGGCTGTCATCGAGCGCATCGAGCGGCTCGAGGAGGAGAAGAAGGCGACCTCCGACGACATCCGCGACGTATATGCCGAGGCCAAGGGCAACGGCTTCGACGTCAAGGCGCTGCGCACCATCGTGCGCCTGCGCAAGCTCGACACCGACGAGCGCCGCGAGCAGGAAGCCGTGCTCGAGACCTACATGCACGCGCTCGGGATGGTCCAATAGGCCGCGGAGCTTAGCCCGCCGCCGGTGCCAGCACCGATCTCAGAAGTTCGCTCGCGCCGCTCCACAGGATCTGCGTGCCGAGGCAGAACAGGATGAAGGCCGACAGCCGCACGGCGATGTCGGTGCCGGCGCGGCCGAGCAGCTTCTCGATGCGGTCCGAGAAGGCGAAGCAGACATAGATGCCGATCGCCATGACGATCGTCGCCGCCAGCCCGGCGACGACGAACTGCGCCTCGCGCGAGAAGTCGATCGACACGCCGCGCGAGAAGCCGAGACTGATGAGCACGCTGATGGTCCCGGGCCCCGTCGTCAGCGGCAGCGTCAGCGGATAGAAGGCGAGCCCCGCATACTCGACCTTGACCTTCGCCGGCGCGGCCTCGTCGGTCTCCTTCGGGTTGCCCTCGTTGAGGAGCTTCCAGCCGGCGACGGCGACGATCAGCCCGCCGGCGACGCGCAGCACCGGGATCGAGATGCCGTAGAACTTCAGCACGAGGGCGCCGAGCAGGAAGGAGCCCGCCATCACGCAGAACGAGTTGATAGCGACGCGGCGCGACAGCGACCGCCGTTCGGCGTGGCTGGCGCGGCTGGTCATGCTGAGGAAGACCAGCGCGGTGCCGAGCGGGTTGACGATCGGGAACAGCGCCGCGAGCACCAACAGGAAGGTTTCGAGCATCGTTAGCCCCGCGGAAGATCCGAGTCGCGGGTAACAGGATAGCGCGATCTGCCTCATCCTGTGGAGGCGTGCCGTGCGCCGGGCGTGTGAGGCGCCGCTAGTCCAGCGACGCCGTGCGGGCGCGGACGAAAGTCGCGGTTGCGAGGAAGGTCACGGCGTTGCCGGTGAAGCGCTCGGTCTTCATGCCGGAGGATGGATCGGCCGAGAAGGCCATCGCCACGGCCTGCGCTGGCTTGTGCAGCAGTTCCTCGAAGCCGCGCGGATCGACGCCGCCGAACCGCGTCGCCGTCATCGCATGGCTGAAGCTCGGGGTCAGCATCGCCGCCCGCAGCCACGGACTGTCGAGCCGCTGCGCGCCGCTGGTCATGTGCGCGAAGGTGCCCGACGCCTCGCCGGCCTTGGCGACGACGGTGGTGTTGGGCGTCGCGGCGAACTGGTTCGCTTCCGGCGTCGCCTGAGCGGCCACGGCCTTGCTGACGCCGGCGCCCATCGCCCTGGCGCGCGGAGCGGGCACGGACGGGGTCTCCGGCGCATAGGCGAGCGCCTGTTCGCCGGTGGTGCCGGTGACGATCGGGCCGGCCGACGCCACTTCAACCGGCTTCGGCTTCCCGACCTTGGCGAGCGCTGCGAGCGGATCGGGCGCCTGCTGCCACAGTCCGCGGGAATCGAACATGTCGGGGCCGAGCGAAGCCATCGCATAGGTCGCGCCCGCCGGCTTCGGCGCCGTCTTGGCCGCGGCGACCGTGATCGCCGCCTGCGGCCGCGCCGCCGGCAGCGGCACGATGCGCGTCGTCTCGACCGGCCTGACCTGCGCGCTCGCCACCGTCATGCGTCCCGTGCGCGCGGTCGCGACCGCCGCCGACGCCTCCGCGTCGTCGCCTGCGTCCTCGGCGTCCTTGCCGCCGTAGATCTTGGCCACCAGCATGCGCTTCTGCTTGAGCGCGACGTTCTCGGCGACCCGCTCCTGCGAGGTGCTGATCGCGCCATGCGCCAGCGCCTGCTCGAGCGACAATTTGTTCGGCGACTGGCCGCGGTTCTCGACATCGGCGAGCGCCAGCGCGAATCCCGGCAGCGGCCGGCCTTCCGACGACACATGCACGGTGCGGCCGTCGGGGAACACCTTCGCGAGCTGCGCATAGGTCATGCGCGGCCAGTGACGGATGTTGCCGGTGTCCATGTGCACGAAGGGCGAGCCGGACGACGGGTAGAAGCCGACGCCGCCGCGCTGAAGGCGCAGGCCGATCTCGCGCAGCTTCGCCAGCGGCACGCCGGGAATATAGAAATCCATCGCGTGACCGAGCGTGTGCTCGCTCAGTTCGGCGACGCCGGAGGCCCGCGAGCGCCCGCGCAGCATCGCGTTGGTGTTCGGCGAGCGATAGCCGCACACGACGTCGATCGGTGCGGTCGCGCCGACCTCGCGATAGACCTCCCACAACAGATCGAACAGATGCGGGTCCATGCTGGTCGACTGCTCTTTGCGCCAGTCGCGCATGAACCAGTCGAGCTTCTTGAGCGCCGCGTCGTCGTAACGGCCGTTGCGCTTGAAGGTGATGGTGATGTCTTCGCCGGTGTGCAGGTGATGGAATGTCAGCGCGCGCGTGTCGCCTTCGGCGACTGCGTTCTGCAACGAGGCGTTGGCGCCGAGGAGGACCGTGGCGGCGAGCACCAGGCTGGCGCCCGTGCGCGCGACCGTGCTCGACAGAAACATCTGTCGCGCCGAACTCAATGACACGTGTAAAGCCCGTACAATTCGACGCCCCACCGCTGGCCGCACGCGAAGGAACCTCGCCGCGACCGCGTTTCGAGTGTTGACGGGATCGGTTAACGAGACCTTGACGGGCTCGTCGTCCCCCCGATGCTGCGACTTTTTAGCGTTGAAGCGTGGCGGAAAATGGCCGAGCCGGCGGCACGGCTGTGGCAAGGTCGCGGAACTTCGGCCTTATCGCACCGCGCGCGTGATGTTTTTCAATTGCGACGTGAGCGGGTTGCCGATGTGGCGGAAAAGTCGGGAACTATGGTTCCAAAATGCACACGCGGGCCGGACCCGTCCGCCTGTCATTGCCGGGCGTGACCTGGCAATCCATGAGGCCGCTCAGCGTGAACAGCAGTGCTGGCTGACTAGCGGCTCAGCATCATGGATGCGCGGGTCAAGCCCGCGCATGACGCCTTGCTGGTGGCGGTCGCTGCTCTCTTACCTGAACAGCTTGTCGAAGAACGCGAACGGGTTCTGCGCCTCGCGGCGTTCGACGCGGCGCAGGATCTCCTGGTTGGCCTTGTCGGTCGACAGATCGCGCTTGGGGTCCTGCGGCGGCGCGACGTCGGCGACGCGGCGCTCGTCGCTGTGCAGGATCGAATGGATGCGCGCGTCGAAGCCGTAGAGGTCCTCGTCGACGTGCATCTTGCCCGCCTCGTCGATGAACACCGTCTGGTAGGTCAGGTGCACCATCGGCTGCTTCTGGAGATTGTAGGTCTTCTCCTCCTGGCCGAACATGCGGTCGAGCTGCTTCTCGTTCGGCGTCGGCCCGGCCATCGCCAGCGACAGCATCACCTCGCCGAACTTGGTCGGATCCAGCACGCGCATGCAGCCATGGCTGAAGGCGCGCTTGTCATATGAGAACAGCTTCTTCTCCGGCGTATCGTGGAGGTAGACCTGGAACTTGTTCGGGAACGCGAACTTGATGCGGCCGAGCGCGTTGGCCGCGCCCGGCGGCTGCACGACGTTGATGTGGCCGTCCGGACCCTGCTTCACTTCGAGGCCCATGCGGTCGAAGATCTGCGGGTCGCTGGCATAGAGCGGCAGCAGTTCGTTCTGAATGATCGACTGCGGTACGTACCAGGACGGATTAACGATGACGTGCTGCATCGGCGCCGAGACGAGCGGCGTCGGCGTCTGCGGCTTGCCGGAGACGATCTTGGTTGCCCACACCTGCCGGCCTTCGCTCATGACCTTGAGCGTGTAGTCCGGGATGTTGACCATCACGTAGGTGCGGCCGAGATCGCGCGGCAGCCAGCGCCAGCGCTCCATGTTGGCGCGCACGCGGGCGACGAGGTCGCCCGGCTTCGGGCCGTTGATGACGGCGATGGTGTGCGCATCGACGACGCCGGACGGCTTCATGCCCTTGCGGAATTGCACCGAGCGCACGGCGTTATAGAGGGCCTTGTCGTAGAGGATGTCGGCCGGCTTGCTGTGCAGGCCGAGCCGCTCGCGCAGCAGCGGCACGCGCGCGTCCTTCATGCCGAACTTGATCGCCGGGCCGTCGGCGATGCGGGCGGGGCCGACGTCAGCGGAGGCACTGGCGCTGGCGCTGCGCAGTTCGGCGAGCTTGGCCTTGAGCGCGCGGAAGCCTTGTGCGGGCGGGTTATAGCTTTCGATCGTCGCGCCGGCGTCCGAAGCGCTCGCCAGCTTCTTGAGGACGTCGTCCGGATCGGGCGTGTGGTCGCCATACTCGACCTCGGCCGAGACGCGGGTCGGCGCGATGCGGCCGACGGCGAGATGGCGCGTATAGGTGAGCACGGCTTCGGTGAGCTTGAGGTCGCCGGCGGCAAGCGCGTCGGCGCCGTTGATGGTGCCGAACTCCGGCACCGGATAGTCGGTGGCGTCGAGGCCGTCATCGCCGGCGCTCTTCAATTTGCCGATCGCGGCCTTGGCCTGCGCGGTGAGGCGGCCCTCGTGAACCCAGAGCGGCGAATAGCCGCGCGCGGCGTAGAAGGCCTCGATGGCGCGGCGGTCGGCCGGGCGCTCGACGCGCTTGTCGAACTGCTTGGAGGTGACGATCTCTTTGAGCTTCGGCGCGATCTGGGCGTCGGTCGCCGCGAACATGCGGTCGAGCGCGCCGGACAGGTCGATGCCGCTCTTGCTGTCGGCGTCGCGTACCGGCGCAGGTTCACGGGCGGGAGCCGGCTCGGGGCGGGCGGCCGCGGGCTGAGGGGCCGGCGGCGGCACCGGAGCGGCATCGCGCTGCGGCGGCAGCGCCTGCGCGCGCGGCTCTTGCGCCGGCTCGTGATGACGGATGACACGGCCGTTCAGCGACGGCGGCGCCGGATAGACGGTCTCGACGCGCGGCGCGGCCGCGACAAAGGTTGGAACGGCGACGGCGGCAGCCAAAATGGTGCCGGCCAGCAATCGGTCGAACCGGGTCGCACGCATAACTTTCAACTCCACCACACGACGAACTATAAAATGTGCCGCGGTCCGTTAACCGCAAGGCCTTGGCTTCGGGCGCTTTCATTATGCGCCGGCCGCGTGCGGCAATGTATCAATTTCGCCTGCCGCCGCCGTTTAATTGGCATCAAAGCTAACGGCGCGGCGCGTGATTAAGATTTGAATCGATAAAAGTTTACGCGTTCACCTTAACGGCGCGATGGTACGCTCAGGCGACCTCGCCGACGGGCGCGCCGTCGTCGAGACCGAGGCTTTCGAGCTTGCGGTAGAGGGTCGAGCGGCCGATTTTGAGCCGCCGCGCCACTTCCGACATCTGGCCCTCGTGGTGGGCGATGGCGAAGCGGATGGCCTCGCGCTCGATCTCCTCGAGCGGGCGCACGTGGCCGGCCGGATCGGTGAGGCGGAGCGTCGCGGGGGCGGCGCTCCGGGCTTCGCCCGGCCAGTCGCCGAGCATGACGGCCTGAGGCGGCAGGGCAGGCTGCGTCGGCGCCGCGTCGCTCTCGGCGAGAGCAGACACCTGCGGGAATTCGTCGAGGCCGATCTCTTCGTCCTCGGCCAGCACCACGGCGCGGAACACGGCGTTCTCGAGCTGGCGCACATTGCCCGGCCAGCGGAAGCCGGCGAGCAGCCCCATGGCCTCGGCCGAGATGGCGCGGACGCGCTTTCCTTCTTCGGCGGCGAAGCGCGCGAGGAAATGCCGTGTCAGCGGCGCGATGTCCTCCGGCCGGCGGCGCAGCGGAGGCACCGTCACGGGGAAAACGTGGAGGCGGTAGAACAGGTCCTCGCGGAAGCGGCCGGCTTTCACGTCGGCGATGAGATCGCGATGCGTCGCCGAGACGATGCGGACGTCGACCTTGACGGGCTTGCGGCCGCCGACGGGCTCGACTTCGCCCTCCTGCAAGGCGCGCAGCAGTTTGACCTGGGCGGGCAGGGGCAGTTCGGCGACCTCGTCGAGGAAAAGCGTGCCGCCATCGGCCTCGACGAACTTGCCGGCGTGCTTTTCGGTCGCGCCGGTGAAGGCGCCCTTCTCGTGGCCGAACAGGATCGACTCGACGAGATTTTCCGGCAGCGCGCCGCAATTGACCGCGACAAAGGGTTTGGTCCGCCGGGCGCCAGAGCCGTGAATGGCGCGCGCCAGCAATTCCTTGCCGGTGCCGGACTCGCCTTCGATCAGCACGGGGATGGCGGACGCCGCCGCCTTCTCGGCCGCGCGCAGCACCGGCCCCATGGCAGGCGAATGCGTGACGACGTCGGAGATGGCGAAGGTGCCGTCCTGGCGCTTCTTCAGGCGCTGCAATTCGCCGGCGAGGCGGCGCGTGGCCAGCGCGTTGGCGAGAGAGACCTGGAGACGCTCGGGGCTCGCCGGCTTGACCACGAAGTCGGTCGCGCCCGCGCGCATCGCCGAGACGACATTGTCGATGCCGCCATGCGCGGTCTGCACGATGACCGGCACGTCGCAGCCTGCCTCGCGCAGGCGCCCGAGGACGCCGAGGCCGTCGAGGTCGGGCATGACGAGATCGAGGATGAGGCAGTCGATGCGCTGGCCGGTTTCGCCGGTGATGGCGCGCACCGCGGCGTCGCCGCCGTCGACCGTGATGGCCTCATAACCGAACCGCCGGACCAGGGATTCGACGAGGCGGCGCTGGACCGGATCGTCGTCGGCAATGAGGATGACGTCGGGCATCGAGCACTCCGGGACTGACAGGACGCGACCTGTACCGATTTGGCGCACTCTGGCCCCGCAGGCTTAACGGCGCGTTACCGGTTGAACGGCCGCCCGCCGCGCCCGATATTGAGCCCTCTTGCCGTCTCCAGCCCTCGGAATCCTTCATGCCCGCCCGTTCTGCCGCCAAGACCGCCGTCAAGCCGAAGCCCAAAGCTGCCCCGAAGACCGACCCGAAGCTGGGCGCGCTGCCTGAATGGAACCTGGACGATCTCTATCGCGGCATGGACGACCCCGCGCTCAAGCGCGACCTGGAGCAGGGCGATGCCGACTGCGTCGCCTTCGAGACCGACTTCAAGGGCAAGCTGGCCGCGCTGGCCGGGCAGGGCGGGGGCAGGCTGGCCGAGGCGGTCAAGCGCTATGAGGCGATCGATGATCGGCTCGGCCGCGTCTACTCCTACGCCTCGCTCCTCTATGCTGGCGATAACAGCGACCCGGCGCGCGCCAAGTTCTACGGCGACGTGCAGGAGCGCATCACCAATGCCTCGATCCATCTTCTCTTTTTCACGCTCGAACTGAACCGGATCGACGACGCCGTCCTCGAGGCCGCGATGGCCGATCCGGCGCTCGGCCATTACCGGTCCTGGATCGAGGACGTGCGCAAGGAAAAGCCGTACCAGCTCGAGGACCGGGTCGAGCAGCTCTTCCACGAGAAGGCGACGACCGGCTATTCGGCCTGGAACAGGAGCTTCGACGAGACCATCGCCGGCCTGCGTTTCAAGATCGGCGGCAAGGATTTGCCGATCGAGCCGACGCTCAACTTCATGCAGGATACCGACGGCAAGAAGCGCAAGGCCGCGGCCGAGGCGCTGGCCAAGACGTTCAAGGCCAATTTGCGCCCGTTCGCGCTGATCACCAACACGCTCGCCAAGGACAAGGAGATCGCCGACCGCTGGCGCGGCTTCAAGGACGTCGCCGAGGCGCGGCATCTGTCGAACCGCGTCGAGCCCGAAGTGGTCGAGGCGCTGGTCGCGGCGGTGCGCGCAGCCTATCCGAAATTGTCGCACCGCTATTACGCCCTGAAGGCGAAATGGTTCGGCAAGAAGAGCCTGCCGCACTGGGACCGCAACGCGCCGCTGCCGAAGGTGCCGCAGCGCACGATCTCGTGGCGCGATGCGCGCTCGACCGTGCTCACCGCCTATGGCGCGTTCTCGCCGAAGATGGCGGACGTGGCCGACCGCTTCTTCGAGAAGCAATGGATCGACGCGCCGGCACGTCCGGGCAAGCAGCCGGGCGCATTCGCGCATCCGACCGTGCCGTCCGCGCATCCGTATGTGCTGCTCAACTATATGGGCAAGCCGCGCGACGTGATGACGCTCGCGCACGAGCTCGGCCACGGCGTGCACCAGGTGCTCGCCGCGCCGAATGGCCCGCTCATGGCGCCGACGCCGCTGACGCTCGCGGAGACCGCGAGTGTGTTCGGCGAGATGCTGACCTTCCGCAAATTGCTGGCCGAGACCAAGGACGCGAAGCAGCGCAAGGCGATGCTCGCTGCCAAGGTCGAGGACATGATCAACACGGTGGTGCGTCAGATCGCGTTCTATTCGTTCGAGCGCAAGGTTCATCTGGAGCGCCGCAACGGCGAGCTCACCGCCGACAAGATCTGCGAATTGTGGATGTCGGTGCAGTCGGAGAGCCTCGGGCCGGCGATCGAACTCAAGCCCGGCTACGAGACCTTCTGGTGCTACATCCCGCACTTCGTGCATTCGCCGTTCTACGTCTATGCTTATGCGTTCGGCGATTGCCTGGTGAACTCACTCTATGCGGTTTACGAAAAATCGGCGTCCGGCTTCGCCGAACGCTACCTCGCAATGCTCTCGGCCGGCGGCACGAAGCATCATTCCGAACTGCTGGCGCCTTTCGGGCTCGACGCCCGCGACCCGAAGTTCTGGGACGGGGGTCTGAGCGTGGTGGCGGGGCTGATCGACGAGCTGGAGGCGCTGGATAAGCGCGGCTAGTTGTTCTCCGGCGGGGGCGGAAATCGAATGCCCAAGGTCTGGATCGAAGCGGCGCTCAACGGGGCCTGGACTCGCGAGCGGCAGAGGGCGATCCCGATCTCCGTCGATGAAATCGTCGCCGACGGCATTGCTGCCGCGAAGGCGGGTGCCGCGATCATCCATCTGCATGCCTACGATGTCGCGACCGGCCGGCAGCGCGACGACTACGACATCTATGCGCCGATCATCGAGGGCATCCGCGCCAAGGTCGACGCCATCGTCTATCCGACGCTGCCGATCACCGGCTCCGGCTATGCGGGCGAACTGCGCAGCGCGCAGGAACGTTATGTGCATCTCGAGCGGCTGGCGCGAAACGGTCTCGCCGAATGGGGCGTGATCGATCCGGGCTCCGCGGTGTTTACCCGCTTCGACCAGATCGCGCGCAATGAGGCCGGCTACACCTATTTCAATCCGGACGAACATTTCCGCGAAGGCATGCGCATCGCCGCCGAGCATGGTGTGCGGCCGAGCTACGCGATCTACGAGGCAGGGTGCACGCGGCTCGGTGCCGCCACCGCGGCGGCCATGCCGCGCGTGCCGACGCCGGTCTACCGCTTCATGTTCGCGCAGGAGTTCTGCTTCGGCTTCCCGCCGCGCGAGCGTTACCTCGATACGCATCTGGCGCTGCTCGGTGAGATGGCGCACGGCGCGCCGTGGATGGTCGCGGGGCTCGGCGTCGACATCCGTCCGCTGATCGCGCCGGCGGTGGCGCGCGGCGGCCACGTCCGTGTCGGTCTCGAAGACCGGCCCTGGGGTGTCACAGAGACCAACCGCGGGCTGGTCGAGGAGGCGGTCGGCCTGGTGCGCGCCGCGGGCGGCGAGCCCGCGACCGCCGCCGAGGTACGCGCGGCCTGCGCCGCGATCGATGTGGCGGGCGGCCGCTCGCGGCATTAGATGAGGCCCATGCCGCCCTCCGACGACGACTCCGAACGCAACCGCTTCTCCGCCCGCGCCGCCCGCTACGCCAAGGTCGGCACGCGCGTCGGCGGCGTCGCCGCGCGCATCGCCGGCCAGCGCCTGGTCGGTGCGCAGGGCCGACGCGAGGGCAATGCGGCGGCGCTCGCCTCCGCGCTCGGCGGGCTCAAAGGCCCGATCATGAAGGTGGCGCAGCTCCTCGCCACCATTCCCGACGCGGTGCCGCCGGAATACGCCTCGGAACTGATGAAGCTGCAAAGCCAGGCCCCGCCGATGGGCTGGGCCTTCGTCAAGCGCCGCATGAGCGCGGAGCTCGGGCAAGACTGGCAGGCGAAGTTCAAAAGCTTCGAGCATCATCCGGCCGCGGCGGCCTCGCTCGGGCAGGTGCATCGCGCGGTGTCTCTC